>OHPG01000314.1_pt1 | contig 23943 bp, 19 predicted proteins | sample 1577751 | NCBI WGS metagenome assembly OHPG01 (sample SAMEA3879548, study PRJEB24766) | human gut metagenome | biome: human-associated habitat; feature: feces | place: USA | collected 1985/1987
ATATAAGTCTCTGCCAGACCGGAATATGCCTCTGCCCTCTGAGCATTTTTTCCGATCGCATGTTTGAAGTATTTTTCTGCTGCCTGATATTCTTTCATCTGCAGTGCATCATACCCTTTTGCCACTTTTCCCGCATAAGAATTCTGATACAGAAAATAGCCGAACGCCGCTCCAAAAATCAACAGAAACAGAAACAGGAGCAAAAGCACTTTCCGTCTTCTGCGAACCAGCTGCTTTTTTCGTTCCTGCTGTTTTCGTTTCGCCTCTGCACGAGATCTGTTTCTCGCAGCACGCTCTCGTCTGGCCTGTATTTCATCCAGCTCTTCCTGACTGAGCACACGCGTTGCTTTCGACTGGTACACTTCCTGTCTTCTGCCAAAATCACGAACATCCTTTGTATGAAGCTGCCTGGTAACATCTTCGACCGAGCCTTTTACTTCCTGTGTAAGAACATCATCCAGAGGATTGTAATCAGGGACGATCTGAACTTCTTTTCCACATCTGGGACAACGCATCCAGCCTTCCGGAATAATCGCATTGCAATGCGTACATCTCATATTCGTTCCTCCTAATCGCGTGCGGCCTGCACGCAATTGTTCATCAGCATGGCGATTGTCATCGGACCTACCCCGCCAGGTACCGGCGTAATGGCAGATGCTCTGGAATACACATCCTCAAAATCCACATCTCCGCAGAGATGGTTCTGGGCATCTCTGTGTATTCCTACATCGATTACAATCGCCCCCTCTTTTATGTATTCCGCCGTGATCATCTTTGGACGCCCGACCGCCGCAATCAAAATATCAGCCCTGCGTGTTACTTCTTTGAGGTTTTCCGTTTTAGAATGGGCAACCGTCACCGTTCCATTTTCACGCAAAAGCAATGCTGCCATCGGTTTTCCCACGATATTACTTCGCCCAACTACAACGCATTCTTTTCCTGCAATTTCGATTCCTGAATATTTCAAAAGCTGTATAATTCCTGCCGGTGTACAGGATACAAATCCCTTTTCACCCAACCAGAGTCGTCCTACGCTCACCGGATGAAATCCGTCTACATCCTTGTCCGGTGAAATCGTACGTATGATCCGGTCTTCATCAATGTGTGCCGGAAGCGGAAGCTGTACCAGGATTCCATGTACCTTCTCTGTACGATTCAGTTTCTCGATCAATTCTACCAGTTCCGCTTCTGTTGTAGCCTCTTTTAACTCATACGAAACGGAGTCAATCCCGATATAGGCGCACGCCTTTTTCTTGTTGTTTACATATACCGAAGAAGCCGCATCCTGCCCTACCTGAATCACTGCCAGACAGATCTTGGTGCCTCTTTCTTTCAGCACGGATACTTCTTCTTTCAATTTATCTTTGATTTCTTTTGCAATTCGTTTTCCGTCAATTATCTGTGCCATTCAATACTCCTTTAAAACAGTCCTGTAATTTTTCCGTCATCTGTTACATCGATGTTATTTGCAGCAGGGACTTTCGGAAGTCCGGGCATTGTCATCACCGCACCGGTCAGAGCAACGACAAATCCGGCACCTGCGCTGACATAAACTTCACGGATATGGATGTCAAAGTTTTCCGGGCGTCCCAGTTTTTTCGCATCATCTGACAGAGAATACTGATTCTTTGCCATACAGATCGGGAAATGCCCAAATCCCATCTCTTCGATCTTCGCAAGCTGTTTCTTTGCAGCCGGCTCATAGACAACACCGTTTGCCCCGTAAATCTCTTTTGAAATCTTCTCGATCTTTTCTGTCAGAGAAAGTTCATCCTCATACAGTACATGGAAATTGCTTTCCTTATTCTCCAGTGTATCCAACACTTTTTCTGCCAGTTCGATTCCGCCTTCTCCGCCTTTTTCCCACACCTTTGCAAGGGCGAATTCACAGTCTCTTTCTTCACAAAAGCTGCGGATAAATTCATTTTCCGCTTCCGTATCTGTAACAAAGGAATTCAGTGTTACTACAACAGGAACGCCGTATTTCTGAATATTCTCAATGTGTTTTTCCAGATTCACGATTCCTTTTTTCAGTGCTTCCAGATTTTCTTCGCCCAGATCCTGTTTTGCAACTCCGCCATTGTATTTCAGTGCCCGCACTGTTGCTACAAGTACCACTGCGTCCGGTTTTAATCCCGCTTTACGGCATTTAATATCCATAAATTTCTCAGCTCCAAGATCCGCTCCGAATCCGGCTTCTGTAATTGTAATATCGCTGATTTTTAAAGCCAGCTTTGTCGCGCGGACACTGTTGCAGCCGTGTGCGATATTAGCAAAAGGTCCGCCGTGTACCAGTGCCGGTGTGTGCTCCAGGGTCTGGATCATATTCGGTTTGATCGCATCCTTTAACAATGCAGTCATGGCGCCTGTTGCCTGAAGATCGTCTGCTGTTACCGGATTGCCTTCAAATGTATATGCCACGATGATTCGTCCCAGGCGGCGTTTCAGATCTGCAAGATCGTCTGCAAGACAGAGGATTGCCATGATCTCAGATGCGACTGTGATCACAAAATGGTCTTCTCTCACCATTCCATCCATCTTGTTTCCAAGTCCTACTACGATGTTGCGAAGAACTCTGTCGTTCATGTCCACGCAGCGTTTCCAGACAATATTTCTCGGGTCAATTCCCAATGCATTTCCCTGCTGAATGTGATTATCCAACATAGCAGCCAGCAGATTATTCGCAGAAGTGATCGCGTGGAAATCTCCCGTGAAATGCAGATTCAAATCTTCCATTGGGAGAACCTGTGCATACCCGCCTCCTGCTGCTCCGCCTTTGATTCCAAAACACGGTCCAAGAGATGGTTCACGCAGTGCGATGATTGCCTTTTTATTTATTTTTGCAAATGCCTCACCCAGACCTACTGTAATCGTGGTCTTCCCTTCTCCTGCCGGGGTCGGATTGATGGCTGTCACAAGAACCAGTTTTCCATCCTTGCGGTCTTTTACTTTCTCCCAGAGTTCATCGGAGAGCTTCGCTTTGTGCTTTCCATAAAACTCCAGTTCCTCTTCTGAAATTCCGATAGACGCTGCCACGTCTTTGATGTGCATTAATTCTGCTTCCTGTGCGATCTGAATATCTGTTTTCATCATTTCTTCCTCCACTGCATTATAAATTTTCCTGAATGTACTGTTCAAATTCTTCTTTTGTCATCAGTACTTTTCTTGGTTTTGTTCCGACTTCTTCTCCGACCACTCCTGCACTGGCAAGCTGATCCATAATCCGGGCTGCCCGGTTGAAGCCGATTTTAAACATCCTCTGGAGCATTCCAATGGATGCTTTTTCTTTTTCTATGATCAGCCGTCCTGCATCTGCAAAATATGCATCCTGCTCATTTGCATTATCCTGCACCCCTGCTCCCTGTATCCCCGGAACCGGTGACGGCAGATCGGAATTTACGTGCTCCTCCACTTCTTCACTGTAGGAGGCATTTCCGTTGTGTTCGATGAGATAGTCCACAACCTTCTGCACTTCTTTATCTGAAACAAAGGATCCCTGCACACGGACCGGTTTTGGATATCCTGTCGGATAAAACAGCATATCTCCCTTTCCAAGCAGTTTCTCTGCTCCATTCATATCAATGATCGTCCTGGAATCCACTCCTGATGAGACAGAAAATGCGATTCTGGACGGCATATTGGCCTTGATCAGACCTGTGATGACATTCACCGAAGGCCGCTGTGTTGCAATGATCAGATGCAGTCCCGCCGCTCTGGCAAGCTGCGCCAGACGGCAGATCGCGCCTTCTACTTCCCCGGGCGCCACCATCATCAGATCCGCCAGCTCATCTACAATGATCACAATCTTCGGCAATTTTTTCGGAACTCCTTCTTCTGTCATCTGCGCGATCTTTTCATTGTATCCTTTCAGATCCCGGACATTCTGCTGGGCAAACAGCTGATACCGCTTCATCATCTCAGCGACTGCCCAGTTCAGAGCGCCTGCTGCTTTTTTCGGATCCGTCACGACCGGGATCAGCAAATGCGGAATTCCATTGTAGACGCTTAGTTCCACTACTTTGGGATCCACCATGATCAGTTTTACTTCTTCCGGATCTGCATGGTATAAAATACTCATGATCAGCGTATTGATACATACCGACTTTCCAGATCCTGTCGCTCCTGCCACAAGTAAATGCGGCATTTTTGCGATATCTGCGATCACCGTCTTTCCTGAAATATCTTTTCCCACGGCAAATGGAATATTCGCTGTAGAATTTTTAAATTCTCCGGATTCTAACAGATCCCTAAGCATCACTGCCGTATTCTCCTGGTTCGGGACCTCAATCCCAACGGCTGCTTTTCCCGGAATCGGCGCCTCGATACGGATATCTGCCGCTGCCAGATTTAATTTGATATCATCTGCCAGACCTACAATCTTACTTACCTTCACACCTTGTTCCGGCTGCAGCTCATACCGCGTCACAGACGGTCCGCAGCTTGCATTTGTTACATGAACGCGAACCCCGAAATTCTGCAGGGTCTGCTCCAGTTTCTGAGCCGTGGCGCGCAGCTGGGCATCCGAGTCTCCGCCGCCCTTTTTCCCTCTTGTCAGAAGATTCATTGGCGGAATCTTGTACACTTTCTTCGGCTGCTGCTCCTGCTCTTTGATACTCTGTTCCACCTGAACCGTCTCTGCTTCCACAGCTGCCGCACTTACCTTTGTCTTCTTCCTTGTACGGACTGACTCTTCCGAAATATCCTCCTGCGGCATGTTACGCTCTTCTGGCGGTTCTGGTTCATTCTCCCATAATGGAGTATCCACTGCGCTCGCATCCTGCACCGTGCTTTCCGGACGATTGATCACAAAATCTTCAAATGGAGACGGCAGTGGCTCTGAAAAATCCGATTCCTGTGAAACAGTCAGTTCCCGCATATCCGGATCTTTTCCTGAAGAATTCTTTTTACGCTTTTTCGCTGTTGTCTCCTTTGGCACTTCACTTTCCTGGGCCTGCAGCGTTGTTGCAAAAGAAACACCCGATACTTTATGATCACTTCTTCTGGAAGAATCATTCGGTTCTGTCTTTGCTTCTTCTGCCTGTCTTCGTTTTTCTTCTCTGTTCTTCGCACGCCGGGCAGATGCTTCTCCCTGCCGGCGCTTCATATCTGCATACGCCTTTTTGCTTCCTTTTCCAAGAGGTGCAAGCAGAGAACGTTCTGTGATCAGAATCACACAGATTACCATAAGTACAACGAGTACCACATAAGCGCCTACCACACCAATAAACGGACACAGAATCTTCACCAGACAGCCCCCTGTAAAACCGCCCGCTTTTCTGTAATCACTGGCATACTGATAATAGCTCCACAGACTTTCTTTGGCATCAAAAGGATGCATCACCAGCTGGAAAAATGCACAGATTGCAAACAATAAGGCCACACATGCTGCAATTTTTATGTAGGCGTGTGTATTGCCTTTATTCGAAATTCCAAAAGCAACCACGCCAAATAAGAGAAACGGCAGAATATATGCCATCACTCCGAAAAAACCAAAGAGTACAGAAGAGATCGCACTGCCTGCAATCCCTATGACTCCAAAATTGCTTAAAAGCATCAGCACACAGACCGCAAACATGACCAGAATCAAAATTTCACTGTTCAGGGATGTACTTGCCTGATTTTTGGATGACTTTTTTCTTGTAGTTTTCTTTTTCCTTGTTGACTTTGCAGCCATAATACTTCCCCCTTGATAATTACACATACTACATCTAGTATAACATCAATTGAAAAGTGTGTCATTAACATTTTTTCTGCCGGATCATTTCCCGCAGCTTTTTCAATGCCATGCTGATTCCTCCAACCTCATCAATCATGCCTTCTCTGACTGCATCTTCCCCTTCTAACATAGTCCCGACATCTTTTACCAACTGTGTGGAATCCAGCATCAATTCTTCCAGACGTTCTTTGGTAATCTGCGAATGAGCTGCGATAAACCGGGTAATCCGATCCTGCGTCTTTTCCATATTACGATAACTCTGAATCACTCCAATAAACATCCCGGAGGATCTCACCGGATGCACGATCATTGTTCCACTCGGCACAATAAAAGAATAATCTGCGGAAACTGCAAGCGGTCCGCCGATGGAGTGGCTTCCTCCCAGAACCAGAGAGACCGTTGGTTTGCTTAAGGATGCGATCATTTCCGCGATCGCCAGCCCTGCCTCCACATCACCGCCCAGTGTATTGAGTAAAATCAAAACTCCATCCACTTCATCGTCATCCTCCACCTCTGCCAGTCTTGGAATCAAATGCTCATACTTGGTGGCTTTTGTGTTTCCGGAAACAGCCTCATGCCCTTCAATCTCTCCAATGATCGTCAGAAGCTGTATGTTCGCTTTGTGCCCGTTTCCATTCAGATTTAAGGTGCCGGTCTCCTTAATCTCTTCGTTTTTATCCAGACGTTGTTTTTGCTTCTCCTCATTTTCCATAATCTTCTACCTTCTTTTCTCTATTTTCAGGTCTGTACTTAGACAGCCGGATACTTTAGTATTCGATCAACCGCCCTTGTTTATACGGAAAATGATGCTTTTTCACGCAAAAATGGTATGGATGCCTCTTGTATACATCCATACCATCTTGAATTAACGAAGTGCCTGCTCGACATCCGCAATAATATCTTCTATATTTTCAATTCCCACACTGAAACGGATCAAATCCGGCTGAACGCCTGCTTCTACCAGCTCTTTGTCATTCATCTGACGATGCGTATGGCTGGCAGGATGAAGAACACAGCTTCTGGCATCTGCTACATGTGTCACGATCGCTACCATTTTTAATCGATCCATCATCTCAACTGCAGCGTCTCTGCCGCCTTTGAGACCGAATGTGATGACACCACAGGTTCCGTTTGGCATATATTTCTGCGCAAGATCATAATATTTGTCTCCAGGAAGTGATGGACAGCGCACCCACGCCACCTTTTCATGATTTTTCAGATACTCTGCCACCTTAACTGCATTTTCACAATGGCGCGGTACTCTTAAATGCAGTGTCTCCAGTCCGATGTTTAACAGAAATGCATTCTGCGGTGACTGGATAGAGCCAAGATCTCTCATCAGCTGTGCAGTTGCTTTTGTAATATACGCACCTTTGCCAAATTTTTCTGTATATACAATTCCATGATACGTCTCATCCGGAGTTGTCAGTCCCGGGAATTTTTCTTTGTGTACTTCCCAGTCAAAATTTCCGCTGTCCACGATCGCACCGCCCACGCAAGCGGCATGTCCGTCCATATATTTTGTAGTAGAATGTGTCACAATATCCGCGCCCCATTCAAACGGACGGCAATTGATCGGTGTTGCAAATGTATTATCCACAATAAACGGCACCCCATGTGCATGTGCGGCATTTGCGAATTTTTCCAGATCCAGAACAACGAGGGCCGGATTGGCGATCGTCTCTCCAAATACTGCTTTTGTATTTTCCTGAAATGCTGCATCCAGCTCTTCCTGCGTACACTCAGGATCTACAAACGTAGCTTCTACACCCATTTTTTTGATCGTATGGGCATACAGATTGTAGGTACCTCCGTAAAGAGCAGATGCACAGACAATATGATCTCCCGCTTCCACGATATTCATAATCGCATAGAAATTAGCTGCCTGTCCGGATGATGTCAGCATTGCTGCCACTCCGCCTTCCAGATCACAGATTTTTGCAGCAACCGCATCATTGGTCGGATTCTGAAGTCTGGTATAAAAATAACCGGACTCCTCTAAGTCAAACAGACGCCCCATCTGTTCACTGCTTGTATATCGAAATGTTGTACTCTGATAAATAGGAAGAACTCTCGCCTCTCCATTACCCGGTTCATATCCGGATTGTATACATTTTGTCTCTGTTTTGTAATTACTCATTTTTCTCTCCTCCTACTGAATACAAATATTTCTTCTCCAGAGAACGAACCATCTTTGTGTACAATTCTCTGCATTCTTCTTGTTCGCCCGCTTCAATCAGGCGTACACACGGCTTTAAATACTTTTCCCAGATATCCGCATAAATTTCTGATGCGTCCGGGCTGCGGTCAATCCTCTTTACAATTGTCGGAGCAATATTATAATACTCTTTTACAAGAATCTCTCCATCCTTTGTCCTCATCAGGTACTGATCTCTGTATTCTCTCAAAAGATTCAGTTCATAGCAGTCATCCGGCTTGTTCAGACTCTTACAGACAGCAGTTGTAATATAACAGAAAACTCCTTTTTTAAACCCATTCTCAATACTTGCAGCATCCGAGTGTCCGATTTTGCTGCCAGGCACCTTCTGATTCCATATCTCCACGATTGTCTCCGTAAATATCTTCGTCTGCGTACTCTGAATTTCCCCCATCAGCGGAACAAAAAAAGCTACCATGGCCATGTTGTGATCAATAACTGCCGCTTCTCTTTTTCGCTTGGAATCAATCTGAGAGAGCATATCCGATGCATATTCCGGAACATACCCCGCAACTTCCTGCATACATTTTTCAGATTTTTCAATCGTTTCTTTCACGCATTCCAGCAGTGTCTGATTTTCTTCTTTTAAAATTCCCATATCTGACTGATATGTTTTCTTCTGAAATCCCCGTACTTTTTCTCTGGTTTTTTCATACAAAACAATCAAATCATTCTGTAAGCTATTCTGACTCATTGGCATTCCTCTTTTTGTTGTATTTCCTTTTATACCATTGTTCAGTATAGCATATCTGATACTGCATTTCAATTTTTTTGCATAAAGAAACAGGTCTGTTGGATTTCCAGATACCGACAGACCTGTTCTTTATCCTTATTTTGCGAGAGCATAAGGCTTTCTTTTGAAAATACTTTTTGCTTTTCCGTCTACATGAGTCTCCATTTTGGAGTAAACACGAACCATATCATATTTAATCCGTTTTGCACTTCTTCTTTCTTTTACCATAGTGATCCCTCCAAACCATTGATAAACAACTTCTGATTTTATTCTAATGTATGTTTATTATGGTTTCATTATCACTATTTAAAATCTATGTAAGGTGTGCTTACTCATCCCAGTTATGGTATACGTCTTAATGGTATTCACTGATACTATTTGTGAATGACATATATTTTCACTGCTGCTTTTATTAATTGATAGTTGGTAAATTGTTCCAAATATCCAAGCAATATCTATTGATTTATCACGTTATTTTGTGGAAAGTGTACAAATATAACATAATTGATTGTTTGTTTTTATGATACAACTTTAATGGAAAGCAGTGTGACAAAAAATTGTTTTCACCTGTAAAGTAAGGGAAAAATCAACTTTTACGACAACTATTTTTATCGAAGTCTTTTGTTATCGCTTGTGAAATATTACAAATTACAGATAAAAATTGGTATATTTTGCATCTATATGCAATTATGTTGTTATCGTTGATGTATATTATACATATTGGGAACAAAAAAATCAATACTTTTCTCTTCAGACCTTGTCTGGAGATTCCTGTTTAGAGATTAATTGAAGCGAAACAATCAATAATGCTTTGCATTGATGAAATGTCGTAACACTCTAAATGGTTGTTGTTATCAAGAAGCTGTTGAATGTATTGATTCATAAATTTCACTTCTTCTATTGCATAAATATCTTTTGAAGTATCAACATAAACACGTTCCGTAAAATCATAATTACGATGCCCCATGATCTTTGCTAAAGCTTTTTGATTTTCGTTTCTTAATAATGTAGCATATGTATGCCGAAGATCATGCCAGTGATAAAGTGAAGCATCAATCCCACAAAGCGTTAAAAGTTTTTTGAATTTTTTCGGAATCGTACCACCACGACTTAGCGGATATCCGTGATCTGTTGTAAAAACAAAATCTACATCTTTTAAATAAAGCTCATCGTTTTGTTTTTTTAATTTGCATTTTTGCTCTTGGAGTATAAGCTCATCTAAAAGAAAATCAGGTAATGGGATCGTGCGATAAGCGTTCTTTGTTTTTAATGGCAAAAATTGGCGCGCTACAAGTTGAGGATCCATTCCTTGGTCATTAAACCCTCTGCCTAACTGTCGCGAAATAGTAACTGTTTTGTTTTCATAATCAATATCACTGAAACAAACAGCACGAACCTCGCTGATACGTACGCCTGTGGCAGCAGAAAAAAGAAGAAGTAAATAGAGATCAGGATCTGTTTCCCTACATTTATGTAGAATCAGATTCAGTTCGTCTTTTGTAAAGGAACGATTTCTTTTTTTGTGCATAAGAGCATCTTCATCCTTTTTTATTTTTTTCACGTATTCTTTCGCAGAAACAGATGGATCAACAGCTATGATGTTTTTGCGGAGAGCAACTTTAAAAGCTGCACTTATTACGCGATAAGCGTTTTGTCTTATGCTGTTATAGGTGTAAGAAAGGAAAACATCAACAAGCATTTGTCGAGTAACTGCAATCATTTTGGTATTCGGATCAATAACTTTTTTACATTTTTGAATGATATTCCTGTAGCTTGTGAAAGTTTCATAACTGCATTTTATTTCGTCAATTAAGAAATAATAAAGATAGTAGTCAAAGAATTCCTGTACGGTGAATTGGTATGGAATATACGTATGATTATTCAACTGTATCAGTATTTGTTCTTTGGCTTGAAGAGCTTCTTTTTTTGTTCGGAATCCGCCGCGTTGAACATTTTTTGTTTTCCCATTTTGAAAAATAATGTTATACCGAATACAATATTTGCCGTGATCAGATGTGATGGAATCACGAAATTTCCAGTCAACAATTTCAGTATTTAGAATTTCCTGCGGGATTTCTGGCCTTTTGAATTGTTTATACATACTTAAGCCTCGCTTTCTATATACTGTTTTACCGGATCAAGTTTATCGGTGATACTTTTACGAATATTATCGTCACCTGTAATCACACCGCAATATACAGAGAATGTTATGACCGGAGAAGCATGTCCGAGAATCTTACTAATTGATTCCACAGGAAAACCTTCTTCTAATAACAGTGTTGCACAGAGATGTCTGAGTCCGTGAGCGGTAATCACAGGTAATCCGGCTTTTATGCAGATTCTTCGCAGGCATTGTGATAAGGTGGCACAATGCTTAATATTTCCATTTTCACCAATACAAATATAGTTTTCATAATTACGTGTCACTTCTGGATGGCTGTTAAAGTATTTTTTATTTTCTTCCTTTCTCTTCTTTAATTCTTCCATTACTAAGTCTGGAACTTTAATGGTTCGGTAGCTTGTTTCTGTTTTTGGGGGAAGTGGACGTATTACTTTTTCTCCCGTTTTTTCATCTACCTCGAAACTATCTTTATTGATCTGCTGCTTCACCGTGATCGTGCCATTGTCAAAATCGATTGCTGAATAATCAAGTCCAAGTACTTCGCCTGTTCTTAATCCGCAAAATAAAAACAATAAGAATTCTAAAAATATAGACGAATTATTTTTAACAGCATTAAATGATATGCTCCCTTCTAGGTAGACAAGTGAAATAATAAAAACTTGTCACTTAGGAGGGAGCCTATTTTATGTCTAAAAGAAAAGTATCTGTTGAGGATAAAATATATGCTGTAAATCTATATCTAGATGGAAAGGAAAGCCAACAGCGAATTGCCCATATGTTTGATGTAAGTCTCGCATCTGTCCAACAATGGATTAGAAACTATGAATCTATGGGCTCAAATGCATTCACATTGAAAGGGAATAAAAAATATTCCAAAGAATTGAAACAACAAGCAGTCTTAGATTATTTAGCAGGCTATGGTTCTCAAGATGATATCTGCAAAAAATATGGGATCCGTTCAAAAGGTAAGTTACAAACTTGGATAAAGAAGTATAATGGTCATGAAGAATTAAAATCTTCTGGAACAGGAGGAAACATTATCATGACCAAAGGAAGAAAAACCACTTTTGAAGAACGGGTTGAAATAGTACAGTATTGTATCGCACATGTGATCGTAATTATACCCAAACAGCAGAACTATACCAGGTGTCCTATCAACAGGCTCGCAATTATATAGTCAAATATGAAGCTGGTGGAGTGGAAGCTTTAAGAGATAACCGTGGCAAACGAAAACATCCCGATGAGATGAGTGAATTAGAAAAGCTGCGAGCTGAAGTTAAAATTTTAAAAGCAGAGAAAGAACGTGCTGAAATGGAGGCATCTTTTTTAAAAAAACTCGAAGAAATAGAGAGGAGGCGGGGCTAAGCCTGATCCGTCATGAACATATATATCAGGCAATCAAAGAAGAACACAAAGAACATAATTATCCAATTGCTGCACTTTGTAAACTTGGTAATGTTTCTAGGGCAGCTTATTATAAATGGTTACACAGAGAAATTCCTAAAAGTGAACAAAAGAATAGGTTTATTGCCGACGAGATAGAAAAGATTCATACAGACTCACCGGATAAAGGCTATCGAAGGATCAGAGATGATCTGGAACGATATCATGGTATTGATGTAAACGATAAACGTGTGCTACGCATTTGTCGTAAACTTAATATAAAATCAACTATCAAGTATTCTAACAACGGGTGCACAAGACAGGCTGCAAACCCTCAGTATATAGCTGAAAACATACTTAATCGGGAGTTCACTGCCAAAGCACCAAATGAAAAATGGCTCACTGATGTGACAGAATTCCATTATTATATTGGGATGGAAAAGCATAAAGTTTATCTAAGTGCAATACTGGATCTATATGATAGACGGATTGTTTCGTATGTTATTCGTGATAAAAACAACAATGCTTTGGTGTTTGATACGGTAGACAATGCTTTACTTAGAAATCCTGGTGCGCAGCCGTTGTTTCACAGTGACAGGGGATTCCAATATACGAACAGGCCATTTCATACAAAACTTGTAAATGCTGGAATAACACAAAGCATGTCGCGAGTTGCTAAATGTATCGACAATGGACCAATGGAAGGCTTATGGGGAATTCTGAAGAGAGAGCGATATTATGGAAAACGATTCACTGATAGATGTACTCTCGTAAAAATGATCGAAGATTATATAGATTACTACAACAATAAACGCTTGCAAAGGAATCTCGGAATTTTAACGCCAATGGAAAAACACGAAATTTACTTGCAAGCTGCATAAAAACTGCCAGCAGATAAATTTCTACTGGCAGGAAAAATTTATATTTTTTCAATTGTCTACTTGACGGGGAGCGGTTCAATTTTGCAACAGCCCCTTATTTTTGAATAATCCCCTGATAACCTGCTTTAAGGAAGAGATCAAAGCAACTATGGAATCTGCACCATTCCTCATCAGACTCTCCCAGATGTTTTCTGCACATTCCCAAACATCCCATCATTTGAACTGTCAATAAATCGGTCAATGAAGCTTCATCCAATTCCGTCTTACCACTCATTAAGTCAAGAAAATCTTGCCTTAGTGCCGCAACAGTATGCTTTACAGCTTGAAGAAACAATGCTTCCGAGAAAAAAAGCGGCTGATATTTTGGATTCTTCCGAAGAACCCAGCAAAGCCCCTTCTTTGAATTTGAATTCGATGCATTTTCTGATAGCAACGCCATATTTTTAATATCACACAATGCATCTGAAAACAATTCATCAACCACCTGCCCAATGTTACCAAAATGAGCATAAAATGTTCCTCTGCTAACACCTGCATATTTGCAAAGATCCGTTATAGTGATTTGCATGTAATCCTTTTTCGTAAGGAGTTGTAGGAATGCATCTTTAATAGAATTATGTATAAAATTGTCTTGAAATAAAATTGTTTTTTCTTCTTTCATATATTTTCAAAAACTCTGCAACATATATAATTATAGTATAATTCGACATAAAAACAAAGTATTTTTTCATATTTTAGGCTATTTTAAACAATTGGATTGGCTTTGTTCAAACACATCTGAAAGAGATTGATTTATCGATTTGTTTATGTTATGTTGGATATATAAGAAGCGTGTATATGAAAAATAGAAGGAGGTAGGTATTCTATGGGTGAAAAATTATACACAATAGGAACGGATCAACAACAGGCGTGGATGAAAAAAAATTGTTTCCCGCCTAGAGGATATGGTTACTCTGAACCAGGAACATATTCTCTTGATGCCACAGAGGTTGCAGCATACAATGTTGCGAAGTCATTTTATCAAGTATATCCGGAAGTTTGGAATATCGATTATATTGAGAAAGAAACCGGAATCAAACCAGAGGATATCAAGGATCGATTAAAAAGAATGTATGACGAGCATCTTATCATGTTCGTTATGAATCCAAATGTTGGTGTTTATGGTTGGGGACTCTATTATTGGGTAGTTAAATTAAAAGACGGTACAGATCCGAAAGTTAAAGCTGAATTTGCTAAGTGGTATCAGAATAAGGATGATATATGTACAGGATATCTTGCAGAGGGCGATTTTGATTTCTTTAATGGAAATCACATGAGAGTTCTGGACAATCTTCTAGCAGATGTTATCCAACCGTGGAAAGACAGACCTGAAGTAGAATATGTACATCTTTGCCCGATCAGAGCAGATGTCAGAGAATCATTGGTCAACCAGTGGGACGTTCCGAAAGACAGATATAGAAAATTTATTTTTGGCGAAGAACAACGGAAGAAATTCCTTAAAGTTCAAAATAAAATAGACAAAAAGGATTTTGCTATTATCGAAGCTCTTAACAGTACAAAGTCTATCGCAGATATGTTTGATTTTGACATGCTGGAGAAGTTATCCGGCTTAGATGGCAAACAAATGAAAAAAGACATTGTAATGTGTGTTGATGAACGAAAATTTATGCTTCCAATGATTTATATCAATTACCGAGCACTCGGAATGTCAATGCATATGTACCTGGTTCGTATGTTCCAAAACGTTCCAAGTTACAGGAAAGCAGAAATTGTAGATGAATTCTCACTTATGCCGGAATTCGTAGATATTCTACAATTCGGTGATTCTTTCTATGATTGTATGTTAACCGCTTATACTGAAATAAATGATGTAGAAGCAATCAGAACAATGTTGGAAGGATATGCTGAGATTGAAGAAGTAAAAGTAGCAAATTCAAAGAGACAGTTCAGACGTTGGGTAGCCCGGCTTGATGACGATAACGGATATTGGGAAGAATGCGTTATGACGGATGACTTTTTACAGAACAGACTCGAATCCGGTTCCGTAAAATGTCGTTTCTCAACTGACTCAGAGGAGGTGAAATAATATGATCGTAAAACATCCAAGAGAATATGTTGTTGATAAACTTCAGTATGCATTAAATCCAAAAACCATTGCAGTCGTTGGAGCCAGCCGTTATTCCACAAAGGTCGGCTATAAAGTTGTTGATGGTCTTCTGACATGGGGCTACAAAGGAAAAATCTATCCTGTAAATCCGAGAGCTGATAAAGTTGCCGGCTTCACAGCCTATAAGACTGTAAAGGATATTCCTGATGAAATCGATCTTGCTTTTCTTGCTGTACCTGCACACATTGTTAAATCTGTTTTGGAAGATTGTGTTGAAAAGAAAGTTAAGATTGTTGTTATTGCCACAAGTGCATTTAAAGAAATCGGACGTGGAACACTGCAGGATGAACTCACTCAATATTGTCGTGATCATGAGCTGCCTCTGATTGGACCAAACCTTGTAGGAATGGGAAGTCCATACCTTAATTTCAACTGTGGATTTATTCCTTATCTTCCAATCAAAGGACCTGTAGCTATGATTTCTCAATCCGGAGCTAACTTACTGGCTGCACTAGGTACATCACAAAAAGATCATTTCGGTATGAGCTTTTTCGTAGGACTTGGAAATAAAGCCGACGTTGATTTCTGCGAATTTGTCTCCTACGCAGGAAGAGATGAAAATAGTAAATGTCTTGCCATCTATATTGAAGGACTTGATAGCCCTGATGCATTTATTGAGGCTTGCCGCAGTGTTGATAAACCAATTGTAACAATCAAAGTCGGCGGCTCGAAAATTGGTGAAAAAGCCGCATTTGCACACACTGCTTCTGAAAACAAAGGAACAAATGATGCATTTTATGATGATGTTTTTGAAAAAGCCGGAGCAATTCGTGCAACTACATGGCAAGAATTCCTCGATATATCTATGGCATTAGGAATGCAGCCTGCACCGAAAGGTGACAATATCGTTATGATAACCAATGGTGGTGGTTCAGGTCTGCTTAGCTGTGATCATTTCGAGCGAAGAGGATTACCAATGCATGAACTTACTGAGATTTCTCCAAGCCTTGCTGACAGAATTCGTGCATATATGCCAATGTTTGGTTCACCGCTTAATCCTGTTGATATTTCCGGAACAGCTTCACCGGTTCAGTATAAAGGTGCATTCACACAGGTAATGCGTGACCCGAATGTGCATGGAATACTTGGATCCATCTGTCCAACAGCAGTAACAGACGTTCCTGCTGTAACAGATCTGGTTATCGACATTTATGAAACATACAAGCATCTTGGAAAACCATTCATTATGGAATGCCAAGGTGGCGAAGAATGTCAGGAAGCTATCATGAAATTAAGAGATCATGGAATCCCTGCTTATCCAACTGCTGAACAAGCTGTAAATGCTATGGTTGCTCTTTACAAATATGGACAGATTAAAAACAAAAAATAGCTTATAAGCAGATATTCTGATTATGAAAGAAGTTGTACAGACGACTACTTCTCTTCTATAAAACGCTTATCAGGACCACCCGTTGGACGGGTGGTCCTGATTTTCTTTATCGAATATATCCAGCCTGGTATGCCTGTGCTTTATTGTAAGAGTACAGTTCTGCAAATGTCGCCTCTCTGTACGGTTTCAAGAAGAATATCCCCAGAATACCACAAGTAAAGAGTGATAAAATATTCCATCCGATAAAGGAAAGATCCATCACAAATGCCGCCCATTTCTGTCCATCCATCATCTGCTTGCTGATCTGGAATGCCTCCTGCATTGTTCCTTGCTGATCACTCTCCATCTTCCATGAGAAATATGGTTTCTATTGATAGCCATATCGTTCTGTATAATTTGTACAATCTTATTCCACTTTCAGCTGTATTTTCTTCGTCTCCAATCCGTCTCCGCTGATTTTCACACAAATTTCTCCTGCTTTATCGGATGCTCTCACCACCGCAAGCAGTTTTCCATAATAAGTGGTATAGCCATTTCCCACAAATGACTCTTCTGTATTAAGCCTCGCTGAGCCCAATCCCTGAAGATATCCTGCACCTTCCACCAATACAGTCAGCTTCTGATCCACATTGGATTTTATCACTCCGTTTTCTCCTGTCAGACTGATTTCCAGGAAACTCAAATCCTGCCCATTTGCATGTAATACTGATTTATCCGGCTTCACACGGATGCTTGTGTTGCCTGTGGCAGAATTCAAAATTGCACTTCCTTTTTTTGTTCCGTCTGCGGCAAAGGCAACAGCACGCAACTCTCCGGCTTCATATGGGACTTTCTTAAATTCCGCCCTGTATTCCTTTACTTTTTTTGTTCCCAGCTTTCGTTTATTCAGATATAATGTAATATAATCTGCATCCGAATAAACAACAACATTTGTTTTCTTTCCTTCACAGCCTTCCCATGACCAGCTCTCCTGTGCATCCGTAACTCTCCACATGGACGCCGCCCGAAGATCCTCTGCGTGGTTCACCGGCTCTACTCCAATCACATTTTTTTCTTCCAAGCCCCAGATTGTTTTATTCCAATGCGTCTCCGGACGTTCAAATCCACAGATATCAATCACTCCTGCACCGGATAGAATCGCCAGTCCCGGATCTACGCTTTCTTTCGTAGCTTTCTTCTGGTAACGGATGCTTCCGATTCCACATTCTCCCAGATAATCCCAACCGGTCCACATAAAATCTCCAATCAGATTCGGAATACTTTTCACCAGTTCCCAATTGCGATACAAACTCTGAGGCAGGGTCTCTGAACCAACTATCACACGTTCCGGATGCATTTTGTACTCTTTTTTATACCTTGATGTTGCATAGTTATATCCCATCACATCCAGACCCGATGAAATTGCATCTGCCACTTTATCCGCACTCTTCGTTGCTGCCATGTGGTCTATCACTCCGCCCATTTTATTCATCAGAATATTATAAAATGTACTGGTCGGTACATTATCCATTCCTGCACTTCCGTTTGTGTTCTCTTTGCCGTCTTCTTTCTTACCGTACAGCCCCTTTCCTTTTGCAGCCATAGAAGCAAGCATCAGATTGATTCCGCAGGTTACAGCTCTGGAAGAATCCATGGTTTTGACATATGACGACATCTGCGCACACAATTCCTGCCCTTCTTCGATTCCCAACTCTGAAATTTCATTTCCAATGGAATACATTACGACACTCGGATGATTGTAATCCTTTCGAATCATTGCTCCAATATCTTCTTTCCACCATTTTTGAACAGTTTCTCCGCCCTGATCGTAAGGATTTTTATGTATCAGCCAATAGTCATAGATTTCATCCATCACATACATACCAAGTTCGTCACAGGCATCCAGCATTGCTTTGGAGATTGGATTATGGGCACTTCGGATTGCATTAAATCCTGCCTCTTTTAAAATACGGACTCTTCGGTATTCCGCATCCCGGAATCCACAGGCTCCCAGTACGCCGTTATCGTGATGAATACAGGCTCCGCGAAGCAATTTTTCTTTTCCGTTTACGAAAAATCCGTCTTTATTCCAGTTCAGGATACGCATTCCGAACTTCTGCTCAGCTTCGTCTGATACTTTATTTCCCTTTTGAATAATGACTTTGCATGTATAAAGTTTCGGGACCGATTCGCTCCAACATTGCGTCTCTGGAATTACAATGACAGCCTTCTCCCCTGTTTCCTGAGCAACCTTTGTCTTTCCATCCCATATTTCCACTGTAACAGTTCCTTCTCCGACAATCTCTGTCTCAACCAGAACTTTCTCCGAATTTAACGGTGTAATCCGTATACCATCCGGTTTCACATAAGATGCGCCGCCCACATGCAGCCCTACTTCACGATAAATTCCACTTCCGGAATACCATCTGCTATTCGGAATTTTTGAGTTATCTGCGATAATTTCAATTTCATTTTCCACATCTTTCTTCAAATGCGGCATCAGATTCACATAAAAATTCGAATATCCATATGGTCTGAAGTATACTTCCGTTCCGTTCACCTTTACTGTTGAATTCTGGTAAACCCCTTCACATTCCAGAAATACATTTTCCCAGCCTTCCTGTATATATAACTTCTTCGTATAATGATACGTTCCACCCGCGAAATATGCTCCGCCTGACTGTGTTGCATTGTCTTTGTCCCGTTTTTCTGAAAGCATTGCGTCATGTGGAAGATTTACTTTTTCCTGTTTCTCACCTCCCTCTTTCCAAAAATTCCAATCCTGATTAAAATCCAGTCTTTTCATTCTCTTCTCCTCTCTTTTTCACTTTTATAAGATTTTTCATCTAATCCAATAATCATTAGCAGCTTTTATGTTGTACATCCTGCATTTCTCTATTTGTTTTCATTATAACATTGTAATCCGAATCAAATATTGAAAATTTCATGTTTATGTTCCTATTGTCATGAATATATATACATAATCATGAATCTTCTATTACCTTTCATTCTCATTCTGCTTATACTACAGATATATATAAATCATTCCAGAAAAGGGAGAAATATCTATGATTTCATCTATTATCCCGCCCCCAAAAAAAATCAAATTGGAAAATGGATACACTTCTTTGTCAACACCTGTGACAGGAAAAATTGACAGTTCACTTAGCAAAGAGGCATACCGTATCCACATTACAGAGCAAACAATCATCTTGGAGGGTGACAGCCGGACAGGTCTTTTTTATGCACAGTGTACGCTCGAACAGTTAATATTACAGTACAAGGATCAACTTCCCTGTATGGAGATTGAAGATGCACCGATGAAAGAATCTCGTGCATTTCATCTGGATTGTGCAAGACATTTTATTCCTGTGGACGAGCTTAAGAAAATGATTTCTATGTGTGCACGTTTCAAGCTGAACACATTCCACTGGCATTTTTCTGACGACCAGGGCTGGCGTATTGAAAGCAAAGCATTTCCGCTTCTTCATGAAATCGGAGGGAATAAAATCGACGGTGTCGGCAGAGCATGCCTCATATGGTTTTGCCCATTGCATAAATCATAGATGAATTTTGGAAATATATTTACACGATTTGTTTAGATGAGTACGCTGAAAATAGCAATAAAAAAGCTGATGTATTATTAGACATTATCACATCAGCTTTTATAGATATTTTATTGAGTCTTGTATGCAACGCAAACGCCTCGCTTGACGATATAAATATACTCATCAACAGTATATTCTTTAAAGGATACTATGCTACACTAACAGAAGAAATCGGAATTGGCGGTTTAAAAAAAACAAACGAGAATCTTCTCCTCTAATTTACAACATGCTCATTCATGAACTTCGCACTGAGCTGGAACGACTTCACCGGGGACTTGTCCACCCAGTTCTTATGGCTTTCCAGTATCACGGCATCCACACCGCTTTTCTGTGCAATCTCCACCATCTTCGTCAGGTTCATATTACCGTATCCAAGTTCCATACTGTCCGATTTGAGAATCTGTCCTCCCGGTCCGCTCATCCTTGTTCCACGGTCGTTGATATGGTAAAGCTTCATCCGCTCTCCCAAGCGCTCCATGAGCGCAATCGTATCTACACCGGCCTCAGTCGCCCAGTAAGAGTCGAATTCGAAGTTGACATATTCCGGATTTGTCTTTTCAATCAGCACATCGTAGGCACATTTTCCTGCTCCCACTTTGCGGAATTCACAGTTGTGATTGTGATATAACAAGGAAATGCCTCCTTCTTTCAGAATTTTTCCTGCCTTATTTAGCTTCTGTGTCAATTCCAGTACCGCTGCCATATTGGAATAATCAAACCGATGCATTCCCGTAATGACAATATACTTTGTGGAAAATGTTTTTGCTTCCTCAATGATTTCCTGCGGATTTCTCAAGATGCTTCCAAGATCCTCATGAATACTGACCACCTTGAGTCCTGTGTCTGCAATTAACTTCTTCCAGTCTAATTTCGCCGTCTTTCCAATTGGCATCCCCGCAAGGCTTGTCAGAACACGAACGATCGGCGGCATCTTTTTCATCATGAATCCATTCAGCTCGATTCCGTCATATCCGGCTTCTTTCATCAGGCGGATGGTTTCCCTTGCTTTTTCCTCTGACCCCATCGCCGTTCCAATCTGAATTAACTGAATTGCCTTTACTGCCATGTTATCTTGTCTCCTCACTTATTCCATATATGCCGAACTCTTCATGATTGTATTCAGCATTCTCTTCGCACAGACCTGCAGATCTCCAAGTGTGATCGGGCAGACTACCTCGCCCTCTTTCGCGCCTACCGAAGCGATAATCTCATCCACATCCTCCTGTTTGCCCGGCATGGTCAGATCATTTCCTGCCTTGATACATCCTGCTGCACTGGAGCATCCATACTTGAATTCCATTCCCTGATTCATCTCCATACCGCCGGTTGTCCCCCAGTCTGTCATAACGATTCCGTCAAATCCCCATTCATTTCTCGTAATGGCTGTCAACAAATCTTTATTATTGGCAGAATGAATTCCGTTAATAAGATTGTAGGATGTCATAATGGACATCGGTTTTGCTTCTTTGACTGCAATCTCGAATCCCTTCAGATAAATCTCCGCTCTCTCACTGACGTGTGCATTCGTGTGCATTCTGTTATCTTCCTGATTATTCAGTGCGAAATGTTTGATAGTTGTGCCAACTCCGGCATGCTGTTGCACACCAATCGTATCGGCGGCCGCACATTTTCCGGCAACAAGCGGATCCTCGGAATAATATTCGAAGTTACGTCCGCACAGCGGATTTCTGTGAATATTCATCCCCGGTGCCAGCCACAGTGTCACACCGAATTCTTTCATCTCTTCCCCGACAATATCTCCGCATTCTTTGATTGCATCCACATCCCATGTCTGGGCAAGCAGTGTGGCAATCGGGATTGCAGTACAGTACTGATAATAGTCAATGGCATCTTCCGGAATCTCCGGCTTTGGTGAACCGGCCATAAGTAAGTCCATTCCCGGAATTGGCGCATCACTTGTTCCCGGAATCACATTGCCTTCTGCATCTGCTTTGAAATGCTTCGACAGTCGAAGTCCTGCCGGTCCGTCCGCCAGTGCCAGATTGCGAATGTCACGATCTTCAATCATCAGGGAAGTGGTGTCTCCCGCCGCCCCCGGTACAACTGCAGATGCATTTCCGATGATTGCGGTGTCGCCGCCCATCTGCCCTCTTGAGGTACCGACGCATAATTCTGCCATCTCCGGAATGGACAGCTGACCAACCAGATCATCTAAGGTCGCCTGCCCTGACATGACATCCTGCATCGTAATCTTTTTCTTTGAAGTGTTTGCAGCAATCTCTGCATTCGTATCCTCATATGTCGCAGTTTTCGTTTCGATATCAGAGGAAGCGATGTAGAGTTTACAAGCCTGTTCTTTTTCAGCCTCTTCCTCTGCATAACCATAAGGTGTCACATCTGCTGATGATAACTCATTCATTTCACAGTCTAATGTAAGGCGATTTGACAGAACTTCGGTCACAGCCGCTTGATCCAGCACAACTGCGGCTGTAACCTTCGTTGCTCTGGAATTCACACCAACTCTGACATAATAGGTTCCCGCTTCCAATACATAAGAAGCTCTCTGTGCATCATAAGATGCCATGCATTCCACCGGATAAGTGATAATAAGCTCTTCACTCTCGCCCGGAGCCAGTTCCTTTGTCTTCGCATAGGCTGCCAGTTCCTGATACGGCTTTTCCAATTTGCCTGCCGGAGCGGAATAGTATACCTGCACCACTTCTTTTCCGCTGTATGTAGCACCGGTATTTGTCACACGTACCTTTACGGAAATTTGTTTCGCATCTGCAGTCACTTCTTCTGTCTTTACGTCAAATGTTGTATAGGATTTTCCATAGCCAAACGGATAAGCCGGAGTCACATCAAAGGTATCAAAATAGCGATATCCGACATAGATTCCCTCTTCATAATATTCATCATGGATATCTCCGTTCATATGGCTAAACGTCTTCGCATTCGGATAATCCTCATAGTTCTCTGCCCATGTTGTTGTCAGATGACCGCTCGGTGTCACTTTACCTGTCAGCACATCTGCCAGTGCATATCCTCCGATATTGCCCGCCTGACTCATCAGCAGGATTGCACCGATGCCTTCCTGTGCACGTAAGAATTTTGTATCAATGACGCCGCCTACATTCAGCACAACAATCAGATTCCCGTAGGCGTTGGCAAGATTTACAATTGCAGTTTTTTCTGTATCACTCAGCTCATAATCTCCTGCCCCCGGAGTTCTGTCTTTTCCCTCTCCGGAATTACGGGAGAGCACGTAGATGGCAAGGTCTGCTTTCATCGCATCGATTTCTTCCTGACTCACTCCGGAAATTGCCGGCTCCACAAATGGCTCTGTTAAGATTTTCATCACAGCAGCCATTCCTTTTACCGCCATCTCCTGCTGGAGTTCTCCAAAATATCCCCTTCTGGCAGTCTCTACCTGTGTATCATATGTATCCATCCATGCTTTTGTTGTCAGTTCAAATCCTGCATCTTCCAATCCCTGTTCCACGTTCACCACAAAGCGGCTGTTGACATCTCCCGAACCAGTTCCGCCTTTGATGGTTCTTCTTGCACCGTTACCGAACAATGCAATTGTTTTGACGGATTTGTCAATCGGAAGTGCTCCCATGTTTTCCAATAATACCATTCCCTGAGACGCCACCTTTCTGGCACGTTCCATGTTTCTCTTTTCACGGGAACTGATTTCTGAATTTCTTGCTGCAAATAATTTTGGCATCGTGTGACCCTCCTTTTTATAATTTCTTCACAGTACCTTCTGTGATTCCACTCTCATTGAAAGCATCCACTCTCACCCAGTAGTCCTGTCCTTTAACAAGCGCTCCTACCTTTTT
>OHPG01000336.1_pt1 | contig 22088 bp, 20 predicted proteins | sample 1577751 | NCBI WGS metagenome assembly OHPG01 (sample SAMEA3879548, study PRJEB24766) | human gut metagenome | biome: human-associated habitat; feature: feces | place: USA | collected 1985/1987
CCAGAGTGCCGCACAGGGCGGACTGAAAGGTCTCCCGCTGCTCGGCGGCGGACATGGGCGGCTCTGTGCGGAACACTGCGTCAATGAACTCCTGATGGAGCTCGTCCGGCTTCCGGCTGTAAAACAGGGCGTTGTAAAGGTTGGCCGTCCGGTCATCAAAGGCCGGGAACAAAAAGCCAAGCTCCGGCTGGCCCACGATCTGCTTCTCCATAGAGATGTGGAACTCGTTCTCCCCATGGAAGTATCCCAGCTCCGGCGTCCCATCCTTCACCGGGCAGACGCAGCAGACGAAGTAGCGGAACACCTCTTCGCAGGCATCCCGGTCTACCTCGCCGTCCTTGCCCCGGTGGGGCACATCATAGGCGTCGGCCCCCAGCAGGATCAGATAGTTGTTCTCCCCCATGTCCAGGGAGCCGATGACCTGCTGGTAAAAGGCATCCCGGGCCTCCGCGTCCTTCAGCTCGGACGTCCGCAGGACGGAGAGCAGGCGGTGCTCCTCGCTGTCCGCCACCTGCTGGGTGGAAAACACGATGTCAATCAGGTTCCGGCCCAGGGTGCCGGACAGGGCCTTTTTCAGCAGGCCCAGGTATTTTTCCGCCTCGGTGAGAATGGCCGCGAAAGTTTCATCGTCCAGATATTCTCCCGGTACTTCATAATCAACAGGCGGCTTTGTGTATTTGTCCACATATTCAGACTCCGGGAACAGGTCTGGCCGGTTGCCAAGCGTGGACATATACAGGGAATACCGGGCCATTTCCTCCTCGCCCATAAGCTCCAGGGGGAGATGGGAAAGGTTGCGGTTTTCCAGCGTCACATAGCAGATATACCAGGAGTAAGGATCGCCATCGCTGTCGTGCCGGGTTTCCCGCACCACGCGCTCCGTCAAGATATACTGGCGGTCAAAGAGCATTTCCAAGGTGCTCTCTACCTGTGAAAGCGTCCACTCCCCCTCGTGGAGCACCGACAGGATGGAGATGAGCACATAGGGATCGTGTTCGATGCCGTCCAGGTCAAAATGGTACTCATCATAATCGTGGGTGCTTTCGTAGGTGTCCAGGTAGCTTTGAAGCTCTGCCTCCATACCCGCATAAGCCGCCTCCGCCCCCAGGATGTCCTCGTCCTTTGATGGGTAGGTAGTAGCGCCCACGGCCCCTGCGCCAGAGTTTCCCAGCATCACCAGGGAAGAAGAACAGGACTGCATCATAAACAGGAGCAGGACGCAAACCAGGGCCAGGAGCACCCCCACGGGATGCCGCTTGATAAAGCCCACCGCCTGGGCCCCGGCCTTTTCCGTGGCGGCGGCGGTCTTTTTGGCCGCCCCCGCGCCGTACTTCCCAGCCCGCTTTGCCTGCTTCTGATACTGTTTTCTCATGCGGTGCCGCCGCCACATCCGGGAAACAGGGTTGCGTGTCATTTCCGGGTACTCCTGGGCGGCCATTTTGAAATGATAGTCTGCCGTGGCCTTGATATATTTGGACTCCGCCCGCTGGACAGCCTTTGCCGGGTGTTCCCGGACTTTCTTCTTGATGAAGCGGGAGCCCCGCCGCAGGGCGGTTTCTCCCACCAGTTCGGAGCGGTGGGCCCCCTCGGTGCCGACGTTCTCCTGTTCCACCTCAAAAATCTTGCCATGCACGAAGCCGTGAACGGTGCCGCCGGCGGCCCGGCCCACCTGCCGGATGGGGCCGGGCTTTTTGGGCGGCTTTTGTTTGGACAGCTTATCCTTTGCCTGTTCCAGCTTCTTCCCGCGCTTCTCCATGCGGAGCTTTGACGCGGCGGTCTTTTCCTGGTTGCTTTTCTGGCGGAATTTAGACTTCTGGACACTTTGTCCAGAGGTGCTCCCGGCTGTCCCGGAGCTACCCCCGCCTGGACTGGCGGATGCGCCGCTATTCGGTTTTCGCTTCATTCTTTAAATCCTCCGGGCGGGTGGTCAGCAGGTTATAAATCTCCCCTTTGGGGAAACGGTCAATAAACGGGATGGTCACGTCCCCATAGAACAGCAGGCCCTCGCCGGAATTGGAGTGGGTGATATAGGAAAGCTGGTGCTCGGAAATGCCAAGCTGTTTTGCTAAAATCGCCCGGTCACTTTGGGCCTGGGACAACAGGATCATAAAGTCGGTGTTGTCCAGAATGGCCTCGATCTCCCGGCTGGCTAACAGGTCTTTCACATCCTGTGTAAGTGCGCTGGGCACACATCCCTTTTTGCGGAGCATCTTCCACACGGCCACAAAGTAGCTGGCGGTGAGCGCGTCCCGGAGCAAAATGTGAAACTCGTCAAAGTAGCACCAGGTAGAAATACCGCTGTGAAAATTTACATTGACGGCAGAGGTCACAAAGTCGTTGGTGATGTGCATGGCGATCTTCCGCAGGTTTTCCCCTAAGCCTTTGAGGACGATGCAGACCACGCGGGCGGTCAAGTCCACGTTAGTCGGGTGGTTAAACAGGTTGAGCGATCCCGTGCAGTAGAGTTCCAGGGCCGTCGCTACACGGCGGGCCTCCGGCTCCGGCTGTTTCAGAAGCTCCTCGTATAAGTCCTGCAAAAGCGGCACCTTTGCCGTATCAAGCCCCAGGGCCGCATCCCGGTAAATGAGCCGCACACAGCGGTCAATCACCGTCTTTTCGATGGGTTGCAGGCCGTCCTTGCCTCCCACCACCAGTTCACACAGGGACAACAAAAAATCCGCTTTCATAGAAAGCGGGCTCTCGTCATCGTCCAGGTCAAGCTGGATGTCCATCGGGTTGATATGGCTGGGGGAGCCGGGGGCAATCTCAATCACTTGCCCGCCCAGCCGCCGCACCAGCGGGGCATATTCCCCCATCGGATCGACAATGATAATCCGATCCTGGGGAATGGTGAGAAAGACGTTTAAGAGCTCCCTCTTTGCCGCGAAACTCTTGCCGGAGCCCGTGGAGCCAAGATACAGGCCGTTGGCGGATTTTAACTTTTTCCGATCCGCCATAATGACGTTGTGGGAAAGGGCGTTCATCCCGTAATAGAGGGACGGCCCGGCCATCCGCAGCTCCCTGGTCATAAAGGGAATGAAAATCGCCGTGGAGCTGGTTGTCATGCCTCTCTGGATTTCCACCTCGTTATAGCCCAGGGCCAGGGAGGAAACGAAGCCCTGCTCCTGTTGCCAGTCCAGCCGCTTCAATGCACAGTTGTATTTCTGCGCGATGCCGCCCACCGTGAAAATATCGTTTTCCAGCCGCTGGCGGGTGGGGGCAAGGTTTACCACCGTGAACGTGAGAAGGAACATCCGCTCGTTGCGGGACTGGAGATCGGCCAAAAGCTCCGCCGCGTCTTTGGAAAACGTGATGAGGTCAGGGGGCAGGATGTCCGGGTCATATCCGGCCCTCACCGCCTTTCTCTGTTCCTCCACCTTCATTTTGCCAATGTCAGAGATTTTTCCCTTGACCGTCTTGATGGCCTTGAGCTGATCCACCGTCTGGACGTGCATGGTCACAGTGAGCTCCGCATCCAGCTCCAGGATTTCCGCAAGGAGCTTGTCGGAGAGCTCCGAAGCCAGGATCTGCAAGTAAGAAGCCGCGCCCCAATACTGGCCCACCCGGAACAGGCGGGACTGCCGAAAGTCGAAGCTGTCCGGCGCGATATAGTCCTTTGTCCCCAGCCCGGTTTTGGGAATGTCCTGCCAGGAGAAGCGGAACGGCTCCCGGTTGCCGGGATGCATTTGCCCATGAAGCAGGGCCAGCCGCGCCTGTCCGTCCAGGGCCTCGGAGGGCACCCCCAGCCGTTTGAGGTTGCCCGTCACATCCGCCTCCACACGCTCCAGCCGGGGCCGGGCCTCCGCAATCCCCTCGGCGGGGAGCCCGAACGTGATATATTTGGAACGCTCGATCCCGTTGTTTGACCGGGCGATCTGGTTTTTTAACATCCCGGTAAATTCAGCCCGGATGCTGTCAAAGTCATCCTGGGCCTGTGGGATGTTCACCTTGTACTTGCTCCGGGAACGGGAGCGGCGGTTGATAAAGGAAAGCTGGAACGGCAGGGACGTGTCAAAGTAATTGAGAAACGAGCTCCAGCCGCCGAAAATAGCAGTTTGATCCTCGGTGCTTGCAACAGAATAGTTGATGTCCTCATATTCCACCGTCTTTGTGTAGAGCCCGCCGGGGAGCTGGCACACGCCGTCCGGGTGCATCACCAGATAGGGGATCGTCTGCTGGGCGGACAGGGCCGCCCGGTTTTTCCCCCGGCGTTCAGCCCTTGCGGGCCCGCGCCGTGGGTTTCTTATTGCCTTTTGCAATCGCATCCTCCTTTCTCACAGAGCCCCGCTGGGTGAACGGGGCATAGATATTTTCTGTCCGATAGGGCCTCACCCCAGGCCGCAGGAAACGGGCCCGGATCACATTCCTCACCACCTTTTCCAGCGGGAGCCCGTCTTTTTCATACATCGCCAGCAAAAACGCCGGGAGCGCCACGCCCATCAGCAGGAACATGGCCCCGGTGTTGCCAAGCGTACCACGGGCCAGCAGATAGGACGGGACGCCCACCGCCGCCGCGATCCCAAAACACACAAGCTGGCGGCGGGTCAAATTAAAGGCAAGTTTCGTCTTGACCTTTGATAAATCGTTGGGAACATTTACATAGGGAATTTTTAGTCACTCCTTTCCGGCCCGCCCACCTCTGGACAAAGTGTCCAGAAGTCGGGCAGGGTACTTTCCACCTCATTCCCCCACACATCCCAGCCGGGCGGGGTCTGCCTTGCAAACAGCTCCACCCTGGGCACATCGCCCATGAGAGCCACGATCTTTTCACGGGCCTCCTCCGGCTTGCGGCTATGCTCCCGGATGGGGGAGATAATAAACTGGTGGACGTTGGCCGCCTGGCGTTTCGGGTGTCCCCGCGTCGCCAGCAGGCAAACCTCCGCGTTGCCCCTCGTCCAAAAGCCCAAGCCGTAAAACCATCCCTCGGACTTGCGGTTTTGTTTGAGCCAGACGAAAGCCACAGACTTATATTGAAAGCCCCATGCCTTAATCAGCCGCAGGGCCTCCGGGAGCTGGGGGAACGTGGCCCACATAAAAAGCACGCTGTCCGGGGCCGCAAGATCGGCCACAGGCAGCGCACATAACTCGTCAATCCCCATTGTGGGGTAATGCTTTTCCGCCGCCCCCTGGACGGCGCTCCGCTGATACCGCCAGGGCGGATCGGCATAAATCACAGAATAGTGTCCGATAGTCAAACTCCTTTCCCCCCAGCCACCACCACCTCCTGCGCCACGCGGATGCGCTCGCTGGCGGCGGCATAGTAGGCCGGGGCCGTTTCAAAACAGATAAAGCGGCGGCCCGTATTGAGGGCGGCAACCGCCGTTGTGCCGGAGCCCGCGCAGATGTCCGCCACCACCTCGCCGGGCCGGGTGTAGGTCTTGATGAAATACTCGCACAGCTCCACGGGCTTCTGCGTGGGGTGCATAGTGCGCTGTACCGTGGGGAACGTGAGCACGTTCCCCGGAAAGCGCAGGCCATCCTCCGAGCCGCCCCCGGAACGGGTGAATTTCCCGTAGTTGGTGCTGTTTCCGTTGTTTGACGTGATCTTTATATAGGGCTTGCCCTGTTCAAACTGCGGATTGTAAAGCGGGGATTTTTGGTAGAATACCAAAATATTCTCCGTCTTTTTCAACGGGGCCCGCCTTGCGTTGAGAAACCCGGTGCATCGGCTCTTGTACCATACCCACTCATAGCGGAGCATGGAGAGGTTGGACGCGCCCAGCACTTTGTCATAGGGGCACTGCGCGAAGAACAGCACCGCGCCCTCCGGCTTGACGGCCCATTTCACCGCCTCCCACAGCTCCGGCAAGGGCAACGGCACATCCCAAAAGTTCCGGGTGGTGCCGTAGGGCGGATCGGTTAAGAGCATATCCACCGAATGACGGGGGAGGGAGCGCAGGCCCTCGATGCCGTCCATAAGGAACAGCCCTTCTGTGAGCTCCGGGGACTTCTGGACACTTTGTCCAGAGGTGCAGGACATTGTTTTTTCTATTCCAGCACCTCCCCTTAATGCGCCCCAAAAATGCGCTGGGCGATGCCGCCTGTCTTAAACAGCATAAAGCAGAGTAAAACCGTATAGCCAACGATGCCCCAAATCGCCCCAATGGGATCTCCGCTTGTGACGATCCCCTGGACGAGCACCGCATAAATGGCAACGCACACCAGAATAAGCATCCCTTGAAAACCCACGGCAAACAGGGAGCGCAGGTAATTTTGCCCCGCGCCGCCCAGCTCCCGGTTAGATAGGGTAGCCACAGGCAGAGGGGCCAAACTGGTGAGCAAATATATTTCAATCATCCTGCCATAGACCAAAACGAAAATGACGATGCCCAGCGCCCACATGGTCACGCCGATAATGGAGGACTGGAGCCACAGGCCCAAAAGCGGCCCTAAATCCATTCCCTCCAGCGTTGTTTCCAGTTCGGCCAGCATATCCGGCGTGACATCCGTGGAGCCCTGGATGAGCCCGCCCGCCTGGGCAATCACGGACTGGGACACGTCGAACACCGCCATCACGATATTAAAGGTATTAGACAGAATGAGAATGGCACAAGCCGTCTTAAACATCCATTTATAGATATTCGCCACGTCAAACTCGTGCATATTGTTTTTCTCTAAAAGCATTTGAATGAGCTCATAGGTGGCAACAAAGGTCAGCACCAGCCCGGCAATCGGTAAGATCACCGTTTCGGAAAGCTGGCGGATCAGGGAGAAAACCCCGGCGTTCCAAGCTGCCGGGGTAGTCCCCACTTGTACCGCGATCTCCCCGACCTGGGAATTGACGTAATCGGTGAGCCCCTCCAGGTTGCCCATGATCCCGCCAATCAGCAGCTCTTTGAGCCAGTCCGTAAGCCAGTCGGTGAGAAAATCCATAAGCCCTCCTTAAAACAGGCCGGACAGCAGGGGGATCAGGGTGGTGCCCAGCAGGATGATGCCGCCGCCCGCCATGAGCTGCTTCATGCCCTGGCTTTTCGATCCAGGGTTATCCGATCCATAGCCCTCCAGCAGATTGACAACGCCCCACACGCCAAGACCAGCGCCGAGAGCCACAACCAGGGTCTGTAAGGTATCGACAGCAGAAGAAAAGAACTCCATATAGCCTCCATTTCTCCGGGGATATTCCCGGCCATGAAAAAAGCCGCCATTTCTGGCGGCAGGTTACGACCTCTGGACAAAGTGTCCAGAAGTGGGATTTATACATAGGCATCCGGATCGTCCACGTCGTCATAGTTGAGGATGTCCTCGTCCTCGCCTATGGGCCCCGTGTCCGCCCCGTCTGCCTCGTACACTTCACAAGCCTCAGAGAGCCCAGGCCGCCTGCGGCGGTTTATGAGCTTGTCGAGGTCAAAAGCGTTTTTGACTTTATCGGCCTCAGCCGTGTATTTGTAATTCGGGTGCTGTTTCAAATCGTACTTTGGGGAATAGAACGGGGGCAGGCCCCGGAGCTGTAAAATACAGCGATCCCCCGGCATAGTGGCAAGCTCGGCGGGTGTCATCAGCTCCCGGCCCAGCCGCTGGGTGTTCAGATTGTAGCTTTCCGACTGGCCCTTAGAGCGGCCATCCGTCTGCATATAGATCGTGGCCTTTCCCAGCCAGTTTTCTGAAATCTCCTTGATGGTGGAGCTTTCCCTGCCTCCCAGAAAAACCACGCTGTCCATATTTCCGAGAATTGTTTCCGCGTGTTTGTCATAAATGGCCTTGCACTGCGCCATCTGCTGGTAAAAGAGCGTCAGCGACACCTCACGGGAGCGTATGACCGCCACCAGCTTTTCAAGCTGGGGCACCTGTCCCGTGTTGGCCGCCTCGTCCCACAGCACCCGCACATGATGGGGCAGGCGGCCCCCGTGGACGTTATCGGCCCTCTCGCACAAAAGGTTGAACATCTGCGAAAAGGCCAGGGCAACGATAAAGTTATAGGTGGGCGTGGTGTCGGAAATGGTGAAGAAAACCGCCGTTTTCCGATCTCCGATGCGGTCAAGCTCCAGCTCGTCATAGGACATAATCTCCCGGAGCTGGGGGATGTCAAAGGGGGCCAGACGGGAGCCGCAGGAAATTAAAATGCTTTTCGCGGTCTTGCCGCTGGCCAGCTTGTATTTTTTGTACTGCTTCACGGCGAAACAATCCGGCTTGCGCTTTTCCAGGCCCTTGAACATATAGTCCACCGCGTTCTGGAAGTTTTCATCGTCCTCCTTGACCTCCATCCCGGAAATCATATCCACAAGGGTATTGATGCTCCGATCCTCGGCGGGGGCCTCGAAAATGATGTAGGCAATCAGGGCGCAGTATAAAAGGGTTTCCGCCTTTGTCCAGAACGGATCACCCTCCTTGCCCTCGCCCTTTGTGTTTGCTATGAGGGTATCGACAAACTTTAGGATGTCGGCCTCGCTGTGGATATACGACAGCGGGTTATAGTGCATGGATTTTGAAAAATCAATGCTGTTAAAAACCTTGATTTTATACCCCCGGCGTTGCAGAAAGCAGCCCACCTGGGACAAAACGCCCCCTTTGGGATCGACCACCACGAAACTGCATCCGCCTTTTTTGTCCGCGCTTGCCTGTAAAATCTGCGGCGTGAGCCAAAACCGGGTTTTGCCGGAGCCGGACGAGCCGATGACACAGGCGTTTAGGTTGCGGGCGTTGGCCGGATTTTTGGGCCGGGTGTTCATGGTGAGAAACTCCGTCCCGGTGAGAATGACGTTGTTTTCAAACTTTGGATCTACGAAAGGGGCTATATCTTTAGGCCCGCCCCAACGGGCCGATCCGTATTCTTCATCCCGCCTGTATTTTTTGGCCTTTTTGCTTTTGAAGTAGATCAGCAGGCGGAAGCCCACCGCGCCCACAATGCCGATGAGCCAATCGAGTGGATCAAGCCCCGGCGCGAAGTCGGCAAAGGCCGGGCCCACCGTCTGCCCCAGGCCCATGAGCTTATGGGGCAAATCCGCGCCCTCGGCCAGCCGGTAGGCTGTCCCCAGCTTCAGACAGGCCCAGCCGATGAATAGGTACGGGATGTTTGGAATGAGATATTTTTTAATGCTATCTGTCCTCATGCGCCGCCTCCCTTGCACGTTCTTTTTTGTGGGACGGCTGGCGGGCCAGCAGATCGGCGGCCTCCTTGAGCTGTTCCCGGATCGGCGCTTTTGTGGATTTTGTGCGCTTTAGCAGGCGTTTGGAATACTCTGAAAAGCAGGCGGTGATCGCGTCCGCTTGCCCGGACTTGAAAAACAGCAGGTGCTTATCCGGCGCTACCTTATAAAAGGCATAGTCCACATTCCACTTCCGGGCCACCCGGTCAAAGAGCTTTGGGGCCTCCACTTCGATGCTGTTTGTGGCGACTCCTTGCCCCATGAGCTGGCCCACCGTCTGCCTGCCGTGTGGGGCTTGCTTTGCCCGGTGCGCTTTTGTGATTTTCCGCCCCACCGCCTGGAGCACATACGCAAGCCCCCGCGCCGTGAGCTTGCTTGCCTTAATTGATACCGCTATGGTGCGTCTGGAAACGTCCTCGTCTGTCAGCCTGATCTCTCCTTTCTATGGAAAAGGCACCTCTGGACAAAGTGTCCAGAAGTGCCGCTATCGGTCTGTATGGCCTTGCTCCGGGCGGGGCCGTTCCGCCGCCTGGGGAAAACGGTCAATGACCTCCTTGTAGGCCGCCATCTGCTCCCGGATAGAGAGCTGCGGGTAAGCAAAAACCTTGTGTTCGGCGGGAATGTCCTCCCGCCCGTGATAGTGCTCCACAAATTGACTTCCACTGCCTACCACATAGCCCCCGTGGGAAAAACCGCCATCTTCATTGATCCGCACATCCCGGCCATACGCCTCATAGTTGAAATAGTCCAGCAGATGATCGGGAATATCAATGGCATCCATATCCTCCACATAGACACGGCCCAGGGTTTCGTCATCCCCCACACCGGGATAAAATTCGTAAGCGTCCAGGTTTTCCACAAGGTTGATTAGGTCGGCCACGCTGGATGTGTGTTCGCCGCAGTCAATCACCGCTTCAAACTTTTCCATGTCGCTCCGATCCAGCTCGGAGAGTAGGCAGGCCAGATGGTTGAGCTCGTCAATGCTTTCATATTCCCCCAGGCAGGCGTTGAGCTCCGGCAGTCTGCCGTCATAGTCGGCAATAAAAATTTCCTCATACCGGATATTGTCAATGCCGATCCGTTTCAGCGCCGCCTGTACTTCCTCTTTGGTAGTGGGGAATTTCAAGAGCGTGCTGGCAAGCTCCCCCTCATTGTATTTCCCCAGGTTGGTGACATACGCCTCAAGAATAGGCTGTTCCTGTTCCAGTCCAATCACCTCCTCTGGACAAAGTGTCCATAAGTTACCGGGCCTCCCGGCTCACGGCGGGGGCCGCCCGTTCCTTGCTTTCCTGGGCTTTTGCCAGCTTTGCACATTCTTCCATTGTCTGGCGGATCGGGGGCCGGGCCGCCTGCTCCAAGTGTTCCAGGCGTTTGAGCACCCCAGCCGTCCGGCTCTGCATCGCGCACATCAACCGCCGATCTTGCCGAAAGGGGAGCGAGAGCCCACGGGCCAGAGCGCCGGGCCCCTTTGGATCGTGCAGGGCCTCCCGGCCCTGCACTGCCCGGACAATGTTTTTCAAGTGCCTTCCGGCCTCGTGGTATTCCTTGCTGGCCGCCTCGATAATGGATAGCGCCCTATCGTCAAAGACAATATTTTTTTCCAGTTCCCGGCTGATCCCCTCCAGGGCAGGCCGGATGTGCAGAAACTCCGCCGTGTGCGCCAGGGCCGACACGCCGCGCTCCCGAAAGGCCGCCAGCGTCTTTTTACAGCCCTCCACAACCTTTTCTTTCAAGCTGTCCAGCCGCCCCCATAAGCCATTTGTGACCTTTTCAAGCCCCGCAACCGTCTTTTGCAAGGCCCGCTTCACCGGGCTTTCCCTGGCCTGGGCCAGCTCCTGCCGCATCACAGACAGCTCCTCCAATGCGGAATTGAGCTGTTGTTCCAGCCCTGCGATCTGCTGGCACATAGCCAGCAAATCCCCCCGTCCGGGGGAATTGTGCTGTTTCATCACTTCCAGGAGCTCCCGGACAGCGGGCTCCTCCATCAGCGGGACACTACGGGGATGTTTCCGCTTAGACATTGTGGCGGCCCTGGCCCTTGACCGTCAAAATCCCCTCCAGGGTGGTAGACGTAATCCCCAGCCGCTGGGCCACCGCAATATCATTTTTCACCGCCTCATTGATAAAGCTCCCGCATACCACCAGCACATGGGAGCGCCGGAGCAGGTCACGGCCCATGTCAATGCCGCTTTTATGTTCCTCCGGCACTACGTCATTGAGGAACAAGGGAAGATATATGGCCGGGCAGATAGGCGAGAAGCCCGCCTCATAGACCAAACGGCAGTAGTTCGCCGCCTGTTCTGTTCTTTCACAGTCATCGCCGCGCCAAGCGGCGGTAATATACGCAAGTGGGCGTTTCATAGTCAAAACCTCCGTTTCCTTATATATAATAGGTAGGGTCAACCCTATCCCCCCGCCCTTTCCCTATCCAGGGAAAGGGGGCGGCTCTGGAGGATATATGCCCCCGCCGCCCAGCCGGGAATAGCACAGCCGGGGCAGGCCGTAAAGGGCAAGCCGCCGCAAGCGGCGGGCGTTCCGCCCCTTGACGGCCCGCTCCCGGCTGTACGAAAAAGTACCCGGCGACGGGGGATATATCACCGCAGAGCCCATCCCAAGCGCGGGACGCGCACCTCTGGACAAAGTGTCCAGAAGCGGGGGCCCGGTTACTTTTCGAGCTCGTTCTTTTTCTCCGGCTTTGCCAGCTCCGGGGGCTGTTTCTCTTTCCACTCGTCCAGCAAAGTCATAATCTGTTCTTTCATTTTGGCAGGAGTGACCTCCTTGCCGAAATACTTTGACAGTTCCGCCATTGAAATAATCACGCCGCGCTCCTCCTTTTTTTCTTCACTTAAAATACCGTCGATCACATCGCCGTTGAGCAGACCCTCCTTATCGAGCTCCCGGAGCTTTTTTGCCTGGGCCACGGAGGGGGAAGCCTGCTCCCCGTCAATGGACACAGCGATCAGCCGCTGGTTTTCCGGTTTGATATACGAAATTTCCACAGCAGGCATAAATCCCATGCTTTTCGTGTCCACCTTATCCAGAAGCTCCGGGACGAGGTGGTTAAGCCGGACATAGCGGAGCACCTTTTTATAGTTCATATCGTGCTCCTTGCCGACAATCTCCACCGAGAGCTTACCCAGGGCCTCCGCCTCCTTGTCATTTTTGGGCCGGGCCCCCTGGCGCTTGATAGCCTCCAGTTCCAGATCAAGGAGCTTTGCAAGCTCGCTGGGCAGGGGATCGCCGCGCTGTTTGTTGCTGTTCTTCATTTCCCGGACGGCCTCAAGATCGGTCATCTCCCGGACAATACAGGGAATTTCATCCAGACCAGCCCGCTCACCGCCATGACAGCGGCGATGGCCAGCGATGATCTCATAACCGTTGCCGTCCTTTTCCGGGCGGACGGTGGCAGGGGTCATAATGCCATGCTCCTTGATCGTCCCCACCAGATCGTCCATCGCCTTATCGTCCTGCACCTTAAACGGGTGATCCCGTAAAGTATGGAACGGGTGAAGCTCCGATAATTTCAGATAGACGATTTTTCCCTGCTCCACCGGGCGGGGCGGCACTTCGGGAGTGGGCGGCAGGTGGATCTCCGGGGGCGGGGCCGCCGCCTCCTTGACTGGAGCGGCCTTGCCCTTTGGAACCTTTACACCGGGCCCGGCACCCCCAGAGCCCGTTTCTTTGCCCTTATCCTTTTTTCCACCTCTGGACACTTTGTCCAGAACACCGGGGGCCGGGGACTTGTCAAGGGCCGCCTTGTCAGCCTTGGCCGGGCGGCCCTTGCGGGTGCCCGGCCCCTTTTCCGACTTACCGGGCTCCGTCTTATCCTTTGCCTTTTTCGTGCGGCCCTGGTGCTTTTGCGCTTTTTCCTCCTCCTTGATTTCATCCAGGGACTTTTCCCAGGGGGGCTTTTCCTCGTTCCCGAACAAGTCACGGAACGCCTCATCCCTATGTTTGGGGGAGCCCTCCGGGGCAGCCGGGGCCTCCGCCTTTGATACTGCTTCACGCGCCGCCGCCCGCCGCTGGGACATAAGCTCGTTGATCTTGTCAAAATCAACCACCACCTCGCCCGGAGCAGTCCGGGCCGGGGCGTCCCCACCTATACCGGGAAGAACAGACTGCTCCGGCGGGGATGCCTGGCTTGCACCGGACTCCACCACTTTTTCCGGCGCGGTAGTTTCCGGGGCCTTTTCCACAGGGGCATCACCGGGGCTATCCGAGCCAGGGGACTCCGGGCCTGTTTTCAGCTTGTCATCTGCCATTCACTAACCTCCTTTAATTTTGGCGTGTTGCACAAAAATCAGCTTTAATTTTCTACCAGAAAAATTTTCCTCCTTTCCAAGCCTACCACGCAAAAAAGCCGCCCAGTTTTACCCGGACGGCTTTCAGCGTAATGTGATAGTCTTTTATTTTTTATTTCCCCTTGATTTTTAAGGGTTATAGCCACTTTCCTTTTAACATCGCCCCGACCGGTCCTACAGGCGCAGCTGGCGGGATTGCCGCATATGGCGGAATGTATAGAACAACCACAACGCCAATATCTATCGGTATTGCATCTACGCAACAAGTAGCTTTTAATAATACCATGCCATTATTAAATACAACCGTGGCAGCCAATGCTATTACCGTAGCTAATACCGGTATATATGAGATTAACTGGAAGTTAGTATCAACAGCATCAGTGGCAGTGGCATTAACTTTAGCTATACGCCGTAATAGTGTTCCTATTGCATCAACCACCAGTACAAGAACCTTATCACTTGGTGTTGAAAGTTTATTTGAAGGCAGCGTTATTTTCAATTTAACTGCTGGAGATGTAATAGATATGGCTTTGTCTTCTGCACTGGCCGTAACATTAACTTTATCAACAGGAACAAATGCAACATTGACAGTAAAGCAGCTTAGCTGATAACTGTTTAAAACACCTTTGTGTTTTAAACAGTGCAAATTGATGTGATTATCGTATATTTTGTTTTATTCTCATTGAGAGGATTTATGGGGCATAACAATTTTCCCGTTATGTACGGCCCGGCTATCCCAATGGGACCAACTGGAGCATAAGGACCTGCCGGAACCACAGGAGCTGCCGGCGCTGCCGGCCGGTAGTCACCGCCCCTAGTCCGGTCGGACGGAAACACACTGGCTCTGCAGCTCTTGGGACTTCTGGGAACCACTGTCTCCCAGGCCGGCACAGAAGCTTCGCTTAATCTGAGCCGGCCGGCACAACACAGAATACGTTCCGGCACTTCCTCGTTCCGCCTTATGGGAGATTTGGCCCTGATGAATGCGATATGATGTGTCATATCAAGTAAATCAGGGCCAAATATACCGCAAGTGGGGCGTGCTTTGTCCCGGCTGAGGTACCTCTGGTGTACTCCCAGGCCAGGCGGCTGGAATGAATTTTAAGACACGCTTTAAAACAGATTCCGGAAAGCAGATTCCGGTTCAGGACCTGTCTATCCATTAAAACAATAAGGAGTGACCATTATCCCCGCTGGTGCTATGGGAGCTTCTGGCCCCCAGGGACCGACCGGAATTACAGGCGCCACCGGGGCTGCGGGAACGCAGGGGCCGGCCGGAACTACTGGAGCTACTGGAGCCACAGGGGCCCAAGGGCCTGCCGGGGCTGCGGGTGTTACCGGACCGACGGGGGCAACCGGACCTGCCGGAGCCAACGGACCAACGGGAACGTCTCAAATCTCCGGCGCAATGTCAGCACTTAATACTTCAGCAAGTACCCTTTCTGTAACAACAGATGTAACTGATATTCCTTTGCCAGTTCAGCCCTATATGGATGGATTTACGGCAGATGCTACAAATACAGAATTTGCAGTCGCACAAACAGGGACTTATTTAATTTCCTATGATATCAAAATGACCTCTGGATTACCAATGTCATCAAGAATAACATTAAATGGCACACCAATAACGAATTCGATTAATACTTCTTCCACATCTTCAAATGAATATAGTGTGACATTTATGCAGCCTTTAACTGCAGGTGACATATTGGCATTACAATTATATGGTGTAAATGGTCCGGTTTCATTACAAGCCGGTACTGGCGCATCGCTTAATATTGTGAAAATAGCTTAGTTATATTTAGGCATAATATGTCAAACAGTACAGATAAAAACAACTTAACGCAGCAAAAGTCAGGTGTCAGACAAAAGCATCTGCCGGGTACGATGAAGGCTGTCTGCTCCTTATCAGGATTTAGCCATATTTAAATAATATTATGACTGCCAATACCGTTTTTACGGCTCCCGTAACCGGCACTTACCTTATAACCTATAATATTAACGCAGCAGCTGCCCTGCCCATGTTCTGACGTATTTTTCCGGATGGACACTCCCATGGCAGGCACCATTGGTGCCCCGGCTGTTGCTGCAGGCCAATTCTCAGGCCTCTGATTCAACACCTTTACTGCCGGAGGCACACCGGAACTTCAACTCTTCGTTCTGCCGGAACCGTCGTCCTTCAGGCCGGAACAGGGGCTTCACTTAATGTCATACACCTGGCATAATGCCATAACTTCAGGTCCCAGGATATGGGGGATACAGAAATAAAGCGGCAGGCTTTTCTGCCGCAATTACCCACCCGTGTCTTATCTTTCCGGACCTGCACCATTCATTATAACAAAAAGGAGAGACTACCATGTATTATGACTATTCAGATAATATAAATCCGCAGCCGTCCAACTATGAAACATCCTCTGCCCCCTTCCGCCCCAATAACAGCGGCAATGGCAGGAGCAGATGCTGGTGTGATCCGTGCAATCCATGCCCGCCATCCAGCTGCTGCCCACCGTCCGGTCCCACCGGCCCGACCGGACCCATGGGGCCTCAGGGACCAATGGGCCCCAGAGGGTGCCCTGGCGCACCTGGCCCAGCAGGCCCAACCGGCGCCATGGGGCCACAGGGTTACGTAGGTCCCACCGGACCCACTGGCCCGACCGGACCTCAGGGGATTCCCGGAATAACCGGCGCTACCGGTACTGCAGGACCAACTGGTCCTCAGGGCCCACAAGGCATACCCGGTCCTACCGGCCCCCGTGGCGTTACCGGAACTACAGGTGCTGCTGAAACGATAACTATACGCAACACTGTCACAAGTGAACCCGAAACTCCGGCCGCAGTAGTAGATATAACCGGTTCCCCTGACCACATTCTGGACTTCTACCTTCCGCGGGGAGCCACCGGCGCTACCGGAGCTACAGGTGCTGCCGGACCTGCCGGAGCTACGGGAGCCCGGGGGATTACAGGCGCTACAGGAACCACTGGCGCCACTGGCGCACAAGGTATCGCAGGTGTTACCGGTCCTACCGGCCCCCAGGGACCTGCCGGAGCCACTGGTGCTACGGGACCGCAGGGGCCTGCCGGAGCCACTGGGGCTGCCGGCGCTACCGGAGCTACCGGAGCCACGGGCGCTACCGGAGAAGCACAGACCATAACCATACGCAATACCACAACAAGTGAACCTGGTACTGCTGCCAGCGTCACAGATGTAACCGGCGGTCCTAACCATGTACTGGATTTCACCATTCCCCGCGGAGCCACAGGACCTGCCGGCCCCCAGGGTGCAACAGGAGCAACTGGGGCAGCCGGAGCCGCTGGCGCTACCGGAGCTACCGGCGCTACCGGAGCCACAGGCGCTGCCGGACCTGCCGGAGCCACTGGCGCTACCGGTAATACGGGGGCAGAAGGACCTGCCGGGCCTACCGGCGCTACCGGCGCCACAGGTGCTGCCGGACCTGCCGGACCCACGGGCGCTACCGGTAATACGGGGGCAGAAGGGCCTGCCGGAGCTATCGGCGCTACCGGTCCTACCGGCGCCACGGGCGCTGCCGGACCTGCTGGAGCCACGGGCGCTACCGGTGATACAGGTGCAGAAGGACCTGCCGGACCCACCGGCGCTACCGGCGATACGGGTGCAGAAGGACCTGTCGGGCCTACCGGAGAAACCGGACCCACGGGCGCCGCAGCCACCATCACCATCGGAAGCGTAACCACAGGCGACCCCGGTACCGAGGCATCTGTAACCAATTCCGGCACCTCAGAAGATGCAGTCTTTGATTTCGTCATTCCCCGCGGGGAACCCGGAGGCGGCGGGGCTCCGGAAGTCCTGGCAACAGTGGATACAACCCCTCAGCCCACTTCGGCTAACGGGGCACTGATTTTTAATGAAACTCCGCTGGTATCCGGAACTGCCATTACCCATACTGCTGGTTCTCCTGATGTGCAGATTAACCAGCCCGGCATCTATCAGGCCTTCTTTACCGGTACAGTCCTGATTGATGCAGGGACCACCATCCCCTCTACGCTCACGGTCCAGCTCACACTGAACGGAGTTCCCATAACCGGAGCAGTGGCTCGCCACACCTTCACTGCTTCCAATGAAGAAGTAACCCTTTCCATGAATGCACCATTCCCGGTAACGGGCACTGGTACTCTGGAGGTTGTAACCAGCGATGCCGGATACACCTTTGAGGATGCCTCCCTGACCGTTGTCCGTCTGGGAGACAGCACTAATTTCCGCACAGCTGTATAACAATCAGGAAAATGTTCACTGGAAAGTTAAGGCCGCCGGAAAATATCCGGCGGCCTTACACAATCCGCTTACATGGCAGAAGCCCTGAACGTTACTGCTTCCCTCTATATTATTTTACAGCAATTGCCTCGATCTCGCAGAGCACACCCTTTGGAAGAGTCTTGACTGCCACGCAGCTTCTGGCTGGCTTGGATACGAAATACTTTGCGTATACCTCATTAAATGTACCAAAATCATTCATATCAGCCAGGAAGCAAGTGGTCTTAAACACCTTGTCAAATCCGGTGCCGGCTGCCTCCAGGATTGCTCCCACATTCTTACAGCTCTGCTCAGCCTGAGCAGCGATTCCCTCTGCCACGGTTCCGTCTGCCGGATCCACCGGAATCTGTCCTGACGTATAAATAACCCCGTTTACCTCATATCCCTGGGAATAAGGCCCAATGGCACCTGGCGCCTTGTCAGTACTAAGAATATTCATCTGAAATACCTCCTTCATATTTATAATTTGGACATACGTCCACTTAATGTTATCGCGTTCACATTCAACTGCTCCCTATTATATCAGATATTATCTGCCGATGCAATACAGATGCTTCAATATCCCCATAAAACCCTGTAAAGGCCTGTAAAATACAGCCCTGTCCATATTTTTTCCCTATGCCGTGCATCTTCATAATCAGGTCTTCATAATCAAACGTCCCGCCTATGGACATTACGTGTCCCATTTGTTATAATTGAAATGTTTTAATCGCATTCACATCCAACACACCAACAATAAAACAGAGGTATAGAAATGACAAATCTTAACGATACCGGGGAGTCTATTCCCGCATACCATATTGACCACACCCTTTATGAGGGCCGTCCCGCCGACACATCCGGCCGTGAGGATAAGGAAATCCGCACCTATGATTTGCTGGATTCCCTTCAGGTCCCCTTTGTCCGTGTGGACCACGACGCCCTTCCAACCATTGAAGCCTGCCGCGAGGTAGACCAGCTTCTGGGCACGGAAATCTGCAAGAATCTTTTCCTCCGCAATGCCCAAAAGACCGACTTTTACCTGCTGCTCATGCCAGGCAATAAAAAGTTCAAGACAGCTGTCCTGTCCAAGCAGATTGGAAGCGCCCGCCTGTCCTTTGGGGAGGCAGAATTCATGGAGTCTTTCCTTGACATCAAACCCGGATCCGTGTCTGTCATGGGGCTTATGAATGACAGGGAAAAACGCGTCAGGCTGCTGATTGACAAGGACATACTGGAAGGTGAGTATTTCGCCTGCCATCCCTGCATCAACACCTCCAGCTTAAAGTTCACAACCCGGGATTTAATGGATAAAATTCTCCCGGCCCTTGGACATCCGCACACAGTCGTGGATTTACCCTATGCAGAATAATCCATGTAACAGAAGAGCCGGCAGCCACAAAGGACTGCCGGCTCTCCCTGCATTGGGGTGCATTAGCCTAACTATATGCATTGGGGTGCATTAGCCTAACCTCTAGTACTTACAATACTCCTTACGGATTCCTTCCATCTCTTCATGGATGGCCGGAACATCCATAACCATTTCCATCATTCCCACCTGTTCCTCATAAACAGCTGGATCTGTCTCAGCCTTCACTTCATCCTCACAGATATGATATACACTTAGTCCCAACTGGACTCCTGCCAAAGGACCTGCATAAGTTGGATCGCCGGCCGTAACGGTTTCTGCCGCAAGGCCTGCGGCCTCTGCTTCAGCAGCTCCCAGAAGAACTACTATGTTCTCCGGGCCGTGCTCCTCACTTATGTTTAAAACCCTCTTCTGGTTTTCCAGATCCATGGCACCTGCGGACGTTCAGACAAAGCACTCTGTTGAAGAGTAGGCTATCTTTGCGCCTGCTGTCTTGGCACACTCTTCGATGGCTGGTCCGGGTACGCCGTCGCGGTCACCGATGATGATAGCATACTTGTCTTTCAGTATAGCCATACATTGTTCCTCCTTTTCTTTATTGCGCTTAAAAGCGCTGTTTTATACATCAGCCGCGTCTGCGGTTATGCATCATTTGTATCCGGCCTATTGGCCGTGTCCTGGCATCAGGCATATTTCCTGATCATTTCCTCGCAGCCCTCCGGGGTGGCGTCATCCTTTACCCTGGAATCAATCATTTCCCCATCCTTATATATGGCAATCACAGGCAGTCCCAGCACCTTCTGGGCAATGGCAAGCCGTCTGGCCTTTGTGGTATTCAGGGAACAGAATTTTACAGTTGTTCCGTACACCTCCTCAAACTTATGGATATGGGGCATAAGGGCTGCACAGGGAACACAGCCGTCCCCGTAAAAGTCTACCAGCACATAGCCCTGGGCCTTTAATACCTCTTCCTCAAAATTTTCCTTGGTCAAATCAATCATTTTTAACCTCCTAAATGTAATCGCGATAACTTATGGTTAAATAGTTTCTTTATATCCATTTCCAAAAACCGGGCTTTTCACCGTGTTTGTCCTTGACAAACCCTGGAAAACAGATAATATATTAAGTTAGTAGCTAATAAAATTTTCATCCAATGATAAGGAGTATCACTGATGAGCGATATTAAACTGACTGAGTTAACAGGTTCCTGCGGCGGCTGAGCGTCCAAGATAGGGCCTGATACCCTCGCGCAGGTTCTGCGCGGTTTACCAACCTTTCACGACGACCGGCTTCTGGTTGGATATGACACCTCCGACGATGCGGCCGTCTATCAGCTTACCCCTGAACTTGCCCTGATACAGACCGTGGACATCTTTCCGCCGGCTGTGGATGATGCCTATGAGTACGGCCAGATTGCCGCTGCCAACTCACTGTCCGACGTATGGGCCATGGGCGGGGAAGCCAGACTGTGCATGAACATTCTCATGTTTCCTGAGCACCTGCCCTTTGAAACGGTCCAGGCTATCCTCCGGGGCGGCTATGACAAGGTGGCTGAAGCTGAGGCCATTGTAGTGGGAGGCCATACCATCAAGGATGACATTCCCAAATATGGCCTGTGCGTCTCAGGCGTGGTCCATCCGGACCGCATCCTGCGCAATAATTCCATTCAAAAGGGCGATGTTCTGATTCTCACCAAACCTCTGGGCACCGGCGTTCTGACCAATGCGGACAGGGGCGGCCTTTTATCTGACTCAGAACATAAGGCCATGGTTGACTGCATGGCTGCGCTGAATAAATATGCAGCCGATGCGGTGCGAAACCTGGACGGGGTCCATGCCTGCACCGATGTGACCGGCTTCTCACTGCTGGGCCACAGCTACGAGATGTGCGGGGAATCCGGACTTACTGTAATCATAGACAGCAGCCGCGTCCCTCTGCTCCCGGGTGCGGACAGCTATGCGTCCATGGGACTTGTGCCCGCAGTGGCATACCAGAACATGAATCACCTGAAGGATAAGGTAGCGCTGCCAAAGGACCTTCCGTCCCATGTACACGACCTTCTTTTCGATCCCCAGACATCCGGCGGCCTCCTGTACAGTGTGGCATCCCAGGAAGCAGGACGTATCATGGAAGCGCTTCAGAAAGCCTGCCAGTCCCCGGCTGTTATCGGACATGTGGACGGGCCATCCGCCCATCCGGTCATGGTGATTTGACAAAATTTTCACAAAAAGGAGGCAGACCTCTTATCCCAGCTTTACAAACCGGGAGCGGACAGCCTGCCCCCTTCCACTCTGCTACATTTAGTACATTTCTAAATATCCTTACAGCAGACCAACAGGCCGCTAAGGAACTTTCTGACCCTCACGTTGCCGTGTCCGTCGCTCTTTCCTCTGATATAGCTCATTTCCCGTTTAATCTGTTCCAGACTGTAAAGCCTGGCTCCATACTCGTTAAACACAGGATCTGCATAATCATCCATTCCTCTGTATGCCAGATTCGCCATACCCACAGAGGCCGCGCGCCGTATGCGCTGCTCCACACTCTTGGAATTCTGTCCCATCCTGCTGCACAGCTCACGTACCGTGATGTCTCTTATGTCCAAGTCCTCCTCAATCAGGTAGCGGACAATTCGTATAATATCCTTGCTTCCCGCCTCACTGAGTATACCTATTTCCTGTAAGATGCTCTTTAAGCGCCGTATGGACTGGTTATAATCCGTTTCCGGTTCCTCAGGCTGCATCTTTCGTACCTGCACATTTGATTCCCATGAAAATGCCCCGGCGGAAAAATCATTCCTGGCCTTGACAATCAGCCACTGCATGGCCCTGGACATCTCCATATTGTGCAGCACGTTTCTCACTTCTATCTCATTGAACGGTTTATGTATCAAAAGCTCAGCGCCTTTTTCATAAGCCATCCTGATAATATCCATATCATTGACATGCGAAAGGATAACAACCGATGTCTGGGGCAGTACCTCCCTGATTTTCTGTATGTAAGCAATGGTTTTGGGTGCGGAAAGGGTAAGGTCTGCCAGAATCATATCCGGGCACATCTCCTGGAGCTCC
>OHPG01000339.1_pt1 | contig 21888 bp, 24 predicted proteins | sample 1577751 | NCBI WGS metagenome assembly OHPG01 (sample SAMEA3879548, study PRJEB24766) | human gut metagenome | biome: human-associated habitat; feature: feces | place: USA | collected 1985/1987
TCTACCATGTGGGGGTGCTCGATTTTATTTGGTGCGCTCGCAGCGTTTGTGTTCCACTGCAGCGTTCCTGTGGTGTATATGATCCTGATGAGTGATGAGATCATTAAGATTCCGATCACCTGGCGCCGGTACAAGAGCTATAAATGGCTGAAGGATGTAACAAGAGAAGAATTGTAGGGGAAGCTCCTTTCTAAAAAAATCTTGCAAAATGATCTGCAATTTTATAAAATGCAGAAGTGACTTTTGTAAAGAACTATTTTAGGAAGGAGTTTTTTTGCATGGCAGACATCAAAATAAAGAAAGATCACTGTCCGCTGATCCTGACACACAGTCTGATCGGAGGAAAATGGAAGCTGAAGATCTTGTGGCATATTCTGCAGGGGGATAATCGATTTTCGGAGTTAAAAAAGGAAATCCCGGGTATTTCGGAAAAAGTGTTATATTCGAATTTGAAAGAACTGGAGGATGCGAAGCTTTTATACAGGGAAGTAATTAAGGAAAAGAAGCCCTCCGTGATCCGTTACCGTCTTTCAGAAGAAGGCGTGGAGGTCAGGGCACTGATCGATGCGGCACACCGGTTTGCCAATCGTTATGCAAAAAAGCATATACATACTAAAAAGTAAGGTATTGCGAAATGTGAGTGAATTGTGTATAGTCTTTTTGTCAGTAGAGAAGACATATTTTTTTACATGCATGTTAGCTTAAGCTAACGAGAGTAAACAAAAACTAATGGAGGTGGTGGTATCAAAAAATATGTATCGACAATCATATTGGCGGCGGTGTTGTTCGTAGTTTCTGTCTGCTCTCTGTTTATCGGGGTAATGGATGCGGATCTGGCGTCGCTGATGCAGGGAGATCCGGAAGTGATTTTCATCGGCGGACGTCTGGCTTCTTCCTATGACGCGCTCAGTGAAATTGCACCGGTTGTATACCTTTCGACAGATGTGGAGACAGGTGTCGTAAAAAGCGTGACAAAAAATGCAGGGACGATTGCTTCTATGTTTGGGCTGGAAGATGAAGTAAAAGAAAAGACAGCCGGTTTTGATGAGAGAATCGAAGCATTGGCAGAGAAAGCAAAAGGGCATACAGCACTGGTAGAAATGACTACAAGCGGAAGCTTTAATTTAATGGGAAATGACGGAAGATGCTCCATTATCGGAGTGGAGATCGGATTTGACAATCTGACAGCTGCTGAAAGTACCTCTACACATGGAAACGAAGCTTCATTTGAAACGGTTGTCGAGAAAAACCCAGAGTATATCTTCGTGATGGATCGTGATCAGGCAATCGGGGCAGACGGAGCACAGACGGCAAAAGAAATTATGGAAAATGAACTTGTTATGCAGACAGATGCTTACAAAAACGGAAAAATCATCTATCTGGAGCATCCGGCAGTATGGTACACTGCGGAAGGCGGAATCACTGCACTGGATGTAATGCTTTCTGATCTGGAGGAATCTTTGTAAAAAAGTTGTTGTGTCCATTATCCTCAAATTGTGGTATAATAGAATCAGTCTGAAATCCTGTTTTCAAAGATGGAGACAGATGAATTTATAGAACAAAGAGAGGTAATGAAAATGGAAGAACAATATACAGAAGGATGTTCCGAAGAGTCCTGTGCAGGATGTTCTCATTCCGGTTCTTGTGAAAGTCAGAAGCAGAATGCAGGCAATACGGCGCCATCCAAAGCACCGGCAAATGTAGGTTCCCAGGTGAAAAAAGTGATCGGAGTCATCAGCGGAAAGGGTGGAGTTGGAAAATCGCTGGTAACAGCTTCCCTGGCACGTATGATGATCGAAAAAGGATATACGGCAGGAATTTTGGATGCAGATATTACAGGTCCATCCATTCCTAAGATGTACGGAGTGCACGAGATGGCAATCGGAAACGAGATGGGAATGCTTCCTTGCAGCGCACCGGATGGAACAAGGATCATGTCCGTCAACCTGCTTTTGGAAGAGGAGGACACACCGGTCATCTGGAGAGGTCCTGTGATCGCAGGCGTTGTGACACAGTTCTGGTCAGATGTGATGTGGGGGGATTTGGATTATCTGTTCGTTGACATGCCTCCTGGAACGGGAGATGTTCCGCTAACTGTATTTCAGTCCCTGCCTGTGGATGGAGTTGTGATCGTCACCTCTCCGCAGGATCTGGTACAGCTGATCGTAAAGAAGGCGTACAACATGGCAAAACAGATGAACATTCCGGTTCTTGGAATCGTGGAAAACTACAGTTACATCAAATGTCCGGACTGCGGAAAAGAGATCAAAGTGTTCGGTGAGAGTCATATTGACGAGATTGCAAAAGAACTGGAAATACCGGTACTTGGCAAGATGCCGATTGACACTGCGATCGCAGAAGCAGTAGAAGCAGAAAAATTTTATGAAGTGACAAACCCGTATTTGAAAGGAATCGATTTGTAGGAGCTGGGAAAGAAAAGAAGGCTTGTGCTGGAAATGTGCAGAAATATGCCGTCGTCTCAAAGTGGTGAATCTTTGAGGCGGCGGCTTTTTATCACAGATTTTTATAACTGAATATTTTTGAACAGATCTCCAAGGCTTGTACCGATCTCTTCGGCTTTTGGAATCTCAACTTTTTCTACAACTTCTTCTTCCGGTTCTTCTAAAGCTTTCATGCTCAGGCTGATCTTGCCGTCTTTAATACCGATGACTTTAACCTGAACTTCATCTCCTACATTCAAAACAGCGGCAGGATTCTTGACGCGTTTTTGAGAAATCTGAGAAACATGTACCAGTCCGGAAAGACCGTTTTCCAGTTTGACAAATGCACCGTAGTTCTGTAATGTCTCTACAGTACCAGACATAACCGTACCGATTGGGATACTTGCGATCTGTGCTTCTTTTTCTTTTCTTTCTTTTTCTTTGAGAAGCTCACGGGCGGACAGTACAAGCCGGTTGCCTGCCTGATCTACATCGATCACTTGAACTTCCACATCTTTGAGCAGGTAAGTCTCCAGATCTTCAATGTAAGAAAGGGAGAGTTTGGATACCGGAATAAATCCGCGCAGTCCTTCTACCATGGCAATGGCACCGCCATTTACGATTCCTTCGATCTTAACAGGGAGGATCGTTTTCTTTTCCATATATTCTAAAACCCTGTTCCATGGATTGGCATCGTCAAAATGATCTTCGTAATCAGCCATTGTCTCTGTGTGTCCTTCGTTTGTCAGTAATTCTTCTGTTCTTAATTCTTCGCTCATCGCTGCACCTCGACTTTCTAAAACTTTAAAACAAAAATCTCTTAAAACAGAAGATTTTTGCTTTGCATTAAAGACAGTATAGCATATGTTTTATCAAAAAGACACGGAATCTTGAAATTTGGGTTGACGAAATCTGGAAAAAATGGCAAGCTACATATAGGTTACTGTTCACACCAATAACCACTATAGAAGAAAATAAGCAAAGGAAGTTTGGATTGATATGAATAACGGAGTGAGTAATAATAAAGTGTATGTAGTAGGGCATAAAAATCCAGATACAGATTCGATTTGTTCTGCGATCGCCTATGCTAATTTGAAATCTAAGATCACGGGAGAAGATTATAGTCCAAGGCGAGCGGGGCAGCTCAATGAAGAGACACAGTATGTGCTGGATCATTTTCAGGTTGAGGCACCGAAGCTGTTGTCGGACTTAAGAGTGCAGGTTAAAGATGTAGAACTGCGCAACATTGAAGGGATCAAGGGAAGTGTTTCCATCAAGAGTGCGTGGAAATCTATGAAAGAGCTGAATATCAAGACGCTTCCTGTGACAAGGGACAGCAAACTGGAAGGTCTGATCACCATTGGAGATATCGCGACTTCTTACATGGATGTGTATGACAGCGGGATTCTCTCCAAAGCAAGGACACAGTACAGGAATATTGCATCGACCATTGATGGAACCATCATTGCAGGAAATCCACACAGCTATGTGTTGAACGGAAAAGTCGGGATTCTTGCATCAAGCCGAAAGCTGATGTCAGAATTTGTGGAAGAAAATGATCTGGTGATCTTAGGAGACCGCCAGGAGGCACAGCAGCATGCCGTCGATTTGAATGTGAGCTGTATGGTGGTGTGTAACGGAGCACGTGTAGGAGAAGAGATTTTAAAACAGGCAGAAGAAAAAGAAATCGTGATCATTTCTTCTCCGCATGATGCATTCACGGTCGCACGTTTGATCAACCAGAGTATTCCGGTGAAGCAGTTTATGACAAGAGAAGGAATCGTTTCTTTCCAGATGGATGACTATGTGGATGATGTCAAAGATGTGATGGCACGCAGGAGATTCCGTGACTTCCCGATCCTAGATGAGGCAGGTAATTTCCTGGGATTTATTTCCAGAAGAAGATTGCTCAACAGCCGCAGAAAACAGGTGATCCTGGTGGATCACAATGAAAAAAATCAGGCAGTGGATGGTGTGGAAGAAGCAGAGGTTCTGGAAATCATCGACCATCACCGTTTGAGCAGTATTGAAACGATGGGCCCGGTATTTTTCCGAAATCAGCCGGTTGGATGTACCGCTACGATCGTTTATCAGATGTATCAGGAAGAGGGAGTAGAAGTAGAGCCGGTGATCGCATCACTCCTTTGCTCGGCGATCATTTCCGATACCCTGATGTTTCGGTCTCCGACTTGTACACCGTTGGATGAAAAATCTGCGAGGAAACTGGCAGAGATCGCAGGGATTGATATTGAGAAGCTGGCACTGGAGATGTTTAATGCAGGAAGTAATCTGAAAGGAAAAACAGCAGAAGAAATCTGTTTCCTGGATTTCAAACAGTTTACAGTCAACGATATCAACTTTGGAGTTGGTCAGATCAGCTCTATGAGCGCAGAAGAGCTGCGTGAGATCAAAATAGAAGTATCCGCTTATCTGGAACAGGCAAGAAAGACACAGGGGCTGGATATGATCTTCTTTATGCTGACCAATATTGTCGCAGAATCTTCAGAACTTTTATGCGCCGGAAACGGAGCAAGAGAAAAGATGATCTCTGCGTTTGATCTGAAAGGAAATCCGGAGATGATCGAGCTAAAGGGTGTGGTGTCCAGAAAGAAACAGCTTGTACCGACACTGGTTTCGGTACTGCAGCAGTAGAAGGAGCAAAAAATGGGAAAACAAGTATGGAAAGCCGGGAATATGGTATATCCACTCCCGGCAGTGATGGTGAGTACGGCGGACAAGTCCGGAAAGAGCAATATTCTGACGATCGCATGGACGGGCACGATTTGCACCAATCCGGCAATGGTTTATATTTCCGTCCGTCCGGAGCGATATTCGTATCATATGTTAAAAGAGAGCGGAGAATTTGTTATCAATCTGACCACGGAGCAGCTTGCAAAAGCAACCGATTATTGCGGAGTACGTTCCGGAAAGGATGTGGACAAATGGAAAGAGGCACATCTGACACCGGCAAAAGCAGAAAAGCTTCGGTATGCACCGGTGATTGAAGAGTGTCCGGTCAATATCGAATGTAAAGTTACAGAAGTGAAAGAACTTGGAAGCCACCATATGTTTCTGGCGGAAGTTCTGGCAGTACAGATTGATGAGCAGTATTTGAATGAAAAGAATAAGTTTGAGTTGAATAAGACAGGGCTGATGGCATATTCGCATGGAGAGTATCTGTCTCTCGGGAAGAAGATCGGGACATTCGGCTACAGTGTGAAAAAGAAAAAGACGAAACATAAGAAAAAGAAAAAATAAGAAAAAGAACATCCCCGTGGAAGCAAAGTATGAAAACTTTTGAGTTCTGCGGAGATGTTCTTTTTTAGTTACTGTTTTCCGAAATCTATTTTATAAAGTCTCAACAAATCTGTCAAATGCAGCGAGTCCTTCGTCTGTGCATTTGTAAACACCGGCATCTTCCAGGACCTGACAGAAGACCTTTCCGACTTCCTGTTCCAGAATATGCGTGACATTTTCTGCGTTGATCTCCGGATAGGACGGCAGGAAACTTTCGGTCCAGTCCGCGTGCTTTGCAATGGTCTCATTGCTTCTGACGTCTTTTTTCTCAAGAATATAAGTCTTTAACAGCTCCAGCTCATCTTTGAGACGTGCAGGGAGTACAGCAAGCCCCATGACTTCGATCAGACCGATATTTTCTTTTTTGATATGATGCAGTTCTTTGTGAGGATGGTATACTCCGAGCGGATGTTCCTCTGTGGTAATGTTGTTTCTCAAAGTCAGATCCAGCTCATATTTTCCATCCCGCATTCTGGCGATCGGCGTGATCGTATTGTGAGGCTGTCCGTCTGTTTCAGCAAAAATGAAAGCAGCTTCATCTGTATATCCTCGCCATGCCTGCAGAATGTGGTCTGCAAGGTCGATCACTCTGGTCACATCCTCAGACTGCAGACGGATCACAGAGAGCGGCCATTTTACGATGCCTGCTGTGACATCTTCAAAGCCCTTGACAGTAAACTCCTGGATGACAGGCGCTTTTTCCATGGCAAAGGTATAATGTCCGCCCTGGAAGTGGTCATGGCTTAAAATAGAACCGCCTACGATCGGAAGATCCGCATTGGATCCGAGGAAATAGTGCGGGAACTGTTTGATAAAATCAAATAGCTTGACAAAAGTCTGGCGCTCGATCTTCATCGGAGTATGTTCTCCGTTGAACACGATACAGTGCTCATTGTAGTAGACATAAGGAGAATACTGGAATCCCCACTTGCTGTCATTGACCGTGATCGGAATGATGCGGTGATTCTCTCTGGCCGGGTGATCGAGGCGCCCTGCATACCCTTCGTTCTCCATACAGAGCTGACATTTCGGGTAAGCCGAAACAGAAGCATTGCGCGCAGCGGCAATGGCTTTCGGATCTTTTTCCGGTTTGGACAGATTGATGGTAATATCCAGTGTTCCGTAGTCTGTGTCTACAGTCCATCTGCGGTCCTTTTTGATCCGGTACCGGCGGATGTAATCGCTGTCCTGACTGAACTTGTAATAAAACTGAGTGGCGGATTCCGGAGATTCCTGATAATGTCTCCAGAAATCGTTCTGAACCTGAGCCGGACGCGGCAGCAGGCAGTTCATCAGTCTGGTGTCGAACAGATCACGATAGCCAATGCTATCTTCAATGATGCCGCGTGTAACAGCCTCCTTAAGGAGATCGGCGAGGATGTCTTCCAGCACAAGATCTGTCAGATCACAGGAGACATCTTCCCAGTTGTCTTCATGGAATACATCCAAAAGTAAGTTTATAGTGTAAATACGTTCACATTCCGGAGTCATTCCGGTATCAATCCCGTACTGTACCAGTTTTTTGATAGATTCATATAGCATGGATAAATTCCTTCTTTCTTAGAGAGTCTCCAGTTTCTGTGCACCGCTTCCGATATCAACGGTGTAGAATTCGGCTTCGTGTCCGACCTTTTCTTTATATGCAGGTCCGATAGTATTGATGAAAGTATCGACAGCGTCAATTTTTACGATACTTACGGTACATCCGCCGAATCCGCCCCCTGTGATACGGGAACCTACAACACCCGGAATCTGCCATGCAAGATCGACCAGGATATCGATCTCTTCACAGGATACTGCGTAATCATCTCTTAAAGAGATGTGGGACTGATTCATCAGTTCGCCGAAACGCTCGATGTTGCCTGCTTTTAATGCAGATACTGCTTCGATGGTACGCTGGTTTTCATAAACTGCGTGTTTCGCACGTTTCTGCTCTACAGGATCCGTGATCACTTCTTTGAATTTTTCAAAGGTATCGATGTCCAGATCACCAAGAGCGTTGATATCCAGTTCTTCCTGAAGAAGAGAGAGCGCATGGCTGCATTCCTGACGTCTCTGGTTGTACTGAGAGTCAACAAGACTGTGTTTTACCTTACTGTTTGTGATGATGATCTTGGCGTCTTCCAGTTCTACCGGTGCATACTCATAGGAGAGTGTGCCGGTATCCAAAAAGATCGCGCAGTCTTTTTTGCCCATGGCAACTGCAAACTGATCCATGATTCCGCAGTTGCATCCGTTGAAGTTGTTCTCAGAGTACTGTCCGATCAGTGCGATGTCTGTCATGCTTAAGGCATCAAATCCGCAGAGATCTTTTGCGATTACTCCGGTCAGAACTTCCAGGGATGCGGAAGAGGACAAACCGGAACCGTTCGGAATATTTCCGTAGATCACAAGATCCATTCCACAGTCTACAGAGTATCCTTTTTCTTTTAATGCCCAGAGAACTCCAAGCGGATAGTTTGCCCAGTTATATTCCGGCTTGTTGGTCAGATCGTCAAGAGTGGCAGTGATCACACCGAGATGATCCAGATTCATAGAATAGAGACGCAAGATACGGTCACTGCGCTTTTTGGCAATTCCGTATGTACCAAGTGTCAGCGCACATGGAAATACGTGTCCTCCATTATAATCTGTGTGTTCTCCGATCAGATTCACGCGTCCCGGAGAAAAATAAAAACCGGCACCTTCTGTGTTGCCGAAAAGTTCTTCAAATTTTTTCATCAAACGTTTTTTCATGATGTTGATTCCTCACTTTCCATAGAGACTGAGTATTTTTACAAGTTCATTATAAAAATCAGACTGAAAAAAGTCTATAAAAAATACGTGCATATATATGGAATTATGTTGTATAATAGAGGCAAAGAACAGATTTGGGGAAAGGAAAGAAGAGCGTGGAACAGACATACAAATACTCCTATAAAGTAGGAGATAATCTTCTGAGTTCTCTTTCCGTTTATAATGTGGGGTATCAGCAGTGCGGACCGGAGCAGCAGTGGGGACCGGGAATCCGTGATCATTATTGTATCCACCATATTATTTCGGGAAAGGGAACCTATGTGGCAGATAAAAAAGTATATCATCTGGGAGAGGGAGACAGTTTTATTCTGTATCCGGATACAGAGGTCAAGTATTATGCAGATCCGGATGATCCGTGGGAGTACGCATGGGCCGGATTTATGGGAACCGATGCGGCTGTGATGGTGCGGGCAACTGATTTTGCGAGAAAACGGCCGGTGATCGGAAGGGATAAGATTCCGGGAGATTTGATCTGGCGGCAGCTGGAGCAGATCTATCAGGTAAGAGGAACGACATATGAAGCGGCAGCAGCTATGACAGGAGCTCTTTATACCATGCTGTCCGTGTTTATTCACTATGCGGAAAAAGAAGAGAAAAAAGATGACCTCCGGCAGGTTTATGTGGAGCGTGCAAAGGATTATATTGCATCCAGTTACTCCTATCCGATCACAGTGGAGGATGTAGCGGATTATACGGGGATCAGCAGAAGTTATCTCTTTCGTGCATTTCAAGCATATCAGAAGCAGTCCCCAAAAGAATATCTGACGGAATATCGAATCCGTCAGGCGTGCCATCTTCTCAGGGAGACCGGGCTTTCCGTTGCATCCATTGCGTATTCGGTAGGATTTGAAGATAATCTGTATTTTTCCAAGGCATTCAAAAAGAAGATGCAGATGAGTCCGTCCCAGTACCGGAAGCATCACATGCCATAAATTCAGGAAAAGCCGCATATACTGGCAATAACGAGAGAAAAGGATTGTGAGTCAATTGCGTTGGAAATGGATGGGGAGAGTGCTAACAGTCACCTATGTTTTTTTGTTGCTGGGGATTCAGCCGTTTGTGAATATTCCGGCAGAGAGGGAAGTACAGCCTGTGAGTGCGGATGTGGAGCAGACAGAAGAAATCAGACCAAAGATCGCGCTGACTTTTGATGACGGACCGAGTGCAGCGTATACAGAGAAACTTCTGGACGGGCTGAGAGAGCGGGATGTGCATGCTACGTTTTTCCTGATCGGAGAGAATATTGAAAAAGGCGACAATGCTCTGCTGGTGAGGCAGATGGCAAGAGACGGACATCTGATTGGAAATCACACGTATCATCATGTTCAGCTGACGAAGATCAAAGAAGAGGAAGCGCTCAAAGAGCTGGAGGAGACGAACCGTCTGATCGAGAAGATCACGGGAAATCCGGTAGAATATGTAAGACCTCCTTTTGGAGAATTTCCAAAGGGACTTTCCGCAAAAATTTCCATGATCCCGGTTATGTGGACAGTGGATCCGCTGGACTGGTCTGTAAAAGATACAGAGAAAATTGTCAGCAAAGTAGTGACGCAGGCAAAAGAAAATGATATGATTCTGTTACATGACTGTTACGGAACCTCTGTGGAGGCGGCCTTGCAGATCATAGACAGACTGAAAGAAAAAGGATTTGAATTTGTGACGGCAGACAGATTGCTTCTGCCTTAGAAATAGAGGAGATATATAAGATGAATGAATATTCCAGAACAGAACTTTTGATCGGAGAAGAAGGGCTGGGGAGACTTAAGCAGGCGACTGTCATGGTATTTGGTGTCGGCGGCGTAGGCTCTCACTGTATCGAAGCACTTGCAAGAAGCGGTGTGGGCAGGCTGATCCTGATCGATAATGACAAGGTTTCTCTGACGAACATCAACCGGCAGTCGATCGCATATCACAGTACCATTGGACAGATGAAGACGGAAGTGATGCGGGAGCGGATCCGGGATATCAATCCGGAGATTGTTGTAAAGACCTATGAGACCTTTGTACTGCCGGATAATGTGGAAGAATTGTTTGAAGAAACTCCGGATTATATCATTGATGCCATCGATACGGTAACGGCAAAGCTGGCGATCGCGGAACTGGCGCAGAGAAGGGAGATCCCACTGATCAGCAGTATGGGAACCGGCAACAAGCTGCATCCGGAACTGTTTGAAATCACAGACCTGTCAAAGACCAGTATGTGTCCGCTCTGCAAAGTGATGCGGCGGGAACTGAAAGCAAGAGGGATCCGGCATCTGAAAGTATTGTATTCACCGGAAAAACCAGTCGATACGTCCGGACGTGAGACCGGAGAGGACAAAGGAGCCCGCCGTGTACTTCCGGGCAGCATTTCCTTTGTACCGCCGGTGGCAGGGCTTTTGATTGCAGGAGAGGTCATCCGCGAGATCAGCGGTGTCTGAAATATACAGAAGCCGGCAGGAGGAAGAGTATGGATTTATTTGATTATATGAGAGAAAAAACACAGGAACAGGAATCTCCCCTGGCATCCAGAATGCGTCCGCAGATGTTGGAAGAAGTAGTGGGACAGCAGCATATTATAGGGAAAGACAAGCTTTTGTATCGTGCGATCAAGGCGGATAAGCTGGGATCGATCATTTTTTACGGACCTCCGGGAACGGGAAAGACGACTCTTGCAAAGGTGATCGCACATACGACCAGTGCGGAGTTCAAGCAGATCAATGCTACAGTAGCAGGAAAAAAAGATATGGAGCAGGTGGTAAATGAAGCGAAAGAACTGCTCGGAATGTATCGCAAAAAAACGATCCTGTTTATTGACGAGATCCACAGATTTAACAAGGGACAACAGGACTATCTGCTGCCATTTGTGGAGGACGGTACCATTACCTTGATCGGAGCAACGACAGAAAACCCGTATTTTGAAGTCAATGGTGCGTTGATTTCCCGATCCAGTGTATTTGAATTAAAATCTCTAGGAAAAGAAGATATTCGCACCCTGTTGAAGCGTGCGGTTTATGATGAGAATAAGGGAATGGGAAGCTTTCACGCAGAGATTGACGAGGATGCGCTGGAGTTTCTGGCAGATGTATCCGGCGGAGATGCAAGAAGTGCGCTCAATGCCATTGAGCTTGGTGTTTTGACGACAGAGCGCAGTGAGGACGGCAAGATTCATATTACGCTGGATGTGGCGTCAGAGTGTATTCAAAAGCGGGTTGTGCGCTATGATAAGGGTGGAGACAATCATTATGATACGATTTCTGCATTTATCAAAAGTATGCGTGGATCTGATCCAGATGCTGCAGTGTATTATCTGGCAAAAATGCTGTATGCAGGAGAAGATATCAAATTTATTGCCCGCAGGATCATGATCTGTGCAGCAGAGGATGTGGGAAATGCAGATCCTATGGCGCTCACGGTGGCCGTCTCCGCAGCACAGGCAGTGGAGCGGATCGGGATGCCGGAGGCACAGATTATTTTATCGCAGGCAGTACTGTATGTGGCGACTGCGCCAAAAAGTAATTCGGCGGTCAATGCGATTTTTGCGGCAAATGAAAATGTACGGCAATATAAGACCACGGTTCCGTCACATCTGCAGGATGCACATTACAAGGGTTCTAAAAATCTGGGACATGGGATCGGATATAAATATGCACATGACTATCCGAATCATTATGTAGAACAGCAGTATCTTCCGGATGAAATCAAAAACGCCAGGTTCTACGAACCCGGCGATCTTGGCTATGAAAAACAAATCAAAGAGCATTTACAAAAGCTTCGCAAGCAGTAGGGTATAGATATCCTGGCTCTGGGAAGCCCAGTTTCCGGCAATGGCTTCAGCTTCTGATTCGGTAGGAACCGTGAGTTTCAGATCGATCAGGCTGAAGCCGTTTTCTACAATCTGACAGCAGACCTCATATTCATGGTTGGTGTTCAGATAGTAGTCGGACTTGACAGAAACCTCTTCTTTCAGATCATACTTCTTTTCTTTGAGAAATTCATCAATATCCCGCTGAATGGCAGGGGAAATCTTGTTTTTAAAGTATTGGATGGTGTCCAGACCGTTGTCTGTCAGATGATACAGAGTACGGTTGTGTGTCGTTTCCACGCGGAGCAGTCCGGAATGTTCCATTTCAGCGAGTGTTTCCTGAAGCTTAAAATAAGTTGTGTATTCTTTTTCCAGAATAAATTCGGAAATCTGTGAAGTTGTCAATGGAAAATCCACTTTATCCAGCATGTACAATACGATCAGTTTATACAGTGTATAAGTTTCAGACATAGTACTCCTTTCCCTGCCAGATATCCTGTTCTTTCAGGTGGCTGTGAAGCTGATTTAATACGGTTCTTTTATTGCTTGTCCAAAGAGGGGCGATCAAAAGGTCTTTCGGTCCGTCTCCGGTCAGGCGATGAATCACGATTTCGGGGTTCAACTGTGCGATGCAGGTACCGAGAAACTGAATATAATCCTGCATATCGGGAATATAAAAGGGGTGTTTTTCATAGTCGGCTGCAAGGTCTGTGTGGGTTAAGACATGAAGCAGCTGCAGTTTGATCCCCTGAATATCCATATGATTGAGATAGTGGATCGTATCCAGCATATCGTCTTTCGTTTCACCCGGCAGATATAGAATCGTATGAACAATTACCGTGATGCCGATGGCACGAAGTTCTTTTACTGCCTGTTCAAATACTGAAAGCTCATATCCGCGCCGGATGTAGGCGCTGGTTTCGGGATGGATGGTCTGCAATCCCAGCTCTACCCAGACAGGTTTGATGTGGTTGATCTCATCGAGCAGTGCGAGGACATCTGCTCCCAGACAATCCGGTCTGGTGGCAATGGAGAGAATCTTCACCTCCGGATCAGCAATGGCTTCCATATAAAGGGCGCGAAGTGTTTCCACCGGCGCATAAGTGTTCGTAAATGCCTGAAAATAGGCAATATAAGAGTGCACCGGACGTTTGGAAGAAATATCTGCTTTTCCCTGTCTTATCTGTTCGGCGATGGAAAGTCTGGCAGAGCCGGCAAAATCACCTGACCCCTGGGAACTGCAGAAGATGCAGCCCCCTGTTCCCACATGACCGTCACGATTTGGACAGGTCATTCCGCCGTTTAAGGCGATTTTGTAAACTTTTTCTTTGAACATCTGTTTTAATTCATAATCCAGAGAGTGGTATCTTTTTTCACCCCAGCGCATGATCAGATCAGTTCCTTTACCGCTTTGCTGACTACGTCGGCAACACGGGAATCAAATGCTTCCGGGAGAATATTGTTTTCATTGAGTTCTTCATCAGAAACAAGACTTGCAATGGCATTGGCGGTAGCAAGTTTCATTTCTTCCGTGATCTGTGTGGCGCGCCCTTCCAACGCTCCTTTGAAAATTCCCGGGAAAGCGACAACGTTATTGACCTGATTTGGAAAATCAGAGCGTCCGGTTCCAACAACGCGCGCACCGGCTTCTTTTGCAAGATCCGGCATGATCTCCGGCACTGGATTTGCCATGGCAAAGAGTATGGCATCAGAATTCATGGATGCGACCATCTCTTTTGTGACGATACCAGGAGCAGAGACACCGACGAAAATGTCAGCTCCACGCATGGCATCTGTAAGAGAACCGGTTTTGTTTTCCAGGTTTGTCACTTCTGTCATCTTTTTCTGCATCCAGTTCAGGTTTGGTGATGCGCTGCTGATGATTCCGTTGATATCACACATTGTAATATGTTCGAATCCGTAGGTCAGAAGCAGTTTTGTGATGGCAACTCCGGCAGAACCTGCACCGTTTACGACAACGCGGCAGTCTTCTTTCTTCTTTCCGGTTACTTTGAGAGCATTGATGATACCGGCAAGGACAACAATGGCAGTTCCGTGCTGGTCATCATGAAAGACAGGGATGTCCAGAAGCTCTTTTAAGCGTTCTTCGATCTCAAAACAACGCGGTGCAGAAATATCTTCCAGATTGATTCCGCCAAATGCAGGTGCAATGTTGACAACGGTTTTGATAATCTCTTCTGTATCCTGCGTGTCAAGGCAGATCGGAACGGCATTGACACCGCCGAATTCTTTGAAAAGAACTGCTTTTCCTTCCATAACAGGCATGGCTGCCAGTGCTCCGATATTGCCAAGTCCCAGAACCGCACTTCCGTCAGAAACTACGGCTACGGTGTTGGATTTGATTGTATATTTGTAAGCAGCTTCGGGATCTTTTGCGATCACCTTACAAGGTTCGGCTACACCCGGTGTGTAAGCAATTGCCAGATCTTCTCTGGAATTGACATGTGCTTTGGCTGCAGTTTCCAGTTTTCCGTTCCACTGTTCGTGCATCTGTAATGCTTTTTCGCTGTTTGTCATAGTTTTTACCTCGCTGATTCTTAGATTTTCTGTGCAGAACACATTCTTCCATAATCATAACACTGTTAAGGAAACGGTGCAAGATTTCAAAAAAAACTTTCTTTTTTGGAAAAGATGCGCTATAATAAAAAAACAAACTTTACAAAATTGTTCAAGTTAAGTCAGTTCAGACAAAGATCCCCAAGAGATTGAAAGTAAAATGAATAAATGAAAAGTGAATTTTGAGAAAGGCAGGTAATTATGACAAGAGAAAAATATGAATCGTTACCGCTCGCTACATTGCGGGAATTGGCAAAGGCAAGAAAAATGAAAGGAATTTCCACTTTAAAAAAAGGAGATCTGATCGAAGCAATGCTGGCGCAGGATGATAAAGAGAAACAGGAAGAGGCCAACGCACAGGCAAAAGAAGAAGTGAAAGAGAAAAAAGAGGGAACGGATATCGAACAGCTTGACAGCGGGCGTACTGCAAACGGAATTTTAGAGGTACTTCCGGACGGGTATGGGTTTATCCGGTGCGAAAACTATCTTCCGGGTGAAAATGATGTATATGTGTCACCATCTCAGATCCGGCGCTTCAATTTGAAGACAGGAGATATCATCACAGGAAATACAAGGATTAAAACACAGTCTGAAAAATTCAGTGCACTTTTGTACGTATCGACCATCAATGGGCTGCGTCCGGCAGAAGCAGTAAAGCGCCATAATTTTGAAGATCTGACTCCGATTTTCCCGAATCAGAGGATTTCTCTGGAAACACCCGGAGCAACGACTGCAATGCGGATCGTAGATTTGCTCTCTCCGATCGGAAAAGGGCAGAGAGGAATGATCGTATCTCCTCCGAAAGCCGGTAAGACAACCCTTCTCAAAGAAGTGGCACTCTCTGTTCAGAAAAGAGAGCCGGACATGCATCTTCTGATTCTTCTGATCGATGAGCGTCCGGAGGAGGTAACCGATATCAGGGAAGCAATCGCGGGACCAAATGTGGAAGTAATCTACTCTACATTTGACGAGCTGCCGGAACATCACAAGAGAGTATCCGAGATGGTGATTGAGCGTGCGAAGCGTCTGGTAGAGCATGGAAAAGACGTTATGATCCTGTTAGACAGTATCACCCGTCTGGCAAGAGCGTACAATCTGACTGTGCCGCCGTCAGGAAGAACCTTGTCCGGTGGTCTTGATCCGGCTGCACTGCATATGCCGAAGCGGTTTTTCGGTGCGGCAAGAAATATGCGTGAGGGCGGAAGTCTTACGATCCTGGCAACAGCACTTGTGGAAACGGGAAGCAAGATGGATGATGTTGTTTATGAAGAATTTAAGGGAACCGGTAACATGGAGCTGGTGCTGGATCGAAAACTTCAGGAGAAGAGAGTGTTCCCGGCGATCGATATTCCGAAATCCGGAACCAGAAGAGAAGATCTGCTGCTTAATAAAGAAGAGCAGGATGCAGTTTATATCATCCGAAAGGCAATGAATGGCATGAAAGCAGATGAAGCAGTGGACAATCTGCTGAATATGTTCTCGCGGACAAGAACGAATGCCGAGCTGGTGCAGACAGTAATTCGTCAAAAATTTATCTAAAATCACTCTTGTACGAAAGAAAATACTTGATTCTGACTCACAAAACAGATATTATATTCTGGTTGGTGTCCTGCAAAATGTGACAAAATGCGGGATGTTCAAGAATACTTGAATGATGAGAAACTGAGGAGGAAATCAAGATGTTTCGTGAAGAAATTGACATGGCAGGAAATGCAGCCAAAAAGAAAATCCAGTTCCTGCGGCAGCAGACAGGGGCATACTTCATCTCAGCGATGCTGGCGGGAATGTTTGTTGGATTTGGCGTTCTTCTGGCATTTACAGCAGGTGGAATGTTAAAAGAAGGCGGCGTGCCGGGTGTGAAGTTTATTATGGGAGGCTGCTTTGGCGTTGCCCTCAGTCTGGTTTTGATGGCAGGAGCAGAGCTCTTTACAGGAAGTAATTTTGTGATGGCTGTTGGGATGTTTCAGAAGAAAGTGACATTTCAGGATTCTGTGACAGTGTGGGTGACCTGCTGGCTCGGGAATCTGGCAGGCTCTGTTCTGGTAGCAGGAATGTACTCTCTGACAGGACTCTGTACAGGAAGCGTACAGGCGATCATGGCAGATACTACAGCGATGAAGATGTCTGTAGAACCGCTGCCGCTGTTTATGCGGGCAATACTCTGTAATATCTTAGTATGTCTGGCAGTGTGGTGCGGAATTAAAATGAAAACAGAAACAGGAAAGCTGATTATGACGTTCTGGTGTCTGATCACATTTTTTACAGCAGGATTTGAACATAGTGTGGCAAATATGTCTCTGATGATGATCGGTCTTTTGAATCCGGCACAGTACGATATCAGCATCGGCGGATATGCCTATAATCTGGCTGTTGTAACCATTGGAAATATGGTGGGCGGTATTTTGTTCCTGGCAGTTCCGTATTTCCTGATTGGAAAAGAAAAAGCAGCAAAAAATTAAAAATTGAAAAAAGATAAAGTTTTCTTATTGAAAAAACTTGCAAAACAGAAAAAACTATGCTATTATGGTGTAGCTGTTTAGAGATTAGAATAATATTTTAAAATAGAGAGGTGAAAATCATGAGAGAAGGAATCCATCCAGAGTACCATCAGGCAACAGTAACTTGTAACTGTGGAAACACATTTGTAACAGGATCTACAAACGAGAGCATCCACGTAGAAATCTGCTCCAAATGCCATCCATTCTATACAGGTCAGCAGAAAGCTGCTCAGGCTCGCGGACGTGTTGACAAGTTCAACAAGAAATATGGTATTAAATAGGAAAAGACTATGGCAGGCTGAGGTGAATGTATCTCAGCCTGTTTTTCGTATACAGAAAAACAGGAGGGCAGTATGAAGTCATCAAATATAGGCGGGCAGGCAGTGCTGGAAGGCATTATGATGAAAAATAAGACACGGTATGCAGTGGCTGTCAGAAAACCGGATCAGCAGATCGAGGTTTGCGTCAAAGAATACAAAGGCATCATCCCCTGGCAGGGTGTATATAAAGTGCCGTTTATCCGGGGAATTTTTAATTTTATCGATTCGCTCGTGCTGGGAATGAAAACTCTGACCTATTCGGCCAGCTTTTTCGAGGAAGAAGAGGGGGAAGTTCTTACTGAACAAGAGGCGCAAAAGCAGGAAAAACAAGAAAAGATCATGATGGGCTTTACGGTGGCATTTTCTATCGTGGCAGCGGTCGGGATTTTTATGGTCCTCCCGTATTTCCTGAGTGATCTTTTGAAGAATTATATTTCGTCCAGAGGGGTACTTACTGCGCTGGAAGGTGTGATCCGAATGGTAGTCTTTCTTTTGTATATTGGTTTGATCTCCAGAATGAAGGATATTCAGAGGACGTTTATGTATCATGGGGCAGAGCACAAGTGTATCAACTGCATTGAACACGGAATGCCGCTTACGGTTGAAAATGTAAGAAAAAGCTCCAGACAGCACAAGCGCTGCGGGACAAGTTTTCTCTTTTTTGTTATGATCGTCAGTATTATTTTCTGCTTTTTTATCACAGCAGAATCGCAGGTCTTAAAAGTAGGAATCCGGATTGCGCTGATGCCGGTGATCGCGGGAGTTTCTTATGAGATTATCCGCCTGGCGGGAAGCAGTGAAAATCCTTTGGTCAATGTTTTGAGCAAACCGGGAATGTGGGTGCAGATGATGACGACAAAAGAACCGGATGACAGTATGATTGAAGTGGCAATTCGGGCAGTGGAAGAGGTATTCGACTGGAAGGCGTATCTGGAAGAAAATTTCTCTAAGACAGAGGAATCCTTTGGGGAAAACAAGTGTACACAGGAGGAATGTGCCTTATGACCTGGAAGGAAGCCTGGAAAAGAGGAGCGCAGGGCTTACAAAAAGCCGGCGTGGAAGAGTATGATCTGGACGCCTGGTATTTATTGGAACATGTGACCGGAATTACAAAGGCTTCTTATTATATGGAGCCGGAGCACCCGATGCACGATCAGGAGGAGCGAGAATATCTGGAGCTGATCAGAAAGAGAAGTACACGGATTCCGCTTCAGCATCTGACAGGTGTTCAGGAGTTTATGGGACTGGAATTTCTGGTCAATGGTGGAAACAGCGTTGGATGTGTGCAGAAAGGAACAGATGGGAGAAATCCGACTCCTGGATATGTGCACAGGTTCCGGGTGTATTCTTCTGAGTCTCCTGCATGAATTAAAGCCCCGGACAGTGACAGGTGTTGGCGTGGATCTTTCAAAAGAAGCGCTGTGTGTGGCAGAGAAAAATGCTGAGAAGCTGAAGATCAATGCAGAGTTTCTGGAGAGTGACCTGTTTGAAAATGTAAAGGGAACTTATGATGTGATTGTATCCAATCCGCCGTATATAAGAACTTCTGTGATAGAAACACTGCAGGAGGAAGTAAAAGACCATGATCCGTATCTTGCGCTGGACGGAAAAGAAGATGGACTGTATTTTTACCGGAGGATCATTGAACAGGCACCTGCATACCTGAAAAAGAAGGGATGGCTTTTGTTTGAAATCGGTTCTGATCAGGGTGAGGATGTCAAAAATCTGATGGAACAGGCAGGATATACGGGCGTAAGCGTGAAAAAGGATTTGGCAGGTCTTGACCGGGTGGTCTTTGGCGTGTATGATAGGTAGGATGAGTAATAGAAAGGACGAGGAAAAAGATGTTTGATAAATTGGAGGATTTATTGATCCGCTATGAGGAAGTCATGGGCGAGCTTCAGGAGCCCGGCGTTGCAAATGATCCGGAGCGTTTCCGCAAGCTGATGAAAGAACAAAGTGATCTTGCTCCGATCGTAGAGGCATATAATGAGTATAAACAGTGTAAGCAGAATATAGAAGACAGCCTGATGATGCTGGAAGAGGAATCTGATGAAGAGATGCGCGAGCTGGCAAAGGAAGAGTTGAATGAGTCTAAAGCCAGAGTGGAAGAGCTGGAGCAGGAATTAAAGATCCTGTTGCTTCCAAAGGACCCGAATGATGATAAAAACGTAATCGTGGAGATCCGTGCCGGTGCCGGTGGTGACGAGGCTGCACTTTTTGCTGCGGAAGTATACAGGATGTATGTACATTATGCAGAGAGCCGCAGATGGAGAACAGAGATGATCTCTCTCAATGAAAATGGAATCGGCGGATTCAAAGAGTGTGTATTTATGATCACAGGACAGGGAGCATACTCCCGTATGAAATACGAGAGTGGTGTACACCGTGTACAGCGTGTGCCGGAAACAGAGAGCGGCGGACGGATCCATACCTCTACGATCACAGTGGCAGTGATGCCGGAGGCAGAGGATGTGGACGTTGTGATCGATGAAAAAGATATCCGTATAGACGTCATGAGGGCATCCGGAAACGGAGGACAATGTGTAAACACAACAGACTCTGCAGTGCGTCTGACCCACTATCCGACAGGAATTGTGATCTACAGTCAGACAGAAAAATCACAGTTGCAGAATAAAGAAAAAGCATTCCGTCTGCTCCGTTCCAAACTGTATGAATTGGAACTGGAAAAACAGCAGTCCGCAGAAGCTGAGGCGAGAAGAAGCCAGATTGGAACAGGAGATCGTTCTGAGAAGATCAGAACTTACAACTTCCCGCAGGGACGTGTGACAGATCACAGGATCAAGCTGACACTTCATAAACTGGATACGATTTTGAATGGAGACCTGGATGAAGTAATTGACAGTCTGATCGCAGCGGATCAAAGCGCAAAATTGGCCAATATGAATGAATAGAATATAAAAAAGAAATAGAAATCGGTATACAGAATGAAAATGTAGCCGATTTCTGTTTTTTTCTCTACGGTAATACTATTTTTGGCGGACTTATCGTCCATTGTGTCAACTGTAATTTTTTTCAATAACAGTTTCCACTACATCATCAAAAACCAATCTGTTAAAAAGAAACTGGAGAACAATGAAACTTTGTCAGAGAAGGAACTTATGCTGCTTATCATTCTTCCACTTGCAAAGAAAGGCAAAGAAGTGAAGCAGAAAGTGATTGAGCAAGTAGTAGATTTGGCGAAACAGATTGAGGATGAAAACACACAGGCATTTGTTATCCTGGTATTTTGGTGAGCAGTGATAAATTTATAGACAGAGACTATGCGAAGTCAGTAAGGAGGTATTTGAGCATGACGAAAGTATTCCAGAGTTTAGAAGAAGAGAAATTAGAGGCTGTAAATATTGCCAAACGAAATGAACGGCATGATACTAATGTGGAGATTGCTAAGAGCCTGCTTCGTGACGGAATAGATACAGTAGTCATTATGAGAGCAACAGGCTTTTCAAAAGAACAGATTGAAGAAATCCGTAACAATATGTTGACAACAAAATAGGGTATCAGAACAGGCTGTCATTTACCGAGAGGTATCTGGCAGTCTTTTTGTATACTTAGCTTTTGGAAGGTGTATTGGGGGTGGCTCTGTGTTTGTCCAGACCTTGATATTGTATTCGTGGTGTATGATTGGTATCCAAGTAAGAATGAAAAGTTATTATATCAAACAGCTTTACTTGTTTTCGTACTCAGTAGCTTCTTTTTTTAATTTAAACATACAATACCACCTTTCATAGTATCTATTGTATTTTAGAAGTCAATGTGTTAATATATTTAAGATATAATATATTTTATATTATAAAAAATAAGAAAAAACATGAGAAGGAAAAGTTTATGGAAAAACCTGATGCTTGCAACAGCACTGACAGTTGTATTGGGGACTGCACCAGTGACGGCGTTAGCAGCAGATGTAGATTCAACAGTGACAGAGGCAGAGCAGACAACACCGCAGGCAGACACAACTGTCAAGGAAGAAGTTGCTGAACCAGAAGTAAAGGCTATTACGGTAGACGTAACAACAAGTTCTACGACATTCGATGGTACTCAGGATATCGTAATCACATACACAGTAAATGGTGTGCAGGATGGTTTTGAACCATATCAGGATATTCCGTGGTTTGATGGGCATCCACAGGATGTTATCGAGGAGAAGGTTTCAG
>OHPG01000379.1_pt1 | contig 19555 bp, 16 predicted proteins | sample 1577751 | NCBI WGS metagenome assembly OHPG01 (sample SAMEA3879548, study PRJEB24766) | human gut metagenome | biome: human-associated habitat; feature: feces | place: USA | collected 1985/1987
AGCTGACGGAGTAATGGAGGAAAAAATGGCATATTTTGACAGCCCCAAGAACAGGGTCAAATGGGAGATTGAATTGGAGGAGCTGCGGCAGCAGAAGGAGGATTTTGCAGCAGGAAGGCTTCATGATACAGGTGAAATAAAAAGGGGCGCCATGGCGGAGGGACAGCACAGAAAACCTGTTACCTTTGAACAGCTGGAGAGAGAGGAGGCTTCTGCTTCCCGCAGAAGGGAAGCGGGAAGCCGGGATATGTCTCCCGGGAAGAAAAGAGAGATGTCAAAGTCTTCCCCCAGCCCGTCCATTGGCCCCAAAGGGGGGTGATAGGATGAAACGAATCAGAAGTCCGCTCCTTTTGGCCGCCCTGGCTCTGCTGGCCGCCGGCCTGACGCTGTGGGGCTCGACAGGCAGATCTTTTGCCAATCAGACAGACCAGGGATACGGCGCCGGCGGTGAGGCCAGAGAACTGGACAAAGAGGCGCAGGAGAGTATGTTTCCCTACCAGGTGGAAGGAGAACCGAAAAGCTCCTATGGAGAAGGCAGTCAGGAACTGGAACAACTGCTGGAGGCTCTGGGAATGGAAGTCCCCTCCTTACTGCCTGAGGAAGCAACAGGGATGGAGAAGGTAGTGGATCCGCCCATGAACTTCCTTGTGTCAAAGACAGAAGGGCTCCTGGATTATACGTTGCCCAATGGCAGCCGGTTTTCCGCCAGTGTGCCCCAGGGAATGACTGTGACGGATCCGGTGACATTTAAGCCTGTGGAGAATGCCATCCTCACTGTCATGCGTAATGGATCCGGCATCGAAACTTCCAGGGATGGTATCTACAGCCAGCCTGGGAAGTACCACATCCGGATGGTGATTCTACCCACGTCTTCAGAGGGAGGAAGCAGACTTTTGGAGGTAAACTTCCGGTTTACCATCCTGCCCCGGGAGGTGTCTTTGCTGAATCTGCTGAAGGCCCCGGAGGGCTTTGCCATAGAGAAGATGGAACTGGACGGAAGGGGGATTTTACCCGATAATCCCCGATGGCATTTTCTGCATGGGGATGGGCGCTATAAGGTGAGATTCGCCCAGGAAAACGGAGGGCTCTTCTATGACATTTCCTTTAAACGGGATACCCAGGCGCCCCTTTTTACAATTTCTCCTGTTCCGGACAAAAAGGAGATGAAGGATACGGTCTGCCTGGAGCTCACAGAGGACATGACATCTCTGGAAATGTATTATAACGGAAAGATGGCGCCCATCCCCATAAAACGGCTGGAGCTGGCCGGACTTTACCAGTTCCGTCTCTGGGACAGGGCGGGAAATGAACGGTATTACCAGATAAGAATCGCAGAGCGGCTCCGGCCGCCCTCGCCAAAGACAATTATAATAACCCTTTTAGGGGTGGGAGCTGCAGCCGGATGGTTTTTCTATCAGCGCAGGCACCCCAGGTTTTTATAATAGATCCATTTTAATGGATGGAATGAAAAAAATATGCAGGAGGATATGATATGAATGTACCGGTAATGTTATTAAATTCAACAGGAGGAAACCCTTTTGAGCAGGTATCCAAACCCGTCGTTGAACTGCTTAACATGGCTCTTACTCCCGCCCTTGGAATCGTAGGGGCGCTGGGAGCGATTTATTGCATTTTTCTTGGAGCAAAGCTGGCAAAGGCCGAGGAGCCCCAGGACAGGGAAAAAGCCAAGAACAGCCTGAAAAACGCAATTATAGGATTTGTGCTGATATTTGTACTCATTGTGGTATTGAAGATTGGTATGGATGCTATGTCTAACTGGATGAACAGCGCCATGAGTAATGTAACTCCATAGTCCGCAGATAACGGGAAAACGGTGCTGCGCCTTATAAGGCGCAGTACCGCCCATGCAGGACAGGACACACAAGGAAAGCAGTTGGGAGGAGGTGCGCTTTATGAAAAGAAAATTAAGGAATTGCCTGGCCATCCTTACAGGCCTTAGTCTTTTTTTCACAGGGTGTAAGAACCAATCAGTGAATCTCTACATGGAAACGCTGGTGCCTGAGAGCGCCAGCCCTCCCCAGAGGCCGGTGGAGACAACCGGCACGCCGGCCAGTCTGCCGGATGTGGAAAAGGAAGTGGGGGAGCAGGCGTCTGTGTATCTGGAGCAGCGGTTTCAGGAACTTACGGGTCCAAGAGCATTTTTTTTCCCAGAAAACCATTCACTGAGCCATACCGATATAAAAGTGTTTCAGGTCCTGGGACTGCTGGAGGGGAGATTTTATTATTATTATGTTACAAAAGAGATAAACACAGGGCAAGAGGTACATGCGCTGGCCTCATACGAATATGAAACAGAAAGATACAAGTCCCTCTATGAGAACAAGGTAGATCCCGGAGCAGCGGGGACGGATACAGACTCACAATACAGCTTCTACGGCCATCTCGCCGCGGATAAACTGGGACGGCTTAGAATCAGCCTGTATGATGGCGGAAATTTATTCATTCTTGACGGGGAGGGAAAGGTTGTTTTTTCCCGGACCTCGGAGGATGAGGGGGAGGATTTTCTTTATCTCATAGATTCAATCTTTGGCGTGGGGGGAACGAATCCGTCTTATTTCAGCAAGGATATTACAAATGTCACCACAAACGGGCGCTATTGTTTTTATGTTCCCATTACTCTTTATAAAGGTGATTACACCAAGGAGGAGGAGATAGGTGAAGAGGAGTATATACTCCAGTATACATATTCTCCTATTGGAGCAGGGACCTTTCCCAATACAGAATATCTTCTCCAGGAGGATTTAAACTGGAATCAACGGGTTCTGGAGTGGAAGGCCGTAGCAGACTCAGGAAACAGCGAACGGGATCCTGAGGAGGACTGGAAGGACGCTCTGAAGAAATATCCGGTGAAATGGGGTCCCTACTATGTGTCCACAGGCTATGACTGGGCGCCCACCTTTCTGTACCGGCTGATGGAGTGGAAAAATCAGAAGTTCAGGAATTTTGTGGAAGGAAAGAAAGGGATTTCTACTGCAGACAGCAAGGAAAATGAGGGATATGCCGAACTTTTTGCTATACCGGCTGAGGAATCCATCTTTACGGATGTGTGGGAACTGAAGACAGGGCAGAACCTTATGAAATTCTTTTTCTTAAGCCCCGGGGAGGGGTACTGCCCTCTGGTGGGCAAAGTGGGCCAGAGATCGGATATTTTAAAGACAGAGACAAGAACGTATACGATTACAAAGACCAACAGTAAAGGTGAGAGCGAGGAGATAGAAATTGAGGATGAAATCCAGGCGGTTATCCGCAGAAAGGCCCTCTTTGCGGAGGGGGCGGCTGTAGAGCAGTTCTATGTCCTGGATAATAAAGCCGGAATAGGAGTGACAGCCGGACCTGTATGGAGGAGCGGAAATTATTCTATGGGTATAAATATAGGCCCCATTCTCCTGTGCATTGATTATTTCAAAGACCAGACCGCAAATGAGGCGGTGTTTTTTCCAGCAATCACCGAGTGGGAGAGGATGCAGATGGAGGAGAAATATGAGGGAAATCTGAGCTTTTGCATACTTGGCGGCCGGGCGGGAGACAGCTATCCCATGGCCCATAATCTGGAGAAGGATATTATAAGCATATATGCAGAGGATGGTAAATACATAACCATAAAAACGGATGATTTAAATGCTTCCGGTTATGGACAGACATCTGCCGATCAGGAACTGCTGAGCGAGGTGGAGAAGCGGAAAGAGTACAGGGAGGAGAAGGGATTTAACAAGAACAGCACTTACAAAATAGATAAAGAGAATGCCTATACCAATCCTGACCGGTACGGCAGGGATAACATACTGGTGATAAAGGATGGTGATTCAAAGAATCTTTTGTTTACCAGCTTCTATAACGGGATGCTTTATTTTGAAACGGAGAGGTACAGCATGAGTACGGAGCTTTCCTCCGGAAAAGGGTATCACCTGTCTGAATGGACTCTGTATCAGGCGTGGCAGACCGGGGAGGATGAGATAACCTGCATAGGCTTTCAGCGGACAGATGCAGTTTACTATTACATGGATATGGCAATGGCACGGGTTTATAAACTCAGTTTAAAGGAGTTTAAGGAACAGGCGGCCAGTTATCAGATTCCTGTTGAAAGGAAGGCTCCGCCGGAAAACGAGGCTCGGGAGCCCAGTCTGGATGAAGGGGTGACTCTTCCTGCCCTTCCAAAGGATATGGAAAGAATAAAGCAGGATATAAAAGAGAATTCCATTCCCCCCACCAGCTCCGCGTCCAGGGAGGAAATGGAAACCTTGCCGGATGTGACTATTACCGAGACAGGAGCTGTGGGAGACAGGATGTGGAAGGATGCACAAGAGAGAATGAGAGGAGAGGAATAGAAATGGCAGCAAACAACGGATTTAAGATTGTACAGTTTTCACCTGAATTGATTCAGGCCCTGACGCAGATGGGCGAGTTAAGAACCAGAATAAATGATTACGCGGTGGAGGAATTCAAAAACTACAAGGGTGAGGAAAAACTGGATCACCGGGATTTCGTGGAGATGATGAACCTGTCTCCGGAGAAATCGGAGGAAGAGCAGAGGGAATATGTGCGCAACTTCGTTAGAGACTACACCAGCGGAGATCCGCAGCTTCGTAAGAAATGCCTGGATGATATCTATGACAGGGATGACAGCTTTAATCCCGCCAGTCTGGATCTGTCCTGCCTCAAGGGCACGGACACCGGTCCCAGGGAGCCGGGAGGGCTTACCGGCAGTGAAAAAGATTTTATGAGCCTTATAGGCGCCTTTCGCCGGGAGCAGGCACTAAGCGTAAAGCTGAAGGAGAATCCCGGTTATGCGCAGGAGCGGTACGGTTCGGATTCAAGGAAGCGGGCGGAATTTGAGGCCAGGCGCACGGCTATGATGAACGGCTTAATTTCATATACGGACAATATGTTGAGGAACAACGGCTTTAATGAGCGGCTGCACCGGGGAAACGTGGCGCCGATGGCCGGGGACGGCGAATATGTGGCGGCGGATCTTGCTGTAAATCTTTACAGAAATTCCATGGACCGGTTGCAGGGCGGACGTACAGGGGAAAACCGGTTAAATTTCTCTCTGGGGCCGGAGAACGGCAATATATATGGATTGTCCAGACAGCTGGCAGCGGGAAATCTGACCAATCAGATGAAAACCAATGCGGCGGCTGCATTTGACACATCCCTGGCAACTCTTTACCGCTCCGGGCTTCCGGCTACCACAATGAATGAGATGGGGGTTGACGCCCTGGATTTAATCCATGTGGACGGTCTGTCAGCCAGAGAGCGCTATGGCAATAAATATGCCAATCTTTCGGAGTGGGAACAGAACAAAATGATAAAGGCGGAGGTCATGGGCGCTATTATGGACGGACAGCGTGTGGACGCCGTCACCTTAGGGCTGGGAGCCGGAGGAAGGATGCAGGCTGTCACCCATACGCTGGAGGCGGATCTTCACGCCTACGACCAGATGGAAAAGCGCAGTGAGCACAGCGGATTCAGGCGCCTGTTCGACTGGGGGCCCGGAAAGATACGGACAAAAGCAGATAATGTTGACAGAAAAAACCGGGAAGACAGGCAGAAGGAGGACCGCACTGGACAGATTACAAACAGCATTGCTTCCAGACTGGAGGCCAGAGAGTCCAAACAATGCCTTATGAAGGATCTGGGAATGTCCCCCAAACCGGTAACGCCCCAGATACAGAGACAGGAGGAAAAGCTGCGGGGAATCGAAGGTAGGATTGGGGACATTGAAAAACAGAATTTTTCCAGCTATGAAGAGATTGGGAATATAAGCTGGGAGCTGGAGCGAAGAAAGGTATATGAGGGAGCCCGGGAAAAATTCAACAAGGCAAAAAGCAAGCTGGACACCACGAAAGCTGTTATGGATAACGGCAATTTGCTAGAGGTGGATATACGGGAAGTCATGGATCCGATTATACCGGATTATGGGCCGGAGCAGAAGGAAAAACTTGGAAATTCTTATGACAATGACTTTTTACCGGGGTATTACAAACTTGATGAAATACGTACTGCCAGGGATTTAAGCCAGGAGAAGCTGGAAGCCCGAAGGGACAGGCTTAACGCCTCTCTAGACCAGGAGCAGAAGAAGAATGAATACAGGCTGGAGGCAGTGAACAGGCTTTTAGATGCGAAAACACCTGAGGAAAGGGAGAAAGTGATTGGGGATACCCTGGAGGAGTTTAAGAAGGGGGCTCAGGCACATCTGGAACAATGTGAATATACGCTGAACAGCCATCCCTGCGGTGAAATGTCTCCGGAACAGATTCAGGAAAAGGAAAAGAGGCTGCAGGTTCTGGAGGAAGGGCTCACACCAGTTCCTCAGGAACTGCTGCAGGAGCGGGCCATGGAGGAGGCAAGGCTGAACCATCTTAAAGAGATGAACGGGGAAGACCGGACGCCTCAGATTAAAAAGTTCAATCAGGCGGAACTGCTGCACCCGGATTATATTCCTCCTGCCACAAAGGAGGAGGCGCTGGCGCGGATTGGCGAGCTGGACGCAAAATACGGCGCGGAGATACAGTATTTGGACCGGAGGGAAATGGTCAAGAATTTCAGTGCTCAGGGTCTGTCTACCATAGATGAGGTAAAGCCGTACTGGGCTAAGGAGCAGGCCGCTATGATGCTCCGTTATATGGACAGTCTACCCATTGATACCAGCGGTCTGAGTGACAAGGCCAAGCAGACATTGGCAGAAGGACGCACCGCCATGGAAGCCATAGCGGGAGCCAAGGCCGGAACCGTTTCACTGGCAGGCAGTAATGCCAAGGGAATCGGAATCAGTATTGCTTATGCGGAGGCGTTAAAGACAGATCCTGCCTGTGCCAAGGCGGCAGTTAAAGGCGTGGAGTATGCGGAGAGCTTCAGCGCCCAGTGGGGAATGCGCCAGCTTCTGATGGATGACCTGAAAGAGCTTGTAAAAAAAGAGCCGGTGAAGAATATGAAGTCTGAGGCGGAGAAGGAAAAGAGCGGGCCGGAGAAAGCTGAGGCGGAGAAGGCCGGGGCGGAGAATACTGAGGCAGAGAAGAGCGGGCCGGAGAAGGCTGAGGCAGAGAAGGCCGGGCCGGAAAAATCCGGCGGGGCCAAAGGCAAAACGGAGGTAACTTTCGTGGAGCTTGAACTTTCAGAGAAGGAAGCCAAGGCGGCCGGGGCAGCTGCAAAACCCCAGAGCTCCTGGGAAAGGCATGATTTAAGCCCCTTCCACAAAGAAAGCAGCCGGTCCTTCCAGAAGGAGAGCGGCATAGGCAGCCACCGTCAGGATAATAAAAAGCCGGCCAAGTAGGAACTGGAGCGGGCAATAACCATCAGAGGAGGTAATAGGATGAAAGCAGGAAAGTTGACGGCAGGTTTCTGCCTTACAGTGCTGCTGACGGCCGCCGCCGCAGTCACTTCCATGGCTGCGCCGGGAACTTCCGGGGATTGGCGGCAGGAGCAGGATGGACGCTGGTATTATTATGATGAAGAAGGAACCATGTGCACCGGATGGATTGAGGTGGGGGGAAAACATTACTACCTCTATGAGGACGGCCACTGCGCCATGAACGAGATAACCCCGGATGGCTTCAGGGTAGACGCAGACGGGGCATGGTATGAGGCAAAGAGGGAGCTTCTGGGGCAGGAATTCCCTCTGCCGGCCGGATTCCAGAACAGCATCAGCATGGGAGACGGATGGGGTGGCGCACAAGCCGCCCTCAATGGAGCCGCAGGGAAGATAAGCGCGGATTCCGGCGGGAAAAGGAAGCTGTTGATTGACAGTACGGCAATTGAGTATAAGTCAGCTGTCAAGTCCGCCAAGGATGACACAAGGTACATGGGCCTTTATAAGGATAGTACAACCGGAGGCTACAGACTGGATATCTTTATTCTTCTGGACAGAAACAGCGAGACACAGTCCCTTGGAGAGGCGCTGGATTATGAAGTCTTTAAGGCCATGCTGACCACTGTCAGCTCCACCCCCGACCAGCTGGAGGAAGCTGTGTACAGCAGCTGGCAGGGGGACAATAGCTGGAACATATCCAGAGCCGCAATTACATCTGTGGGAGACTGCAGCGTGATATATGAGGCAGGACAAGGTTACGGGCGGTATTATCTCCGGCCATCGAGCTAGTATTGCTGAAGGGAGTGCAGAAGATGGATATAGACAGATTGCTGGCCCTGAAGGAAGTGAGGGAACTGTTTCCCGCAGATGAGAAGGGAAACCTGCCGGAGGGAAGCTGCCTCCTGCTCTCCGCCATGGAGGAGCTTGACTTTCCCCCGGGCCGGGATATTGTGACCTGGGGGCAGGCAGGGGAGGACGGAATGTACATCCTTATGGAGGGCAGCGCCCAGGTGTTAGATTGCCATGGAGAGGAGATTAACACTCTTATGGGGCCGGGTAGTATTGTAGGGGAAATGGCCTTAATACGGGATGAGCCCAGAGGCGCCACGGTGCGGGCAATCACCCGGGTCCGGGCGGCCCGTCTTTCCAGAGTCCAGTTTGAGGAGGCGGCCGGAAGTAACCGCAGGCTGTATGGAGAACTGCTGAATGTGGTCTACAAAAAGACCACCAGTCTTGTCCGGGAGCAGGCGCGCCTCCACTCTGAGCTGGATATTGCCGCCAGGATACAGACTGGACTTCTTCGCAGAGACTTTGGGGGGCTGGAAGAACAGCTGGGTCTTCGGGCCTGGGCTTTAATGGAACCCGCCAAGGAGGTGGGCGGTGACTTTTATGACATATTCCCGGCTGCTCCCGGGAAAGCCTGTATTGTCATAGCGGATGTGTCGGGCAAAGGAGTTCCTGCCGCCCTATTTATGACCATGGCTAAAACACATATTAAAAACTACGCTATGCTGGATATGCCTTTGGAGGAGCTGGCATTCCGGGTAAACAACCGGCTCTGTGAAGATAACCCGGAGGAAATGTTTGTCACTGCTTTCATTGGAATGCTGGACACGGAGCAAGGTATTCTCACCTTTGTAAATGCCGGACATAACCATCCATATGTATCTTCGGAGCAGGGACCGTTTCGCCAGGCGGCCTGCCATTCGGATTTTGTACTGGGCCTGTGGGAGGATATGAAGTACAGGGAACAAAAACTGGAGCTGGGAAAACAGGGAACCATTTTTCTTTATACAGACGGGGTTACGGAAGCTGAAAATCCCGAAGAAGAAATGTTTGGGGAACAGCGCCTGAAGGCTGTGCTGGACCGCTGCGCTCCGGAGGAGGACCCAAAAGGGATTATCAGCCGCATATCCATGGCGGTGAAGGAATTCTCGGTTGAAAAAGGGGCTGTGCAGACGGATGACATTACCATGCTGTGTGTCAGGGCATTATGCCGGAAAGAAGGGAATGAGAGATAAATGCTGGAGAAGCGGGTGCCGGCCGGAATGGAATATATGGATGGGGTGCTGGAGGCGCTCCGTGAGTATCTGGAAGAAGTAAACTGTCCAAAGAAAACAGCGCTTCATCTGGAAATCGCTCTGGAAGAGCTGTTCACTAATATTGCCAGCTACGCCTATGGGGGAGAGCCCGGACCGGTGCGGGTATACTGCGGACTGGAGGGTGGGGAGCTGGTATTGGAGGTGGAGGACAAAGGTATTTCCTTTAATCCTCTTGACCGGGAGGCGCCGGATTTACAGCTTCCCCTGGAGGAACGCCCTGTGGGGGGATTGGGAATCTATATGGTGAGGCAGTTTGCGGACAGCGTTGAGTATCAGTACAGGGACGGGTGCAATATTCTCCGGCTGAAGAAATGCATCCGCCCATAATTATATGCCCTTCTGCGGCAGAATCGAGGTAAGTTATATGACAGAGGTTAAGACAGCGGTTAAAATCAGCGTGGCTCAGGCTCCTGAATTGGAAAAAGCCCTTAAAACCGTGCTGGAAACAGAGGAAAAAGAGATTGTGGTCAATATGGAGGATACGATTTATATGAGCTCCGTTGGACTGCGGGTATTTGCTTCCATTCAAAAAAAGATAAACGCATCGGGGAAAACCATGGTGCTTAAGAATGTCCGGCCTCAGATGAAGGAAATTTTTGAGGTGACGGGATTTGTAGGCGTACTATCGTTTGAGTGACAGGGGAGACGGGAATGGATAACAAAACTTTGACCTGGCAGCAAAGGGTGTGGAAATGGATAGGAGACTTTGTCTACGGGATAAGACCACTGCTCCTTTATCTCTTACTGCCTCCCGCTATCTCTGCTTTCGGGCTCTTTATCGCCGGGCTTAAGGAGCATATAGAGTTTTTCCTGTGGCGCAGCGGCCAGTTTTACAGGACTCTGGGCCTGATTCTTGTATTTTATCTGATGCGGAGGAAATGCAGAAAGCGGGGAGTGTCCATCTGGGATGAAACCACTCTTTACTGGAGAGGGGTAAACGCAAAAAAGCTTCTCCTGCTTATGGGAGCCGGGGCAGGACTTAACCTTTTTATGTCTGCCGCCCTTACGGTGATTCCCTTTCCCGATTTTCTTATAGGCCCTTATCATGAGATGACCTATGAGGTGTTCGGAAAGGTAGATAAGATTTTGGCTATCCTGTCGGTTATGTTTCTTGCGCCTTTGGTGGAGGAACTGATATTCAGGGGATATGTGCTGAACCGTTTCCTGCGCAGGTTTGAGAGCCAGACGTTTGCAGTGCTGCTCTGTACCGGCATTTTCGCGGCCTGCCATGTAACTCCCCTGTGGGTTGCGTACGGACTTTTTATGGGTCTGCTGCTGGCCCATGTGTCCATTGTGGAGGACAATATTATTTATGCGGTGGCTCTTCATATGGGTTATAACATAATGACGCTGCCGGTGTGGTTTGCCAATGAGAGCCAGCAGATTTCCATGGTCCTTTTCGCATCCCCGGCATTGATTGGGGTATATGGTGTAATCGGAATCTCAGTGGCTGTGCTTTGTCTCCGGCAGTACCCTTTGGATATAAGACAGCTGGCGGAATATTTTCCTCGGATAAAAAGAAAGGGAGAGAGGTAAATGAAAACTATCTGGAAAAGACATGGAATGACCGGCTGTGGGACAAAGGCGCTGGGCTTTGTCCTGTCATTGGTATGTTCCGGATGCATTCTGGGGGTGAGTCTGTCGGGTGCCGCTCCCTTTTTTGATAATACAGGGGATGGCTTTTCACCCCGGGTCATGGTACAGGGCCGGGAGGGATGTTTTCTGGCGGCGGATGGATTTAACAAGGTAATCTGGCAGGTGACAGAGGAAGGCCGCAGTATCTATGCAGGGCAGAAGGGGGCTGCCGGAAAGTATGGGGAACCCCGTGGCGGCTACAGGGACGGAAGTCTTGGGGAAATGCTTATCGGCGAGCCCTGGGATATGATTCCTTATCTGGATGGATATGCTCTGTCGGACAGGAGCAATCATGTAGTGCGCTATATTTCCCCGGAGGGCGCCATGACCGCGGCGGGAACCGGAAAGGCAGGTTATGAGGATAATCTGGCTTCAAAAGCATTGTTTGCCGCCCCAACGGGCCTGGCTGCGGGACCTGACGGAATACTTTATATTGCAGACACGGATAATGACGTAGTCCGCAGCCTGTCCCTGTCCGGGAAGGTGGATACCTATCTGCGGGGCCTGTCCGCGCCAACTGGCATATGCTTTTATGAAGGTGCGCTGTATGTGGCGGACACAGGCAACAACCGGATTGTGAAGGCTATGGACGGAGCCGTGGTCTGGAGCGCGGGAACAGGAGAGGACGGATTTGCGGACGGCCCTGTGTCGCAGGCCATGTTCTCAGGACCTCAGAGAATTACCGCGGCGGAGGACGGCGCCCTCTATGTGTCGGATACAGGCAACAGTGTGGTGCGGAAGATATGGGGGGACAATGTTTCCACCCTACCGGCAGCCGATGCGTCGGACCCGGATCTGACCATCGCGTCCCCGGAGGGGATGATGGTGATGGGGGATCATATTTACCTGTGCGACAGTTTTTTGAGAAAGGTGTTTGTGCTGCCCAGATAATAGGGAATAGATGGGAGGCAGTATGGATAAAAAATTGATAAAGGCGTACCTGCCCTGGGGGTTATGTGCCGGGATATTTACCATAGCGGCCGCGTCAGGATTGTTCTATGAGATGGATAACCGTCTGTCAGACGCACTGTATCAGGAGCGGCGGGGGACAGACGCCAGAATCGCCATTGTGGGTATTGACCAGAGATCCCTTGAAGAGCTGGGGCCTTTTGGCACCTGGGACCGGCGGATACTGGCACAGACGGTTTCCTATCTGAACCAGGGGGATATCCGGCCTGCGGTTATCGGGCTGGATGTACTTCTGGCAGGAGAAACCGGGACAGAAGGGGATTTACTTCTGGCAGAGGCTGCGGGGACCGGGGAAAATGTGGTCACCGCAGCAGCAGGAACCTTTGGTTCTTCTTTGGTTACAGCGGAGGACGGCACCTTTTATCTGGATGATTTTACCGTGAAGTCCTTTGATGAACCTTACAAAGCCCTGAGGGACGTGACCGCCCAGGGACATATCAATGCAATGTATGATAAGGACGGCATCCTGCGCCACCAGCTGCTGGAGCTTGGGCTGCCGGACGGGCGCGTATTTCCATCCTTTGCCCTGACCATAGCAAGGAAGTATATACAACAGGAAGAAGGCCGGGAGGCCGGTCTTCCGCCTGCGGATTCCAGGGGCTTCTGGTATTTGAATTATTCCGGGCTGCCGGAGGATTACAGTGAGTTCATTTCTATAGTGGATCTTTTGGAAGAGAATATTCCGCCTGAATATTTTGCAGATCGGATTGTACTCATAGGGCCTTATGCCGCAGGGCTGGGAGACCAGTATATTACCTCCGCAGACAGGGGAGAACCCATGTACGGCGTGGAGATACAGGCCAATGCCATACATGCGCTTCTGGAGGGAGATTATAAGGAGGAACCAGGCGCTGGCGTCCAGCTGGCGGTTCTGTTCCTGGTGCTGGCGGCAGCCGGCGCGTGGTTTAAGAGCAGCGGGCTGGCAGGGGGAGGGGCAGTGTGGCTGGCAGGCTCTTTCGCATATGTAATCATTGCCAAGGCTGCCTATGAGAAAGGCGTGGTCCTCCATATTCTTTGGATTCCCCTGGGATTGACCCTTTTCTTCGGGGCATCGGTGGTGCTCCATTATGGGAAGGCTGTCCTGGAGAAACAGCGGGTGACGGCCACCTTTAAACGTTATGCAGCACCGGAGATTGTGGATGAGATACTGAGGCAGGGAACCCAGTCTCTGGAGCTGGGCGGAAAGCTTACACAGCTGGCTGTGCTGTTTGTGGACATCAGGGGATTCACCTCCATGTCCGAGGCGTTGGAACCGGGACAAGTGGTGGAGGTATTAAACAGTTATCTTACCCTGGTTTCATCCTCCATCAAGAACCATGGAGGAACCCTGGACAAGTTCATTGGGGACGCGGCCATGGCCTTCTGGGGCGCGCCCCTGGCACAGGAGGATTATGTGATGAAGGCTGTCCTGGCTGCTCTGGATATGGCAAAAGAGGCGGACCGCCTGGGGGATCAGCTGGAGGCGCGTTTCGGGCGCAGGCTTACCTTTGGAACCGGAATCCACACAGGTCCCGCTGTGGTGGGAAATGTGGGGGCGCCTGACCGAATGGACTATACTGCCATCGGGGATACGGTAAACACGGCTTCCAGGCTGGAGTCCAATGCCCCTGGGGGAAAGATTTACATATCCGCAGCTGTTGCAAATGCGCTGGAGGGAAGGATTAATGCAAAGGCCATAGGAAGCATCCGGCTGAAGGGAAAAGCCGGGGAATTTCAGGTGCTGGAGCTGGAAGGGCTTGCGGAAGGAAGCTCCGGCAGAATGCCGGTGTCAGAGGGTAAGAAGGCGGATTAAGTATTGGAAAGGTGATGGTATATGAGAGAGCGCGGGAGAAATCTGATACGATGCGGGGCTGCTTTTGCGGTGTCCTGCTGTCTGCTGGCAGGAAATGTGTTTCCTGCGGCAGCCGACACCTCTGTAAGCGGGGCAACCATGCGTCTTTCTTCCAGAGAGGGCACGGTAAATGTGTCAGGAAAAGGAGGAAAGGCGGTTGCGGCCTTTGATAACATGCGGCTCCAGAGCGGATATAACCTGGAAACAGAGGCTGCAAGCTACGCAGGCCTTGCCCTGGATGACGTAAAGGCCGTGAAGATGGATGAACTGAGCAAAGGAGAGATACGGAAGAAAGGAAAGCAGCTGGAGCTGCTTCTGTCAGAAGGAAGCCTTCTCTGTGATGTAACCGCGCCTCTTAAGGGGGAGGAGTCCCTATCCATCCGCACCTCTACCATGATAACCGGAATCCGGGGAACGGTAGTATACGCGGAAGTGGTTGACAGCAATACGAGCCGCGTCTGCGTCCTGGAGGGGCAGGTTCTTGTAAGACCGGTGAATCCTGTGGAGGGTGACCGGAATGGGCAGTACATAGAGAAGGGCCGGCAGGCACTTATTATCGGTCCTGACCGCATGGAGCGGAAGGGAGAGATACAGACGCTTCCCCTTACGGAAGCAGATATTGCCCCTTATGTGCTTTGGGAAATCCATGAGAATGAGGAGCTTGCCAAAAGGCTGAGAGAGGCAGGCTGGGATGTGGACTGGATGATTGAAAACGCGGAACGGCTTTTAAGGGAAGAAGAGGATAAAAACTCCCAATGGGCAGAGAAGGGGCAGGGAACATCAGGCTCTAAGCCTGGCGGGAAGGATATTCACACCCCTCTTTATAACGGAGGGGATTCCGGTTCTGATTCCGGAACCGGCACACAGCCGGGCAGACCTACGGTGGAGCTTACTATGCCGGTGAGTCCGGAAACCATAGAGGAAAAGCTGCGGACATCTGATGTGGTTCTTCACAGCGCTGCGGACAGCAATCCCCTTATCATTGATAACAGCCTGACCGTACCGGCAGGCAGCCGGCTGGAATTAGCCGGGGGAATGGGGCTGGTGGTGGGAACGTCGGCAGCATTGCAGGTGGACGGAACTTTGATTGTGGACGGAAACCTGGAAAACAGAGGAACTGTAACGAATACCAGTATGAATACCCTGGATATTAAAGGAGATTATGTGGGAAGCGGAACACTGAATAATAAAGGGAGAGTGGCGGCAATTGGTTCCTTTATGCAGGAAGGCGGCAGCTTCCAAACTATCGGACAGGGCCGGCTTGAGGTGGGGAGAAAAGCTGTTATTGATAATGCAGCCTTTGATTTCGGTACCGGAACTACATTGTTTCATGGTGATTTGACAGTCAGAAACGCTGACGGGGAATTTGGCGATAACCTGTGTGTGGAAGGGATGCTTTCACTGGAAGACAGCAGTATTCTGATAACAGGGGGATTTTACAGCGGGGGGATTACCGCAGTAAAGAAACAAGATGGAGAGAATATAGCATATGAAGAGCTGAACCTGGAGGGAGGAAAGGTTTTGGCTGAACGTGGGGTCAAAGGGGTAATCTTTGCAGAAAATTATAAGCTGAATGTACAAAGCGGTATCTTGGAAAGGTCAGATGATGGGATTCCTTTTATAACCGGCACAGGTATTTTAGAAATGGATGGAGAGGAATATAAAATTGAAGAGTTGACAGAGTCCATGTTTGAGAGCGAAGAGACAGAGACGGGCTGGGTTTTAACTGGTATTGTCCAGGAACAAAAAAAACAGGCAGAGGTGCTTACTTCTATCCCTCTTCAGGCAGATGCTGAAAAACTGCCGGATGTGAATGAGGAAGAGAAAGAGCTACAGGAGGGAGAGAATTTGCCGGAGGAAGGAAGTCCGGAAGAGGGAGGAAACCAGCCGGAAGAAGGAAGTCCGGAAGAAGGCGGAAACCAGCCGGAGGAAGGAGAACCAGAAGAAGGCGGAAATCAGCCGGAAGAAGGAGAACCGGAAGAGGGCGGAAACCAGCCGGAAGAAGGAGAACCAGATGAGGGCGGAAACCGGCCGGAGGAAGGAGAACCGGAAGAGGGCGGAAGCCAGCCGGAGGAAGGAAGTTCGGAAGAGGGCGGAAACCGGACGGAAGAAGGAGAACCGGGAGAAGGCGGAAACCGGCCGGAGGAAGGAAGTCCGGAAGAAGGCGCAAACCGGCCGGAGGAAGGAAGTCCGGAAGAAAGCGCCGCAAACCAGCCGGAAGAAGGAAGTTCTGAAGAAGGCGCAAACCGGCCAGTAGAAGGAATTCCGGAAAAGGGCAAAAACCAGCCTGAAACAGGAAAAACGGAAGAGTATGGAAATCTGCCGGGATAAGGAATCTAAGGAATAAATACCGGAAGCCGGACATTAATGACAATATGGAGTAGGTAAAATGAATAATAATATAAAAGTCACCTGCTGGGGGAGCCGGGGATCCGGCCCGGCTCCCTACACAGAGCAGATGGAATATGGGGGAAACACCTCCTGCTTCACCATAGAGACAGGGCAGATGCTTCTGGTTCTGGACGGCGGCACTGGGCTGGCGGCACTGGGCCGGGAGATGATGAAAAATCCGGATGACAAGAGGGATATCCATATTTTTATAAGTCACCTTCATTTGGATCATATTATAGGAATTCCGCTGTTTAAGCCACTATTTCAGACTGGACGCCGCATCTGTTTTTATGGAGAGAGCCGCAACGGCCGTTCCTTAAAGCAGCAGCTGAACCTGTTTATTGGGCCTCCTTATTGGCCTGTTTCCCTCAGCCAATGCAGTGCGTCCATTGAGTACTATGAAGTGGAGGCCGGGAAAGTCCTGTCATTGTCGCTGCCGCAGTCCGTACAGATTCTTCCCATCCGTTCCAACCACCCGGACCAGACGGTGCTGTACCGGATACAGCTAGAAGAAACCATGGTATTCTATGGACTTGACTGTGAATTAAACCAGGAGATGACGGATGTGCTGTCAAACTATGCTGAGAATGCCGGACTTCTGATTTGTGATGTCCAGTACTCACCGGAAGACTATATATTCCACAAGGGATGGGGACATTCCACATGGGAAGCTGCTCTTAGGCTGGCAGAAGCCAGCAGCGCGAAACGGATCTGGCTTACTCATTTTGACTGGGAAGCCGACAGCAGTACCTTGTTCTGTCTGGAAAGGCAGGCCACGCTTTGCAATCCTAACTGCGAATATGTACGTGAAGGTATGACGGTCTGGCTGTAAAGGTCTGATATTACAGCTGTACCATAGACCGGAGCCGCAGAGAATAACCGTTTTCTGTAACTTTAATCCTAACCTTGTAAATTGTATTGAAAAATCCCGGGTGATATGGTAGATTTTAATTAATACATCTGCACGGGCAATGGATGAGCAAGGGCCGGCTGCTGCAAGGAAGGGTGGGATTTATGAGAATAGAGGCGTTAAAGTACCAGACCGACAAGAAGGAGGACATCATTATTTTTGTGGATTATAATGAGGTGTACAGCGAGGGATATCATGTACAATGGTCTATAGCCGATATTGCCTACCGGAGGCCGCCTTCGAGAAACTATATCTTTTTGAGCGATACATACCGGGACGACAGTGAGTACTATATACTGTCCCCGGATGAAAAGACAGCATATGCTTTAAAGAGACAAAAAGAGTTTGCAGGTGAGGAAAAGCTGAAAGAGGCACTGGTTTCCGCCTGGAATATCATCCGCCCTGATACGGATTCCATATTGGGAATGTGAGAAGGGGAAAATTTGGGGACATATCTTATATAGAACAAACGGGGCAGTGCTATTACGGCATTACCCCGTTCGCTTTTCATATTCGTCTTTCCGGCCGGTGCATTCTTTTAAGCTCCATTACCCCGGCACTTTGTGGCCTGTTCTGTCACCTTTCATTTTCATATCCATATGCCACATATTCCATCATCTGGTCTGTGGTATCCTCATTTCGTATGAAGTCTTTCAGGATAGCGTGTATCCTGGCTATCCGGCTGTCCTCAGGCTCATTGCCCCCCATATCCACATCCAGCTGGTCACGCATCTCAAAAAGCGTATCCTTTCTCTCCGGCATTCCTAACTTCATGGCCCTGGCAATGGTGCCGACGGCGCAGTAGGCTTCTAAGGGGGATGTCATGGGCGCCGGAGGCTCAAAACCGGCTTTGATGTCCAGGGCCATTTTTATGATATAAGACATGTCTCAACACCTCTTTTCAAAGATAGGAATATCATACCACAAAAATCCTGCTTTGTCCTCTCTGTTAAGATTTCGTGAAAATCTTCATGGGACACACACTGTAATATAAAACCTAATTGCTGTTAGTTTCAGCTTATGATATGATATATGGGTGAATGACTTGCCGAAATGACGGAATACTTAAGACATAGGAGTAAAGATGTATGAAAAACCCAAGATTTAAAAATTATATATACTGGGGCACCACTGCGCTGGCCGTGGTGGCCTGCAGTGTTGCCTTTGGATTTTTCCTGTCCCGGTTTGAGATTGTATCAAGGGCCGTGGGAAAAATCGTATCCATACTGATGCCCATTATCTACGGGGCTGTGCTGGCCTACCTGATGCTGCCCATCTATAACAAGACCAGGGTCTATACAGCAGAAAAACTGAAACGTTGCATCAAGGACGGACACACGGCAGACAGCCTGGCAAAGGCGGCCGGGACGCTGGTGAGCCTGCTGTTACTCATTGCCATTGTCTGCGGATTGTTCTGGATGGTGATTCCCCAGATTTACACCAGTATCATCGGCCTCCAGGAGAGTCTGGGAGAGAACATCAATAACCTGAGCCTCTGGCTTATGAAGATGTTTGAGGACAATCCCACCATAGAACAGACCATTATGCCCTTTTATGAGCAGGCTGCCACGGAGTTCCAGAACTGGCTGACCACGGACCTGGTGCCCAATATGTCTAAAATCATCGGTGAGCTTTCCACGGGCCTCTTAAGTGTGGTCACTGTTGTCAAGAACATACTGATTGGCGTCATTGTCATGGTCTATTTTCTCAACATCAAGGATACCCTGTCCGCCCAGAGCAAGAAGATCGTCTACAGTCTGTTAAAGCTTAAGGATGCCAACCGGCTGGTGAGCGAGGTGCGTTTTGCCCACTCTGTATTTGGAGGTTTTATAACCGGAAAGCTTTTGGATTCCCTGATTATTGGCATTATGTGCTTTTTTGCCATGCAGTTTTTAAAAATGCCCTATGTGCTTCTGGTGAGCGTGATTATCGGAGTGACCAACGTGATCCCCTTTTTCGGCCCCTTTATCGGAGCCGTGCCCAGCGCATTTCTCATACTGCTGGTGAGCCCTATGAAATGCCTGTATTTCCTTATCTTCATCCTGGTGCTCCAGCAGTTTGACGGCAACATCCTGGGGCCTAAAATCCTGGGGGATTCCACGGGGCTTCCCAGCTTCTGGGTGCTGTTTTCCATCCTGCTGTTCGGCGGCCTGTTCGGATTCGTGGGAATGATTATCGCGGTGCCGTTATTTGCGGTTATTTACAGGCTGACCGCCACCTATGTGAGCAGTGCGCTGAGAAAGAAGGATTTATCCGCCAGGACAGAGGATTACCTGAGCCTGGATTATATTGACGAAGAAAACAGGCATTATGTTGACAGAGAGAGGGAGGAGTAAAAACAACATATAAGTATTGAGGGAGGAAAGCAATGAGTGATTTGCAGACAAGGT
>OHPG01000389.1_pt1 | contig 18951 bp, 4 predicted proteins | sample 1577751 | NCBI WGS metagenome assembly OHPG01 (sample SAMEA3879548, study PRJEB24766) | human gut metagenome | biome: human-associated habitat; feature: feces | place: USA | collected 1985/1987
AGCACCAAATCATGAAGCAGGCTTCCCGTCCGCTTTTCATCCAGCTTTTTCAGTTCCTCGATGCTGATTCCATTGTCTGCCGCCGTCACTGCCAGAAGCTCCCGCCCATAGCAGGGAATCCCCAGGCGCTCCGACAGGATACGGGCCACCTCCCTTCCTCCGCTTCCGTACTGACGCTCAATGGTGATACAACAGTTCCTGCCCATACTCATTCCTTCTTTCTTATATGTCTTTCCTGTATGTATGCAAATGTCCTATCATTATGCAGGACGTCCATATGCCTTATGATACCTCAATTGCATACTTTATCACATGGTCCTTCTTATTCTCAAACACATCATAGGCTTCCATAATGTGTTCAAGCTTTGTTCTGTGGGTAATCAGGCAGCTGGTATCCAGCTTTCCGGCCTTTAACAGCTTCATGATTTCCTCACAGCAGGAAGCGTCCACTCCTCCTGTTTTAAAAACCAGATTCTTCCCGTACATGTCCGGTAAGGGGATCATCTGCGGTTCTTCATATAAAGCCACTACACAGACCACTGCATTGGGCCTGGCAATCTTCCATGCCATCTGGAAAGTATCCCTGCCTCCTGCCACTTCCAATACGGCATCCGCGCCGCGTCCAAGGGTCAGCTTCTTTATCTCCTGTTCCACATCCTGCTTTAACGGGTTGATAATGACATCTGCCAGTCCCTGTTCCTTAGCCAGCTCCAGCCGTTCATCCGACGTATCAATGGCTATGACCACGCCGGGGCCGTAAAGCCTTGCGCACATCAGGGTACACAGCCCGGTAGGACCTGCGCCAATAACAGCTACCGTATCCGCGGGTTTGATTTCCGCCAGGGAAGCCCCCCAGTAACCGGTGGAAAGGATGTCTCCTGTAAACAGCGCAGCCTCATCTGTCACTTCATCGGGTATCTCCGTAAGTCCGTTGTCGGCAAACGGCACCCTGACATATTCGGCCTGGCCGCCGTCAATCCTGCACCCCAGCGCCCATCCCCCGTGTTCATGGGTACAGTTGTTGACATAACCCCGCCTGCAGAAATAACACTCGCCGCAGAAAGTTTCTACATTTACAGCAACACGGTCTCCCTGTTTAAACTTTTTTACCGCTTCCCCGGTCTGCTCCACTATGCCCACAAACTCATGTCCCAGTATGGTTCCCGGCACAGCCCTTGGGACAGCTCCGTGCTTTATATGGATATCACTGGAACAGATGGTGGTAAGGGTTACCCTTATGATGGCATCCTGCGGATCCGCCAGCGCAGGAACCGGCCGGTGTTCCAGAGTTATGATGCCATTTTCTTTGTAGACCGCGGCTTTCATTGTCCCGGGCTTGGAATTGCTGGTATGGGGCGCCTGAGACCCGGGCATCTGGGACTGAGACATCTGGGACTGGGACATCTGGGATTGGGACATCTGGGATTGGGACATCTGGGATTGGGACATCTGGGATTGTATATCGCTTTGCATCTTTATAATACCTCCAATGTACTGCTGTTTTCTCTAATATTATCTCATCTTATAATGATTAAAAATATTATAGCATATATTACCTGTTCCTAAAAGGACGTCCGTCCTCCTCCTGTCTGCTCCTGTTCCGACCCACACATCCCCAGACAGACCGGACTTGGTGGGGTTATTATATCCCAAATCCAAATCTATTTCCACCACGTCAAATTATGAAAAGATTATTAAATTTTATAAAAACACAGCAGTACAGAATCTCTCCGCACTGCTGTGTCCCTTCACTTTATAGTTAATAACATGTCTTACTTAATATGCCTTCTTCTGTCAAATACCGATAAGGTAAGAACGATTCCTGAAAGAAGGAATGTCAGGCTCATTCTGTCCAATACATTTCCGGTTTTTGGAAGAGGAGCTAACGGTATCTCACCGTCATCAATAACTGTCATAGGTGCTTCGGCCAGCGGAACCTGAGTTTCCTCCAGGGTAACTGCTCCGGGGCCTCCATTTGTGGATACATACCTTCTGCCTGATCCGCCTCCTGAGCTGCTGCTTCCGCTGGAACTGCCCGGTCTGCTGTTGCCTCCAGTATCCGGTGGGTTACCGCCTGCTGCGGACCACTGGGCTGCAAACACTACGTCATGCTCATACTTATTGCTCCTGATTTCATTTAAATCATCAAACGAACTATTTATATCGTCCATAAGCGCAGTCCATCCGGAAAGTGCATAGCCGGAATTGGCTTCAGCCATAACGGCCCCGTCAGGGCTCACCCCATCCTCCCAAAATACAGGTTCTCCGTCCGCTCCAATAACAATGCGTCCATCTGAATCAAGCTCTACCAGGCTCTTCCACTCCGTAACGGTTCCATATGCCCCTGTACCGTTGTTCCGGATACGTCCCTGCTGCTCGTTGGAGGATTCAAAGATAAACTGAATCTCATAGGCATCCGGAATTCCATCGGGCTTTTTATCCGGTCCATCGTTATCTGTCATGTAGTAGACGGTTATGGTTCCATTTTCCCTGACGCCCTGAACAGGTTCGTAGGACTTCTTGAGCATTCCGGTATAGATATAATGGTTTCCGTCTGCCCCGTCGATTGATTCAGGAATCAGTCCATTCAGCCTGCCGTCTGCTTCCGGATCCGTCCCAAAGGGCACCTGTTCCAGAAGCTTTCTGTCAAGTATATTCGCGGGAAATTCCTTGTCTGCCATCTCCACATTTACAGTATACATATTAATATCCCAAACTGCTTCAAAGGTAACACTGCCCGTAAACTCATGGTTGTTGATATCCGATGCCTGATATAACTGATTGGTCTTAAATCCCGTATCCTGGGATTCCACGACTCTCCATCCGCTGAATCCGCTTCCCTCCAGTGAAGGAATCAGGTTGTCTGTAATCACCCCATATTTCTGCAGGCTGTAAGTCAGCAGCGGGTCCGTAGAATCATTCAATGTTCCGCCCTTCAAATCAAAAACAACTGCTATGCTGTGCTTCAGCTCTCCGTCCACATGCCATTCATATGGGTCGCCTTCCTCATACTGGATCCTGTACCATAAGATATCGTCCATGGAATAGGTCTTACCGTCCATGGTAAATGTATCGTTCTCCGGCCACTGCGCTATGCGCTCTAAAACCGCCTCACTGCTCTGGTTCAATTCACCTTCCGGCGCCGGTACCATCACCGGATTCGCATGAAGGAATCCTTCCCCGAACAATGCATAGTTGTAAGAGGGATCCGGAACATTGCCGCCCGGCCTTGCAGCCTTGTCTTTTCTTACAAAGAAGCCGCTCTTGACTGTATTTTCCTCAAATACAGCTGTATATATCATATTCTTTGTAACCGTATCAGGAAGCTGGCTTTCCTGCAGAACCGTTCCATCCATACCCATCCAGCCTGCAAACCGCATTGTCTCATCTATTGGCGTCTTTTCACCGATAAAGCGCTCCAGCCTGTCATTGTATTTATAATCACTCTTTGACTGCTCTGTAAAAGCTCCTTGACTGCCCGGCTTATATGTCACGGTAAACTGCTGCTTAAAGTAAAGTTTTAATGTAGTGGAACCGTCCTCCTTCACCTTGGCTTCTGTGATGTTCCTTCTGCTTGTATCCAGAACATAGGTGCACTCACTCTCAACCTTATCCGCCAAATCCTGTTCTGTTACTTTGGCCATCCCATGAAGAGGAACGTCATTTCTTGAATCCGTGTATGTGGGCCGGAATTGATAATGCCCCTGGGACTGCATGTAAAACTCCACATCGTAATGAATGTTCTTATTGTCAAGGAAATTAGCTGTAAATACAGTGTCGCAGTAGAACTTATGCGCAGCTATGTCATCTGTATCATCAAACACATAATTTGGTATCAGCGTTTTATAGCCGGGTTGGCTGGATTTCCAATTGTTAAATGTAAATCCGTCATCCGCAAGGTATTCCACTCCATCCGCAGTCGGCCTTACAGGAGCGTACAGGCTCAGCTCTCCGGCGGAATCTCTCCGTGTAGCCACCTCCATGACAGTTCCTGTCATGGCACCGTTGGCACCGGCCCTGTAGGTAAAGGTTACCTGGTACCGGTCCGGTATGCCGTCGGGATTTGTAGGCTTGCCGCTGTCCTCCGGATTCGTCTCTCCTTTTTCATCAATGCCATAGTAGACATTCACCACATTGTCCAGAGTAATCAGTGATACTTTCTTTCCGTCCCCGTCAATGTGGTCCAGGGCATAATGGTGTCCGTTCTTATCCAGGGCAGGTGTCTTATCAAACACAATGTCTGAACCATACTCAGCATTTGTCACATGCTGCGCGTGTTCATACTGCCTGTCAATGCGGAAATCCCCCCGGTCATTCTCAAAGAAGTAATTTACCGTATATTCCAAATCCTGACGAATCCGGCTGGTGACCGCCACTTCATGGTCCCGGGTACGTGACAGGGACACATATCCCAAAGCCGCCGCCCTTTCAAACTCTGCTCCCTGAAGAGACTGGCCGTCCACAGTGATACTGCTGATGGTGTAACCTGTATCCGCGCGGAACCTTACCAGCATGGGAAGGATTGCGTCATATCCGTAACTTCCGCCCTGGCTGATGCTGGAGTGTTCATCCGAATCCGTAATCAGGGTATACCGCTTGGCCTCCGATGTCACATAGACAGAGTGGCATTCCTTTCTGTCAACGCTTACACTGCCTGCTTCAATGGCATCCTGCAGTTCCTGTCCCTTTAGAGGACGGGCATCTACAAATACTCCGGAAATTCCGTAACCTGTTTTTGCCTCAAAGGTAACCTCTATGGATGCCTCCGGGTCATAGCTGTACGTATAAATCCTATCCTGAGGGTATGTAATCCGGCTGTGCAGGTCTGCGCAGGTGGTAAGGGCATATTCCATGGGACTGGTCTCTACAAATACGCTGTGGTCGCCCTTGCGGTCCACTGAAACAGAATGAGAGGCCAGTGCCTTCAGAAGCTCCGCTCCCTCCAGGGAAACGTCATCCACGATCACCTTGCTGACTCTGTAGCCTGTATTAGCCTTGAACTTAACCACCAGGCATTTGTCCGAATCATAGGTAAAGGTGGTAACCTCCTGTTTAGGTTCTGTAATCCGGCTGTTTTCATCTGCCCCAACGGTCAGCTTGTATTCATTAATCTTACCGGTGACAGATACTATGTGATCACGGTCCCGATCCACTTCAATGTATCCCCTGGAAACCGCCTCCTTCAGTTCATCTCCTCTGTATTGGCGTAAATCCACCCATATGCCGGATATGGAGCAGCCTTCCTTGGCGCCGAATTCCACCTTAAGTTTTTCCGTTCCATCGTAGGTGAAATCCATAGATGGGGCAATCCAGCTGTTATGGTCTGAATATGTGGTCAAATGATAACTGTTTATCCTGGTGGTCACTTCGATGGTATGGCTGCTCTTATAATCAAACAGGTACGCCCCTACTGCTATGGCGACTGTCTTATCAAACCCGCTTAATTCTTTTTCATCTACAATGATATTCTGTATCTGGTAACCTTTCTTTGCCCCGAATTCAACCTTATACCTGTTGAACTTGTTGTACTCATAGCTCTTTGTCTGAGGGTTAATCCAGGAATTTTCATCTGCCCTGGCCGTCAATGTATAGAGTGTCTTATCTGCCTTGACAAACACTGTGTGGTCCTGTTTACGGTCCAGTGTTAAATGACTGTAACCCTGCTGGTCCGCCTCGGCCAATATGGCCTGGATTTCATCCTTTGTGAAGGATTTTCCATCCACGGTAATGCCGGTAACCGTATAGCCCATGTCTGCTTTAAACTTAACATCCAATGTAACCGTGTCACTGTAGGAATATTTTGTACCCTTAGTAATATCAGCATTCTCAGCCCTGGTTATAAGGTTATATTCCGTCCTGACAGAAGTAACCGATACATAATGGTCCTGTTTGCAGTCCACTTCCACCCAGCCGTTCAGCACAGCCTCATCCAAAGCTATTCCTGACAGATGTACGCCATCCACCGCGACACCGGATATCCGGTATCCCTGCTTGGCCGCAAAATTCACCCGGATAAGAGAATCTGCGTCGTAAGTATATTGTTTGCCCTGGTCAATGGCAGAGTTTGCGTCGGAAGCAGTGGTAAGCGTATACTGCTTGGGCATCCATTTGGCTGTGAGGACATAGGTAACAGGATTTATATTAATATCCTTCCAAACATCACCTACAAAAAGCTTGTCACCCTGCTGATATATCTTACTGCCGGCCTGATTCACATTTGTCTCGGCCAGTTCCCATCCAATAAAATCAAAATGATTCTTTTTCAGGTTCCCTGAACCCTTGATATCAATATAGCTGTTTCCATTCCTGATTGAAGGATGGGTATAGGTTCTGTAGTCAACCGGAGCCATTCCTTCTGCTCCATTACCGTCATACTTTACCTGAATCTTTGCAGGCGTTGCCTGAATTTTAAATTCCCTGTATTGGTAAGCATCATCCCTGTAAGAGTAATGGAACTGGTTGGTACAGCCCATGGATACCGCTTCCGCATTTGCATCCGAAAAATCTCTGCTTGTATGCTCTGTAGAGATGGATGAAGGCGCGTCTGCAATATCCACATAGATGCCTTCTTCAAACCGTGCTTTTGCCAACTCTGCCTCGGACCTGCCGTTTCTGTGCTCAAAGGTGGTAGGAGTCACATACCCAGTGGCCGGTTTTACATAGAAGGACACCATGTCTGTTCTGTCAGTCTGAAGGACCTGTCCTCTTTCCATCTCCATGAGTCCGCCGCCGTTGATGCTGTACCATAATGATATGTTGGAGGAATCCTGGTTGAATTTGAAATGGAACTGGTTGGCTGCTTCATTGACAATGATGTTGAAATAATCATTGTGCACTACGTTTCCGTACCATATACTGGCCCTTTTACCGGCTTTCAGCGCTTTAACATCCGCTGCTGAATACCATTTTCCATTCTCATTGATATCCTTCACGTTTTGGATTGAAACCACCCTTGGATCTGATACGAACCATGAGCCTCCATATCTTCTGTCTGCTTTTACCCGGAACGTCTCGTCCTTACTTACTTCCACGGTAGTCCTGGTTATATTTTCTTTGCTTATTACCGCATAGATGGAGAAATGCTCCGCCTCAAAGCTTAACGCATCCACCGCTCTGCCGCCGGACACATCCACTGCGTCCCGGACCTCCTCTAAAGCCTTCACATCCGAGGCTTCTGTCTCCACATGAACAATGGACATTTCTTCGGCAGTCTGGCTGGCTTCCTCTACAGGAATTCCTGAAAATGTAACTGTCACAGCGCCTTCCTGGTTCCAGATTCCAGCATCCAGCTTCTGGCTTCCAAGCCACAAATTTATATCATAAGCAGCCACTGATGAAACCTGCTTTCCCTCTTCAGAAGCAGCTTCCTGGGCATTTTCCCGTATGGAATCCTCAAGAGCAGAATCCACCCGTTCCGCAGAAGCGGTCACGCCTTTTGGCAATACGCCTTCAGGCGCGTAAAGGTTTATAATCATACCATCATTCACCACAATGGTATCAGAAAATTCCGGATGTTCGTCTGTTTCAGTGGTATATACCTCAATCTCCAGTTCATCCGTCACATCCTCTATGGTGAACCAGGAGATATCTTCCGCCAAATTCCCCGGATCTGCTGAATCCGGGTCAGCTGAATCCCCCGGGGCTCCTGCCTCTAAGATTTCACCATTGGCCGATACTGACTGTATATCATAGCCAACCTGGGTTTTAACGCCAAATGTAAGGCTTCCGCCTTCCTCAACACCGCGCGGTCCATCTACAATGCGGGCTGTTCCCTGTGAATAGACAACATATGTTACCTTATAACCCTCGAAATCATTCAATGCTTTCAGCGTATTGACCGTGGTGGTATAAACCCTGGCCGTGCTGCAGTACCCGATTCCCACAAGGTCATCGGATGTGGCTGCTTTCACCTTATGGACATCTTCTGCCTCTGTTTCCTCCGGTGTCCGGGATGGCTCTGTCTCTATGGTAATCACAGGTGTTTCATCGGTTATGATGTCTCCCGTTGTTTCAGCCGGAGAGGACTCTTCTGTTTTCCCCTCCTCAGTTTCCTTGCTATCGCCAGATTCGCCGGACGGTTCTGAGCCGCTGGGGTGTGCCGGCTGGCTGGGTGTTTCTGCCTCGCCGGATGATTCCGGAGTGCCGGATGGCTCTGGGGTGCCGGATGGCTCCGGATTACCGGATGATTCCGGACTGGCGGATGACTCCTGGTTGCCGGATGATTCCGGATTACCGGATGTCTCCGGATTACCGGATGATTCTTTACTTCCGGATGTTCCCGCCTCACTGGACACATTTGTCTTTCCAGATGTTTTATCTGCACTGCTGCCTTGATTTTCAGCAGTCTTTTTTGTTGTATTGTCTGCTTTTGCGTTTTCTTTTGGTTCTTCTTTTTCTTTTGTGCCCTCTTCAATTCTCACATCTGAATCATGCTTTTCAGGAAGGGAGGCTGTCTCATCACCTGCCTTTACAGCAACAACAGGCGCATAGTGACGGTTAATGGATGCAACAGGTGTATCATCCTGTTTCTCAGAACGAATCTGCTCCTTATCTGCATTGTCCTTCTGTTCTATTTCTTCTTTTGCGTTATTGGATATTTCCTCGGACTTATCTGTACTCTCAGGCCGGGAGCCCTCTGATTCCTTTTGAGACTCTTCTGTATCCTGTCTGCCTGTGTCTGTACCCTCTATTGGTGAAGCAGTTGTTTCCTTCTGTCCTTCCTCTCCTGCAGGTGTCTGTGTCTCCTGACTCTGAGAGGTCTGTTCTGTGGTTTCTGCCGGAGTTGGTTCTGCCGGTTCTGACTCTGCTGGATTAGCTTCTGACGAAGTCGTTTCCGATGAGTCAGGTTCTGTCGGAACTGCTTCTGTTGGAATCTCTTCTGACGGTGCTGTTTCTGTTGGTATTGTTTCTGCTGGTATTGTTTCTGACGGTTCTGTTTCTGACGGTACCGTCTCCGCCGGCTTGGATATGATATTTACTTCCTCATCTCCAAATGCAGCCTCGTAGCTTTTAACAGTAAGTTTCTTTGTTCTCTTTACCTTCTCCTTTCCATCCTCCATTCTGGTGATGGACGTGGAACAGCTGATGGAGCTTTCTCCATTATTCACATACAGGAATATAATTTCCTCATCTCCGGTGACCATATACATGTCATCCGCATCCTCCGGAAGCCGGACAAATACACGCAGCTCCGCGTCCATGTCTCCTCCGTCGTATTCCGGATAAATCTCATATATATTTCCTTCACCATAAAATAATGCCTCAAACTGTTCTGTCTTGCCGTTGGTAAAGTCAATATCCCCCTCCTGAAGGGGACTTCCTGCAGCAATTGCTTCTTCAATTGCGGTAACCAGGCCGGAACCGCTCATCTCGAAGGTTACGCTGTCAGAAGATTCCGCTGCATACGCTGTCGTAAGGTCTGTACCAATATTAGTGGTAACCATAACCGCAGCAATCATGGCAGCAAGAAATCTTTTGCATAAACCGTAAGGTTTTTTATGCAGTGCTCTTGATCTCCCTTTCTCCTTCATACCATTTTCTCCTCTTCATACTTAGTCCTATGGTACTAATCATATCAAATGGTACGTTATAAGAAGCGTTAGGTCGGCCAGATAATGGAAATTTTCTTAATGTTTATTTAAATTTGAGATGTAAAAGAACCCCTGGCCATATTGACCAGGGGTTCCTGTTATACTGCTATTTTGTTTTACATTGACTGTAATGGACTGTTATGAATCCTCTTCTTTACGTTTCTTGCTCAACGCTGTTACCGCAACAAAGATTCCTGATAACATCATGGTCAATGTGGTTCTCATAGATGTCTGACCTGTCTTTGGCAGTGGTGCCAACGGCACTTCACCGTCATCAATTAAGGTTACATCTACTGGTGATTCTGGAAGAGGTGCTAACGGCACATCTTCTGGAGTGATGGTTGTGGCACCCGGGCCGCCGGTTGGTGGTGTATAGCGATTATTGCCTTCGGTGTTGCCGCTGGGGCCGCCGCCACCGCCAGGACCAGTACCGCCACCGCCGTTAAATCTAAATTGTGCGGTAAACGTGGTACTCTGTGTGAACTCTGCAGCTCTAATTTCATCCGCGTTGGCATAACCCCTGCTTCCGTCTGTCCAGTTATTGAATAAATAGCTTCCAAGGCTGGTTACTATTACGTTAGCATCTGGACTTGCAGGTTTCAGTTCCCTATGGTCATTACCATCTTCTCCTGTAACGATTTCATAGACAGTCTTGACTTCAGTTACCCTTCCTGATACTGTTCCGCGATTTGTGTCTTCCGATACATATTGGAACTTAATCTGGTACTTATCAGGTACTCCGTCTGGTTCATTTGGCACTTCTATACCGATTTCATCAACATCAAAGTATGCGATGAAAGTGGTATCTACCAAATAGGTATTTGTCTTCATCTTTGACATGTCAGGAGTGTAGTCATTTACTTCGCTATCGGTCCAGTAGTCAAATGCAAAACCATCCAGAGGTGTTGCGATTGAGCCATTCGGACTTATTGCTGTCTTTTCAGTGTAGTTTCCATCTTCGTCCCTAAAAGTATGGACTTCTTCCGCTACACTGACAGTACCCTTCTTCTCATCTGCACTAATATAATAGAAAATTGTCTGGTACTCATCCGGGATATGGTCTCCGTTGTCATCCACTCCGAAGTTCGCTACGTATTCGGATGCCACATACAGGCCTCCCACCTTCGCGATGTCCTCTGGCTTCAGCTCTGCATTCCAGCTTACCACCACTCCGTCCTTCGTCCAGTTCTTGAACGCGTATCCGGTCTCTGCTGTCGCTATGGAGCCCTTTGGCGTACCCGTTACCGGATTTACACTGTCAGGATTGTTTGTCGTTGTTCCGTGCTCTGTGTTATCCGGCACATATCTTATCTCTACTGCCGCATTTTCAGCAAAGCTGATTGTATAATGCGTATCTTCCGTGAACTGCGTGATTCCAGCTTCCGGTTTCTCCGGATTCCAGCTCTCACTTGCCTGGTTGTATCCGTTGGCTGCTGTTGCCTTTGCAATCTGGTCATCCGCCAGTGTTCCCACACCGCCTTCTTCCTTCGTTGCATAATGGCCATCCTTATACAGCGTCACATACTGCGCTTCCTTCAGGTCCACGCTTCCGTTCACCGCACTGTAGGTCACTTTAATCTGGTACTCATCCGGGATATGGTCTCCGTTGTCATCCACTCCGAAGTTCGCTACGTATTCGGATGCCACATACAGGCCTCCCACCTTCGCGATGTCCTCTGGCTTCAGCTCTGCATTCCAGCTTACCACCACTCCGTCCTTCGTCCAGTTCTTGAAGGCGTATCCGGTCTCTGCTGTCGCTATGGAGCCCTTTGGTGTTCCACTTACCGGGCTTACCATATCCGGGCTGTTCGTTGTGCTTCCGTGCTCTGCGTTATCCGGCACGTATCTTATCTCCACTGCCGCGTTCTCTACAAACCGTCCTTTTAATGTAACATCATGAGTAGGCATCATAAATTTACCAGTAGATAATGTTACATCTTCAGTCTCCCAACCAATAAAGGTATATCCTGGAACGCTAGGCGTAGGTTCAAGTGTTACTGTTTCCTTATATTTATAACTTCCACCAGTAGGAACAATAACTCCTTCAGGCAGCGGCTCATCAATTACATATTTTACATCGTAGCTACTTCTCACATAGAACAACTTCATAGTCAGTATATTTTGAATATCCGTTGTTCCACTTGCGATTGTTCCCGCAATACTCGTATCTAGTGTAAAACCTTCCGGCACAGGATCCAAAGCTTGAGCCGAAACTGATATACCAGATTCAACACCTGTGGTCGTTGTGATATCATGTAAGCCAAATCGATCGTTTTCACCAACATAGCTCACTCTTTCAAACCAATGTTGTGTATGGTATATAGCTTTCTTCTCCCGGTAAAAGAATACTGCATCGGGCTTATCTTTTGTTACACTAACAACAGGATCAGATACTAAGGTGTATCCTTCAAAAGATTTAAAGTTAACCGCTAATTCATGATCACTTGTTTCATCTTGTAAAGAACTGCTTCCTGGCACTGCATCTTGTGTTCCCTCCAACAAATAGTTTACAGTGTAAGTCCATTTTTCGACTGGGGTGTATTCAAAGACAATTTCTTGATTGCGCCCAGTAATTTTTACACTCAGTACCGTTGCTTTTGGGTAATAATTTCCAACCGTCTTTGCCACTTCACTAACGGTTGTGCCTAATTCAGCAGTTCCAATTTTTGAATCTGCAATTTCTATCTCTTGATTATCTACAATAGCAACATACTTTACTAAATAATCAACTAAATCAGAACTCTTCCATCTTGCGTATAATACAGTATCCTTTACAATCTTAGATTCATAAATATATTTTTGGGTCAACGCCTCATCTGTGTACCATCCAAGGAATTCATCATCAGCTTTTTCTGGTATTGGAAGGTCAGATAAGACATCTCCCTTTGTTACTATAATATTGTCAATAGAGTCGCCACCATTTGTTTCAAAACTCACATCATATTTAGGAATCTCCCACTTGGCATAGATTGTAACGCCTTCCGCAGGCATTTTTGAATTCCAGTCTACCTTTGTAGTAAATCCCGGGTCAAGATACCAGCCTGCAAATGTATAGTCGTTATCTATATTGGCTGGCCGACCGGGCTCTCTATTAGGTTTACCAGTTGATAAAGGGGCTTCAAACTTAATTTTTTTTGGGTTCATTGTTGCGCAATTTTCGAAAAATAACTCATAAGAATTACGCGTATAATATAACCACAAGTTATATTCCCATAAGTCGGAATATTGGTGCCAAGAATCAAAAGTAAATCCGGTTATTGGCATCTTATCTTCCTCGGTCAGATGAACATTACTTGATGCATCAAAGGTAGCATATGTTAACTGTTGACCTTGCGTTAACCCCTCAACATAATAATAGATATTTTTACCACTACCAGCGTTTTTCCTATACATATCCAAATTTTTCGCTGGCATATTTGCTATTAATGTGTATTGAACATTACTATTTTTATCTGGTCCCCAGCCGTCCTTCGCACAAGCCCTTTCCCATTCCTTTGATACATCCACACCATAACGTGCGGTTATTCTTAAAGATGTATCTTCATTCCATTTTCTCTTCTCATACCTATAAAACTTAATTGTATATTGCCCTCTATCATAATATACATTCTTTACTGCCAGTCCATCCGCAGTAATCTTTACACTACCTGCAGATTTTTGGTCGTTAAGAGCAAACCCCTCATACGTTTTGTTCTGAGTCGGAACATTATTCCCTACTGTACCATTTTTACCATAAGTAACATCTGCTACAGCATATTCACCAACAGTAAGTGTCTCTTTCCAATATACAACTTTATAGTCTGCCCTGGTAGCACCCTTCCACTTTGCTATAACCACAGTGTCCTGCGCTGGCATTATTGCAGGTATATTTTCCCAACCAAGGAATTCATACCCCAACCTGGTAGGTTCTGCTACTGGTTTATCAACGGTTGCCCCATATACAACTTCCGTCGGAGCAATATAACTTCCGCCCTCTCCCGTATCCCAAGTCAACGTATATAGATTACGCTCATAAAGAACTTCCACAACAGTCATGCCATCTGTGCCAATTGCAACCTGGGCAATAGGCTTTGGCGTAAAGCCTTCATACTCTTTCGCAACAGCCTGGGTATTTAACCCAACCTCTCCTGCCAGAGTTTCAGTAGCTACCGGTACAGTTGGCTGGCTTCCATCCGGGTTCAACAGATAGTGTTTAACCTGATAGTTGGCCTCTCCACCTTTATAAGTAACGGTAACTGTTTGGTCTTCACTATATACATCCTTAAAGCTAACCTCAGTTTGATCCGCTATAAAACCTGCTATCTCTGGCGATGTAATATCATAATTACATTTAACACCCGCTTGGACTTCTGCCACCCATGGCTGGGCTGCCGCGGTTCCATCGGAATATATATAGTTTACTGTAAGTCGAATCAAATCAGCCGTCTTAGAATACTGGGCATATATATTGGAATCCGCTAAAATGTTCTGAGGACTGGGATTCCAGCCGACAAAAACATACCCTTCAACTTCCGGTGCAGCAGGCAATATTGCGTCATGCCCTTCTTCCACATATTGTGGTCCTGAAATCAGTACATCGTTCTGACCATCTTCCGCATACCAGAAATTAACTTCATAATAATATCTTTCCTCAGTCTCAATCTCCGCGTATATAGAAAAATGATTTGTAACAAATACAGCCTCATCGTCACCAGCATCTATGTTTGTTACTGTTTCCGCCGTATATGGATTAGGCTCAGCCGTATCCAGACTTAGAGTGCTTATTCCACTGTTTTCGTCGTCCATATGATATACAACTGACTCGCTGCTGTCTATCTCAGTTCCCTCAAACGTAACCTTAACGCTGCCATTAGGCTGTATCTCATTTCCATCAGTATCGAAAAGTTTAACGTCCGCCGCGAATATATCTACCGCTGCCAAATTCTGTCTGTTCAGCTTTTCATTAGCAGCTTGCTTCATCAACTCAAGCTCGCTGTCATCACTAATCGCTGTCGCCTCGATATAACTTCCCTGTGGTACCACACCAGGATTTGCTGTCAATGTTACATTAACATTCTCAGCACCATCTACGGTAGCTGAAAGCTCAATCTGTCCCTTCAAGACCTTAAGTTCTTTTAATCTGGTAACATAAGCTTTCGCCGTACTGCAATACCCCATACCAACTATATCATTTGTTTCAGCCTTACTAACATTTTCTTCCGGTTTCACTTCCTCAGGCTTAGTCACCTCAGATGGAGTACCCGTCTGAACCGACTCTGTCACCGCAGGTGTCTCAACTGCCGTCGTGGTCTCATCAACCTCTTCCGGAGCTGTTGTGGTTTCTTCAGCAGGTGTACTTTCACCGGGATTTACATCTTCGCCGCCTGCCTCTGTTGTTGCATCCGGAACTGTAGCAGACGTTTCTTCGGTAGCATCGGTTGAATCCGTAGAATCCGTAACCTCTGTGGGTTCTGTAGCCTCTGTAGCCTTCTCAGTTGTTTCAGGCTCTTTTTCTTCTGTTTCTACTTCAGCCTCAGTTGTTTCCTTGGGTTCCTCAACATGTTCTTCTGCTGCATCTGCCTTTGGCTGTTCCGGTACTGCGCCTTCCTCGTTATCAGCTACAATGGGTGCATAATGACGAGTAATGGAAGCAACTGGTTCTCCGGTTGTGTTCTCCGGCTCAGCCACCTCAGCTTCTGGGGTTTCCGGTTCCTGAGCTTTTTCCTCAGTGGTTTCCGGTGCTTCTGTCGTTTCAGGCTCAGTCTGCTCAGCTTCTGTTGCAGAATCTGTTTCGCTTTCTGAAGGAACCTCTGAACTGCTCTCCTCTGCTGCGGTCGGAGTCTCTTCCGGCGCTACAGTGGTTCCCTCATCCGGTGCAGCTGTAGTTCCTTCCTCTGGCGCTACAGTGGTTCCTTCTTCCGGTGCAGCTGTAGTTCCTTCTTCTGGTGCAGCCGTTTCAGATTCTGTGGGAGCTGTAGACTCCTCCATTGCCGGTCCATTGTCTTCCGCTGGAGCGGTGGTTTCCGTTGGCTTGGAGATATAATTGATTTCTTCTTCACCAAAAGCATCCTCAAAACTTTTAACTCTGATAGCTTTTGTTGACTTCAGCTTTCCACCCTCATCATCGTAAATCGTGGTAGAAAAGCTAACCGTATCTTCCCCGTTATTCACATATAAGAAGATAATCTCCTCATCGCCGGTCACCATATACATGTCATCGGCATCTTCCGGCAAACGTACGAATACTCTCAGTTCCGCATCCATACTGCCGCCGTCCGGGTCAGGGAATACTTCTAATACTTTCCCCTCTCCGTAGAACAAACTCTCAAATTTAGCAATGTCTCCATTGGTAAAGTCGAGATCGCCCGGTGATATTACATTGCCGTTTTCGATTGCTTCTTCGATAGCTGTCACCAATTGGGAACCCGTCATTTCGAATGTGACAGACTCTGACGACGATGTAGCCCCATAAGCTGCGTTCAGGTCCGCACCAACATTGGTACATACCATGGCTGCCGCTAACGCGAAGGCCACCAGACGCTTCCGCATGTTATAGACTGATTTCTTTAACATGCCAGACCTTTTTCGTCCTTCCATACTTACACTCCTCTCATATTTTTTCTTTCTACATGATTCCAGATAAATCCAACTGTCTGAAACTAGTATAGCAAATCGCAGTTACAATCTGGTTACAATTTAAGAAAGTTTAAAATTTTTCTTAAATTAATTATGTAATTATAGATTCCCTCGCTATAATCATAGCAAAGAGGGCGTTATACAAAGCGTTATTTACCCCTGTTTTTTCGTTACTTTTTATTTATATCATTGAAATTCTATCCTTTTTTTATAACTTTTCCATGCACCTATATCCATACTTTTCCAATTACAAACCGTTGAAGGCAATCCCAATCAATGAGAAAAAACCTCATTTTCAATTGTAATATCACCAATGTTATGGTAAAATGGTTTCAGATACAAATGACACATGTTTTTGAGTTTTTTTCTCACAAATCGAGGTGCTATCATGCTAATCCAGTTCAGTTTTAAAAATTTCAAAGTATTCAAGGAGGAAGTTTTGTTGGATTTCCTACCTGCCTCCATTAATGAACATAAAAACACTCTTTTGAAGGACCCGGCTGACGGAGAATGCATCCTTCCCCTTATCGGAATCTATGGTCCCAACGGCGGCGGCAAGTCCACGGTCCTCAACGCTTTATCCTGTCTCTCCTCCCTGGTCACAGCATCTGTAACCGTGCCAACCAGAATTAAAGATGTCCATTGTCTGTTTTCATCAGACTGCAAAGACATCCCCACCCAGTTTGACGTGTTATTCCGCAGCCAGGGATTTCTGTTCCGCTATCAGCTCCAGTTCTTAAAGGGAATCATTGCTGAGGAGAATCTGTTCTACGGAAGTCTGGGTGGAAGTGATACAGGTATTCTTTTTAATAGGAAGGAATCCGTCATCCATCCCGGGCGTGAACTCATCTCCTTCTCCCTTACGGCCGTACCTCCATCGGTAACTTTGCTGTCATGGCTCAATGCCTATACGGACTCCATACATGCCAAGTCTGCCTATTCCTGGTTCAGCAGAATACAGGGCAACAGTCCCAGAGAACTGCCTTCCGATACCGATACGCGCCGGAGGCTGTGCGGTATCCTGCAGGATTTGGGACTTGATATAGCAGATTACAGCATCATACCGGACTCTGACCACAAATCCCCTGCTGCCTTCCTGGTTCACAGTCCTTATGAAGGCTGTACCTATGAACTGCCATGGGAAGAGGAATCCACGGGCACTAAAAAACTGCTCTCACTGCTGCCCTCAGTTCTGGCCAGCCTGGATGACGGCAGCCTGATGATGGCTGATGACCTGGACTGTATTCTGCACCCTCACGCGCTCCGTTATCTGATTGCTCTCTATGCCAGTCGTGAGAAAAATCCTCACAATGCGCAGTTGCTATTCACCGCCCACAATACTGCCATTCTTCAGCCAACACAGATGCGCAGGGATGAAATCTGGCTTTGCTGCCGCCAGGAGGGGCAGGATACGGAATTGTACCCTCTCTCCAGTTACAAAAAAGAAAACGGCCTCATCCCGCGTAATGATGAAGCCTATGGAAAGCAGTATCTGGAAGGACGTTACGGGGCCATGCCCAATATACATGCCTAGCGGATTGATTATATGGTTCAGATATACAGATACCATATGCCTTCCGTATCATAAACAAAGCCGCCGCAGATTCACTTCTGCGACGGCATATTTAATACCAGCTAATCTATTCTATTGCAAACTTCTCTTCAAACGTTCTATAATATGCTGCTCTTATAGACCTCTCCTCATTCCTCTATATCAGGCTCTCCGGCATTACCTGGTAATTAAGCTTCACCTTCCTGCCTCCATCCCAGAGATGCAGGTTCCTGTCAATCCGCTCATAAATCCGCAGGCAATACTCATTGGACGTGCCGTTTAGCATAACCAGATATTGGCTGGGATTATAGCAGGTAAATAAATCCCCTTTCCTGAGGGACTTTCCGATGGCATCGTGGAGCTTCTCTGACGCGGTTTTTAAAAGCTCTCCTCCTGTATCCAGAGGCTTTCCCTTGGAATCCAGCAAAGTGCAGCATAGAAGTACACTGGAAAAATCCACCCGCTCCGCCATACGGGCCAAAAGCCGGTAACAGTCGATAAAGGCCGGGTATGCACAGTAGTAAGGCCCGTTAATCCGGTCCCTCTCATGAAGGCTGTCCCTTATATCCTTAAGCGTGTCGGATGTATAACGAATCTGTCCGCTCATGATGCGGAACCGTTCCAGCATTTTCTCGGAAGGAGGCAGTCCCTGTTCCTCAAAATACTGGGAAACAGCAGTGTCATATACCTGCATGGCCTCCTTGAACCGCTTCATGGCAATGAGGCAGTCTATTTTCATAATCTGGCATTCCTCATACGGGTACAGCTCGCAGGCATAATTACATATCTCCAGAAGTCCGTTGTATTCCCGGTTTTTTTTCATGAGACTGCTGGCGGCCCGCAGACAGCTGAAATACAGCTCCTGATAGCGGACTCCCACCACTGATACCCATTTCTCACCTGCAAGCTGGGCTAAAAATTCTCCCTGATACAGACTGCAGGCCCGTTTTAAGAGTGCCTCGTCATGGGTGCGCAGGGCCTCCTTTGCCGTATTCTCAAAATCCCTGGCATCAATGTACACCGGCAGTTCCCCGCCATCCCATCTGTAGATTCCTCCGTCTGTGCGGATATATTCCCGTGGCGGCAGCTCACTTCCCTCCAAAAGTTTGCGGAGCCGGAATACCGTAGCCCGTAAACTCCCCGAAGGATTGGAGCATTCACCATTTCCGTAGAGCATATCCAGAAGCTCCTCCC
>OHPG01000396.1_pt1 | contig 18418 bp, 15 predicted proteins | sample 1577751 | NCBI WGS metagenome assembly OHPG01 (sample SAMEA3879548, study PRJEB24766) | human gut metagenome | biome: human-associated habitat; feature: feces | place: USA | collected 1985/1987
CCCTGAACTCAAAGCGGGTCCTGGGATCCAGCCCCGATGTAGGTTCATCCAGTATGAGGATGGACGGATCGTGAATCAGGGCCCTGGCCAGGCACAGTCTCTGCTTCATGCCCCTGGACAATCCGTCCACGAAGAAATCCAGCTTATCCTCCAGCCCCACCTGCTCCAGCAGGGCCGTGTATCTCTTCCTTGCCACCAGGCCGCTTATGTGGTGGCAGGCCGCAAAGAATTCCATGTACTCCGACACGGTCAGGTTATCGTACACCCCGAAGAAATCCGGCACATAGCCAATCATGGACTTAAGCTTTCCCAGATCGGCACGGGCGTCCATGCCGTTTATGGTAATCCTGCCTTCCTCCGCCTCCAGGAGCCCTGTCATGATTTTAATGGTAGTGGTCTTTCCGGCTCCGTTGGGCCCCACGAACCCGTAGAGGGCGCCGGTCTCCACCGTCATGTCCAGGCCGCTTAACGCATGGTATTTTCCGTATATCTTGTGTAATCCTCTTATTTCCAGCATCATTTACTCCTTCCTGTCACAGTCAGTATGGGCAGCATGATATTCCAGGTGTAATCGCCGGTGGCATCGTACACATACTTGATGGTCAGGGTATTTCCCGGGGACAGGTATGGCTCCAGCGCCTCCCTGTCATAAGACTGGACGTGGGTATCCATGGAATCATAGGTGCCGGTATTGTAGTTATAGAAATACATATTGCCCGCAAATGGCACCGTATAGTAATACCGCATGCTCTGCACCACCTCATCGCTCATCTGATGGAAGGACAGCTTCTCCACCTCGATGTCATTTCCCAGATAATACTCTAACATGACCGGAGTCAGGCCGTACATGCTGTTGTTGGACGCATAATACTCGCCTGAAAGCACATTGGGCTGCTTCTGGAGCGCGGATTTGTATATCATGCCGTCCTGTTCATAATTGACATCAATGGAGGAGGTAAGCAGGGTGGAACCATATGTCTCATAGTTGGAGGACTTTAAGAATCCTGTCTCCTCCTTCTCATTGCTGAATCCCAGTACCCTGGCCTCTGAGTGATAGCCTGACAGATAGTTTCCCATATAGAAGGACAGAAGGTTGGTCCTCTCCAATGCCTGCACATAGGCCGCGTCCCGTATATCCTTGTCCTCTTTATAGCGGGAGGCCCCGGTGATCTGCTCTGCCATGGCATAACCAAAATTGGTGATTCCGTATATGACCTTCATGCCGTCCAGACTTACAGTCTCTCCCGGCTCCATGTGCCCAATGAGAATCATCTGATTATACAGAAGGATGGCCACATTATCCACTTCCTGGCCGTAATTGTTGGTCAGTGTCCCTGTCACCTTACCGTCAAAGGAATTCACATCTCCTGTAAATCCCTCCTGCTGTCCGTTTTCCATGCGGCGCTCCATCATGAAGAATTTTGAGTTGAACGCGCCCACATTGTCGGACCTGACCCTGGTGCCCTCATCATCATAATGTATGGTTATGGACGGTGTCTCCTCACCCGTGAATTTGGGCAGGGGACCCATATTGTAGTAGGCGCTTCCCGTAAGGGGATACAGGGTGTATTCCGGGTTCAGCGTTACGGAATACGGTTTATTATAGGGGGCCCGCATGTTGATGAATGTGGTTTCCGATATCTCATCCCTGTCCGTATCCTTTATGGTCGCATAGGTGAAGAAGGGCCCTGTAAACCGCGTACTCATGCCCATAAGAAGAACCATGCCGGTACAGCACAGGGACAGAATCCCCACGGACAGCTGGTAATACTGGCGCATTCCCCTCTGTTTCCAGAAGAAGTAGAGGCCGGGTCCGGCCAGAGCCACATAGGCCACCGCCAGTGTCACATACAGGCCCACCTTTGGAAGATTATTGATATTTCCTGTATTTATCAGCCCCTGGACTGACCAGAACTGGCTGGATGTGCTTCCGTCCATGGCGCTTGCCAGCCCGTTTATCTTATCCTCGCCCAGAAGGGTGGTGAACAGGTTGTCAATATAGGAGATATTGGCCTGGCAGAATTCCTCTATGTCCACAAAATCATACATGGCAACGGCTGCCAGTCCGTTCCCCACGGAAACCGACGAGAGGACAGACAGCTCGTCGCTGCCCAGCACCTCGGTGCCGCCTTTCAGCATGACATCCGTGCAGACCAGAGGGATGGAAGCGCCTTCAGGCCGGTCCACCGCATATTCCACACCCATGTTGATGACCCGCTCGTCGGGTTGGGGAAGGGGCTGCTCCAAAAGTTCCTTGCCAAATCCCCTCAGGGTATCCTCTCCCCTGTCGCCGGTTCCTATGAGCAGAACACCGCCCTTACGGACCCACTCCCACACAGCCTCTATCTGCTGCCCTGACAGCTTTCCGGAATCAAAATCCGTTATCAGCAGCACATCCAGCTGGTCCAGCCCCAGTTCCGACGCCGGCAGAGCGGCTGCCGTCATCTCGATGGTCTTGGTCCTGAGGGTGCTGTAGTTAATACCCACGCCATTAAAATACAGAAGCTCCGCTGGGTTGTCACTGAGTACGCCGATAAAAAGCTCTGCCGTCTCCAGGTTCAGATTCAGCTTCAGGCGTTTGCTCACCACCTCATTTCCATTCTCATCCAGCACACGCACATACATCTGGTCTACCCTTGCCCCCAGGGATATGCTCACTGATTTGTTCACGCATTCGCCGGGTTGAATTTCAACCGGATACTCATACCGATATACATCATAATCCAGGTTCATGTTATATCCCTGAAAATCCGACTCCATGGCCAAAATACACAGGGTTCCCTTAAACGCCTGTGAGGACTGGCTGGACAGCTCGATTTTAAGGGGCAGGAAACGGCCGCTTTTCGCTGCATTCTGATAACCGTAGACCACGTCCATGGCAACGGGTGGTTCCACGGTTTCCTCCTTGGCAGCCGTACTGTCCGCCCCAAAAGCCTGAACTCCCGGGGACTGGACCGTGACAGAGGCCGCCAGCATTAAGCCAAAAAGGGTGCTTTTCAGCGCCCTTTTTATTTTCTCCGGAAATATCCGCATGTTACACTTCCTCATCCTATATTCTCCGTTCAAGTCAGCTAATAGTTCCAAAATTCTCTTTATTGATGTCAAAATTCACCTGAAGCTTTACCGTGAACACAGTGCCGTCCAAATCGCTGGTCACATTGATGGTACCCCCGTGCATGTCCACGATTTCCTTTGCAATGGCAAGTCCCAGACCCGTACCACCCGTACTGCTGGACCGGGACTGTTCCACCCGGTAAAACTTGTTGAATATCAGAGGCAGCTCCTCAGGCGGTATGACGTAGCCGTAATTTGTAATGGAAACCGTCACCACATCCTCCTGGGCCAGTATCTTTACCAGGACTCTTTTTCCATCAGCGCCATACTTGATGGCATTGCCAATCAGGTTGTCGAACAGACGGGCCAGCAGATTGCCGTCAGCTGTTATAATTTTAGCCGGTACATTGCTCTGCAGGTCATATGACAGGTTCTTTTCCACAAAGTTCGGATATGCCTCCTCCAAAAGCTGTCCCAGCAGCTTTACCACATCCAGCTGGGATACGTGCATGGATATCCTGCCGTAATTGAGCTTTGTAAATCCAAACAGATCTTCAATCAGCTTCTCCAGGCGGCGCGCCTTTCCGTATGCGATTTCTATGTACTTGTGCTGCATCTCAGCCGGTATCTTGCTGTTGCCGGCCAGCAGCTCCAGGTATCCGATGATGGATGTAAGGGGTGTGCGCAGGTCGTGGGCCACATTGGTTATGAGCTCGTTTTTGGTGCGCTCCGACTCCCTCTCCTTATCCATCAGCTCCCGGATATCCTCCACCATCCTGTTAAGGTTGGCAGCCATGCTGGAGAACTCGTCGTCCCCAATCACATCAATGGTGGTGTTCAGGTTGCCTTCTGATATGCTCTGAACCGCATCCGATATATTGCTGATATAGCGGATATAGGGTTCCTGCAGAATCATAAAGGTCACCGCGAACAGCGCCAGTCCGGACACCACATAAACCAGCACTACCGCCACATGGTAATCCAGCACAGCCTGAAGCAGGCGGTTCATACGTCCGGATTCCTCCATGTATCTGGCAATCATGGACACGTTGGTCACCAGAAATATTTCCACCAGGCAGGAAATGACGGCGCTGTATATAATGTTGGTGATAACCCGGGTATGGTAGCGCCTGCTCATATCACTTTTCAATTTTATAACCTACTCCCCACACTGTGGTGATGATTTTATTCTGTCTGGTGTCCTCTTTCATCTTGCCTCTCAGGCGTCTGATATGTACCATGACCGTGTTGTTGGCCTCATATACCTTTTCATTCCACACCCTCTCGAATATCTCGTCGGTGCTGAATACCTTGCCCGGGTTGGAAGCCAGCAGGTACAGGATATCGAACTCAATGGGTGTGAGCTTGATTTCCTCATCGTCCACAATCACTTTATGGTTATCCTTGTTAATGGTCATTCCCTTTATGGTTATCTCGTTGTTGGCCTTTTCCTTGGAAGCGCTGTTCGGGTTTAGCTGGGTGTAGCGGCGCAGCTGTGATTTAACCCTGGCCGTCAGCTCCAGCGGGTTAAAGGGCTTCACCACATAGTCGTCCGCCCCTGTTCCCAGACCTAATATCTTATCTAAATCCGTGGACTTGGCACTGAGCATGATAATCGGGATGTTGTTGGTTTCCCTTATCTTCTTACACATCTCCAGGCCGTTCATCCCCGGCATCATAATGTCCAACAGCACCAGGTGTACCTCTTCTTTGGAAAGAATTTCCAGCCCCTTGGCGGCATTCTCTGCCTTATACACTTTATAGCCATCACTTACAAGATAGATCTCAATCAAATCCGCAATCTCTTTTTCATCATCTACTACCAGGATATTTATATCGGGCATGATGTCCCCTCCTCATATGTTAACTTATATGACCTATTCTAACATAATATATCAAGGTTTTCCTTACTTTTTTCTTGAAAAATTGTGGGAAATTCTGTTACAATACACCGGGCCTCCCTATAATGGTAATATCTTCTTTCATTTGTATACTTTAAATAAAAATAGACTGAAAAATAGGATTTTTTGCAAATATTTGTGTTCTGTCACAATAGAAAAAGAAGTAAATTATGATATAATCATTTCATGAACATTATAAAAATTTTATAAATTTTTAGGAGGTGGGGATCATCAAGATAGTGACTGTCATGGACAATCTGGCCGGAGAACAAAAAGCCATGAAGGCAGAACACGGATTGTCCTTCTATGTGGAGACAGGGGATATGCGCATCCTCTTTGACTTCGGAGCAGGCAGACACGCCCTGGAAAACGCCCTCAGACTGGGTATCCGTCCGGAACAGGCAGACATTGCAGTGGGGAGCCACGGGCACTATGACCATGCTGCGGGTTACAGGGATTTTGTGGCGGCAGGCCTTAGCTGTCCCCTGGTCACGGGAAACGGGTTCTTCGAGGAAAAATATGCCAGAAACGGACTCAAGGCAACCTATCTGGGTACGGGATTTGACAGCCTGTTTCTGGAGGAACACGGCATCCGGCATATGGTGTGTGAGTCTGTCCTTCCCATCGGCAGGGGGTGCTGGGTCATGGGAGGCATAAGGCGGTCCCATGACTTTGAGACAGTCCCGGAGCGTTTTGTGATACGGGACAAGGACAGATGGAAGCAGGATTATTTTCAGGATGAGGTCTGCCTTGTGCTGGAGGAGAGAGGTGAGCTGGTGGTTATCGTGGGATGCAGCCATCCTGGCATCCTTAACATCCTGGATACGGTAAGGCAGCGCTTCTCCCAGCCCATACGCGCCGTGGTGGGAGGGACCCACCTGGTGGAGGCTGACCGGGAACGCATACACAAGACCATCCGTACCATGAAGGAGCTGGGCATCGGACTTCTGGGCTTTAACCACTGCTCCGGGGAACTTTTACGAAGCATGATGGCTGAAAACCCGGAACTGAACACCGTGTATCTGGGCGCGGGCGACTGCCTGTTCCTCTGATTCCTTTGATACTTTTAATTCCCTGATTACATCGGGGACGCATCTGGCGGCGGGAGGAAGATATGTTGGAATTTTCCAGTATGGCACAGGATTTCGTGGAGGCTACCTCCTCCCTGGTGGGAGGGCGCACCATCAACATCATGGACCGGGAAGGTACCATTATCGCCTCCACGGAAAAGGAGCGCATCGGCACCTTTCACCAGGGCGCGGCCGAGGTCATTGCCACCGGAAAGCCGGTTCTTATTGAGACAAAGGATCTGCCCCGGTATCCCGGCGCAAAGGAGGGCTATAACATGCCCATCTTTCTGAAGGATGAGCTGATTGGGGTGGTGGGCATCTTTGGATGCGAGGAGCAGATGCTGAACGTAGCCAATCTTCTGAAGGTCTATGTGACACAGCATTTTGCCCAGCAGGCCATGGCACAGAAACAAAACGTGGAATCTGAGGTAAGGAACCGCCTTCTGAGCCTGCTGCTTCTCGGAGACACGGGGCAGATGGAAACCATTTACCAGCTGTCGGCTCTGATTCCGGTCCAGCTGGTGTTTCCTGTAAAGGTTATTATGATACGGGCATGCAAACGGAAAAATACCAGGGAGCAGATGAACCACTACACCCAGCTCTTCCAGAACATGATGTGGCAGGGTACTCTGGACCGTTCAAGAGATGTGTTCGGCATCCAGAACAATGACTGCATCATCATCCACAGTGTTCCCAGACAAGGGAAGGGAGACGAGGCCCTGGACAAAATCATAGCCCAGGTGGTCCGGGTGGAGGAACTCTGCATTGCTGTCAGCGGTACCTGCGCACGGCTGGAGGACATTCCCGGCGGTATGAAGGAATCCAATACCCTGATTTCCATGGAGGGCGGACCGGTCCGTAATCTGGAGGACAGCCAGGTCAAAATTCAGTATCTGCTTTACAAGTCCCTGATTCACGGCGGTACGAAGTATGCGGAAATGCTGTACCGTAAACTGACAGCCAGCCAGGACGCCAGGCAGGCCGAGGTTCTTCTGATGACTGCCAGGATATATTACCAGGAGAACGGCAGTGTGCAGAAGGCGTCCGAACGGCTTCATCTGCACAAAAATACCCTTCTTTACAGGATGAAACGGCTGTTCCAGCTGCTTGACCTGGAAAACGAGACTCCCTTTACCAGAGAATTTCTGATCCGTCTGATTTTCATATATCATCCGATAGATGATATCACTTAAACATATTTGAGGAGGTTTTACAATGTCAGGTTTATTTATATTCTTAGTTATATTTCTGGCCGTAGTTTGTATGGTATTGGCCATATCTAAATTTAACCAGCACCCGTTCATAGTACTTACGGTTATCGCCATCGCCGTGGGCCTGGTCTGCAAAATTCCCACAGAGGAAGTCATCAACACAGTAAAAAGCGGTTTCGGCAACATACTGGCCAGCATCGGTATCGTAATCCTGGCAGGAACCATCATCGGGACCATCCTTGAAAAGACAGGTGCTGCCCTGACCATGGCCAACACCATTCTCAAGCTGGTTGGAAAGAAAAACAGCGTTCTGACTATGGCCATCACCGGCTATGTGACAGGCATCCCTGTATTCTGCGATTCCGGCTTCGTCATCTTAAGCCCGATCTCCAGAGCCCTGGCCAGCCAGAGCAATGTATCCCTGGCCGTCATGGCTACCGCCCTGTCCGGCGGCTTATATGCAACCCACTGTCTGGTTCCCCCTACCCCTGGCCCTATTGCCATGGCCGGTACCCTGGAAGCCGATTTGGGATTGACCATACTGGTGGGCCTTCTGGTATCCATACCAGCCACCTTATCAGCGCTGTTCTATGCCAAAAAGGTATCCGGCAAAATTGATATTCCTGCCAACCCTGAGTACACGGTGGATGAACTGCTTCAGAAATACGGCAAGCTGCCCGGCGCACTCCACAGTTTCTCGCCCATCCTGCTTCCCATCGTACTGATTGCACTTAAATCCGTAGGCGATTTTCCAAGCGCTCCCTTTGGAGACGGAGTTGTGAAGATGTTGTTCTCCTTTATCGGTAATCCTGTTATTGCCCTGATTTTAGGCGTGTTCCTGGCCATGACCCTGGTTCCGGCTGCTGAGAAGAAAAACACCTTATCCTGGATTACTGAAGGTGTCACCAATTCCGCGGGCATCCTGGCCATCACCGGCGCAGGCGGCGCATTTGGAGCCATCCTTCAGAAACTGCCTATTGCAGATACCCTGAGCGCATCCCTTCTGGGTCTTGGTGTGGGCGTTTTCCTTCCATTCATCATTGCGGCCCTGTTAAAGACAGCCATGGGAGCTTCCACCGTTGCCATGATTACCACCTCCGCTATGATTGCGCCTCTGATGCCTGCCCTGGGATTTACCACCCCGCTGGCAAAGGTACTTGTCATTATGGCTATCGGAGCCGGTTCCATGACCGTATCCCATGCCAATGACTCCTACTTCTGGGTGGTATCCCAGTTCTCTGACATGGAGACAAAGGATGCCTATAAGTGCCAGACCGGTATGACCGGCGTTATGGGTATCGTGACCATTATCATTGTGTTTATACTTTCTCTGGTGTTCTGTGGTGTCCATAGCTAATGTCTGCAGAACAAACACTATTTTCCCGGTTCCGGTAGATCCTATCTGCCAGGATGCGGCTTGGGCAGCGCCCCTCCCGTTCCCGAAGCCATCGCCTGGAGGTTTCCGGCTTCATTGCAGCCATCAAAGGCCCCTTACAATAAGCCGGACAAAGGGCCGGCTGGCGCTGACAATACGATCAGGAATCCTTAATAGCAAAATACAGGTCCTTAAGAACGATGATATAACTCTATAGACTGATCAAATGCATTTTTCTCATAACACATTTTCTCCTGTCCCCGGCCTACAGCACCGCATATTCTTGCATCCATTTTAGGAACGGAATAGCGGTCGAACCATCCTTCCAGCTCTATCTTAAGGCTCCTGATCTGCTCTTCAAATTCCGGATTTCCGAAGAGGTTGGTTTCCTCATCCGGGTCCTTTGACAGGTCATAAAACTCGCAGGGGCTGTCTCCGTAGCGGTGGATATATTTTAAACTTCCCTTTTTTATCATACGGGTCTTGCTGTATTCGTCAAATACAACAATCCGGTCTTCATATTTTTCCGCTGGATGATTGATCTGCTCCAACAGGCTTTTTCCCGGCTGTAGCGGCTCCAGCTCATATTTGCATCCTGCCAGTGACAGGATAGTAGGGAAAATATCATACTGTCCGGCCATAGCAGAACAGGTGGATCCAGGTGCTTCGCATTCGGGAACTTTAATGATAAATGGAACTTTTACGGATGAATCATACATATTTGGCGGATAGGTACCGTTTCCTTTTCCCCAGATTCCGTGCTGCCCCAGGTTCATACCGTTATCGGAAGTAAAGATGAGCACTGTATCCTCTTCCAGCCCATGGGCAGCTACCCAGTCCATGATCTTTCCTACGCCTGCATCCATGGCAGAGATAGCGGCATAATATCCCGTAAGATATTCCCTTCTCTTCTCAGGTGTATCACCGATCGGACAGGTATTATTTGCCTGCCATGGATGAATAGGAAGAGCCTGTGTATCTTTAAATTCGCAGTCCTTATACAGATCCCTGAATTTCTTCGGGTGTTCACTTGCATCCCAGGGGCTATGAGGCGCTGTATAATGGACACTTAAATAAAATGGGGCCCCTTCTCCTGAAAGCCGGTCCAGATACTCTAAAGCATGGTTTGTGATGGTATCTGTAATATATTCATGGGAAATGGATAACTCTCCGTCTTCAAATATATCTGCATCATAATAATGGCAGCCGCCTCTTCCAATGGTAAAATAATACTCAAATCCCTTTTTCTTTGTAATATTATCTCCCATATGCCATTTTCCGCTTAAAGCACAGTGGTAACCATTTTCAGCCAGATATTCCATATAGGTTTTATGGCCTTTCAGGTAATCAATGGACTTGTCTTCCATATCAAATCCATCCATCATTGCCATATGAGGATATTTCCAGGCATCCAGATTTCCCTTCCTCAACCAGTCCTGTATGCCATGGCAGGAAGGGATCTTTCCAGTTACGATACTGGCTCTTGCCGGTGAGCAGACCGGAGAAGTGCAGTAGAATTCATCAAAGGTCACTCCCGACTCTGCCAGGCGTTTCAGATTCGGGGTCTTAATATCATGGTTTGTCTCAGATTCTACAGCCCATGCCCCCTGGTCATCTGTAATTATAAAAATTATATTTGGTTTCTTTTTCATGCTTCTCATCCTTTCACGCCGCCTGCTGTCAGGCCTCCGATATAATACTTCTGGGCCGCCAGGAATATGGCAAAAATAGGCAGGATAGAGATTACGCTTGCAGCCATGATCAGACTGTATTTAAGCCCTGTCTCATCCATAAAATTTACCAGTCCCAGATTGATGGTGTACAGATCCTTGTTATTAATAAAAATCAGTGCATTGTCGTAATCATTCCAGCTCCAGGTAAAGAAAAGAATGACCAGTGTTACCAGTGCCGGTTTGCACAAGGGCGCAATGATCTGAAAACAGATCCGCAGATCCCCCGCTCCGTCGATCCGGGCCGCTTCCGAAAGCTCCTCCGGGATCTGCAGCATATACTGCCGCACCATAAATACACCGTAAATAGAGAATGCGGCGGGAAGAATCAGCGCCCAGTGGGTATTGTAGATTCCGATTTCCTTGAACATTAAAAGCTTGGGAACCATCAGCAGCTGATGAGGAATCATCATGGTAGCCAGGTAGAGCAGAAAAATCTTATCCCTTCCCGGAAACTTCAGTTTTGAAAATCCATATCCCGCAAGAATGGAAGTAGTCACTGCAAATACCACAGAAAGCAGAGTTACTTTTGCAGAATTAAGGAACATCAGGGAATAACTGTATTTTCCGAACCATACCTCTCTATAATTCTGCAGGTTCAGATAATCCGGAATCAACCGGAAAGGAACTGCGAATACATCTGCCTCACGCTTAAAGCTTGCTGATATCATCCATATAAAAGGAACGGTACAGACAATTACCATAAACCACAGGCAGGCGGTACATATAATCTTTGCTGTTTTATGATTTTTGTTCATTTTACCTTGCCTCCTTATGCCTCATTCCTTTTCTGGATACGGAACTGGATCCAGGTGATGAAGAAAATAATCGCCAGAAGGACAATTCCCTGAGCGGATGCAAATTCCAGCTTTCCGAACTGGAATGCTGTGCGGTAAATATTGTATACAAGCATGGTAGTTGCAGTTCCCGGTCCGCCATGGGTCATCAGGTTGATCAGTCCAAATACCTTAAATGAATTGATAATGGATGTGATCACAATAAAAAATGTAGTACCGGATAACATGGGAATCGTCACATACCAGATCCGTGCAATACCATTGGCTCCGTCAATGGCTGCAGCTTCATACAGATCTCTTGGCACATTGATCATACCGGAAAGAAACAGGATCACTGTATATCCCAGGTTCTGCCAGATACAGATCAATACAATGGCGGGAAGGGCCCAGCGAAGGTCTGACACAAAAACAGGCGGATTTTCCATTCCTATTTTACGAAGCAGATTTAAAATGGGGCCGTTATTAGAAAACAGCGCCAGCCATACAGCGGATATTGCTACAATATTTACAATATAGGGTAAATACAGACCTAACTGTACGAATTTTTTTCCAACCACATATTCATTTAATACATAAGCCACCATAAATGAAAGTACAATCAGAACAGCTACATAACTTACAGTAAAAACAATATTATTGATGAGGGATGCCCTAAACCACGCATCCCTCCACATTTCCACATAGTTGGAAAATCCCTGGATCCTGATTCCCTTGATTCCCTTGGAATAATCCCATTTGGATATGCTTATAATAAAACTGAAAAGCATGGGAACTGTCCAGAATATAAGTACACCAATCAGATTGAGCCCTATGAAGGCATACCCCTTCATAGCAGATTTTGCCTTCTTGATTTTTCGTTTATTCATAGGTATCACCTGCGCTACTGTTCCTGGGCGATCTTCTCATCCGCTCTCTTCTGGGCAATTTTCAGAGTATCCTCCACGGACTGGGCTCCGGCAAATACCTTATCAAATTCCTCTGTTAGAATGGTATTAATCTCCGCAGCGGCTGTCATATTCTTACGGATGGAGACATCACTTCCTGCCAGATATACATCTTTTGCACTCTCCATATCAAACAGCTCCTGCTGATTACCAAATATAAGGGAAGCCACCTTATCTGCATCATACTTCTTACATGCCGGAATTCTCGCATAAGGCGCCACATAATCCATGCCTTCCTCGATATACCACTTGATGAACTTCATGGCTTCCTGCGGATGCTCTGACTTGGAATTAACACTTAAGTCATCTGTATAAGATGTAGTATAATTGTGTTCCTGATCTGCGGACAATCTTGGCATTGGAGCGAAGCCTACCTTGAAATCATGAGGATAGTTAGCTGTATCCTTTACATCTCTCACTACCCAGTCGCCGAATATCATAGCTGCTTTTCCTGTCAGCAGCATGCTTGCGGGCGCCATTTTCTGTGTGGTCACATCTACATAGCTTGGCTCAATACCTTCGTTGACGCGCTGTAAATATTTCTCTGTTATATCTTTTACATCTTCTGTATCAATAAACGCTGATTTTCCGTCCGGGGCATACATCCAGTCCACTCCCAGCTTACTATTTAACATACGCAGTGCCGGCTGTCCCGCATCATATCCAGGGAAGAACCAGCCATAAACCTTGTTATTTCCTTCTCCTTTGGTGAGTTTTCTGGCTGTATCCAGGAATTCGTCATAGGTCCAGTCTTTGCTTGGATACGGTACGCCTGCTTCATCAAACATCTGCTGATTATAAAGGATCGTCTCTGTAATTCTCTTTGCCGGAAGACTGTAATAATGTCCGTTTATTTCTTTCTGGGAAATAGTATCCTCATAGTCTTCATCCAGCTTAAAGCCCGCGCTGTCAAATAATTCATCCAGCGGATAAGTATAACCGCTGTCAATTCTCTTCTTTAAAAGAACATCATTCATACTGAAGAAAACGTCAATAGAAGTATCTGACATCAACGTCATATCCAGCTTGGTATTTCCCGCATCATCATTGACATATCTTGTATACTCCACCTGAAGATTGGGATCTATCTTATTAAAAGCTTCACATACCTGTTCCGGCCCCATATTCTCCGCAAAGGATCCCCACCAGTGGAGCACCACCGGTTCTGCGGATGCCTCTGCCTTTGCCTCCCCTTTTTGATCGGTTGTGGAACCTGAACCGCCGCATCCTGCCATTACAGAAGCTGCCATAATAACAGACAGCCCCAACGCAACTGTTCTTCCTGTTTTCATAAACCATACCTCCTGCTGTTTGATGGCCCCATTATATACCGGTTCCTGCTTATAATGAACGCAGAAATAAAGGGGAAACTGGTAATTTTTTATGCACCTTTATTCAATTGGTAATTTCTTTTGCAAAATGGTAATTTTTTACGCGTTTTTCAAAGAAGCTTTTCTTTCCTGTCTTTTTTATTGTATACTCTATGTAAACACTTATGGGGAAACTTCAGTGAAAATCTTAACGAGGTTTACAAAAAAGCAGAGGTGCGGTGTGATTTGATGGAAAGGCGGTTTATAATGATGAAACAGACTTTTATGAAACTGAATCTGTCCTGCCGTCTGTTTCTGATCATTATCGTACTTTTTCTGATTCCCTATCTGTCCCTTTTTTCCTGGGCTTACAGGAAAGCGGAGATCATTATCCGTACCAAAGCTCAGTCCCTGGAAAAAGAAAACCTAAGCCAGACAAGAAATGACATTGAGAACCTTTGCTTAAACATAGCCAAGGCTTCTGATTACCTGATCTCCCTGGATCATTACGGTGTACTCTATCGTGAATCAGAACAAAAGGGATATGCTTATTTAAAATGCTGGCAGTACGTAGATGAACAGATCCAGAATGCAAATAACGCCCTGTTAAACTCCAGTGCAGATATCAGCGTTCTTTCCAAAGACCGGCTTTTATACTCCACACTTTCTTACCAGAAATTCCGGTATCAGGATTTTTTCAGAGAACAGGTCGTTTCCACTACATATTTTTCAAATGCTCACAAAAGTTATCGCAATTTTGAAAATGACCAGACTTTTATTTCCTATATCAGAGAACTTCCATCCTTCTGTTCTCAGTCATATTATCTGGTGATCTCCATTCCGGCAAACAATTTTTCAAAGCTTCTTGGAACTGCTGCCGGAACCATGGAACTGACGGATTCCGCGGGCAATACCATCTGCGGAGTCCGTTCACCCCAAAATAACGAAAGCTTCCGGGAAGAAACCTCCATCTCCCTCTCCGGTTGGAAATTGGAAGATACCATTTCCACAGATTTTCTCTACAGGGACATTTACCAGCTGCGTCTGTTTACATTTGCTGTATCCTTAGTATTATTAATGGCATGCCTTCTGGTAACATTTTCTGCTATTTACGCTCAGTTAAGGCCTCTTTTAAAGCTGAAAGAGCAAATGGAGCTGGTGATGTCAGGCAATCTGAATGCGGAAGTGGCCACCACCAATTCCAGAGACGAGATCAGCAGTCTTTCTCGTACCTTTAACAACATGGTCAATGAAATCAGCCACCTGATCAATGAAATCCAGGTCACTCAGAAAAGAGAAAGTGAGCTGCGTTTTGAAATGCTCTTAGCACAGATCAATCCCCACTTTCTCTTTAATACCTTAAACTCTATTAAATGGATGTCAGTGGTATCCGGAACAGACCATATCACCACGACCATAACCTCTCTCGGACGCCTTCTTGAGATCAGTATGAACAAGGTTAATGATGTACTTCCGCTTGGCGAAGAACTGGAAAATATAAGAAGCTATATCCAGATCCAACAGGTACGGTATCCGGGACGTTTTGATGTATTTTACCATATAGATGATTCCCTTTTAGACTGCCGCACCTTAAAACTGATCTTGCAGCCTCTTGTGGAAAATTCCATTCTCCACAACATTGAGCACCGCGATTATCTTTCCATTGACATTTCCGGTAAGCTTTCTGAGGATCTTATTATCCTGTGTGTAAAAGATAACGGAACCGGTATGACAAAAGAACAGATGGAACAGATCTTAAAGCCTAAGACACATGCAGAAAAAGGCTATGTTTTCTCCGGACTGGGTGTATGCAATGTAGAAGAACGGATCCGGCTTGCATATGGCCCTGATTACGGATTAGAATATAACAGTGACGGCTATTCCTATACGGAAGTAACGATCACTTTTCCCCGACACCAGAAATCAGACCCATTATTACAGAAAGAAGCAAAACAATGATAAAAATACTGATCGCAGATGATGAACCACTGGTAAGAGCCGGTATTAAGGCAGTAATCCCCTGGAATGATCATGGTTTTGATGTAATTGGAGAAGTCTCCGATGGAAACGAAGCTTATGAAAAAATCCTGGCCCTGAAGCCTGATATACTGATCACAGACATAAAAATGCCTGGAATGGATGGTATCACGCTGCTTAAAAAGTTAAAACAGGAGAAAGTTTCCATACAATCAGTGGTGCTCAGCTGCTTTGACGAATTTGAACTGGTCAGAGAAGCTATGAAATACGGCGCCCGGGACTATATCCTGAAATTATCCATTGACCCGGCAAAGATCCTGGAAGTTCTCGGTGAGATCCGGCAGGATCTGGCTGACCTGCCGGAAAATGAGCCGCATTTTTCTTTAAATACTGATGATCTGAAATATCTCTTTATAAAAAAACTGCAGAACCGGGGATTCACCTCAGATGAACAGATAGAAAATGTGCTCCACAACATTCAGCTGACTATTTCCCTGAAAAATTATTACCTGATGCGTTTTACCTTTGAACCGGAAACAGCCAAAATACCGGATGACAACCGCAGAAAAATGATTTATAATCTGTTGAACCAGCTTTGCCAGCGCTACCCTGGGAATGAACTGTTTTCCCTGGATGAAAAAGGATATCTGATCATACAAAATGCAGAAAAAAATGATTTTCTCTGCCGTCAGATTTCTGCAGCCATGAAGCAGTATGCCAACCAGACCGTATATTTTGGCATAAGTCCCAGATTGAAGGATTATTCAGTGTTTAAAGACGGATTAAAACAGGCGGACGATACATTAAACACCTGTGTTTTTTATGAAAAAACAGAACCTTTGACTTTCCAGATGCTTACATCTGCAGGTTTCCCATTTATTACCAGCTGCCTGGCCCAGAAGCTTTATATTTCTCTTTCCTCCGGCAACACAGAGAAATCCTGTGAGCTGATTTCCCGCTTTTTGCTCTGGCTGAAAAGCGGACTGTTCTTTTCTTCCCTCTGCTATTCTTATCTGGAGGAGATCCTGAATATTTATGTGCGGGTAGCAAGAGAACAGAATTTTTCCATTTACCAGATGCAGGACGGTGAAGCCGACATTTTCAGCCGGATCCGCCAGACGCATACCCTTCGCTCCTGCGAACAGGTCTTGTCCGGCTTTACCAGAAAGTTTACGGAATTCATCCGTGAAAAACGTTCCGGTGAACGCTCCGAAATCCTGAAGATCAAAGAATACCTGCAGCTTCATTACAGTGAAAATATTGACCTGAACCTGATTGCAGAACTGGTAAATATTACGCCGTCCCACTTAAGCAACCTGTTTAAAAAGGAAACGGGAGTGAATTTTTCCACTTATCTCACGGATGTCCGGATGAAGGCAGCCAGGAAGCTTTTACAGTCGCCGGAATTTCTGATCTATGAGGTTGCAGAAAAAACCGGATATTCCAATGCAGGATATTTTGGAAAAGCTTTTAAAAAATATTGGGGTATATCCCCGGAAGAATTTAAAAAAGAACAACGTTAGGAGTTTACATACTATGCCAGCTATCAGCGTACTTATCAAGCCATCCTCCGGGATGTGCAATATGCATTGTGATTATTGTTTTTATTGTGATGAAGCCCAGAAACGGCTTCAGAAGTCTTATGGATTTATGTCTGAAGAAACTTTAAAAAATGTGATCCGCAAGACAATCCTGCGGGCAAAAGGTGCTGTTGCCTATGCTTTTCAGGGCGGTGAGCCTACCCTTCGGGGAATTGATTTCTTTAAGAAAGCCATTGCTTATGAAACCCAGTATAACCGATACCATATACAGGTCCGCAATGCATTACAGACAAACGGATATCTGTTGGACGATGAATGGTGCCGCTTTTTAAAGGAAAATCATTTTCTGGTAGGTTTGTCTTTAGACGGGACAAAAGAAACCAATGACATGTACCGCCATGCTTCCGGCTGTGAATCTGTTTTTGACCGGATCTTCCAGGCTGCAAAACTGCTGGAAAAGCACGGAGTGGATTTTAATATCCTTACAGTAGTAACCAATAATACCGCTGCCCATATAAAAGAGATCTATGAGTTTTATCGGAAACAGAACTGGGACTACCAGCAGTATATTGCCTGCCTTGATCCCTTAGATGAAGAGCACGGAAAGAATTCCTATGCCCTCTCTCCTGAGCAGTACAAGGATTTCCTGATCACTTTATTCCATCTCTGGTACGAAGACTGGAAGAAGGGCTGCCAGCCTTATATCCGCCAGTTTGAAAATTATATTGGCATCCTCATGGGCTACCGCCCGGAAGCCTGTGATCAGTGCGGTGTATGCAATATCCAGAATGCAGTGGAAGCAGACGGCAGCGTTTATCCCTGTGATTTCTATGTATTGGATGAATACCGGCTGGGAAATTTTAATACGGACCAGCTGGATAGCATTGACCGGCGCCGTCAGGAAATCGGATTTATTGAACGTTCTAAAAAATTAAAAGATTCCTGCCTTTCCTGTTCCTATTACAATATCTGCCGGGGCGGCTGCCAGAGAAACCGGGATCTGGATCCTGAAAGCGGACTTTATGACAATTATTTCTGTGAAAGCTACCGCATATTCTTTGATGCCTGTCTGCCTCTTATGGAGGAGATTGCGAAAAAACAGAGTACTGAACGATAAGCCGGATTACTTTTACATTAAGCGAATCCCCAAGCCTTGCACGACCTAGGGATTCTTTTGAAACGTTTCTTTTGGAACGTTACTTAATTACTGCTCATAACCGGCTTAAACACCCTGCTCCTGGCCGGATCCTCCTCATCCGCGGACTCCTTAGCCATAAGGACAGCTTCCCTGCAGAACTGCTCCTGGGAATTGACCAGGACCTTGCCCCTCTTATCCTCCTTCTCGTAGCTGCCGTCCGGCTGAAGTATATGGGCCTTTACATTGTCCTCCAGCTCCACTTCCAGAATATGGATTACCTTTTCCCTTAATATCTCGTCCTCAACTGGGAACAGAATTTCCACCCGGCGGTCTAAGTTCCTGGGCATCCAGTCCGCGCTGCCCATGTATA
>OHPG01000397.1_pt1 | contig 18350 bp, 32 predicted proteins | sample 1577751 | NCBI WGS metagenome assembly OHPG01 (sample SAMEA3879548, study PRJEB24766) | human gut metagenome | biome: human-associated habitat; feature: feces | place: USA | collected 1985/1987
GCTCCTGGATATATTCCGCAACCTTAGTATTTCTTAGCAGCTTACTACCGTTGACCGCCGCAGCCTCATCCTTCTTGCAGCTCGGATACGCAACCTTGTAAGCCCTGGTGGCATTCAGGCCAATCAAGTATTCCTCACAAAATCGCTTCTGTTTCTTCGTCAATCAGGCTCACCTTCTTTCTGCGCAGGAAAAAGCCTCCACATCTCGGCGGAGGCCCTTAAGGGGAAAATCAATGTCAAATGTATCTGTCCGAATAGCGGGGGCAGGATTTGAACCTGCGACCTCCGGGTTATGGGCCCGGCGAGCTGCCAGACTGCTCTACCTCGCATCAGTACCGGCTCCTCGCCGGTATTGTCCAGTTTTAATCCCCGTGCGTGGGGCCCTAAAACCTGGTAAACATCTAACCGTATACCTTTGTTATGGTGTGGGGAGGATGGCCGCAGGCACTTGCCTTTTGGCCTAATTGTATTCTACAACGACATTTTCGACTAAAACGACCTTTTTACAATATCCCACATTTTTTTAAGTACTCATCACGAATATGAAGTCTTGGATATTCAGGGCTATTGGCATATCCCATTTTAATTGCAATCTTATCCCACTCCATAGTATCTCTGTAAAAGCTCTTAAAGGCGTACCTGGTCTGTCCATCCTCTATTGATTCTATCCACTGTTCCACCGCCTTTGATTTAGCCTTCTTGCTCTCCAAAGCTTCCATGCGCCGTTCATACAATTTCCAGTCAAATCCAACAACGCTCTGAGGTCGTGCCTGTCCTGTCCGATAATCAAATACAGTGCTATTTCCCAGTCCGTTATCTCCTTGTTTCATCTCCTCCAATTCAAGCTCCAGTATGGGAATAGTCCTCTTCTTTCTCATATCGCGGTATTCGTTAAGGAGAGCTCTGGTTATTTTCAAATTCATCGGTATCACCTCCTTTTCCGCTTATCTTTAGATACCACAATCGGTATCCTACCCAAATCGCGCCCGCATCCTTTCAATGTTTGCGTCACCCTATCCCACTCATTGACCTGTCCTGACGCGTTCCCGTCCTCCACCCTCGCAAAGGTATATCGCTTTTGGTACAGGATACCCACATCACTGTAATGCTCTATCTGCTGCCGGTGCCGGATGCCCAGCATTACCATCAGCTCCGCTGCTCTGTACCGGCCGTCGTATTGGCCACAATCATACAAGTCATAGTACACAGGTCTTGATGCCACGTACAATCACTCCCTTCGGTGGCTCCCGCAGCTCCGGAACCGGGCACAGGCTGGTGTATATGTAGGCCGGCGCCGTCCGGATGCGCTCCTTGATGGCCTCGTCGGCCTGGGCGGCCAGGGCCTTGCTGCGGTCGATGCGGCTGACCTTAGACTGCTTACTGCCTTTCTTTCTCATAGACACCACTGCCTCATTACGTCTGTTACCACCTTTAGGAGCTGTACTGCAAGATTCAGTCCTATATAAAATCCTGCTCCTACGATGATGCCAAAGCTGTACCATTCAAGTACCTTTTTAATACACTCCTTGCACATCTCCTGATTCTCCTTTCGTATCAAAGTTTCAGTTTGGTTCATCATGATATTTCAATGCCTGGCCGCAAGTTGGACAGAAATAATCATCATCCTCAACCACATCTGAATCACATACCGGACAGAGGCACTCTGCTTCATCACCAGCTGAATAATATGATTGATATGCTGGTGTCCACACCACCATTCTCGGCTCGCTTTTGTCTTTTAAATACTGGACTTCTCCTGGCGTCAGGCCGGTATCCTCATAGGCTTTCATCTTTTCTTTCTGTTGCAGCATGATTGCCTTCACCCGTTGCAGTACCGACAACGTAAAAGTATTATCCCGTTCCGCGTTGGACTTTATTGCAGCATCCAGCTCTATGATGTCTTTTTCAAAATCTCTTTCCATCCAGGCTCCTTTCTCCGGTTCTCCCAGAAATCCTAATTCTGGTTACAGCCTTTTTTCACCTTCTGAATCTCTTTCAGTTTCTCAATCAGCAACGACCGGTTCGTATCGCAATCCCGGAAGAACTTCCCATCCCGCAGCAGATAGTACTCATGCCGGCCGTAACCATCATGATATTTGGCCTCATAGCTTCCTGATGCATATCCATCGAATATCCTTGCGTGGTATACCTTCACCACCATGCTGGTGCCATCCTCCAGGTCATACCGGTAGTACCGTTCCCCGGTCTGTTTCGTCTCAATCCATAACGGCCACGTCTCATATGCATCCACGAAGGCAGCCCGTTGGTCATTATTCTTAAGCACCGGCAGTTCTGGCTGCTCTGGTTTCCGCGGTGGGTTCACGATGTCATCCAAATCGCATACATAGCTGGCCAAGGCACAAACCTTTAGTTTTAACCGGCGGATATAAATGTCATTTTCGTCCACCCTACATTCCATTCCTGCCTTAAGCAGGTTTTTTGTACGTTCCAGCTCATCCCGGGCAATCTGCAGTTCGGTCATGGGTTCCTCCGGGTCCCGGATGTCCTCCTCCGTTTCTGGAATCTCCGTGAATTCACCATCAATCACGGTATCCTGGGATTCCGGCATACCAGGGACATCGTTTTCATGTTCTGATGCCTCATCCTCAGCACTTCCCAAGAGGCTGAGTAATTCCTTTACGTACTTGCCCCAGGTCAAGCTCAGAAATGTCTCGCACATATTATCCTGGAAATGAATCCGTTCCGGGCCGCATTGATAAAAGCCGTACTCCGTTGACCCGCTGTTATGGGGTTCTCCGTGATTGATTATCAACTCCTGCCTCAGCAGTTTCACGTTCCCGTCATTGACGGCCTGCGCACACGGCTTGGACATGTGATGCTGATAGAAGTCCAGAACACATTCCTCCTGGGAAGGGATGGCCGTTTCCTCCCGGTGCATATCCGCGGTATCCAGCGGCAGACAATCCGGCTTTGTCTTTGGGGGTTCCAGATGCTCCGGGCGCCGCTGCGAACTATAACATTCCAACTCACAGTCACCGCGCCTGACGCATTCCCAGCAGCACACCCGGCTGCAGTCCTCCCCGGGTCCCGGGATGAGCTTATGGGCCTCCTCCAGGGTGCAGTCAAATTCTGGTCGGTGGATGCACTTCCCGGTCTTCTCTGGATGAGCCTGTTCTGATTTTGGTAGTTCCGGCTCCGGCTCTTCATCCTGAGGGGCCGGCTCCGGTTCAACTTGTGACGTCACAAGTTCCGGCTCCGTCTTTACTCTGTGTCGGAATTGGTATTCTTCCTCCAGACGGGTATTTTCTACGTCGAATACGGTCCGTCCCGAATCCGTGTAAAAAACTGTAACGTCCTGCCGTTTAAGAACTTTGTATGATAGTCCAAAAGCAGTAACTTCACACTCTTTTTCGGGCCTGGCATATCCGGCATCCAGGTATGCTCCAACAACCACGGCAAGGGCGGCACCATACGCATTGTCTATCGTCCTGTTTCCAGCAGTGAAATGTATTACCTCCGGCTCTCTTTCAGCTCCTTCATCCAGTTGCGATGTTACAACTTTCCCGCTCAGCTCTCCCTCATGTTCCTTCAGCTCTGGTTGTAATGTCACAACTTCCTTTACCTGCTGAGGTTCCGGCTTCCGGATAGCCTGCAGCTGCTTAACTGTCATATCCGGATTAGCCAGGGTCCGCTGTTCTTCCGTCAGGTAAGCCAGCTCCACCAGCTGGGAGACTTTATACTCCCTATACTCCTCCGCCAGCACCGGGCTGTTCCCGTCCTTACTCAACTGATCATTGACCTTGATGCACCGGCTGGCCCATCCCTTATCCCGGTCGTATTTGTCACGGACGAATTCCTCAAAATTCTGATATCCGGCCTCCTGGAAGAGTTTTCTGTCCCGGATGGCCTTAAGATAAAACCCAACCGCTATGTAATTCCTGACTGCGGCCCACATATTGGTTTCTATACCATCCATGGCCTGTGCCAGGGTCATGTCACGTTCATACCATTGCATTACTTCATTCATCGCGGCCCTCCTACTTCATCGTCTCATACATCCACTTCTTCTCATTCCACGCAACAGCCACCGGCGCCCCGCAGTCATAGCAGTCCACGTCAAATTCAGTCTCCGTCATGTTGGTCAGATACCTGGCCTGCCGGCCGCATTCACATTTCATGTACAGCGGAACCATACGCTCCATCCTTGTCACGGCCCCGCATTCGCACCGGTAATGATTCAGTCGTGTCTTGGCACAGAATCCCCTGGTCTTTCCACAGGCAGGGCATTTCATGTACAGATACCCTCCATATCCTGCGGAGATGATGTTAGGCGCCGGTTCTCCGCCTTCCTTTTTCGGAATCCATGCTGCTTCCACCACTGTCTCAGCCTCCTGTCTTTCCTGACCTGGATAGACTGTTTCTGTCGATTCCTGAACCGGTGCCACAGCTACGCCTTCCTGCTGTTTCTGTCCCCTGCTTCCAATCAGCCACAGTGATTCTGCCAATTTGCGGAACGCCGTCCGCGCCTGGCCCTCCTCCATGTCCATCACCATATATGCTCCTGGCATTGATATCCTAACTTTCATCCTGTTCTCTCCTTCCCACCGGCATGCATCCGAAGTGAATGTGAAGCTCCGTCCGCCGTCTTGTCTTGATATACACATGATCCCCGCTTATCTCCCGTCCGCACTGGCTGCAGATATAGACCTTGGGTTTTTCAGTTTTTCTTTCTTTCACTTTAGCCATCAGACCGTCTCCTCTTCTGCCGCATCCATAACAAGTTTTCTTAATTCCATGACACTAACTATGACACTGCCATAGCACTTTTTCTGGTACACAGCCTGGCTGATTGATTCACACAACCCAGAATCTGCTACTGCCTGGTTGATTCTCTGCAGGCTCTTCTCTTCATCCGACCGTTTTATGTACAGATTCCTGTGTACTACTTCATGAATGACTGCTTCTGTCATTCTCTTGAGTTCCTGCCGCAGGCTGTTGTATGCTGTTCTGTGTTTTGTCCGGAGGGTTTCCAGCGGCACATTATCCTCATTCTTCTTGAGTTTCCACAGTAAATCCTTATACCTCTGGATATCAATGCTGTTGATTTCTGGTATTTCATCTTCCACAAAGGCATCCCAGAACATAATCCATTCCAGGTCAGCAAACCTATCCACATCCTGCTTTGTCTTGAAATGCGGATAATGGCCAGGAACACGTCTAACACCAATTTCCCATATCTTCCTTTCGGCATATTCTCTTACTTCGTCCGTCATGATTTCCTCCAAGTAACCACTTTTCATGGTTACAGTAACCATCTTTTTATACTCATTGGATACCGCTCAAACCCTCATAAAATAAGGCTTTGTCAGCCACGGTAACCAAAGTAACCATGTTTTTAGGTTCCCTTACGCGCGAGGCATTTTTTCTAAATCTTTGTTAAAATATATACAAAGATTGTTAAATATTTTTTCTGTATATAGATAGGGGTTTTCGGATGGTTCCATGGTTACTCACCCCTAAAAACACCCGCAAACCCGCATGAAACCTAGCTTTTTGCGGTAACCATGCCTTGGTTACTCCATGGTTCCTGTCAGTTGAACGGCAGCCGTTCCTGGCCGTCATCCTCTATTTTCACAAATCCATCCCTGTCCGTGTTGTCATTTAACTTGAGAAAAATGCACCGTATCTTATTCCCATTGAAGCTTTTCACCTTGTCCATCCGTTTCCGGTTCCCTTCCACTTGGATAATGCCCTTCCGGTTCGCCCAGGACAGGAAAGATGTGCGCGAAAACCCGCCTTCCTTGCATAAAGCCGTAAAGGCCGTGGCGTAGATGATGGCATATCCATTCTCAATCGTGCCCCACTTTTCCACGTTCTCCACTTTATCGTCGAATCTGGCCGGATTCATGGCCACCTTGTCCAGCACGTACTGGTAGCACCTCTCATTGTCGGACAGATCATCACGGTCCACCAGGACCTCCCTGGCCTCCTCCAGACTTATGTACTGCCTGTCCTTAAACAGGTAATCTGTGGCCAGCTTGTCGGCCGTCAAGATGATTGACAGGGACAGGCTCTGCTTCTGCATCTTCTCATCATCCGCCAGCTGGCGCAGGAAGCCCTGCTGTATTTCGCGGATCCGATCAACCCCAATGTCTTTGACGACATCCACGAACTCCTGGCCGGCATGGCCATAATTGCGCTTGACCAGCTCCGCAGTGGCCCCAGGATCGTCAAAAACCCGCTGACCGCACTCAATTTCCAGTATTCGGTTGATAGCGCCACCCTGGGTCACATAGGAGCTCAAAGGCCGTTCTCCGTTGGTCAGAATACAGTTCTTCCAGTGGTTCTCCCGGTTCAGTCCCAGCTCCTTGTTGGAACGGGTCTTGCCCTTTCCGGAGCACAGGTCATAGACCAGCCCCTCAAAGTTGTCCTCTATCTTCCGGTTCTTCTTGCTGGTATCATCCAGAATGAGGGGCAGGTTATTCAGCAGGTCGCAGATTGCTTCCAGCCCGACCTCTGTCCCCTTATAATCTTTAATGTAGGCGCTCTCGTCCGGATCCGCCCAGACAGACGCAGCCAGCATCAGATCCACCGTCTTGCCGCCCTCCGTCTCTCCCCAGAGGTCCACAAAGTACGGCAGGCCGCCCAGGAGCTGCACCAGGACACTTGAAAAGGATGCCGCCAACATAAACTTAACCTCCAGCCGGCCAATCCGGCGCAGCTCCAGCACATGCTCATACCACTTATTACGGCTTCCGGATGGCCCGATGCTCTCCGCTATCTGGCGGAACCGCACGTCTCCATCAAATACAATGTCAGTATCATACGGCAGAAATCCTCCGCGGATCCATCCAAGTTTTGACGTGGAATACTGAACCACTATGTGTTCCTCGTTTGCGTTTTCGACATCTGCCAAAAACCGCACAAGGTACTTCGCATTCTCGCTGGTGACCGCTATCCCACGACCAGACAGGCTTACTATCTTATTGGCGGACGTAACCATGGTCTTAGGCACAATGATTTCATCCCAGCGCCCGTTGCGCTTGTACGCCAGTTTTATCTGCTCCTCCCCGGTCTCCAGGTTACGCAGACGCTCCACCGGCAGGATAGGATGGTAGCAGGCCAGGATGTCTGTGTATCCCGTGGTGGGGTTCCGGAGGAATATCCCTCCCTCACCGGCAATCCACTCCTTACACTGCATCCGGTCATAGGGTCCATCAAAATTAGTCCATTGCTCCAGCGTGCAGGGCTGGTTTTTCTTATCCCGTTCCCGGCGCCGCATCTCCCGCTCCACACGTTTATAGGCCTTGACCAGTTCCTGGAACTTCTTTTTCACCCCCAGCTCTCCGGCCCGGTCCTCCAGCGACAGCAGCAGCCTTGACTTGTACAGCTCGTCCTCCTGGTCAAACACCTCTGTCAGCACATCATCCGACAATACTGTTTCAGCCGTCAGCTCCTTCAACGGCACCATGCTACCACCTCGCTTCCAATCCGCTTAACTCCGCCTGCACATAGAGCTGATACTGCAGGGCATTGTAACAGTCACACCACACATCACTTAGCGGCTCTGAACGCTCCATATAGGCCCGGCAGACGCTTATGAGCCTGTTGTTCAGCCGGCGCTTCTCCCGTTCCCGGTCCGCCTCTTTCTGGCGCATCGAGCGCTGTTTCTGCGCCCGGTAAACCGCCAGCCGGCTGGAAAATGTCGGCTTCTGATATTCCCCGCCAAGGCTCATGAATGCCTCCTTGAAGGAGACCTCATCCATCTTCATGATAAAATCAAAGATATCACCATGGGCGCCGCAGGCATGGCAATGGAAGTCCCGGTCATATACCTTAAGGGATGGTTCCCGGTCTCCGCCATGGAAGGGACAGTGGATGAAGCCGGCACGGTTGGGCTGGAACCCATACCGCTCCACCACATCCCTCATGCTGTATGTTGCCTTAATTTCCTCACTGGTCATGGCAATCACCGCCCAGCAGCTCTATAATCTGTTTCCCGGTGTCCTTCTTCTCGCAGAACAGGAACCGGCAGCCATACTTGCGTTCAAATGTGCATAAAATTTTATAAAGCTTATCCCCGGTTGTAGCCTTCGTCTCCCGCTCCATCCATCTGCCTGTATGCGGATCCTTATACCGTTCTACCCGTCTGGGATTCCTCCACCATATCACATCCTCCAGGCATTCAATCCCCCGGCCGTGTTCACACAGAATGATGATTTCAATTCCATGTTCCCTGGCCCGCAGAATTTCATCGCGGAACCGGTTATGCCCCTGGCAGACATTCCCGCACAGCTCCGTCAGATCCTGTTTCCGGTCTATAATCAAACGGGGATTATCATAGTTCATATAATCCCCGACATATAATTTTGATACGAAATGGTCCACACCCTGGCGGTCAAACTCCGCCACAATCTTCCGGATGGCCCGGGCCTTCTCGCGGCTGTCAATCTGTATATTCAAGCAATCACCTCTGTCTAATTAAACGGCAGTCCTTCGTCCTCCACTCCATCAGGAATATTCATAAACCCATCACCAATCGCACCGACAGGAGCCTGTCTCTGAGACGAAGCTGCCTGCGTATAGCCGCTGCCTGTATCAGATGATACGTTCCTGCTGTCTGCGAATTCCTGGTCATCCAGAATGACATCCGCGGTATATACTTTTTGGCCCTCTTTATTCACATAGCTGCCTGTCTGAAGCCTTCCGGAAACAAGGACACGCATTCCCTGACGGAAATACTTCTCCGCAAACTCCCCGGCCCGGTCAAATGCAACACAGTTAATAAAATCTGCCGCCTGATCGTTGTCCTGGTTCCTGCGTCCTCTCCGGTCCACTGCCAGCGTATACTTCGCAATCGTCATGGAGCGCTCGCCCTGCGAATATCTGATTTCCGGGTCCCGGGTCAGCCTTCCCATAAGAATCACTCTATTCATTTTTCGACTCCTCTGACTCCCTTTTCTTGTATAGTTCCAATTTTTCCATGCAGTCCTTATACTGGGCCACGTTCATTTCCGTCATATCCTTGATGCTGTACATCTTAAAGATATTATCCATCTTGAGCCCTTTGTGGCTGTATTTCTCAACCAGCTTCCTGATGGTTTCAATCATGGCCGGCGTGACCTTATCCATCCCTGCGGCCTGTTCTGACTGTGATGTGGATGTTCCCGTCTTTGCCCCTGCCTGCTTCTCAGTTTCCTGTTTTCCGGATGTCTTTACGCTTCCCTTTGCGCCCTTGTTGGACGTCTGCCCTTTTCCGGCTGTATTATCCTGGTTGTCCGCATCCTTCACATCATCAATGCAGAACAGACCATTCAGGGCATATTTCCTGGCATAGCTGCTGGTGCTCCCTGTCACCTGTGACACATCCATTCCCTTCTTTTCCTGTTCCTCCCTCGCATAGGCCGTGTTCTCCACGGTCTCGCCGGATTCACAATCCACAAACCGGGCCGTGGCCCTGATGTAATACCGGTCCCCAATCATAACCAGCTCGTCTCCGACCACCAGCGCCGCCTTTACCTCCTGAAGGAGGGGCTTGGCCGCCTCCTGGATATCCTCACAGTTCCGGTAATAGTAGTTTCCGAACTTGTTATACTGGTTCTTAGGCGCTTTCAGACCGGACTGGACATGCTGCAGTTTCTCATATACATTCATGGTCTACACCTCCTCTATCCGGATAATGGTGTCGTTCGATGCATATTTAATTAAACTCGAAGTCAGTTCTTTGGCTGTAAGCGCTCCCCCTGCCTCCTTCAGGAGTTTCTCCAGCAAATCTGCTGATTCGGAATCAATCTTGACGACTCCATCCCCTCTCGCATTCCGGTTAATTCTGACTTCGCTTTTTCTACTTACAGTAATAATATTCGCCATCAAACATCCTTCCTTTCGTAGTACAGCCCCAGACTGATCATGGCCATCTCCAGCTCCTGCAGTTCGGAATCCGTCCCCACCACCGTATATACTGCGGTATGGGAATCCGGTGCCGTCAACGGTGCGGCGCTCTCCTCATCCACGGACCTTATCTCATCCTTTACGGCTTTTTCCGCTTCTTTGCGGATACGCTCTTCTTCCTCTTTTACGGCTTCTCTACGGATACGTTCCTCCTCGGCCACACGCCGGCGTTCTTCTGCCCGTATCCGTTCAATCTCTGCCTGGTGTCTGCGTTCCTCCTCCTGCCTGCGGCGCTCCTCTTCCTTACGCAATGTCTCTGCCTTCTGGGTCTCATACCGGTTGATGTATGCCAGCGCATCCGGAAGGCTCAGCGTAGCCTGGAATTTCCGCAGGGCATCCGGTACCGCATCGGACTGCATGGCCTCAATGGCCGCCTTGCCTGCCCTGGCGCCGGCTATGGCCTCTGATATTGCCTTTCGGATAGACTTGACAGAGACGCTGGCATTGCTCCACTTGTCCTCCTGCAGACGGTAGAGCGGGAGAAAGTCCGCCATATCGCCGATCTCTTCCATGTAGATCTTCTCTATCTCCGCCTGGCGTTCCTTGATCCGCTTATCCTCAAACGCCTCAATCTGTCCATTGATATGGTTGATCGGCTTGTCCACCAAGGCGGTCATCTGCTTCACTCGGGCATGGAACTGATTATATGGTTCCATCCACTGCGCCTTGACCTCTTTATCGCTATCTTCTATAGACTTCTTAAGTTTACGCAGACCTGCCACCGTTTTTTTGGCGCCTGCCTTAGTATCCTCTGTGAAAACCACATTGTCATACTGGCTCATTTCAATTACAAGCTGTTTTTCAATCTCGTTAAAGTTTGTCTGAATCTGGCCGGCTACCGGCTTTACCTGTAATACAATTTCTCCCATCATATCCTCCTATTTGTTTGTTGATTCTATGTTTCCTGCGCACCGCGGCGCCTTTCTGACACTGACTGCAGGCCGGGCCATCCGGAATCCGGTACTGGCCGCACACATCACATTTATGCATGTCACGCATCCTGCAGCACCTCCACCTGTTCGTCCGGCCGGAAACTCACATCCGACCGGATGGAACCAAGGTGAAACATTACAATAATCATGTTCCGCATCTGGTGTATCTTCTCAATCGTAGGGCTCATCCAATTGCCTGCGGCGCCATACTCAATATGTATCCTCTGTCCCTCCTGCAGATCACCTGCTCTAATTATCATTCAGAAACACCTCTCCCTCCAGAAATGCCATGTCCTGCAGCACCTGGTTGTAATGCTCCTGGACTTCGGTACTGGCAGACTCTACCGCTTTCCTGGCCATCTGTTCACGAAACAGCGTCCAAAGACGAAAATAGATTTTATCATCCATGGCATTTTTCCTCGTCCATCATCTTTGCAGCCATGCCGCACAACATTCCTAAATATGCGTTTTTATTGATTCCAATAGCATTGCACAAAGCACTGACTGTATCTGCCAACAAACGGGCGGTTGCTGTCATAACCTCATCCTGATTCCCTACGACAACAACTGATACTTCGTTGCGCTCTCCAGCATCCCTTATTTCGATTCCTACGGTTGTTACATTCTTTTCAGCTTTAATCATCTTGATTTTTCCTCCATTCCCTCGTATAATGAGGGTGATTAGTTATTATTAGTTAACGGACCTTTGGACGGCTCCACCCGTCTGGGGTCCATTTTTTGTACGACTGGCACGGTATCATCCGGCTCCGCTCCGGGCATCTGTTCCTGTACTGGCATGTCCGGCATACATCCTCTGTCATCGTCTGACCCCTCCCTACTCCTTGACATAAACAGACTTGGTATCGTTGTCATATACCAGCCGCAACGTGTTGCCGATATCGTCCTCTATCATGGCCTCGTTGTCATGTACGGCCAATTTAAAATAGCGTATCTCAAAACCTTCTGACTGTAGCCACTTGCGGATTGCGTACTCCGCGATGCTCTTTGCGCCTTTAATCATCTTCCTCACCTCCCTTCAAATTGCGCCCATCACCAGGGCTATAATCCACCCAGTTGCCACCACCATCCCGCCCATCAGGATGACCGCCGGCACAATCCGCTTAGCTGCCCTCATAATTGGGCCGTCCCGGCGTCTCCTGCGGCGCCGCACCTCAATTACCCGCTGCCTGCCCATAACATGGGTCAGCACTATGGTGGCCGGTCCCACAAAATCCACACGCCAGCCGGGATACTGGGCCGCTGCTCTGGCGCGGATGCGATGTTCCGCAAATGTTTTAGCTCTCATTGGCTTGTCTCTCCTTTCTATGCTTGTCCTCCATGGCCGCCCTTAGGCGGTCTTTCTCTTCCTACGAAATCCCAGTGGAAGCATCAGATTGTCCTGCAGCGCATAGGCAATGCGCCGTTTTTCTTCATCAGTCAGTGATTCCATTGGAACATCCTGGCCATCAATTTCTATGTATTTGAATACTTTCAATTTCTGCACTATCACCACCCCTCCCTGGTAGATTGTATGCGGTACCGGTTGTACTTGTTTCCTTCCTCTCATAGTCCTTGCACGGATACCACCGTGTCCGTTCCGGGCACTGGCTATGCCGACAGGTCTTGCAGGTCGTGTTAATATGTACCGCCTCCCTCGTTGCGTTTTATTCCCCTCCTTGTTATACTGTACTTACAGGCGTTGCAGCGCCGAGTACAAAACTTATACCTATATATCAGGAGGAGATGTCTCTATGTTTTCAAAAGAACAAGAACTGCTATCATCGGTTTATCAAAACTATCTTGAAACCGGAAAACGCGAATGCGGTCTTACTTTTTCCAATCTTCAAGATAAATCAGAAACCTATGATATTCTCGATAATCTGCGTGATGATGGATTTATCGAATATACAGCCAGGGCTATGGGATTTTGTCAGTTCAAGATAACAACTTATGGAATCCAGTTCTCCAAGAATGGATTTAAGGAGCCTGAACTTTCCCCCTCAATCCAAGGTGACAACAACATTGTAATTTCCGGATCTAGCAACACTGTTTCTGGTAACTACAACTCTATTTGGGTCGATATTGCAAACTCCGATTTACCTGAAGATAGTAAAAAAATTATAGAGTCATTCCTTTACGAAATGCGTAATCCTCGCCTGACTCCTGATAAAAAAGAAAGTAAAATCAATTCGTTTTTATCTGATATTTCATCAGGCACCATATCCGGAATCGCCGCTTCTGGCATATCAGCTCTTCTCGCTGCGCTTCTTAACCAGCTTCATTTTTAACCGCATCAGCCGATACGTAAGCTTCTCTTTCAGCGTACCAGCTGAAATTTTGACCAAGATCGGTTCCATACATTGACTTTCTTTCTTCTTTTTCAAGAGATACACTTTTGTCAGTCGAGTAGCATTTTCAACAAAAAGCGAATACTCTTCTCCCTGAACTTCAAAAATACCCTTTATCTCCACCTCGCTCCCCCTCCTTTTCCAGTTGACACACGCATGTGATAGTGGTATATTCTTTTTATCGAACATAAGTTTGGTTTCTACAAAAAATAATCAATTGTAACACTAAAATAATCTGCAAGAATTTTAAGTTTATCCGCTTTTGGTTTGCTTCGCCCGTTTTTCCAGTCAGATAGCGTTGCGGTAGCAATGCCTGTATCCCGTGAGACTTTATAGGGGGTTACTCCTTTCTCTATGCAAAGTCTCTCAAATTTTTTGTACACAAAATCACCACCTTTCCTATATAACGTATTGACTTTATCACGGAAATGCGATATATTTTAGTTACCACACAAAAATATATGTTGCATTTCCGCGATAAGAAAGATTTCCGCTCTTTGTATCGGAAAACTTTGATAGTTACAATATATCACGGTTTTCTTTCTGTGTCAACAAAAATTAAGAAGGTTTTCTTTCTTTCGCAAAGAAAGGACTTTTATGTATGAAAAATTTGAAGAATTATTAAAAGAGAATGAATCAACGCCATATAGAGTATCAAAAGCAACCGGAATTGCTACGGCCACGCTTTCTGACTGGAAAAACGGAAAGAGCACCCCTAAAAAAGATAAACTTGCGCTTATTGCCAATTACTTCAAAGTCCCGCCCAGTTTTTTTGATGACATTCCGTCACCAAATTGCCCTGAATGCGGAGAATTGCTTAATCCATATGGAGAAGCAGCTAATTATCATGATATCCAACATGCAAAGTGGCGAAAGGCTGTTGAAAAATTTGGCTTCTGTTGGCCTAGTCCTGTAGCAGAGAATGCAAAAGGTATAGCACGAAGTAAATTAATAAAAGCTGGGGATTCCCAACCTTTAAGTGTACGTTTAGAATTATATATGGAAATCTTCAAAGCATTATTTTCCCGTAGTCTAATTGCTAATGATTTCAGTTTACTTCATCCGACTTTTGAGCAGTATATTGCCATGCTCTTAAATCAAAAACAATTTGAACGGTTAATAGATGCTGAAGCTCGACAATTATTAATTGAAAAATATGGAACGGCTGCGGGGATTCATGAAGGAGAAACCTATTATCGCGTTCCTCGAATTAAAAAAGTTTCTTCTCTTCCTTCCAAATTAAGCTATGAGGACACGAAAAAATTACTTGCGCGAAATGGAAATGAGTTTACTACAGAACAAAGACTAGAATTAATCAAACTTTTGTCCGAAATAAAATAAGGATTAATTTATGAATAATGCTATCTTCTAAACGCTATATTGGCATGATGGAAAAGATTGTCTCAATATATGTTGATTGTGGTATATCTTCTCTTCCGTTTGACTGCTTTACTGTACTAAAATTTTATGGTTTTAGAATCTTCACCTATTCACAACTAAGGAAACAAAACTTACGATTATATAATATAATGACTGCTTATACGCAAGATTCATTAATCTGGGGCGATATAATTGCCTATAATGAAAAAGCAGCACCGAATCGTATTCGTTTTTCTCTTATGCATGAATTTGGACACTATGTGTTTGGGCACGAAGAAGAGGGACAGAAAGAAGAAAATGAGGCGGATATGTTTGCAGCATCTATTCTTGCACCTTATATTTTGATTCATAAGTTTAAATGTAAAAATGCCAATCAAATACATGATACTTTCGGCTTATCCTATATGGCTTCAAATAAAGCGTTGCTGTCCTACAAGGAATGGTTCCGTAACATTTCCTACAGCGCAACCAGGAAGCCCACAGAGCCGGAGCAGCAGCTGGAGCATATTTTCTTTCCAGAGCCAAACTTGATTCCGCTCATGGAAGGTATTGTTCAACCGGCCAGAGAATGCTACACCGAAAATAACGAGGAAGAACTGGATGAACGTTCTAATTTTATGAAGTTTTTAGGCAGATGGCGCGGGGACCTGGGATTTGGAATTGCTGAAGATAAGTGGCTTTACGGTAATGATTTATAAGAAATTGCTTATTTTAATAAATAAACACATATAAAACTAAGGAGGATTAGCTTGTGAAAAAAATGAAGGTATTTATTACATCCGTTCTTCTATCATCTGCGTTAAGCATAACTGCACTGGCAGGGGAATGGAAACAGGACGATATTGGATGGTGGTATCAGAATGATGACGGAAGTTATACAACAGACACCTGGCAAAATATTGAAGGAAAGAACTATCTTTTTGATGCTAATGGGTATATGAGAACTGGATGGATACATACTGTCAGTGGGAAATGGTACTATCTCAATCCCACTGGAGAAATGAGGTATGATGATTTAACAGAAAATGGTATCACATACCACTTCGACTCCAATGGCTATTGCACAAATCCTAATAATGAAAGTGGCTTTGATAGTGACTACCAGTCCATATTAAATCAAGAACAGCTTGAAGCACAAAAACGTCTTTTAGACCAGGGAACATCAACAGGAAATGCCTATGAAGAAAACATAGTGTACGAACACGATGCCGCACCGCAACCTATAAAAAATAGGTTTCCTTTAGCTGATATGCAATTCTAGTCATAAAAATAATCTAACGAGGAAATGAATATGGGAACACAAGAGTCTTATTTTGATGGAGGACTTCTCCAACTAATTGGCTGGAATTTGCTTGGAGCAATCATAACATTCCTTACCTTTGGTATCTGTTATCCTTGGGCATTATGCATGGTATACGGCTGGGAAATCAAGCACACTGTTGTCGAAGGCAGACGTCTAAAGTTTACAGGAACAGCCATGCAACTTTTCGGTAATTGGATTAAATGGTTACTCCTTTGTCTGGTTACATGCGGCATCTATAGCTTTTGGCTTTCTATCGCATTAAAAAAATGGAAAGTTAAGCATACAGAATTTGCGGACTAAACAGTAAAAAGCCCCTGGAGCCGCGAACTCCCGCGCTCCAGGGGCCACCACCTTGACAATAATATCCTTACCCGGGCAGCCGGGAGGGCGTGCGTGCCATTCGTTCTGAGTCTTGACAGGAAGGATGGTTGCTTATGAGTACATATGAGGAATTTCAGATTATATTAGGCGTTGCCTTGTTAATCGTTGCAATCCTGAACATGAAAAATAAGTAAGCCGCCCTGCTCCTTGGCCGGATGGGCGACTTACTAAAGTTGTTATAATTCGCCAGGACGGATAGGCTTAATCTATCTCCCGGCTGTCTTGTTAAGTATATTATACCAAATATACGGAAATTGTCAAATGTGAAAAGCGGCCCTGTTACCAGCAGGAACCGCCCTCACATAGTTTTCTCTTACCGGATCGCCCCAGCAAGATATAATTAATTACCTTAAGCAAGTAAATTATATCATTCCTGGAGCGTCCTGGCAAGGGGCGTATTTTTTATACCCTTTTTTCAAAGCTCACCAAAATCTTACAGGCTGTAATATGGGTTATAATATGGGCCGAAATGAGAATTGAAACATCCCCCAAACTCATATACATGATAGGAACAGGAGATGATATAATGCCAGCAACACCACTAGAAATCGGCGCCGCCTACGTTCGTGTCAGCACAGACGATCAGACGGAGCTGTCTCCGGATGCCCAGATACGCGTCATCATGGACGCTGCCAAGGCGGACGGTTTTATAATTCCCAAAGAATACATATTTATTGAGAAGAAAGGAATCTCCGGCCGCAAAGCAGACAACCGGCCAGAGTTCCAGCGCATGATAGCCATTGCCAAATCACAGAAGCCGGCCCCATTTAAGCGGCTCTATCTCTGGAAGTTCTCCCGGTTCGCCAGAAACCAGGAGGAAAGCACCTTCTACAAAGGCATCTTGAGAAAAAAATGTGATGTAGAAATTAAGAGCGTATCGGAACCCATCATGGAAGGCATGTTTGGCCGGCTAATCGAAACCATAATAGAATGGTTTGACGAATATTATTCCATCAACCTCTCCGGCGAGGTGTTGCGCGGTATGACGGAAAAGGCCCTCCGTGAAGGCTACCAGGCCACCCCCTGCCTCGGCTACCGGGCTGTGGGGGAAGGCAAGCCTTTCGCCGTGGAGGAAAAATCATATGCCATCGTTGAATATATTTTCCAGACCTACCATAGCGGGAAGGATATGACCGCCACGGCCAGGGCCGCCAATGCCAGAGGATACCGGACCCGCCGCGGCAACCTATTCGACCGCCGGGGCATTAACCGGATTCTTGCCAACCGCTTTTATATTGGCGAGGTCATATGGAACGGGTATTCCTTCCGGGGCACCCATGAGGTGCGTTCCTCCGTCACCTCCCTATTTGACGATGTTCAGAAGCGGATTGAAAAGGAATATCGGCCCCAAAAACGCCGGGAGGTTTCCAACAATGTCCACTGGCTTTCCGGTTTGCTCAAATGCAGCATATGCGGCGGCAGCCTTGGCTACAATCGTTCCAATGACCAGAAGAAGCGGCCTGACTTCTTCCAGTGCTGGAAGTATGCAAAGGGGATGCATCCGGGTTCCTGCTGCCTGGCCGTACACCTGGCGGAAAAAGCTGTGATTGAATCTCTGGAAGAAGTCCTTGAAACAAATGAACTGGAATATGAATACATCCAACAAACCGATGATGCTGTAAACGCCGAAGAAATCGCCATTCAGGAGGCCCTTGCCCGCTTAGAAGTCAAGGAGCGGCGTATCAGGGAAGCTTACGAGAATGAAATTGACACCCTGGAGGAATATAAGCAGAATAAGCTCCGTCTGAGGGCTGAAAGGGAAGAACTCATGGCTGATGCCGAAAGACTCCGCAGGCAGGCAGAACAGTCTCCTGCCAAGGTTCCAAGCAAGGAAGATATCATGCGCCAGATTGCGCATGTGCATGAGATTTTGGCAGACCCAAATATCAGTTATGAGATAAAAGGGAATGCCCTCCGCAAGATAGTCAAAGAGATTGTTTTTGACCGCGGCAAAGGGCATTTACATATTCATTTTTATATATCATAGGTTATTGCAGTCCGGTCCACCATACTGACTCATTATAAACTGAGCCATCTGGGCATTGGGCTCTTTGATATTAACCGGAAATTCCAATCTCTTCTCATAAATCCACA
>OHPG01000399.1_pt1 | contig 18195 bp, 34 predicted proteins | sample 1577751 | NCBI WGS metagenome assembly OHPG01 (sample SAMEA3879548, study PRJEB24766) | human gut metagenome | biome: human-associated habitat; feature: feces | place: USA | collected 1985/1987
GTATAGCACCACTGAACAATATTTTTTTGGGAAGAACTATTTAATATTAGAAATATAATAACAACAGAAAAGGAATGGAAACAATGGAACAGACGACAACATCAATTCCGAAAGAGAAAAGCAAACAGGAAAGACTGTTTTTAACTAAACAGGGAAACTTTGTCACAGAATGGGATATCAAAAAGGCTGCTCAAATTATTTTCAATCAAAATTTAACACAGATCAATTTTGACCAATTTATTACAAATTGTCTGGGAATTGATGCAGAGCTTGATCCGGATATGGATACATTAAGCAAAATCAAAATACTTTTAAGGCATGGAGAAATAGTCAGGGCAATCAGATTGTATTATAACGATTCTGATAAACAGAAGACCACCCTCAAAGAAGCTCGTGATGCGATTTATCAATTAGAAGCAACTATGAAACAGAATGGAGAATTATTATAGTAATGCAGAAAATAGGGAAATACAAAATGGAAATTATTACAGCCCATAACGGGGCTGAAGTAATTCATATTAAATCTACAGAGTACGTTCATACTAAGTATGACAAAATTATGTCAGATTGGAGAAATCAGGAACGAATCAAAAGACAGAAAGCAAAAAAGAGTAAAAGTAAGATCATTAATATTTTCAGAAAAATAGCTGCATAAGCGAGAGGATAACAAATGAATACAGAAAATAAAGAGATAATGTCATTTGCAGGAACAAGTACATCAAAGGCAAATAAAGTGCCGTATTCTAAGATATTTGAAGAAGTCTACAATGACGATGGGACTGCAAGATTTATATCAAGGGAAAGATTTTTGTATCCTGGAGAAGAAGGAGAAGATTATCTTCCGAAGTTTGAATACCAATATTTTATAAATGTAGTTGATATGGGCGCTATAGAGAAAGATAACAATACTATACGCATCGAGCTGTCTATAATTCCGTGTCAAGAATACGTTCATAAAAAAATCATAGAACGTATCCAAGAAGATTACGATACTACAGAAATGGTACAAACAAGCGACCTCTGGGATTATCTGAATCGTCCTATCATAACAACAGAAAATTTTACATATAACGAAGAGGATGTACCGGATGTATGGTATGACTATTTTTATAATCCAACAGCAAACAATACAGTTATAGAAAAACTTGATTGTATAGCAACTATCCTGCCATGTATTAATGCAAGATTTGGATATTATATGGATAAATATAACAACTATATTGGTACAACTGGATGGGATTTACTTAAAGATGATATTCTCGGAAAAGATTTCTTACAGGAAGCTTTGAAGAGGTTTAATATCTAAAAAAACATAAATAAAAGGAGATTTTATCAATGGAAAACATGGAAAACAAAGTAATTGAATTTAATGGAGAGAGAGAAACAAGAGTTGTCAAAAATCGTAGAATTGCTTATGAGCTGCGGAAATTAGGTTATAAGATTTTGAGAACAGAACCTAATAAATTCCGTCCGGAGCTTGATGTCTATATCTTTAAGAATGAAAAAGGTTTAAAAGAAGAACTGAACAGATTATGCGAGGATTATAAAGAACGTAGAAATCAGAATATTGCGTAAATAAAAAAATAGGAGAAGAAGTTGCAATGAAACATAATGTTAAAACAAAAGCTGTGACAAGTAGACGTATTGCATGGAGATTGAGAAAGGAGGGATTTAAAATCTTATCTGTTGAGCCTGACAGATCAAAGCCGGAATTTGATGTATATATCTTTAAGGTAGTACCTGGCTTTCAAGAGAAATTAGACCAGTTTATTCAGGAATCTGTCGAATATCGAAAAGCTCATCAGATGGGAGCTTGAATATAAAAGGTCAAGGTAAGTAGCTATGGAAGAAAATAAGGAACAAGATGATTATGTAGTCATCAGAAAAAGTGCAGTAAATAAGTTGCGAAATGGAATCAAAAATGGATGGCAAATGATGTTGTATTGTAAAATTTATGCAATGTCAGCTCAAAAAGGATTTTGTACAGCCACCAATAAATATTTTGCAAGTTTTATTGGCACTACAGAAAGAAATATCCAAAAATATTTAAGTGATCTCAAAGCGAAAGGTTTTATAAAAATCTATGAAGTCAAAGCAGGATCACATACAGAGTCAAGAAAAATATATCCTCAAATAAATCCAGAAGAAAATCTAAATAATCCAATCAATCTAAGCAATAATAATCCACCCACGTCCAATCATTCATCCCACCCATGTCCGACTGTTCATCCCACCCACGAACAGTTAGGTCATGACCCACGAACAGTTGGGTCACAACCCACGAACAAATGGGTCGTAACCCACGAACAAATGGACACCCAAGTAATAGATAGTAATAGTATAGTAATAGATAGTAACGGAGACGCTGCGGCTGTAGCCTTGCTGGATGTCGCTGACGCTCCAGAACGCTCCGCTTCGCTCGCTCAACAACAGAAGTATAACGAAATCGATTTTAATGGATTAATAAAAAATTCTGATATGCCAGGTATTATACAAAGGCAATATGAAAAATTAATTTCGGAAAAGGAGTTATCTATTGAAGAAATAGTGGATTCATTATTAGATGAATTTACAACCGGATTTTATAAATGTAATAGAGATGCTGTAAAAACTTATATCAATTATTTAGTGTGCAAAGGAGAATAAAATTATGTGTAGATTTTTATCAGGTGTAATCATGAAAAACAGAGTTGTGTTAGCTCCTATTTATAATCAGAGTCATTCCGGTTTACTGAAGCAGCTTAACATCGAAGATAATTATACTAATGCTTCACGTATTTTTGTGAGAGCAGAATTAGTTCCAAAAAATGATAACAGAATTACCCCAGTTGATGAATGGGAATTTATTGTTGATCAGGATGTTACGCCTGACTGGTTTGATATTGATCGTGTTCGCTACGAAGAAGAAATGAGAGAAGCTGCAAAAGAATGGGTTAAAGAAAATATCGTGGTTGCTGCAGGTTATGCATGGGAGAAAGTGAATTATCGAGGTGAAACACGCTGTATTATGAGCGGCATTTACAAGAAAATGAGTTTTGGTAAAAATAACAACTATGCAGAATCTGATGTGCTGAAAGATTTGGATGAAAGCAAACTTTTAACAGACTTAAAAGCTGAGTTCGGAGATAAATTAAAACCTATTGTAACCGATCTTACGTCATTAGACGGATTCAAAACATATGGGAAAGTTACTGACCGTTATCTCTCTATCCCTACCCAGGAGATGATTATGGAATGTGGTTCTCAGATGTCATGTACAGATGCATTTTGGTTAGCGACACCAAATCAGACCACAGATCGAGGAGATGCTTCTTACGTTCAGGTTGTCAACAGGGGTGGCTGTTGCAGCTACGATGGTTGTAGCTGGAGTGTCAGTGGTGTTCGCCCGTTTTTTATTTTAGAATCTTAAATCTTTAAATCTTTAGATAAAGGTGCAAACAGAAACCAAGAGACAGGGCTAGTGCGTAAGCCTAGCCCGTCAACAACCAAAAGCGACTGAAAGGAGCGTTATGAAAGATGCAAAACTTGATGTGATTGTAAAGGCTATAGATTTGATGCAGTATACATTAACAATTACGTCAAATAGAAAAAGATATCCTGTAAAGCATCTGATCTTAATAAGACGGATCCAAGAAAGATGTATGGACATCTACGAGAATTTGTTGAACGCAAATAGGCTACATGTTGTAAATTTTAAGCAAGAACGCTTAAATTTACAAACAAAAGCAATATCATGTTGCGATCAGTTATCGTGTTATGTTGAAATTTCAATGAAAATGAATCTGATTGGAATGAAAACAGTTGAATACTGGCAAAAACAGATTGAGGATGTCAAGTACATGACAATTGCATGGAGATCAAAAGATCAGAAAAGGTAAAATAATTATTTAGGATGTTCGTTGTATGGCTTCTTACGTTCAGATTGTCAACAGGAATGGCAATTGCAACTACAATGATTGTAACTGGAATGACAATGGTGTTCGCCCGTTCTTGGTCGGAAGACGAAAGAAAGTAAGTATTAGGCTGAAATTAGAGTCCCGATTCAAAAAGAATGAACATCCTTTCTTATGCAGAAATGCAAAAGATAAACACAAAGGAATAAAAATATTATGGAAAGATCTAAAACAGATTTTGAAAAGGTTACAGATTTTGATGCGTTGTATAAAGCTTATAAAAGAGCTTGTGCAGGGAAAGGATCTATAAGCAGCAAACAAAAATTTAGTATAGCCGCATTGGACGGTATATATCAAATTAAGAGAAGAATAGAAACAAAAAGTTATGAAGTTGGTTCGTATAATTCATTTAGAGTATACGAACCAAAAGAAAGATTAGTTACTGCAGGCACGTTTGTTGATAAAATTGTCCAACATGCAATATGTGACAGTGTAATGCATCCAAAATTGCAAAAAGAATTCATACAGACCAACTATGCTGGCCAGGTAAATAAAGGCACAGATTATGGATTGGATTGTCTAAAGGCGCAAATGTATTTAGCATATTGCAAGTATGGATATGATTGCTGGATAGTTAAAGCAGATATTAAGAAATATTTTTATAGCATAGATCATGAGGTTCTGAAAGACATAGTTCAATATTTTATAGACGATAAAGATTTCTACTGGTTGGTAGAAAAATTTATTGATAGCACTAAAGGAACTGGTATCCCTCTTGGAAATCAGATTAGCCAGGTATTTGCTTTAATGTATCTGTCAGGTCTGGATCATTTTGTTACAGGAGAACTTGGTATTAAATATTACGGACGATACATGGATGATATATATTTGCTTGTCGAGTCGAGAGAATATGCAAAGTTTTGCCTGGAATCCATTTGCCAGTTTGTTGAATCTTTAAATATAGAGTTAAACGGAAAAACACAGATAATTCCATTCAAGAATGGACTGAAATTTTGTGGATTCCATACATATGTAACAAAAGATGGGAAGATTATCCGGAAATTGACCAATGAAAAGAAACGAGCTAATCAAAAGAAATATAAACGCATGGCAAAACTGTTGAAAAATAATAAAATTTCTAAAAATGAATTTGAACAATCATACAACTCTTTTAGAAACCATATTTCAAAAGGAAACTGTATGAAGTTCGGATTCTCTTTAGATGAAATGATTAAAAATATTACTCAGTGAGGTGTTGAAGATGAAAAAGAAGAAAATTAACAAGGCTATCGAGAGACTTAATAAGTCAGCACATCAGACATATAACTACATGGATGTGTTTGTATATTTAATAAATACAAATAAAATTATTAAGATTTCAGAAGGAACTGGCGATAATCTTCTTCGTGAGGATAGGGAAGCTGGATATGTAGATTATATTTACTATTCATTCTATGATATGGATGATGAATTTTATGAATATGATGGTGGAGAAATTTTGCTTGAAGAGTATTTCAAGGATAAATATGCTTGTACTGCCGCCTGTATTGATGATGTAATGAAATTTATTGAGTATGATGGAAAGTACATTATTCTCTCACAGTTTTATTATGAGAAAGACGAATGGTATACAGAAACATGGACTGATTATGATATTGCTTATGCATTATCTGATAATGGAATTTCTGTCACACGTTTAAATATTAACGAAACCAGAGAAAAGGCAAAACATTTGTTTGATGATAAATCGTATAGAAATGCAATGTTATCAGATTTAGTAGTGCAGTTATTTGCAGTAGAAAATTAATAACAGTTTACAGTATATAAAACAAAAGGAGGAAGTTATTATGGCAGCAAATGTAGAAAGTATGTTTAGTGTAAGAGAGACACCGTGGCATGGACTTGGAACTATTATTCAGGATGCACCAAATTCAAAGGAAGCAATCAGACTGGCAGGACTTGACTGGAGAGTTGACCAGTCTGATGTTTTATGTGCTGATGATGGATCTGTAATTGAAGGATATAAAGCAAATATCAGAAGCTCTGATGGAAAAGTGCTCGGTATGGTAACAGACAGATATCGAATTGTGCAGAATGAAGAGGCGTTCGCTTTTACAGATGCACTTCTTGGAGAAGGAGTACGTTATGAGACTGCCGGATCTTTATCATCTGGACGTAGAGTTTGGATGTTGGCACGAATGGAAGGAAAAATGATTACTGGAGAAGAGGTTGATCCGTATCTCGTATTTACCAATAGTCATGATGGAACCGGCGCAATTAGAGTTGCTATCACTCCAGTTCGTGTCGTGTGTCAGAACACATTAAATCTTGCATTAAATACAGCAGCAAGGCAGTGGAGCTGTATTCATGTTGGACGAATTGAAGATAAAATGGAAGAAGCACGACATACTCTTTTGAATACCAATACATATATGAACGCACTAGAAGAAGAGTTCGGAGAGTTAAAACTTCAGAAAATGGATGTTGATAAAGTAAGAGAATATATTAACATGCTTATTCCAGTAGAAGAAAATGATACTCCAAGAAAGAAACAGAATATTGAAGAACTGAGAACGGAACTTATGAACCGATATCTTTTCGCTCCGGATCTTATGTTGGTAGAACATTCTGCTTACAGATTTATAAATGCAGTTAGTGATTTTGCTACACATAAAATACCGAAACGAAATACCTCAAATTATCAGGAGAACTTGTTTATGAAAACAGTAGATGGAAATGCTCTGATTGACAAGGCATATAAAATGTGTGCTGAAGCTGCATGAGGTAAAGCATATGGAGTTTATGGCAAAAGATAAAGAAGGGAACCCGGTAGAGATACATATGACGGTAGATGGGAAATACTTTGCGTATTTCCCGAATACTCATGAATATTCTCCAGCTTTTATTTTTGAGAAAGGATTGAAAAAATTTCTAAAGATGAAGCAATCTGTAATAATAGAAAACTAAAAGGAGACAAATTATGAATACTTGTATTTTATATTTATACCGAGACGCATGTAACTATAAAGTATATAATGAAGTAATTATTAATGGAGTTTTATCACCAGGACAAATCAACTTGATTTTAGATTGTTTAGATGATGGTGAATACTTTATTCCAAGTCAGGTGGGATTACCAGAACAAAGATTTGGGAGCATTACAGAAGATGATCACTGCTGGTTTGAATTAAACCGTGAAGGATTTAATTTATCGACTGGTATTTCAACAATAGATATCACTCCTTATGAATTGGTAAATAAATTTATGAAAGCAAAAGATAACTGGAATGATGATATTATGTCATTTATGTAGTTCGTAAACGGAGGGAAATCACATATGAAAGAATACACAATAGATGATTTTGATATGGAAACTGTATTGTATGAAGACAGCGGAAATTGGAAAAATAAATCGCCATATGAGTATTTTATTGGGGTACATAAAGAAGGAGAATTTATTATTAATTACTCTGACATTCTTACATTTTTAATTCAGACAGCAGGAAAAATATGTAAACGATATGCGAGTGATCTGTTTATTACGTGGAGCGGTTTGGATGAAAAATTACATGACTCAAAATACACAGGTGAGAAACTGTTATTTGGATTCAGAGAAAATGGGATGGATTCAAATACATTTGTACTTTCTAGGTTGAATCACTACGAAAAAAAACAGATGATACAAGATATCAAAGAATTATACTTGTTAAATGTAGAAGTCTATGATGAAGAATCTGGCAAATATATTACTATGAAACTTGGAAAGGCAACATTAAAAGAGGGAATATAAAATGGCAAATAAAATTATCAATGGGAAAAAATATGAGACAGAAACAGCTGTTATGAAAGCATGGAATGATAATAATGGTAATCCAAAAGATATTTATTATCATATGCAGAAACTGTATCAAAAAAGAAATGGCGAGTTCTTTTTGTGGGAAACAGGTGATATTATTACTCCATTAACAAAAAATGAAGCAAAGAAATGGGCGGAAAAGAATTTAACAGGAACGGAATATGAAGAAGTGTTTGATCCAGTTGAAGAATAAAAGGAGCTGATGATATGGGCGATATATTACTTGAAAAATTCTTTGAGACATGGCGTTGGGAAGAGGCGATAGAAAATGGTGTAATAAAAGGAATTAATAAAGGAGAATTACGTAAGCTTTGCTCTCCGGAAGTAAGAAATTTGTTATTAGACAGAATTATTACGGGCAAGTATGATATCGCTCCACCACATCAGGTAAGGATCCCAAAAGATAATGGAGACTATCGGATAGTATATGTGAATGAAAATATTGATAGGATATTCCTATCAATTGTAAATAATATGCTGTTTGAATTATTCCCAGATATGATACATAAATCATGTAAAAGCTATCAGAAAGGGATTGGTTGCGGAAAAGTAGTTCAAGAGGCATCACGAAAGATTTGTGAGACGAGTATGGAGACATCAGGTGTACTTGGATTTAAGGCGGATTTGTCAAAATATTTCGATTCAGTGCCTTTGGAGTACATCATGCGAGTGTTTGATCACATAGAGGGGCAGATCGGTTTCTCGTCCATAATTTCAGTTTTAAGACGTTACTATATGTCGAACATTTGTTTTAATACAGAAGGCAATCTAATTCAGCATTATCAGAGCTTGAAACAAGGGTGTGCAGTTGCTAGTTTTTTAGCTGACACTATGTTATACCACATTGATGAAATGTTGAGTTCTCTCCCTGGATTTTATGTCCGGTACTCAGATGATATTCTTTACATAGGAACCAAAACTGAAAAGGCAATGGGAATTTTACAGCGAGAACTAAATAAAATGCAAATGAGACTAAATCCTAAAAAGGTAGAGCAGTTATATGCTGATAAGTGGTTTAAATTCTTAGGATTCACAATCAAATCAGATCAAATATCATTATCAAAAAGTCGAATCAAATCATTCCAAGACGAAATTTCCAATAGAACTATAAAAAAGAATATTTCATATAAAAATGCAGTCCATAGTGTGAATCATTATCTTTACATTGGTAATGGTGAATATTCCTGGGCTACCCAGGTGCTGCCTATTATCAATACACAAAAGGATATTAATACATTGAATCAATATGTAATGGACTGTATTCGGGCATGTATAACAGGAAAAAAGAAAGTGGGTGGATTAGGATGTACAGTGGATAAATCGGATTATACGATTCTTAGAGGGACAGGTAAAAATGTAACGGAAAACAGAAGAAAAACAGATAAAAGTATTTCTGGTTATTACAGTTTGGGTTGTATGAGAAATGCAATGCTTACTTGTAAGCCAGTGTATGAAACGCTTGTAAGAAGCTTATAAGACAGAAAGGAAAAGAATTATGATAGAAAACAGAAAATGGAAACTCGGAGATGATCTCTCAGTAGAAGATAATTTATTAGATGAAATTACATTCAAAGAATTAATTACTACGATACATTGTAATTGTCAGTGTATAACTCCGGAAAATGTACAAAGAGAACTTAATCGAATTATGGAAATCCGGATACAGGATATGAAATATTTATTAGAAAACAATATAGATGAAATCATTGAGAAAGCGATTGGAGGGAAAAATAATGAGTAAAAAAGTAATTACTGAAATCAACAAAATTGTTAATCCTTGTGTATGTAGTACATATTATGGTGATGCAGAAGCATATGCAAGAATCGAATATAAGAACGGAAGACTTAGTATTTGCGGAGTTGTTGGACCGAAAAGGAATGGTGATTGTAAGGGAGGTTGCGGACAGTGTGTTGATGAAATTAGAAGTGGAAAGCCAACTGAAGATTGGACAAACGAAATGCTTCAGAAATTCTGCGATATTTGGGATAGATGGCATCTGAACGACATGAACCCTTGCTGCGAACATCAGAGAGAACTTGGCTGGGTTGAACAGTCACAAGAAAAAGTAAAAGTGATGAAATGGGATAGGACGAAAGAAACTTGGGAGAAGGCAAGGGCTGCTGAGAAAAGAGCGATTGAATGTTTGAAAAATGGAAAAACTTTCGTTCCAACACCGGAAGAAACAATTTATGCAAATGTCAGTTATGGAGTAACAACTTACAACGATGAATTACCAGAGCATCCGGAGTTTTATGAGTTTAAAGAGAGGGATTGTCTTGGACATTCAAACGTGGAATATAAAACGAGAGGTTGGATATCTCACAAAGAACATCCGCTTGGCATTCTTAGAAAACCTTGTCCGGTATGCGGTTACGAGTACGGAACATCTTGGATTAAAGAAGAAGTTCCTCAAGATATTATAGACTGGTTGTTTTCTCTTCCAGAGTCAAGAACGAAGCCAGCGTGGGTTTGAGGAGATGTAATATGAGTAAAGTATTTTTATATAAAGAAATTGATTGCGATGATCGGGACTGTTGTGCTTACATAGAGAGCCGGCCGATGAGATTCGAGTGCAATCATTATTTTGCTGGTGTAAATTTACATGGATCTTGTTATTGTGGTAGCAAATTTGCACCATACGAGGAAATTAAAACAGTTCTGACAAAAGATGAATATGACGCACTAATCAAATTCAGTAAAGAAATTAAAAGAATCGGATATGGCGTTACTATTGGAGATGAAAGATATAAAAAAGGACTTGAGTTATGCGAAGGTATACAATATGTATATGACAAACTTAACTCTGAAGAGAATCAAAAATTATTTAAAGAGGTCCAACAAGAAGAAATTGAATATTTAATGGAAGAACATGACTTAAGTGATGAAGATGTAAAGAAGATTTTCAATGAATATGCTCAAGTATATAGAGACAGAAGTATAGTTGGATCTGTATATGAAGATTATGAGGAATTAGGATATGAAGAAGCTTGGTCAATGGGATATATTAAAGATAATGATCCTATTTCTATGAGATACTTTGATACAGAAAAATTTGGAGAGGATTTGGTCAATGATGATGGGCGGTATTTAGAACTTAATGACGGAAGAATCGTTTCATTAAATTATTAAGGGGGGGTGATTAAATGGGTTGGACTTCGTATATGGCTACACATTACAAAAATGGTAAGGTGGATCGAAAAGCTGAAATGGATGAAAGATGGACACAGACTGAAAGTGACGGATTCCCAGAATTGAATGTTTTGAAATCTCGTATGGTTGGCAGTGTTTATTATGCAGCTATTGAAGTAAAGAGAAACGGAGTCAGAGAAGAGGTTTTTGGTACTGTTGCATTAACATCAACGGATTGGTCAGATGGAATGAATTTTGGCTATAAAGATATGGATGAAAGTATGGGACCATATTGTTATGACTGTCCAAAATCTATTCTTGATCTGTTAACAGAAACAGATAATGAACATGCATTAGAATGGAGGAGAAAATGCAGAGAACGTATTGAAAAAAAGAAAAAGAATGAAACAAAAGGCACTTTGCCAGTAGGAAGTGTAATTGAATTTAAAAGATTTGATGATGTAATAATTCGATTGCGAAAAATGAATCCAGCATATCAGTTTAAAAGAACATGGTGGTACAGAGAAGAAGATGATACATATTATCCTACAAGAAGAATTCCGGATAATTTTACTATAATCAAAAAAGGAGATGTTTGAATATGAATACGAATAATAATGAAAAGTTAGATATTACAAGAGTGTTGAATCTTTCAACGGCACACATCACTAAAAATACAGTAGATACGCTTGGTAGGTGTGCATTGAACAATGATTATATTCCATTATGCGAAGTGTTTGAAAAAGGTGAGTATGGATGGTATGTATACATTGATTCAGATGATCCCAATTTGATACCTGATGAATTAAGTGACATTAGAGACTGCGTTATATTCGCATTGAAACATGATATAAATTGTATTTGTTTTGATAGAGATGCGGATATAGCCATTGGATTACCTGTATACGATTGGAAAGATTCTGAATTAAAAGAATACTATGTGTCATTTTGCGGATCTTATCGAACATATGCTTATGATGAAGATGAAGCAAGCGAAAAACTAAATAATATTAATCTTGATAATGATATAGAAATTGATGATGTTAATGTATACCCAATTATAGATGGTGAAATCAAATGGTCATGAATGACTGGAGGGATGACATGTATAAATATGCAGTTGTGATGTATAAAAAAGATGGCATGTTTAATTATTCAGAATATGGAAATAACCTATATGAAATCATTGAAAAATATATGCATGAGGTAGTAACGACAGAAAATCCACGACCAACACTCTGGATTTACGATGGAGATAAATATGTTAGAATACATGATTTTAATTTTAGTGAATTAACACCAAAGACATATAGGTTGTATCTTAAAGAGAGAATCCTGGATACAGATGAATTATTGAAAGGAGTATAAATAATATGAAGAAATATATTGTTACATACAGCGAGAGTTATTCAAGGGATTATGAAGTAGAAGCTAGTTCAGAAGAAGAAGCCGAAAAAATTGTAAAAGAAGATATTTTTGAAGGACGTAGACCTGCGCCGGATAATTGTTATGATTCGGGATGTGTTGTAATAGAAGTTAGAGAGGAAAATTTATGATTGCATACAAATTGGTTAGAAAATTAAAAGATGGGAAATTGCATCCATTATTCATCAATAAAAAAAGTGTAATAGAATTAGGAATATGGCTTCAGGCAGAATGTTATCCAACAAAAGGATTTGCGGTGCGGAAAGGATGGCATTGTTGTTTTCGGCCATATGCTCCTCACTTAAAAACAAACCTTTCTTCCGGTGAGCAGAGAGTTTGGGTTGAGTGCGAAGTTGAGGATTTTAAAACATATGATCGTCCAGAAAGTCAAGGAGGGCAATGGATATTAAGCCAAAAGATTAAAGTTATTAGAGAAATGTCTATGACAGAAGTTAATAAAACCCTAAGAAATGCAGCGTAGGAGGAAAATATGAAAGCAGTCAATATTAAATGGGACACAGATGGAGATTTGGAATGGCTATATACACTTCCAAAAGAATTAGAGATTCCAGATGGAATGGTTGATGAAGATGAAATATCAGAATGGTTATCTGATCAGGAAGGATTTTGCCATAACGGATTTGAAATTGTAAAAGAGTTATCGCAAAATTACATAGACATTTTAGAAGAAAATGATTGGAGTATTTGCTCATACACAGGAGATGGAAGAGTAGAATTAGAAAAATATTCACCTTTAGAAGAAGATTTTATTATGTGTGTGAATGTTGTTAATTTTCCTGATTCAGTTAGAGAATATGCAAATGATTTTGATCCTGATGAACATGCTTCGATGTGGATTAGCGCAAGAGGAATAGCAAATGGAGTTCATGAAAGTATAAAGGATCTGATAGAAGATGCTTATGCGATCAAACAAATGATTTATGAACTTGCAGATGCATTGGAAGGGAAAGAAAAGCCAGACACGCTGGAATACTATAATACTTCTAAATTGTCACAAAAAATATTTGATGCATTGTCGGATGGATATGACGATGAAGAAGGAAGAGAACAGGCAGAAACAGATTTGTACAATGAATTATCACAGATTTCAGATAACAGTGCTATTAGAATTGCATTATACAGGTTATGTGAGAGAATCGAAGAGTTGGAGGAGTGAATATATGAAGTCAGGATTAATTGATGGAGTAACATCATGCTGCGGATATGATTTTGGAATAGATATGGACAAAGCAAAATTCTGCCCGATATGTGGAAAAAAATTGATTAGAGAAGAATAGGAAATCAGGATTTCAAATGGAGGAAAAGAATAAATATGAGAGCATACATGACAGATGAATATAAGAAAAGTTTAATAGGCAAGACATTTACTTCTAGTGACGGAGAGTTCAAAGAATATGACGGATTAAAAGTAATTGAAATTATTAGAGAATTGACAGAAAAAGATTATGATAGGGAATTGATTGACGATACAGACAGAAACAAGATTGGAAAATCAAGATACCTTATCAACACAATGTATGAAGTTCGTTTAGAAAATAATGAAGTAATTGCAGTATATGAAGATGAAATTAATCCAGATTATGTAGGAAGCTGGAAGTAACTTTGAAATCGGAATTTAGTTGGAGGGTATTAATTATGTCAGATCTTACACATTTATTTAAAGTAGGTCAGAAAGTAAGATGTAAATTAGATGGAAATTTTTACAGTGGAACAGTAAAAGAAATATTCATGGATCACATCATTGTGGATATACCAGAAATTAATGATCATTGTTGGTTTGAAACAGGAATTAATATTGAGGATGTTTTTCCGGATTATAATTTCGAAGAATAGGAGAAAATTTATGGATACAAGATTTGAAGAATTAAAAAAAGAACTTTTTATGCAGGGATTGGATAGTGTTGAGGAGTTTCTTGGTTTTGAGATTAGTAATGATTGGGACGGTTGTACTATTGAGAATGCAATGAACGATGTTTATGAGCAGATGCCAGAAGAAGATTTAGAAGAGTTTTATAAGAGATTTTGTATTTAAAATAGGAGGAATAATTATGGGAAGTTTTTCATTTACGAGGGCAGATAAAACAACTAAAAGAAAGAATTTAGTATATGGAGATCATTATAAAATTCTGATCCCTGAAGAGTTTGGAGGCGGCTACATTAAAGATACGTATTATGATTATGGATATGTATTTCATGAGGACGAAGAAAAGGAAAATGCTGATTTATGTGGTATCCTTGCTTATTGGAATAAATGTGAAGGAATGATTTTTGATGGTGAGGAGTATCCAGCCACTATGAAAGATATCCTGGAAAGAGGGAGAACATGTGAACAGAGCAATCGCTGTAAAGGAATTGGTATTGGCTGCTATAAACAAGATATTGATAAATTAAAATATCCGTTAAAACTTGTATCAGCATCTTATAAGGGAACCTATGAAGAATGTAATATGAGAAGTTATGGGGATCCTGAGCAGGGATTTGTAAAAACTTATTGGAAAAACGATGAGGGGTAAAAAATACGAAGCATTTGTTATGCGATAATTAGTTTCGTATTATTTTACATTGCTATACACATAAATAAATGCCATCCAGAACTAATAGGTTTTGTTGAGATTCTGTGATGTTTTATGATTGCGATTGCATTTGTGTTAATAATAGCAGGAATGTAAAGAAATCAGGATTTTAATTTGAAAATAAATATGTCTTTTCTGCAAATAGAAAAAAGTGAAAGGTGAAAAAATATGAATATCGAATTAAATAAATCAAACATAAAAATTGAAGGAAATAAACTTATCGTTGAATTAACACCAGAGTTAAGAACTATGTTAAAAATACAGCAGAAACCTTTGAAAAGTTTAGCTCCAGGAACATGCATTATTGATAACATTGGAAATAAATGGCTGATTATCAGACATGATTGTGATAATACAACAAAAGTGTGGAGAAAAGAATTACTTGACGATACATATAAATTTGATGATAAATCAAATAATTTTGCAGTCTCTAAAATCAAAGATATTTTGAATAATGAAAATGGGAAGATTTTAGCAGATATTTATAAAGGATTCGGAAAGAGAAATGTATTAAATGATGCAGTTGATTTAACTTCTCTTGATGGATTGGATACATACGGTACATACGAATGTAAAGTGCATTTGGGAACAATTGATGATTATAGAAGTGCTAGAAAAATGGGATTGTTAAGATCAGAAAATAAATTTCCATTTTGGTTAGATACACCAGATAGTACAAATGAAGGCACTTCTGCTTCTCGCGTTCGGTTTGTCAGCGGGGATGGCAATTGCGACTGCGGTGTTTGTGGCTGGCATGACTATGGCGTTCGCCCGTTTGTATCTTTAGATTCTGCAATCCTTGTATCTGTAGAAGATGAATCGGAGGTATGATGGTATGAAATATGATGTTGTGTTAATTGAAAAACCATTCTTTGAAGGGATATCATTTTTAGAAATAAAAAGTTTATTTAATTTATTGCTTACTGATGAAGTATATCCGATTGAAATTCAGTCCAATTGTGAATCGTCTGCAATGGGATTTATAACATCTGAAGCGGCGGATAAAATTAATTATGCATACGAAACAAATACTTATTTTGCAAATTTTATAACAGATATTCTTGACGATATGAAAAATGAGTCTGAAGATCATACATACGAATTCAAAGGTTTAAAGATTTGGCTGGGAAGATAGGTAAGTAAAGATACTAAATATTCCGTAAATAGAGGATGAAAAATATGAGACACAATAAATCAATCAGAAAAAAGAAACAGAAGATAATTGGATGGATGTTATATATCGTTGGAATGATAGTATTCTTTTTCGCTCTATTATATTCTATGAAGATTAGTGTGCAATCTGGAGTATATACTATATTGGCATCTGTGGCAGCTATGTTTGTGCTTCAGGGAGCTTACGAAAAGAGTGTATAAATTCTGAAATGTTTGAATGAAGCTAAATAAATTATACGAGAGTGTACTCATGATATACGAGATTGTAACTATACTTCAATTATGCAGCATCTGATATGACTCATCCTGGCTATCACCAGGATGAGTCATCCTGATGCTGCATAATATCAGACGATTAAAGAAATACACCAAAGCAAATGAGTATATCATATTCAAAAAGGAAGGTGACAGAATATTGAATGATGCAAAAAACAGTACAATCTTTGCAAGCTTTATCCGAGATGTTCGAGAGGGATACAAATTTGAAGTTGACTTCAAAAAAAGGCTTATGAAAACTTCAAAAGGAATATACATTTTAGATGGAGAATGGAATCAATCATATAAATTGTATGACGATCCTAAAACAAATACAGAAACAATAGACATGATGGAATATAGGTATAAACAGTATAAATACTCTGTTCCAAGTAAGGAGTCTGAGAAACATAAAAGCAAATACTTTAAAGCAAAACATGAATCGGAACTGACGGATGTTGATATGATCACTGGGGAAAATAGAAGCTTGGCCCAGGCTGCACTTGAAGGTTTTATATTATGTGCTATCTTATCCGGTGATTTTAAATGGGATGAAGAGAAATATGGGAAATGGTTTTATCAAGGCAAAGATAAAGATTTCATTATTTTAAGAGAATGGGTTGAACCAAATAAATGATAAAGGAGATAGATATTATGAAAAACAATAGAGAAAGTAGACAGGAAGTATTAAAACAGGCTGGTATTGATACTAATAATTTTTTCAGTATCACATTTAATGAGGGGTTAAAACCAGGTGCAACAATTCATGTTTCAATTGATCAGCCAGAGTATCCAGAAGAAGTCCGAAATGAAAGAGAAAAAGTCAGGAATCAGATTATAGAAGACGGTTATGTGAGAAATACAAAATTACATAGAAGATGGGTAATGGCCCAGATGTTTAGAATGTTAAATTATCACAGCTATCGTACTGGCAAAGATGGGTATGATGCATATCTCGTAGATAATTACAGCTATCATTATCAGTTTACTATGATGCTTGAAGAAGTCAGGGTATTATCTAAGCTTGAAACAAGAGATCCGGAAAGTTTTACGGAAAGATCACATTTCTTTAATTGTGATGTTATTGCTGCAACATTGAATGATTATCTTATGAAATTAAAAGATTACATAGCAAGTGTTCCTGAAAAAATATACAAAACACAAAAATACAAAAAATTATTCCAGCAGGATGTCTTCTTGAAAGATATCTATAAGACAATCATTTATCCTGAGTATTTAGCAGTAAATAAAGTTCTGGATGTTATCAAAAGCAAAGAAAGAATGTCTTATAGTCAAATATATAAGGCATTAAAAAAATGTGTCAATGGTATGTATCGTTTGCCTGAGTATACGCCAAAATGTAAAGAATGGAAAGACGCATTCAAGGGAGCTGGTAGTTATTATACGTTGATGAATATGGTGAAATTTCATGGATGTTTCTTGTATAATTACAAGGATGCCGATAATGGTTATCATAAATTCAATGCAATGTTTGGAACAGAAGCTTGTTATTATTTAAAAGATTGTTTAGATGAGTATAAAGGAGAATATTATCGTATGTTTGCCTTATTAAAGCAAGTTATTAAGGATAATAATTTTGACTTCTATACAAGAATGGCGGAAATTTATTCATAATTTTTTCTATATAATATTCTTTGTGGTGTATATATAGCACATTTATACAAAGTACAATTCTATTCAATGCTGATCCAGGAAGGATGGGGATCCCCATCTTCCTGGATCATTTATATGAGTCTAGTAAAGAGATATATATGTTTGTATTGAGTATAAATAATATTATTATAAGTACAATAAAACGGGATGAAAAATACTAATGAAAAAATAATACAAAAATCTGTTGCAAATGAC
>OHPG01000406.1_pt1 | contig 17990 bp, 18 predicted proteins | sample 1577751 | NCBI WGS metagenome assembly OHPG01 (sample SAMEA3879548, study PRJEB24766) | human gut metagenome | biome: human-associated habitat; feature: feces | place: USA | collected 1985/1987
TCCTATAATCACTACGTCAAATTCTCTTGCCATACCCGTTCTCCCTTATGTTCTTAATAAATTATTCTTTTAAATTATCTTGATTACATTATGTTTTAAATAATTTCTTCCAAGCATTTCTTCAAAGAAGGCGAACCTAAATCAAACTAAAATGCCTGCAGGCCTTCCATATCCCGTCCCGGTCAATATCATCTGTAACATAATCCGCCACGGTCTTCAGCTCCTCCACGGAATTTCCCATGGCAACACCGATGCCTGCCTCACGTACAATCTCATAGTCATTCATGCTGTCTCCAAAGGCGACTGTCCGCTCCAGGCCTATGTCATAGTACTGGCACAGCCGTTTCAGTCCCTCTGCCTTGGAGGCCTCCCGTTCCACCACATCCGCCCCCATGTTCCCCGAGAACATGGGAAATTTGAATTCAGGAAAATGGTCCTCCAGCTCCCTGGCGCCTTCCGGACCGCCTATGTACACCAATGTCCTCACCGGCATATCCATCAGTTCCCATCCATCCATGAAATTGCGCTCCGAAACACCCCAGCGAAGCCGGTCCATGCGGACCACGCCCTCCGGGTGTATATAATAATCCTTTCCCTCCTGGCTGACGCCCAGGGAAATTCCGTGGGTATCCCCATATTCCAGCAATGCCCTCAGCCGGTCCTTGTCCATCAGATGTTCAAAGAGGACATTGCCCTCAGCCACGACCCGCGTTCCGTTCATGTGTATCACTGCGTCCGGCATAATCATATCCCGGTATACCACACTCATATCATGGTCCATGTTCCTGCCGCTTCCTATGACAATGACCGAGTCTTTCCGCAGCAGCTCCAGGGCTTTCATAGCGCTGTCCGGAATTTTCCATGTCTTATGGTCCAGCAGTGTCATATCCAAATCAAAGCTGACAATCCGCTTTTTCTTTCTTGGTTTCTGTGCCATTTTTAAATTCTCCGAATAAATTAAAATTAGGTCTTTTCAAAATGAAAATTATCTGATATAATAAGTGAGGTTCGAGAACGGAGTATGGCGTAGCTTGGTAGCGCGCTCGGCTGGGGGCCGAGAGGTCGCAGGTTCAAATCCTGTTACTCCGATTCACTTGTTATATGTCAGAATCTTTATCTTATAAGGATTCTGGCATTTTTTTGTACCCTGTACCCGCAGGCTTCCATCTGAATCCAAACTATATCTTAAGAATATCCTCACCCAAACTCCGAGCAAAACATTTCCATATACATCCGGTGCACAAATTCCTGCGCAATCCTCTGAAAAAGAGCCGTTTTGTCCCGGCGTACTGCCGTACAGCGTTTTCTTTCATCAAAGTGATTAACAGCAGCACCGTGTCCCGATTGATTATACCACGTTCTGCTAAATTATTCCATCCATTTTCTATGAGCGTGAGCGCTGACTCCTGCGCTGATTCCTCATAATCAGGGAATAAGCATGACCGTTGCTTCTCACTTTTTCGTAAAAAACAATTCCCAAGCCTCCTCCCCTCCCCAAAAGCCAGCAAGCTCCCCACATCACACAAGCTTTCCGCTTCCCGGACGCTCCCCATCATAGATCCACGTATGCTCTCCTTCTATTTTATTTGTTTGCTCTTTCATAATTAAGTTAAAATCAACTCAGCAGGATCCGGCTTATTACTGCCCCGGAAATGGAAATGTATACACAGGAGGTAATCAAAACACAGGAGGATACTATCAGAATTCCGATAAAACACAACGACGAACCGAAAAAGATATAAGATTTGATTTTTAAGCCTTGACAGAATAACAAATATATGAACTTTTTTTCAAGCATGCCGGCCCTCTCAATGGATGGACACAGCTCAAAAGAAAATCAGATAATGGGGAAATGTGCTGCCTGACTCAGCAGAAACAAATCCATTCCCTCTAAACAGAATCAGAGCTGCCGCAGCTCAACATCATGCCGCAGCAGCTCTGATTCCGCTATATTATGCATTTATTATGCATTCCTTTAATCAGCTATCCTTTTTACCCTTCGCGTCAGCAATCCGCTCAGCCAATCCTCTCTCTGGATCACAAACACAGACACCAGGATAAGAAGCATCCCTCCCACCTTAGCCATGGTAATCTCCTCGGACAGGAGCAGGGCGCTTAAAAGGATTCCCACCACCGGATTGATGTACGCATACGTGGAAACAACAGAGGTTTTCCACCTGCGCAGCAGATACAGATAGGAGGTCAAACCTACAATGGAATCTGCAATTCCCATATATGCCATGGGAAGGGCGCCGCGCCACGATAACTTCCCCAGGTCAAAATTTCCGGTCAAAACTGCACAGAAAAAAAACAGGATTGCGGGAATCGCGGACTGGTAAAAAATCTGCACCTGTACGGAGACGCTAATTGACTGATATTTCAGATAGACAGTTCCCACCGACCACACGATATCAGCAAGCAGCAGCAGGGCGATTCCAATAGGGTCGGCGTTTCCGCCGGAAACACTGCCCACCACCACCACAGCGATACCGGCAAACCCTCCGATAATCCCCCCAATCCCCACCCAGCTGACGCACAGTTTACGGGCGGCAAGGGAGTCCACCAGCAAAATCGTAATAGGAATCAGGCTGACCATGACCGTGCTTATTCCCGCATCCACACGCCGGGAGGCGAATAAAAGCAGCACCGTGTTCAGAAAATACATAAGGACACTTCCCACTGCCAGGGTCTTTCCGTCACGTAAGCCGACAGCAAGGGACTCATGCCGAAAGCCCACCCACAGCGCCATCAATACAGACGCAATCAGAAAACGCAGGCTGCCGGCAAAAAACGGATGAATCATGCTGGAGGACAGCTTATTTGCCACGCCGGCCGTCCCCCAGAAAAAGCAGATGTTAAAATAGGCGGCAAAGGGAAGCAGCCTGCGCAGAGAAGAATCGCTTTTCATATTTGTTCCCTCTAAAACCGCCGAAAGAACCGCTAGGTCGTCCACCCCATGGGTGTCATCACGCAGAAACCGATTGCAGGTGTTTCACCTGTATTTATGGTTCTGTGAGGCATGTTGGGCCTCACCACCAGTGAATCACCGGCATTCAGATGATAAGTTGTCTCTCCCAGTACCATATCGGCTTCCCCCTGCAGCAGAATGACAATTTCCTCAGATGGGTGAGTCAAAAATTCTTCGGAGTCATGGCCGCCCGGTTCAATCTGAAATTGAATCACCATGGATGACGGTGTGTATTCCGGTGCTGACATCGGAGAAACAATCTCGTAAAATATCTCACTTTTGGGAAACTTGATAATTGGTCTCTGGTCGCTCTTTACCATGGCAGGATGATGTTCCGACTGGTCCACCAGCAAATACGGTGAAACCCCCAGAAACTCACTCACTTTGCGGAGAGAGGCCAGGGACGGTTCAACCGCTCCGCGTTCCAACTGGGAAATATATCCAATGGAAAGTCCTGTGGCCTCTGCAATATCCTTCAGCGTCAGTTTTTTTTCTTTTCTTAATTTTCTAATTTTTTCTCCAACCATAATGCAACCTCTACTAGAATTCGTTGAGCGACGGCAATTCCCCAAGGACCTGTTATGCAAACAAGCATTGTCCCATAGTAAATGCGTCTTTCACAGGCCAGGACAGACAACGCCTCCACATGCCATAGCTTATCTTACCATATTTCCGAAAACTCCGACAGTATCTGACTGCAAATTTTAGCAAAAAGGATTATCGCTGGAGTCACGTTCTTCTTTTCAAACGAAAAACGGAGCTAAAAATCATATTCCCATTAAAACAGCTGCTGACAAAATCAGTGCCTGTGCAATATATAGGATGCCGAACAACGGCATGAAAAACTTCCACCACTTGTGCATTGGAATTCCGCTGATACCGATGGAAATGGCAAGGGAACATGTGGGCCACAGAATATTGGAAAAACCGTCGCCGAACTGGAATGCAAGGCAGGTTACCTGCCGGCTGACTCCCAGCAGATCTCCCAGAGGCGCCAGAATCGGAATCACAGTGGCAGCCTGTCCGGTGGAGGATGGAATAAAGAAGTTAATCAGTGTCTGCAGAATCAGCATTCCCTGAGCCGCAATAATCGGCGGCATTCCCTGAAGCACCTGGGAGGCGTAAAACACGATTGTATCAATAATCATGGCGCCCTGAAGGATAACCAGGATTGCCTTTGCAAAGCCCACAACCAGAGCCCCCATCACAACCGAGGACGCACCTTCAAGAAATTCTTCAGCCATTTTGCTTGGTCCCCATCCGCTGACAGCGCCTGCAAATACGCCCATCAGCACAAAGATACCAGCCAGTTCCGCGTTGCCCCATCCTAATTTCAGAGAGCCGTAAAAAATGGCAACCAGGGATACGAGGATTTCCAGAAGAATCCACATCTGCTTTTTCGTGGTCTTTGTGTTTATGATTTCCTCACGGTTAAAGTTAATATCCAGCTTATCCCCAAGAATCAGACTCTTAGATGGATTTTTGCTTACTTTCTGTCCATAGTAGAAAATATAAGCAATTCCCAGTGTGCTGAAAATCACAAAGGATACCACACGGATTCCCATTCCCGAAAAGATGGGAACTCCTGCGATTCCCTGTGATACGGGTACTGAAAACGGATTGAGCGTGGCGGCAGACCAGCCAATTCCCTTGCCCAGCTCCAGTATGGCAAATCCAGCCAGGGCATCATAGCCCAGCGCCACACCAAGCCCCATAAACACGGGTATCAATCCATTATACTCATTCCACATACCAAAGGTTGAAGAAAGTACAGCAAATGTCAGGAAGAAAACCGGGATTACCAGCTTTGCCCTGGACGAAAATCTCCGCAGCAGCGAACCGAGAAATGCGTTAAATGCGCCGGTTTTAAGCACCATGCTAAACGCACCGTTAACAAGGAATATCAGCATGGTTACTTCCGCACCGCTGACAAGTCCCCTGTGGAGAGAACTGAGAATGGTCACCAGTCCGGCCGGATGTTTTTCCTCAAGGGTGTGGAAGGTGCCGGGAATAACCAGTGTGCGGCTTACTCCCTCCACTTCCACTGTCTGGGTATCAAACTGGCCCGGCGGAACAAACCAGGTACAGACTGCCACAAACAGAATGATAGCGCAGATAATAACATAGACATGCGGTATTTTAATGGGCTTGCGTGCTATGGCCGCAGTTCCGCCATTGGTGTGTACATTTTTATTCTTTTGCATATACATTGCTCCTTAATCGAACATATTCGTTGTGATGTGTCAGTTCCAATTCGCCCTCAGTACGCGCAGCAGATTTTTGCCGGTCAGTTTTGCAATATCTTCCTCTGAGTAACCACGCCGTTTCATTTCATCAATCACGTTTTCCAGCTGCCAGCAGCCTTCAAACCCTTTGGCATGGCGTTCATCCGACCGGGTGCCCACACAGCTGTTATACGCTCCTACCACTGCCGGATAAAGCACAGCCTGGTCTGCGGTTCCCTTGTCATCCTTATTACCATCCAGGGTATTGTCAGCGCCGAACGACACATGGTCAATCCCAATAAGATTTACCACATAATCCACATGGTCTACATAGTCTCTCACATCCGGACGACAGCCCTTCTCTTTTTTCCAAATCAGAGGAGCCCAGGGGGAAATTCCCATGACACCGCCGTTTTCCTTGATAGCAAGCATTTCCTCATCGGTTTTGGTTCGTACGCTGGGTGTGATGTTATAAACACCGGCATGGGTAATCGCCACAGGCTTTTCACTTAGGCGGATAATATCCATTGTGGTCTTTTTGCCCACATGAGACAGATCGGCCAGCATGCCCAGACGGTTCATCATCTTAAGGACCCGTTTGCCAAAGTCAGTCAGTCCGCCGTCCTGAGACTCGCAGCAGCCCGTGCCTATGAAGTTAGCATCATTATAAGTCATCTGGATCACCCGCACGCCCAATTCATAAAAAACGCGGAGCTGCTCCAGTGAATTCTCTATGGAGTTAGGATTCTGGAACGCTAAAATAAGAGCCTTTTTTCCATCTTCCTTTGCTTTATAAATATCGGCTACAGACTTTGCAATCATGAGGCCATATTTCGGGTTGTCCAGCATATTGTATATCTTACCAATACTCCTGGTGCTGGCAACATACCCATCCCCCTCCCCGGGAATGGTCAGAAAAAACGCGTCCATTTTAGAATGCAGTACATCCTCGGTGACACCTGTAAATTCGGTCTCGGTAAACGCGCAACCATCAATGATTAAATCTTCCTTCATTTTTTACCTCCACTAAAATTTTATTTAACAAAAGAATAATTTGGTTTTGTTTGCAACCTCATATAGGCTTTTGTTCATGCCATAAGAGTATCATATATACATGTTATTTACAAGACAGTTCTTCCACATAATCACAAATTCTATGACTATATCAATTTTTTATTGTATATTTTGTATACTTTTCACAAGAATTGTTTTTTAAAGGCTCTCTCCTTGACTTTATACCGCCTTGAATATAAAATGAAATAAAATTATAGTATAATTTCAAAATTGGAGGGGTTATTATGAGCCAAGCTATTCAAAAACGTATCGCATATATTGGCGCAGGCCAGATGTGTGAAGCAATTTTTAGTGGTCTTATCAGTTCCGGTTCCATTTTGCCGGAGCATATCCTGTTGTATGATGTAAACGAATCACGGCTTACAGACCTGCAAAGCCGTTACCGCACAAACATCCTAACACCTTCCGCCCATGCCTATGAAGATTTGGTATCATGGGCAGATATTGTGTTTTTGTCCGTACGCCCCCAAGATGCCAGAGAAACACTCTCTAAAGCAGGCATGCTCTTCCGGCCGGATCAGACTGTAATCTCAATCATGGGCGGGGTGAAGCTCTCCTTTCTGGAGGAATATATCAAAAACGCGGCAGTGGTACGGGTAATGCCCAATACACCTATGCTGGTAATGGAAGGAGCCGCAGGAATTGCCCTGGGCGCCCGCTGTACTTCCCAAACAGAGGAGTTGGTAACCTCAATTTTTAATGTTATAGGAAGCAGCTATGTATTGCCGGAATCACTAATCGACCCATTAACCGGAATCAGCGGGTGCGGTCCTGCATTTGCATATCTCTTTATTGAAGCCCTGGCTGACGGCGGTGTGGAGATGGGACTCAGCCGTGACGCGGCACTAAGCCTGGCAGCCCAGTGTCTCATCGGGGCCGGAAAAATGGTATTAAAGACAAATACACATCCCGGTATTCTCAAAGACCGGGTATGTTCCCCCGGAGGCGGCACAATAGCCGGCGTACATACCCTGGAAGAAGGAAAATTCCGCGGTGTTGTGATGGATGCCGTGGTGCAGAGCATCCGGCGGATGCAGAATGTGGGTGATAAAGCGTAAGAGCAGAACTACCCTCCTGACTTATCCACAATCATTCCCCCCTCAATTCAGTTATACACAGTACCAGACCTGGTATTTTCAGACGATTCACATAAAATATCTAGTGTTTTCGGTGGATAATGTGGATAACTTTGTGGATATCCTGTTAATCTTCTGTTGATTCCATGTGGATGTTCTTTTGCCCGCACGCTAAGAGGGCCGTACACCTTGGGTTCGGTGTACGGCCCTCCTTCTTATTCCAGCAAATCCTCATAAGATGTTCCCAGCGCTGCTTTGATGGCTTTCAGCTGAGAAACCTTTATATGCTGCGTCCCTTTTTCAATTTTCACCAATGCCTCTCTTGTAATGTCTGCCCCCATCAGCTGCAGGATACGGACCAGGTCCGTCTGGCCGATGTCGGATTCCAGCCTGATTCTGCGTATGTTGGCGCCCACATTGGTTCCTTTATCATTTTTTATCACATCCATTACCCTTCCCCCGTACGCATGATTCCATTCCATAAACTCACTTCATGAACCCATTTCAGTCCATTTCACCCTTCATATTATGGAGATTTTATGTTATAATGGGACCAAAACCAGTCCATCATTTAAAGAATTCAATGAGGTGACCCTATGGAACAGTATGACTTTACAGACACCGGCAATGCCAAAGATATCTACGGATTACTGGATTGCATGTCGGAAAAGGAACTGGAGATGGCCAGGGAGGCGGTCCGAAACATCCGTGAAACCGCGCAGCTGGCCCAATTCGAGCGGTACAATGCGTGGTTCGACCACACCCTTCTTCCCATCTTCAAGGAATATGCCCAGATGACCTCTTCCCTGCTGCAGATTGAGCGGGATAACGGGACCATCGACGTCCTATTCCGCAACAGCGGCGGTCTGGACATCACAGAGAACTGTAAGGGGATGTATATGGCGCTCATGATAGCTGTACATATATTCATGGATTCAGACGCCGGAGACGCGGTTCTGGCCCTGACCTATGACTGCTGCAGGATTGTATCATGAAATGATGCCTGCTCATCCTGCCGCCCGGCCACCATCCGCTCCATATCCGCCTTAAAGCACTGCACTGGATACTGATACCCCTCATATCCAGCCATCCGGCAGCGTTCCCGGTTCACCTCATGACAGTGGACCGGCCGGAACAGCTGCCCCTTCTTTACCAGGGCCGGGATTTTCCACAGACAGTTGTCCATCTGGTTAAGCCCGGCCACAGAACGCCTGCCATGGGTCTTTGTGACCCGGATCCCCCCTGCCTGCTCCAGATAGGCATGGATTTCCTCCCTGCCGTATTCCTCCGACTCCATGGCCTGCTCCAGCCCTTCCAGAAAATGCTCCCGGTAATGTTTCCATGCACTGCCGTCCATTCCGCAAAGCACCACTGCAAAACGGTTGCCGGCATTGACGGCCGTCTACTGCAACAGCTCATCATAGGTCGTCTCCAGTATAACCTTGATGGCCTTTAGCTGGGACACCTTGATATGCTGGATGCCCCGCTCTATTTTTACCAGTGCCTCCCTGGTGAGATTCACCTCAAAGTCCCACTCTTCCAGGTCAATCTTCTGAATCAGCTCTGTCTGTCCAATCCCTTTTTCCTTGCGGATTCTGCGGATATTGGTCCCTATATTCGTATTCTCATCATTTTTAATTATATCCATTCTTCCACCCTGAATATATGGACTGATTTTAGTCCTTTTTGCTCTTAATCTTATTCAAATTTTATGATATAATGGGACCAGTATCAGTCCAAATGGAGGTCAACCCGCTATGCCGCTTTGCTTTTTTGCCTGTGATGACACATCTGTCCTTTACTGTAATGATGACTGCCTGAAATTTTTCCGGGAGCAGGATCCCGGGACGGAATCACCTGCGGCAGCCCAAAAGGCCGCAAGCCGCTTTCCGGGATACCAGGTATTTCCCCTTGGACCATACACCTGCTGCATGTTTGCATTTCCCCGGACCGCCTCTGCCTCCGGGTTTTCCCAGGGTAATGACAGGCTGCCTGTAATATATGAATCCGTGCTCAACGAGGTGGAGGAGGGAGTTGTCATATCAGACCATGAGAACAGGGTCATATTCATCAACCGCGCGGCAGAGGCCATTGAAGGCGTGGATGCCCGGATGTCCCTGGGCAAACGCATGGAGGAGCTCTATCTCCCTGTGGGAAACGGAAAAAAGAAGAACAGCCATGCCGCTGTCCTCAACACAGGCATTGCCCCCAACGAACATTTGAACCAATATGTTGTAAAGTCATCACACAAGATAATGAATGTGGTGGAACGCATGTACCCGGTCAATATCCATGGCCGCACCATGGCTGTGTTCTCCCTGATTAAGAACCTGCCAGTCATACAGAAGTCCATGGAACAGGGCCTGGAGCTCTATGATTATTTCAGGGAAAACACTCCCCACAACGGTACCCGCTATACCTTCCGAAGCATTGTGGGCAGCGATATACGGTTTGTGGAGGCAATCTCGGACGCCAAGTGCGTAGCCCGGAACCAGACCACTGTGCTCATATACGGCGAGACAGGGACCGGAAAGGAATTATTTGCCCAGAGCATTCACAACGCAAGCCCCTATCAGAACGGCCCCTTTATCTCGGTCAACTGCGCCGCCATACCTTCCACCTTGTTGGAAAGTATGTTTTTCGGCACGGTAAAAGGCTCCTATACAGGTGCCGCCAACACCACCGGACTCTTTGAACAGGCCCGAAACGGCACTCTGTTCCTGGATGAAATCAACAGCATGGACATCTCCCTGCAGGCAAAGCTCTTAAAGGTCATAGAAAATAAAACCGTGCGGCGTATCGGAGACATGAAGGAGCGGGAAATCCGGTGCCGTATTCTCTGCGCCTTAAACGAAGCCCCCCTGGCATGTATAGAGAACGGAAAGCTGCGCCGGGACCTGTATTACCGCCTGTCCTCCTGTATTCTGTATATACCACCCCTGCGGGAACGAAAAAGTGACATTCCTCTGCTGTGCAGCTATTTTCTCAAGCATTTCAATAAGGAATACGGCCGTCATATCCACAGGATAGATCCTGAACTGATGGATCGTTTTCTGGAATACCCCTGGCCCGGAAATGTCCGTGAACTCCAGCATGTGGTGGAAAGCGCATTCTCTGTCTCCCGAAAGGATATGGAGATTTTGCAGCTAGGTCATCTCTCCCACTATTACAGGGATTTTTTTACTGCCAGCAAACCGGAAGCTGTTTCCGGCAGCCAGGCCGCCCCAGGCCCCGTTTCTCCCCGCAGCCCCCAGCCCCTGAAAGCCTACATGGATTCCTGTGAGAAGAATTTCCTGGCAGCGGCCCTGTGCAGCCACAACAACAATATCACGGCAACCGCCCGCTCCCTCCAGATTACCAGGCAGGCGCTCCAGCACAAAATCAGGAAATATGGATTATAGCGTATAATATCCTGGCAGTGACAATTTTATTTGCGCCAAAATTATTTACAGGTTCCTCCTGATTTTCCTGTTTTATCCATATTCCGCCCCAAAAGCACCCTTTTATCCTCATAAAAGCGTTCTTTTACCAATGTCCCTTATTCTGGCATATAATTTGCTTTTAATATTACTGTACATGTACAGAAGGGGGAACTGCGGACCTGCATCCTGCAGCCTGCACAATTCCCGAAATTTTATAAAATAAGGGGGACTGAAAATGGAAAACAAGAAACTGACCATGAGGGAAATGATCTGCTACGGTATCGGAGACATCACCGCCAACGTGTATCTTCAGTTCATCGCCCTGTTCGCCATCGTGTTCTACACAGATGTGCTGGGTATCTCCGCCACCCTGGCCGGCCTGATTTTCATGGGAAGCCGGGTCTTTGACGGCATCAACGACATTGCGGTGGGTTACATCTCTGACCGGTACGGTCACTATAAGCGCTGGATTCTATACGGCTCTATCGCCACGGCCGTGGCCTTTGTCATCATGTTCACGAATTTTCATCTGAGCACGAAAATGCAGTCTGTATACGCCCTGGCCGCTTTCTGCTTCTGGACTTTGATGTATACGTGCTATGCGATTCCTTTTAACGCCTTTGCGTCTACCATGACGCAGAATACAGAGGAACGGACTCTCCTCAATTCTATCCGCTTTGCCATTGTGGCGGTTCCGTCCCTGATTATATCCCTCGCCACGCCTTACCTGAAAAGCGGCACACAGGAAAGCAACAGCACCTATGGCAATATCGCGCTGGTATTCGCAGTCATTGCGACCGTCTGCACCTTAATCTGCGTTGCCGGTATCGTGGAGCGTGCCAAGGCCCCCACTGCCAGACAGCGCACCTCGGGCAAAGAGTATTTTAAGGCCATCCTCAAAAACCGCCAGCTCCTGGTGGTCAGCGCGGCCTTCTTCTGCAGGACACTTGGATATTATATTTACTCCTCGTCCATGGCTTATTATTTCAATTACTACCTGGGATCTGCCAAGCTGATGGGAATTATCCTGGGCATATCGGCCCCCATCTCCGCGGTGGCGGCTCTCTGCGTGACTCCCGTGTCCAGGTACATGGGCAAGAAAAAGGCCCTGATGGGCTGCGGCGTTATCTTTGCCCTGTCCAGCGTCATCCGTTATTTTATGCCTTTAAACACAGCCGTGGTGGCAGTCACCTGCTGGATTGGCATGTTTGTCATGAGCGCTACCCTGGCCATCTTCTTTACCATGATAGCAGACACCACCGATTACGGCATGTGGCTCACGGGCAAGAATGTAAGAGCTGTGAACTATGGTTTCTACACCTTCTGCCAGAAGATTGGAATGGCATTCTCCGGCACCATTGTAGGAATCCTGCTGGACATGGCCGGCTATGTCCCCAATCAGCAGCAGACAGACGCCGCACTGCGGGGCATCCTCAATATATACTGCCTGATACCGGCTGCCATCTATCTCATCATGACGGCCTTCATGCTGCTATGGAAACTGGATGAAGGCAGGATGCATGAAATTGTGGCCGAGCTGGAGGTAAGGAGGCGCCTGGAAACCAATGACTAAGCAGATCCGCAAGGGATATGGAACTGTCATCCTGGCATCGTTGGCATATGGTGTAATGCCGGTGGTATCCAAGCTATTGCTTTTGTCGGGAATGAACTCAGAGAGTGTGGTGTTCTACCGTTTTTTTCTCACATGTTTGTTCTCGGCTCTGATTCTGGCTGCTTTTAGGGGATTTAGGACCGTGACCCTTCCACAGACGGTTTTGCTGGCGCTCTTCGGCATACTGGGCTTCGGTTTTACCATGCAGTTTCTGACCATCTCCTACCAGTATATTCCCATTGGACTGGCCACCGTGCTGCATTTCGCCTACCCCCTGTTCGTAACTCTTATCATGCTGGCTGTTTATGGTGAAAAGCCAGCTCCTGCCAGGCTGTGGGGATGCGCTGCTGCCCTGGCAGGCATATGCCTGATGGTGGATCTGAAAGGCGGTTTCTCCCTGGGCGGCGTTATATATGCCCTGCTGTCCGCCGTCACCTACTCCGCCTTCGTGGTCTCCAACAAAAAGGCCTGTTATGGCAGTCTGAGTCCTATGCTCTGTCTCTTCGCGTTCAGTCTCTCAGCCAGTCTGTTCTTCGGACTGAGCTGTGCCCTTACAGGCACACTGCAGGTTCCCTGCTCCCTATACCAGTGGGGATGCCTGATGGCTGTCAGCCTTCTGTGCACAGTCTTTGCATTCTGTACCCTTATGACCGGCGTACGGATTCTGGGAGCTGCGAAAGCATCCGTCATCAACATGCTGGAGCCTGCAACCGGAGTGGTGTTTGGCGTCATACTATTTAAGGAAAAACTGTCGTTAAAAATAATGATTGGCTGTGCCTGCATACTGGTATCCACCCTGATTACGGTCCTGGCCAGGGACAGCCGCAAAGATGGAGGTAAGAAAATATGAATGAATTACTGTCATGTGATACCATGGTCGCCCTTGGGAACAGTACAAAGTCCGGCAATGTAATATTTGCCAAAAACAGCGACCGGCCCCTGGGGGAATCCCAGCCCCTCTGCCTGTTTGAGGCAAAGGACTACCCGGACCAGGAGCTGCTATCGTGCACCTACATATCCATTCCCCAGGTGAGCCGCACCTATAAAGTTCTGGGCTCAAAACCTTACTGGATATGGGGATTTGAACACGGCATAAACGAGTGGGGCGTAGCCATTGGAAATGAGGCCGTGTGGTCACGTGAGGAGGAGGAACGCGAAAACGGCCTACTGGGCATGGACCTGGTACGCCTGGGACTGGAACGGGCCAAAACCGCCTATGAGGCCCTCCATGTAATTACAGACCTTCTTAAAACCTACGGGCAGGGCGGCAACGCCTCTGTGACCATGGATTTCCGCTACCACAATTCGTTCCTGATTGCCGATACCTGTGAAGCCTGGATTCTGGACACGGTTAACAGACGCTGGGTTGCCAGACGGGTTAAACATGCGGAGGGCATATCCAACTGCTACAGCACGGGAGAACACTGGGATGAGGACTCCGGAGACATTCAGGAACATGCCTATGAGATGGGATACGCGGACAGAGGACAGACCTTTGACTTTGCCAGGGCTTACGGCGCCGTAAACCTCAAACTGCGCGCAGCCTATCCCCGCTATAAAAGGCTTAACCAGCTCCTGGACAGGAAAAAAGGCATCCTGACGCCGGACTACATGGGAAGTATACTGAAGGACCATTTTGAAGGCGAAATCATTGAGCCCCGCTGGAGTCCCGCAGACGGAATCCTGGCATCTGTCTGCATGCACAATATGGATGAATCCTCCAGCAAAACCGCTGCCGGTTCCGTGGTGGAACTGTCAAAGGATAAAACGCCTGTCTGGTGGAGCTGTATGTCCAATCCCTGTATCTCGGTTTTCCTGCCTTTTACCATGGAAACCGCCATTCCTCAGAAGGTGTCCCAGGGCAGCGCCAGGTACAGCGATGATTCCCTTTGGTGGAAATTAGAACGGCTCTCCTATGAGCTGGAAGAGGACTATCCCCGCAACACCGCCCTCTGGAATCCTGTAAAGGAAGGGCTGCAGGAGTACATCTGTTCCCTGGCGGAAAAAGGGCCGGACGACAGCCTTCTCTGTGAGATGGCTTCCAGGCTGGAAGAAGCAGCGGATGAAATGTATCTTGTGCTGCGTGACGCCAATGCCTCCAGCAGCCAGCCCCAGAGAAAGGCAGCGCTGAAAGCAGCACGCACCATGGCCGGCATTATATAACCGCTGCCTCTGCCGTATAACCGCCTATAGGGTGCATCTTCCGGGAAGTCAGTTTGCAAGAGACTATACGCATACCGTGGGCTGCTGACAAAGAGCCACAAAAAAATAACAGGCCGGGTCTCCGCACCAAAGGGTGCGGTCCCCAGCCTGTTTTCTTATCTTATCATTCTGTTGGGTTTTTCCGTTTCCGGACGTCCTCATCCTGCCTACTTGTACAGTGACAGACCGTCTATCAATATAATGGGATCATCCCACTCATTATCCGTAACCAGAGAAACCTCCACGCGGATCTCATTCTGTCCGGTCACATCCACGCCAAAGTACATCAGCTTTTCATTGTAATGGATATCCTGTGATGTATAGAGTACAGTATCATTGTCACCGTATACAGTTATCTTGGCCATGATTCCGCTGCTGAACTGGGATGATGGAGCTATGACGCCGGATAAAAGCCTGTACTGACCGTTGGCAGCATATTTTACATAGCTTCCCTTTCCTTTCAGACGGATGGCATTATTCCAGCGCTCGCCGGTGGATGTCTTGCCCGATGTAATGATATTGTATCCCTTGGTGGAAAGGCCGTCCAACAGGTTCTGCACCAGATACGGCGTGGACAGGTCTGTAATATTGGCCGGTTCCACCTCTCCCTCTGCTGCAATCCATACACCGTCCGCACCAATCTGGCGTCCGTCAATCACTGTGTTCGTGGCCATGGCTCCGTTTGGAAGCAGGAAGTACCATTTGTCGTTATCCTTAAACCAGCCCTTCTGCATGACTCCTGCCTGGTCCATGTAATACCACTGGCCGTCAATCTGCTGCCAGCCTGTGGTCATGACACCGTTGTTATCCATATAGTACCAGTTGCCGTTATCCTCAATCCATTCCTTGTAGGCAAACTTATTGGCGCCTCTCTGATACTTCCACTGATCATTCACATATTTCCATGTACCTGCATAGGCCGGAACCGACATAACCACACTCAGAGCCACTGCTGCCAATATAACCGCCAAACGTCTCTTCATTCTGAATCTCCTTTCATTCTCCCTTAGCTGCCTTATACAGACAGATACTATTCATCCTGCACTTGTTACATTATAATTCATTCTTTATTTTTATGCAACTGTGTGTTCAAACTGTAATTAAACTGTAAAGATTAAATACTTCCAGGAAATACCTTGACAAATCAATCTGTAAGTATTATAGTTACAGTATGAAATGTATTTTTAAGAGTTACAGTTATTACCTGTCTGTTAACAGCATCGAGAAAGGAGCTTCCCTATGAACACCCGCGAACACACAGCCATGAAGATGAGAGGAAACCCGGATATCTCCTATCTGGGACATACCGTTGATCAGATGATTTGGAGCTTTATGGAACAGGAAAAAATTGACGGACTTACCTTAGCCATTGTACAAGCCCCCTACATACCAAGGGTAGCCGGATACGGCTATTCGGACAGCCGGCGGCGGCGCCTGGCTTCCCCCAACACCATGTGGCCCGCCGGCCCTATCTCCCAGGCCTTTGCAGCAGTGGCCGTTATGCAGCTTCATGAGGACGGCGGACTGGATGTAAACCGCCGGGCTTGCGTATATATACCGGAGCTTCCTGATGCATGGAAGGATATCACGGTTCTTCAGCTTCTGCGCCATGCATCGGGACTGCCGGATTACCGCCGGGCGCCTGAATTCCGGCCGGACACACCGTGGACATTTGATGCCCTGCTCCGGCTGGCTGCCGGAAAATCCCTGCACTTTGTCCCCGGTACGGATGTGGAGCAGAGCGCTACCAATTTCCTGCTGCTGACCGAGATTGTCGAACGGGTCAGCGGCCTAAGCTACCACGATTTTGTAACCAAAAGGCAGATTGAGTTCCTGGGCCTTGGGCACACGGGTTTCAAGGAGGATTTAGGCCAGTTCCATCACGAAGACATATCCCGGACCGCTGATATCCACCAGTTGTTCAAAAAGGACAGACTCTATATCAATCCCACGGAGCCAGCCGTATCCTATGACAGCAGCGGTACTCCCATCACGGCGGCAGAAACTACGGCGCTTCGGGGCTTTTCCGACATTTGGGCCTCCGCCCAGGATATTTCCTTCTGGGACATCGGCCTGGCCGGTTCTGTCCTGATTCATCAGCCGGAAAACCGCGCCCTTATATATGCTCCCTGGAACCTTCCCGACGGGAGGACAGTACCTGCCGCAGCCGGCTGGCAGTTCTACCATCACCGGGGACTTATGGATATAAAGGGATCCGTCCATGGCTATTCTTCCTTCCTGAGCCGCTTCACAGACGCCTCCGAGCTGGTCTGCGTCACCCTCATGTGCAACAGGGAAGGGGTGGACTTCACCAATCTGGGGCGCAGGATAGCCGGCGCATACGGTGACCTTCTGTCCACCGGGTACGATGACAACCGTCTCTATCTTCTGGAAGGCCAGTTCCCTGCGGCAGAAACAGTATCACGCCTGGAATCAGCCTTAAAAGACCGCGGTATCCCTGTATTTGCCAAATTTGACCATGGACAGAACGCTGCCGGTGCAGGGCTTTTCCTCCGCCCCACCACAGTACTGGTATTCGGCTCTCCCCAGGTAGGCACCGGACTCATGGAAGAAGATCAGAGCGTATCCTTGGAACTGCCCCTGCGCATCAGCGTATGGGAGGATGAAGCCGGAAGCACATGGCTGGCCTTCCCCCGCCTGGACAAGGTATTCGTTGAATACGGGCTGGAAAACCATCCCGCTGTCCCCAAGATGCAGAACCTTCTTGAACAGCTGGTACATATAGGAGGCAGCATCTATTAACCGGAAAACCACACCGCAAAAACCAACCCATAAAAAGGCACCGCTCCCCGCAATCCGGGAACGGTGCCTTCTCACATTCTGCCTTTATTCTTCTATATACACTCCGGGGCTGTTCAGACAGCACCGGACATCAGGTATTCTTCATGATAACGCTTTCCACCACATCTGCCACATGCTCACAGGCATCGCAGCATTTCTCTAAGTATACGTAAATCTCCCTCCAGGCAATGATTTCAATGGGATCGGTCACCTCGGCGTGAAGCCTGCGCATGGACTCAATGAACAGCCGGTCGCCTTCCTCCTCCAGAGCGTTAATCTCGATGATCAGGCCGTGAAGTGTCTTGGATTTCCTGAAGTCCGCAAACTCCTCCATAACCTCCTTAAGGGCCTCGCAGCAGCGGATGATAACCTTTATGAAGGCAAGGGCCTCGGGACGGATTTGCTGAACATTGTTTATGTAAATACGAATCAGTACATCCTCAATCTTGTCCGTCACCTCGTCGATACTCTGGCTCAAAAGAATAATATCCTCCCGCTCAATGGGGGTGATAAACGCCTTGACCAGCACAGCCATCATCTCATGCTTTTTCTTGTCCGCGTCATGTTCAATCCGGTGCAGCTCGTCCAGCTTGTCCTGTAAAAGCCCTG
>OHPG01000409.1_pt1 | contig 17854 bp, 16 predicted proteins | sample 1577751 | NCBI WGS metagenome assembly OHPG01 (sample SAMEA3879548, study PRJEB24766) | human gut metagenome | biome: human-associated habitat; feature: feces | place: USA | collected 1985/1987
CTTATCTTATCAAATGTGGATGGAAATTTGCAGATACTGATTATTACCTACTTACATTGATGAAACGAGGTGATGTGTTTTGAAAAATATATATTATATGCCTGTGAAAAAAGAGAATATGGAACCGCTGCGTGTGGCGGCATATTGCCGCGTCAGCACTAAGAAAGAGACGCAGTTAGCCAGTTTGGCTCATCAAATTGTGGCATATACAGAACAGATATCAGATCATCCGGGTTGGGTATTTTCAGGAGTATTCTGGGATTGCGGAAGATGTGGATTAAGGAAAAAAGGCCGTAACGGATTGAAACATATGTTAGAAAGCGCTGCAGAGGGGAAATTCGATTACATAATCACTAAATCAGCAAAACGAGTATCCAGGAATACGGTAGAGCTATTGCAGATTATGAGATATTTGAAAGAAAGGGGTATTCAAATGTATTTTGAAATTGAAAATGTGAATTCGTTTAATCCGGATGCAGAAGCGGCAATAACCTTATCAGGAGCAATGGGACAAGAAGAAAGCAGAAATTTGAGTGAGAATATTCAGTGGGGGATTCAAAGAAAATTTGAGGAAGGATTATTTAGCAGCTATAAACATTTTATGGGGTATCGGTGTGTGGAAGGGGAATTGGTAATCGTTCCGGAGCAGGCCGAAATAGTACGGTTGATTTTTGAGTTATATTTAAAGGGTTACACGTTTTCACAGATAAAAAAACACTTGGAGGAAAGTGGTGTAAAAACGGTAACAGGCAAAACGGTATGGAGTGCAAATGTAATCCAGCAGATGCTAAAGAATGAGAAATATAAGGGAGACATGATGCTTCAGAAAACATTTACGGAGGATTATCTGAATGGTATACGAAAGAAAAATATTGGACAGCGTACCAGATATTATGTGAAAGGAAGTCATCCGGCTATTATTTCTCCGGAGATATTTGATAAGGTGCAGGAGGAAATGCTTAATAGAGCCAGGCTGATTAGAACAGCTAACGGCAATCAGATTAGCAGTGGTAACCGATATAGCAGCAAATACTTGCTTAGTAATTTATTGGTATGTGGGTATTGTGGCGGAGGATTCAGGCGTAGAACGGAGCGTGGGAAGATTGTGTGGAGATGTGGGACAAGGATGGAAAAAGGAAAGGCAGAGTGTGAAAATTCACCTACCTTGAACAATCAAGATGTAAGAGAGATGTTGGGAAAAGTTGTATGTAATGGGAAATATGATGAAAATGTCGTAAAGGATAGAGTGAAGAGAATAGATGTTTATGAGAAGCGGTTGATAATTTGTTATGCTGAAAAAGAGGGATATCAGATATGTGAGTTTGAATAATAGGTAAATGAGGATGTTATGTTGCAGAGGGGAAAATAAACGGAAATGAAGGAATCTTTCAGATGGTAATGGTGAGGGGAGTATGGTAAAATATAGTGAAATGGATATGGAAACTTAAGGAGTAGTATAATCATCGAATTTTTTTCGGAGATCTTTTGGCGGGGGAAGAGAAAGTGGAAAAATCTAATATATTGATGTACACAACAGAGGATGGAGTTACCAAAGTTGAAGTTACGTTTGATAACGATACTGTTTGGTTATCGTTAGATCAGATAGCAGATCTATTTCAAAGAAATAAATCCACGATATCCAGACATATAAAAAATATTTTTTTAGAAGGCGAGTTAAGCCGAAATTCAGTTGTTGCAAATTTTGCAACAACTGGTTCCGACGGAAAAAGATATCATGTGGATTTTTATAATCTTGACGTTATTATCTCTGTTGGCTATCGCGTGAAATCTTTGCGAGGAACACAATTCAGGATTTGGGCTACAAATATCCTGAAAGAATATATGATTAAAGGATTTGCGCTGGATGATGAACGATTAAAGAATCTTGGTGGAGGAAATTATTTTGATGAGTTGCTGGCGCGTATCCGGGATATAAGGTCTTCAGAAAAAGTGTTTTGGAGAAAAGTGCTGGAAATCTATGCGACCAGTATTGACTACAATCCGAAAGCGGAGAGTTCCGTACAGTTTTTTAAACAGGTTCAAAACAAGATGCATTGGGCAGCACATAAGCATACAGCGGCGGAGGTGATTTACCAAAGGGCAGATGCAGATAAAGATAATATGGGACTGACTACATGGAGTGGCAAACGTATAAAACTCTCGGATGTAGAAGTGGCGAAAAATTATCTTGATGAAAAAGAGTTGGATGCACTCAATAAAATTGTAACGGCATATTTGGATATTGCAGAGGTACATGCTTTAAATCAGGAGCCAATGTATATGAAAGACTGGCTGGAGACGATTGATGATTATCTCAGGATGACCAGACGTGATATATTAACAACAAAGGGGAAAGTAACACATCAGCAGGCCTTGGAGAAAGCGCATTTGGAGTATGAGAAATATAAAAGAAATCAGGAATATATATTGTCTCCTGTGGAATGTCATTTTTTAGAAAGTATAGGGGAATTAGATAAGTTGGACGAAAAAAACAATTAAGTAGGTAATAATGATGAGGAATTGTGGTTTGAAAAGGAAAGAGGTGAACTAAGGTATAAAATATAGTCTTTTGTTGATTCTATATATTTTATTCTTACAATAGGGAGGGGATTAATACGAAAGAAGAACACTCTTATAAACAGTTTAAAAAGGAATTTGTACGTCATTCTGCTATTTTACACGGAATAGAATTGCTGACAGTAAAGAGAGAAGACGCATGTTGCGTAAAACGTAATTATGTTCGTTCTATTTATGATTATTTTTCTTTATCTGAAGATGAAAGTAAAAATAGAACTGAGGCACTAAAAATAGAACCATTTTATATTACTAATTGGGAAAAATTACATGATACATATGTAGGAGTTAAAAGGCCAGAGGATTTAACTGTTTGTTATTTATGTGGTCCAGAACCGGATAATGATTTTAAAGAGTTTATGAACTTAGGTGTTCTTCCTCATAATATATGGGGATTTGAGGTAAATAGTCAAAATTATAATAAGGCTATCTCATTTTATAATCAGGGGACTTACCCACAACCCCGAATATTGAAACAGAACGTTGAAACTTTTTTTCAACAAACACCTAAAAAATTTGATATAATTTATATCGATGCATGTGGGAGTATACCATCTGTACAACATGCATTAAGAACTATTACAACAATTTGTCAATATCATCGTTTGAATTCGCCTGGTATAATTATATCAAATTTTGCGGAGCCAGATAATAGCAAGGAATCAATTGAAGAATATTATGACTTAATTACATTATATTTATTTTTTAAAACCTTTCCACTTTTAGAAAGTTCTTGTTTAGAGACCAGGGATAGATGTGATGAATATTTAAGTTTATATGATAATGTTATACAAAACTTTGCGTTTTATTATGGAGAATTTATATCAGCTGTTTTAAGAGATATTCCATCAATTTTGGTTCCATTGCAAAGATTTGCAAGAAATCCTTTTATAAACCAATTATTCGATATTTCTGAATTTGATAAGGTAGTTATTTCAGAGTTAACGGTTAACCACTCACTGGCAAAATTCTTTTTTGCTATGGATAATCTTAACAGGAAAGGTGCGCTAAATGATAAAGAAAAATGCTTTTTAAACGAGCTAGGAAGTTACAACGATCTTATAAAAGGACTAAAGATTATCACGCTTTTGAAGCAACATAATATAAAACTTAAAGATGATGTCAAGTTAATTGAAAATTTTTTTGAAAGTTCAGAAAAAATATATCAATTTTTGGATAAACCTCACAGTAATATTTTTTTTGATGTGATTATTAATCAACTTGCTTATCCGTTACACTATAATACGGAGCAAAATATAAGATACAAATATATGGCGAAATCTACGTCTATGTACATGGATATAACTATATATGACGAATGTAGATATATATATGAATGGCTTCCTGCTTTGCATCAAATTGTATCTGCATTTGAAAATTCATCATGGCAATATGTGTTTAGATTTGCGCTTGATGGGTTGGTCAAATCAAGAAAGAGATATAATAATGAATTTTTTTTTCAAGGATCTGTTGTTCCAAGTAGTGTTGATGAATTTAAAGATAAAGAAATAAGAGACAGAGTTAACATAAATTAGTTTAAACTGAAAGGATGTAAAATATGTCTAATATGCAGTTGGATTATACAGATATTACAGATATCTTCAAAGAAAAATTAAAAATAGAGAATATTGTTAAAAAAATTTCGTCTATTTTTTTGAATCCAAGATATGCAAATAAAATAGATTATAAGCCATACTTTCAAAGAAACTATGTTTGGGACGAAGAAAAGGCAACATATTTTATTGAAAGTATCCTATTGGGAACAGAGGTACCTCCATTGGTATTATTTCAGACAAGGGATAAAAATGAAGTTATCGATGGTAGACAACGTTATGAAACAATTGAAAGATTTTTAAATGATAAACTTGTATTGAAGGAGAAAGGATTACATAGTTTAAAGTTACTGTCTGGAAAAAAATATAGCCAGTTAGATGAATCTACAAGAGAACTTTTTGAAGAAACTAGAGTAAGGATACTGCAGTTTAATGTTGTAGATGAGCCAAAATTAGATGACGATAAAGAAGATAAGATAAAAAAAGAAATTTTTCGGAGATATAATTCTGGTATAACACCACTGCAAAAATATGATATGGATCGTGCAGCATATATTAATGATTCTTTATCCAAGGCTATCTACAATAAAATTTTTTTGGATGAAAAGCTATTTGATTTTTTGTGTGAAATAATTTTACCTAAGAGCAAAAGTAAATCAAATAAAAGAGATAAAGTTAATATATTAACCTCACTTATTAGAAACTTAATAACACTTCCTTATATTCCAATTTACAGTTACGCTAAAGGTAGTTCAAAATCTGATATAATTTGTCAGTATTATTATGCAAATATTGCAAAAAAAGATGTTAAAGATGAACTGAAGAAATTTCAAACCGTTATAAAATATTTAAAGAAGTTCTATCGACGTAGTAAAGTTCGAAATAAATATCTAAGTAATAGTAAACTGTTTTATGAGGTTCTTTACTGGGGAACATCTATTGTACTTAGAAATAAAAATGAAATTAAAGATGAAGATATAGAAAAGGTGTATGATCTGCTTGATAATGCTAGTCAATGTGATGAAATATGGCAAAGGATTATAAACAATTCACAAAAAAATATAGAACTTATTTTTGAGCCCAATGGGAGCCATTATTACTCTGCGATAAACAATAGATATAATTTAGTTGCAAATATTTTTCAAATAGTATTTAATATTGATTTTCAAAAACATTTAAAGGACTCAGAATCCTTTAAGAATATTATGAATCAAGGTGAGATTGATGAAATTAAACACTATAAAATTAATAAACCATTACCTGAAACATTAACCATTGAGGATATTATTTCTGATATGAAAAAATCTAGATTTTTAATAAGGCCAGATTACCAGAGATCAGAAGTGAAAAATTTACAGAAAGCGTCTTATTTGATGGAGAGCATTCTACTAGGAATTAATATACCACCGTTATTTGTATATAAACGTGCAGATAAGGTTAAAGAGGTAGTAGATGGTCAACAAAGACTTCTTACTATACTAGGATTTTTGGGGAGGACATATGTAGATGAAAGAGGAGGGGTTGTTAATTCTAATAAGGATAGATTTAAACTTACAAAAATAAAGATATTGTCGGAATTGGAAGGTAAAAGTATTGAAAACATAGGCAGCAATTTTGAAGAAAAAGTGTTAGAATTTCCTATGGATATAATCGAGATTGATTATGAACAAAATCCGGACTTTAGTCCCATCGATTTATTTTTAAGATTAAATACAAAGCCATATCCTATTAAAGAAAATACTTTTGAAATGTGGAACGCTTATGTAGATAAAGATATTGTTATTAAAGTCAAGAGTATAGCTAATAAATACGAAAAGAAGGTATTTAGAGCTAAGGATAATCGAATGAAGCTAGAAGAGTTAATAACATCTCTGGCTTATATTGATTACAGAATGAATCAACCTAATACTGATATTTGCAATGTTTTAAATATTTATAAAAGAAATGACAGAATGTGCTCAAGAATAATGAGCAAAGATAATGTAACAAAAACGTTAAGTGATTTATCAATTAATTCACCTAAACTTTTTATAAGTGCATTAGATAATGTCGAGCTTTTTATTGAAAAGATTCTTTTACTAATAGATAATGATACAGATAGAATGAGAGATCTTTTTAATCATTCGAGAAAGGGGACACTATATAAAACTGATCAAAACTATTATTTTTTATGGGCAATGTTATTTAACATTACTTTAAGGTCAGTTTACAAGGAACTACACGCAGACCACGAAACGGGGGCTGCTGACAACAAATAAAGGCTGAGTATCAAGCACCGGGAAAGTGCGGGATATTCAGCCTGTTTTGTTGTCAGGGGTTTCCAAAGGGGCTTGCCCCTTGGCACACGACTTTGCTTGCAAAGTGTAGTGTGTTATACGCTCTGTCGGCGTTGCTGCGAAAATGCGGTTGCCACCAGGGAGGGCAAGGGCATTTGAAACGGCAGGAAAACAGGGCTGTGATTGCGTGGCGTGGAGCTGCAAGCGCAGGACTGGTTTCATCAGCAGACAGGGCGTATATGAAAGCCCCCATCCCTCGTCCTGCGCCGAACTATGGGACAAAGTGTCCCAGACAGATAGCCACACTTACGAAAAAGCAGACGGATTTTCTTTTCAAAATTGAAATGGGTGGGAAGCCATTTTAGGGCTTTCCCGCCTTGATTACCCATCAGCAAAGACGAGCGAGGCTGTCAACGGCGGCGCATGAAATGCGCCGTTCATCTTGACCGTTGACTGGCTCGGCTGGCTTTGCTATCTCCTCGATAAATTTATAGTTTTAAATCATTCAAATAGTGTTTTAACTTTCAAATCAAGGTCTATTGCTTTCGTATAATTTTCTTTAGCATTTAATTCAGATTCCAAGAATAATATTACTATCTTATTTTTAGTTGGTTTGCATAATATTGCTTTTGTTTTTCCTTGCGAAAAAATTTGAGGCATTAATTGACCTTCACAAAACTCATTCAATGTGGCTACACTTCCATATTCTATCAGTTGCTTGAATAAATCATTTGAACTGCATTTTGTTACTCCATAATGTAACTGAAATATATTTTCAACTGTATCTCCTACAGCAAAAATAGAAATAGCATTTTCTATTAAAAATCCATTTATTTTTTCTTTCATTTGAAGGATTCCTCTCCAAGCCTAAATTGTGATTTGTCGCTCTCTTACTTTCTCCCCCGCTGTGGGTTTGGATTTTTCAGCAAGTCAGACTTCTGTGCAATCTTTTTCAGCCACTTCTTTTCTTCCTCGGACAGCTTCTTCAAATTCAATTTGAGCCGCTTACAGATAAACGCCAAAGCTGCTTGCTCCGGGTCGCTGTCTGGGCTGGCGGTTTCCTCGGCGGCTTGCAAAAAATCTTCCAGAGGATTGTCCTCCGGGACGCTGAAAAAATCGTCCTTATGTGCTTCCCGCAGGTCGAGGGCTATGCCGTTTATGTCCAGCTGTATCACATAGCGGCAAAAGCTGTCATCGTCAATATGGGCGGCGATAAGCTGTCTTAACTGCGGGTCAGACAAGCCGGGATTGTGCTGCTTCATAATGGTTGTGCTCACAGCGTCTACAATGGCGTTTGCACTCTGCACCTGTTTGCCAGCGATACCGTTTACATAGATTTCAAGGTCAGCCATGAGCCGGGGGAAATCCGGGTGTGCCGCCAGCTCACACAAGAGGGAATTATCCACCCGCCCACTTTTCAATAGTTCAATCATATCATCGCTCAAACGCAGGTCTGCAAGATCGGCGTTTGGGTGATTTCTTGTTTGGGACAGTCCCAGCAGATAATCGGCGGTCACGCCGTAAAACTTCGCCAGCTTGATAATGGCATAGTGGCTGATGTCCTTGAAGTCCTTTGCTTCATAACTGCCCAACGCAGACTTGGAGAGATTTACCTGTTCTTCAAGCTGCTCCAGCGTCAGCCCACGCTCCACACGCAGGTCTTTTAGTCGTTCTTGTATGGATAATTCCATGCGCTCCCTCCTTGTCTGCCCAATAAATGGGAAGCTATCGCTTACATCATATAAAGAAAAATTATATTAAATTCTCAATAACTGTTTCCGTCATTTTCAGTGCTTCGGTAATGTTCGGAGCGACATAATAGATAAAATCCGGGTCATGCACATAACAAATAATTTGACCGATTTCACCTTTCTCGCTTGGGTTATAGTCCAACATCAGATAAAGAGAACCGGCATACTCAGCAAAGGGAAACCAACGCTCACAAAACAGATATGGCTTTATGCGTTCGTCTAATTGTTGCAGTTGTTTTTCACCAATTACATTTGGAAACTCTGTCATTTTACAGTTTTTATTTTGAAAAAGAGATTTTAACTTGATTATTTCTTTTAGTGACAGTAGGCGATACCCGCGATAAAATCCCTCCTGCGGCCAAATTAAGCTCATATAGCCGCTGCCGTTTTTGTATGAATATACGGTTTTAAAATCCTCTGGCAATCTTATTTGAAATTTATCTTCAAAGGCGCTTAATTCTTCTTTTGTAGCACCTTGAATTTTAAGATACTCGTCAATATCTTCCTGTTCTACTTCCTCATCATTTAGTGCTTCAGCATTTTCAAGGAGAAGCTGCTCATTTCTCTTGACAAGTTCCACTATGCTATCCATTTTGAACACCTCACAACTTCCGATTTATCGTCTTGTATTTATTATTTTACCACAATTCCGAGAGCGTGGAAATATCTTCTTTTCCGAGCTGATTTCCGACCTTATGGATATACGGGGTGGGCGGTCTTTTCGGTGTAGACTTAGGGTAGTTCATCGATGAGCTGCACCTTGAAAAATGAATAACCGTCCGAAAAGGAATACCCCGGCAGGGGAAGCACCGCAACGAGCCAACTTCTGGACACTTTGTCCAGAGGTCACTTCGGGACAACTTGTCCCGAAGCTGTGGGGAGCTTGCCTCGTCGCCGCAAGCTGCGTATCATTCGCTTCCGCCAAATGGCGAAAGCTCACTCGCTCCGCTGCGCCTCCTCTCCCCACAAAGTCCAACGACTTTGCGGGGGCCCCTGTTGGGAACACGCCGCAGGAATGGGGCAGGAAGCCTTTTCGGGGAGAACGGCTAAGGAAAAATGGAGGGAACACATGAAAGAGAACCCATATAAACGACTGCCGCCCATAGAGCGCAAGCCGGACGGTTCCCTTTACCGCATGACACCGACACAGAGGAAACAGGCAAACGCCCTGATCCGCCGGGAGTGCTGCAACTATGAGGACGGGAACTGTATGCTCCTTGACGATGGGGACACCTGCGCCTGCCCGCAGACGGCTTCTTTCTCGGTCTGCTGTAAGTGGTTCCGCTGGTCGGTCTTGCCGCAAATCGGAACGCTGGAAGCAGAGATTTTCCGGGATAAGGACTTGAAACGCTGTGCGGTCTGCGGCGGTGTGTTCGTCCCTAAATCCAACCGGGCAAAATACTGCCCCGGCTGTGCCGCCAGAGTTCACAGGCGACAGAAAACAGAAAGTGAACGGAAAAGGAGGTCTTGTGTGGACAGTTAGGGGCTGAAAAGTCCTTGATTTACAAGGCTTTGCAAGCACAGAACAGGGGCAGGCAATAGAAACTACCGTCTGCCCCCGAAAACAGTCTTCTAACCGTCCACAAAACACGATATGACAAACACCATTTATATCCATCAGCCGGAAAAGGCGGTCAGCTTTACCCGGCTTCCCAATTTCCTTTTTGAAGCCTCCACATTCACACCCCTGTCCAACGAAGCAAAGGTACTGTATGCCTTTATCCTGCGCCGGACGGAGTTATCCCGGAAGAACGGCTGGGCGGACGAGTACGGGCGGATTTTCCTGTATTACCCAATCTGCGAGGTTGTTGCCCTGCTTCACTGTGGGCGGCAAAAGGCGGTGAACACCCTGCGGGAACTGCAATATGCCGGATTGGTGGAGATCCAGAAGCAGGGCTGTGGAAAACCCAACCGCATTTACCCAAAATCCTACGAAGCGGTTCCAAACACCGACTTCAAGAAATCCGGTTATGGAACGCCGGAGAACTGAAAACCGCACTCCACAAGTACGATAATCAATCCTCTTGAAGTACGAAAACCGGACGGTATATAGAAATACAGAGATTAAAACGATTTTATTTATATCTTATCCATTCCTATCCGATCCGAGATATTTTCTGCGAGATTTTCCTGTGGAAAAGTCCCGGAAAGGAATGGAATGGGGAAAGGAGTTTCATGGCACAACACGCAATTTTGCGATTTGAAAAACACAAGGGCAATCCGGCAAGACCACTGGAAGCCCATCACGAACGGCAAAAGGAACAGTACGCCAGCAATCCCGACATTGACACCAGCCGGAGCAAGTACAATTTCCACATCGTCAAGCCAGAGGGACGATATTACCACTTCATTCAAAACCGCATTGAACAGGCTGGCTGCCGTACCCGTAAGGACAGCACCCGGTTTGTGGATACGCTGATTACCGCCAGCCCGGAGTTTTTCAAGAAGAAGTCCACAAAGGAGATACAGGAATTTTTCCAGAGGGCGGCTGATTTCTTAATCGGGCGGGTAGGGAAAGAAAATATCGTATCGGCGGTAGTACACATGGACGAAAAAACGCCCCACCTGCATTTGGTCTTTGTCCCGCTGACAGAGGACAACCGCCTGTGTGCAAAGGAGATTATTGGGAACAGAGCCAACCTCACAAAATGGCAGGACGATTTTCACGCCTATATGGTGGAGAAATATCCCGACTTGGAGCGTGGAGAAAGTGCCAGCAAGACAGGCAGGAAGCATATCCCCACCCGTCTGTTCAAGCAGGCGGTCAATCTCTCCAAACAGGCAAGAGCCATTGAAGCCACGCTGGGCGATATTACCCCGTTCAACGCCGGAAAGAAGAAAGAGGAAGCCCTCTCCCTGCTGAAAAAGTGGTTTCCGCAGATGGAGAACTTCTCCGGTCAGCTCAAAAAATACAAGGTCACGATAAACGACCTTTTGGCAGAAAATGAACAGTTGGAAGCCAAAGCCAAAGCCAGCGAAAAAGGCAAGATGAAAGATACGATGGAACGGGCAAAGCTGGAAAGCGAGCTGAAAGACATTCAGCGGCTGGTAGACCGTATCCCGCCGGAGGTGCTGGCAGAACTGAAACGGCAGCAGCGGCACACAAGGGAACGGTGATTGATGACAGAAAACATTTCACGCCGCAGCATGGCGGCACTGCACTTTGAAAATTAAATATGGAGGTACTATGGAGCATATCAGATACAAGAAAGAAACCGAAGTCGTGACTTTTCAGGGAAAGGAAATCACGCTGGAAAATCTCTCCCCGGTGTTCACGCTGGAGCAGGAAGCGGCAAAACGCCGGGAGCTGGAACAGCAGCTTTATGAGGTGTTCCGCAAGTATGCCGACAAACGGCAGAGTGAGGAAGCCGGGGCATAAGGTTTTCCGAAGCCATCATTGATTTGCGGGGCTGCTGGCGGTATAATAAAACTGTCAGCAGCTCCGTTTCTTTTTTAAGAAAAGGAGCGACAATATGAACAATCGAATAGACGCAATCTATGCAAGACAATCGGTAGACAAAAAGGACAGCATTTCCATTGAAAGCCAGATTGAATTTTGCAAATATGAATTGAAAGGCGGTAACTGCAAGGAATACACAGACAAAGGGTACAGCGGCAAAAACACAGACCGTCCGAAGTTTCAAGAACTGGTACGGGACATCAAGCGGGGCTTGATTGCAAAGGTCGTGGTTTACAAACTCGACCGTATCAGCCGTTCTATTCTGGACTTTGCCAACATGATGGAGCTGTTCCAACAGTACAATGTGGAGTTTGTGTCCTCTACGGAAAAGTTTGATACCTCCACCCCGATGGGGCGGGCGATGCTGAATATCTGTATCGTGTTCGCCCAGCTTGAGAGGGAAACCATACAGAAGCGGGTAACGGACGCTTACTATTCCCGCAGCCAGCGAGGCTTCAAGATGGGTGGGAAAGCCCCTTACGGCTTTCATACAGAGCCGATTAAGATGGACGGTATCAACACAAAAAAGCTGGTGGTAAATCCAGACGAAGCGGCAAATATCCGGCTGATGTTTGAGATGTACGCCCAGCCCACTACCTCCTACGGGGACATTACCCGGTACTTTGCCGAACAGGGCATTTTGTTCCATGGCAAAGAGCTGATACGCCCCACGCTGGCGCAGATGTTACGCAATCCTGTCTATGTGCAGGCAGACCTTGATGTGTACGAATTTTTCAAAAGTCAAGGGACGGTCATTGTCAATGACGCTGCCGATTTTACCGGCATGAACGGCTGCTATCTGTATCAAGGGCGGGATGTGAAGCCCAGCAAAAAGAACGACTTGAAAGACCAAATGCTGGTACTGGCTCCCCATGAGGGCATTGTCCCCTCCGACATCTGGCTGACCTGCCGCAAGAAGCTGATGAACAACATGAAAATTCAGTCTGCCCGAAAAGCTACCCATACATGGCTGGCGGGAAAAATCAAATGCGGAAACTGCGGGTATGCCCTTATGAGTATCTTCAATCCCTCCGGCAAGCAATACCTTCGCTGTACGAAACGGCTGGATAACAAGAGTTGTCCGGGGTGCGGGAAAATCATTACTTCGGAACTGGAAACGGTTGTTTATCAGCAGATGGTAAAGAAACTGGCAAGCTACAAGACGCTGACAGGCAGAAAGAAAGCGGCAAAGGCAAACCCGAAAATTGCCGCCCTGCAAGTGGAGCTTGCCCATGTGGACAGCGAGATTGAAAAGCTGGTGGACAGTCTGACGGGTGCAAACAATGTCCTGCTCTCCTATGTGAATGTGAAGATAGCAGAACTGGACGGGCGCAAGCAGGAACTTCTGGCGAGGATAGCGGAACTGACGGTGGAAACCATTAGCCCGGAACAGGTCAGCCAGATTTCCGGCTACCTCGACACTTGGGAGAATGTATCCTTTGACGACAAGCGGCGGGTGGTGGATTTGATGATTACCACCATAGCCGCCACAAGCGACAGCTTGAATATCACATGGAAAATCTGACGGGCGGAACCCCTCCCGTCAGATACCTACTCTGTGTAGTCCCTTGTAAACTGCACTTTGAAGAAATTAAAATAAACAAAGCATGTCTGTTTGAGAATATAAAAAAATTTTTCCAGATAGCACAAAAGGTTCCCAATGAATGTACAGTTGAAAAATTTATTAACATGTTAAGTATTAAGTTAAAATGATAAAGATAGGTGTGGAAAAGATAAGTAGCTGGATCGTATTGATGAGGTTTTGTATGCCTTATAAAAGGTACTTAATGAATTTCTTATTGGTAGTAGTAAAGTGAAGTGTTGAAAATATAAATGCACGTTTTTCATAGTGGATTTATTCTGATATGGGAGGGAAGATCGCATGTCCGCCCAGGGCCAATTCTGCTCTGTGAACATCATTATTATACACTCAACACATTGTGAGTCCATAGTCCTGTTGCAGCATGTTGGACAGTGAAAGAAGTTATAAAGAAAAAATTTTAGGCGCAAGGACGATGATGTCTTTGCGTCTTTTTCTTAATTGACGAGAGATATGATTTGATGAAAAAAATCAGATTGGTTTTACCACCTCCAAAAGAACAGAAAAAACTGAGAGTAGCAGCATATTGTCGTGTCAGCACCAAAAGTAAAGCGCAAAAAGAAAGTTTAAGGAATCAGATTTTATATTATACAGAGCGGATATTGGATAATGATAATTGGGAATTTGCAGGTGTATATTATGATTTTGGAAAAACCGGTTTGCGAAAAAAGGGAAGAGCCGGGTTGGAACGGATGCTAAAGCAGGCGGATAAAGGGAAAATAGATTACATACTTACCAAATCAGTAAGCAGAGTGTCAAGAGACACGCTTGAACTATTGAACATAATCAGATTTTTGAAGGAAAGGGGAATCAGTATGTATTTTGAAAATGAAAAGTTAGATTCATTGAATCCAGTAGCAGAAGCGTATATAACATTGTCAGGAGCAGTAGCGCAGGAGGAGAGCAGAAATATAAGTGAAAACATGCAGTGGGCAGTTACAAGAAGATTTGAGCAGGGGACTTTTACAAATTATAAAGCATTTATGGGGTATCAATGTATAGAGGGGGAGTTGGTAATAGTTCCTGAGCAGGCGGAAGTTGTTAAGATGATATTCGATTTTTATTTAACAGGATATACTTTTGCTCAGATTAAAGCAGAATTAGAAAAGCGGAATATTAAAACAGCAACGGGGAAAAGCCAGTGGGACACAACAACGATACAAAAGATGTTGAAAAATGAAAAGTATAAAGGAGATAGTTTGTTCCAAAAAACTTTTACAGAAGATTATTTAAATGGAATCCGTAAGAAAAATGAGGGACAGCGTCCGAAGTATTATGTGAAAGACAGTCATCCGGCTATTATTTCGCCCGAGATTTTTGACAGAGTACAGGAGGAAATGTTTCTGAGAGTAAGATTAGTACTGGATGAAAAAGGAGAAAAATCGAATATAGGCAATCGGTATAGCAGCAAATATTTGTTTAGTAATCTATTGGTTTGTGGAAATTGCGGGCAGGTTTCAGACGTAGAACGGAAAGAGGGAAGATTGTATGGAGATGCGGTACAAGAATGGAGAAGGGGAAGATGGTATGTGGGTGTTCTCCGACCTTGCAAGATGAGAAGATGAAAAGAATTCTGGCGGTTGCTGTGTGTGGTGGTGTGTATGATGAGAACATTGTGAAAAATAAGGTAAAAAGAGTTGATGTTTATGAGAAACAGATCATTATCTGTTTTGCAGAGGAGAATGAATACAAGGTTTGCAGCTTGTGAGAGGAAGTGAACAGAGGGCGATACTATTTATGCTGAAATTGGAAATTAGACTGAATGCAGAACAAATCAGTGAAGGTGGAAAACATACTCCGGAAGTTTTATATGGGATGTTGATTCGAGCATTTCAAAAAGAACAGATAGATTATAGTGAAAAGCCGGATGAAACAGTGCTTTTTGTAGGACGAGGATGTACCAAAGATTATGCATGTTTTGGGAAATTAATTACGGCATTGAGAAATCAGTCCTGGTTCATGGAGTATGTAGAGCGGTGGATTTGGTATAACAGCGATGATGGAGAAGATGAAAATGACTTTGTTGTGGAGGATGTTTTGTTGCATTACACCAACCGGACAAGTATTGAATGATTCTATGTTTGAGTAACGGGTATCAAATGCTGCAAAGGAATGGTGGATTTTCGGGAAATGCGAATATGTTGATAAGCTGATTACAGTAAAAAACCGCTCTGCATGAAGTGATTATGACAGCAGTTAACAGTGCAGTAGAAGAACAGGGCAAATTCGTGCAAGCATTCCGGGAGAATGTCATACGGATTATAGGGAGTTACTCTGCGACTGCAGAACTTACGGAATATGATAGCCGGATAGAGGAACTTCAGAAAAAGCTGATGAAGCTCATCGAGGAAAGTGCGAAAGTTGAGTCAGCAGATGAAGTGTTCGATAAGGAGTATCGCATCATAGCAGATGAGAACAAAGAACTGAAGAAGAAAAAGGTCAAGGTTGTCCGGGAGTGGCAGCTGGCTGAGTCCTATGACCAGAGGATGCAAGATATGGAAGGTTACATGAGAAAGACCAATTACCTGAAACGGGAGTTTGATGATGAGCTGGGAAGACGATTGCTGCGGGCAGTCAGGGTTATCAATGAAAGCAAGATAGAGATACAGTTTCAGTCCGGAATTGTGATGACACAGCGGATAGATTTTGAAGATTAAGGAAGGAGGGAGCCAATCCGAAGGGAGCGCTCCCGCCGGATGGCACATGGGACACTGCTAAGAATAAAATCCTCAGACGGTGGGCTGAGGGTTTTATTGTTGGCAGTGTGAACATTAGTGGATTTATAATGATTTTACATAAAACGCATTGGAATGAACCTTGTAACAAAAGTGTGTCTGTGATAAAATTTAGATATGATAGGAGTAGTTTGCGGTTCTGGCAAAAACCTTCAAAGAAAGGAAGAGCAGATATGAGTAAGAATTGGGAAGAAAAGTTCAGGACGGAAGATCTGCAGCGCCTTCGGGGGTTTCGTCTGATGGATGATGACTTCATGTCGAAATGTTTTGAAGAAAATATTGAGTGTACAGAGTTGGTTCTCCATATTGTTCTTGGAAGAGATGACTTGAAAGTGAAAAAGGTGGAGACACAGCATTTTATGAAGAATCTGCAGGGCAGATCGATTATTCTGGATATTTACGCAACAGATGAGACGGGAAAGCGGTACAATGTGGAAATCCAGAGAGCGGATCGTGGGGCAGGAGCAAAGAGAGCCAGATATCACAGTAGCCTGATTGATGCGAATGTGACTGAGCCAGGGGATAAACTGGAGAACTTAGTAGAAACCTACGTGATCTTTATTACAGAAAATGATGTGCTGGGAAAGGGAAAGCCGCTTTATCATATTGACCGAGTAATCAAAGAAACAGGCGAGAACTTTGGCGATGAGGCGCATATTTTATATGTGAACGGTGCATATCGGGATGAGTCGCCCATAGGGATTCTGATGCATGATTTTTCCTGTACAGATGCAAAGGATATGAAGTATAGAACATTGGCAGAACGTGTAAGATATTTCAAGGAAGATGAGAAAGGAGTGGCTGCTATGTGTAAGGCAATGGAAGATATGCGGAATGAGGCTAAATTAGAAGAGAGAAAAGAAATTGCTTGTAGTTTGCTTGTAGATGGTGAGTTATCTTATGAGAAGATTGCAAAGCATACAGGATTTACAGTCGAAGAGATCCAGAAACTTGCGACTCAAGAGGGGGCGTAAATCGCTTTAGGAGTTATTGTATTTTTAATGTAAAATAAATTATAAAAGGGTTACCAGAGAATGGTAATCCTTTTATGGATTTATGATACATATATAAAATTGTGATAAACGAGGTAAGAACTGAATGTTGCATATTAAGTTATTTCCAGCAGAGTATGGAGATTGTATTATATTGTCTATTGGAAAAGAAAGTCAATATAATATATTAATTGATGGTGGATTATCAAAGACTTATCATAAATATATAAAAGCGGAAATACAGCATATAAAAGAGCTTGGACAGAAAATTGGTTTGATGGTATGTACACATATGGATAATGATCACATATGTGGACTTATTCAAGTTTTGAAAGGAACAAATTTTAATTTTATAGAGAACGTTTGGTATAATGGCTTCCTTCAAATTGTTAATAGTCGATTCTATTCTCAAAAAGAAAATATTTTTACAGAAAAAGATAATAAAATTTTGGATGAAATTATTTCCCAAGGAATGCTATTGGATGTAGATCAAGAAGTTGGAATAAATGAGGGAATGTCTTTGGGTGTATTAATAGAAGAAAGAAGGATACCCTTAAATTCAGCTGCTAGAGGACAAGCGATATGCTCAGAATTAGTAAAAAATAAATATGAAATTGCCCCCAGTATATTTATTACAATTTTAGGACCATCAAAAGATAATATTATAGAATTGGAAGAGTACTGGAAAAAGGAAATGGTTTCTAGAAATTATATGTTTAGAGTATCCGACAAGAGGAGGTTAACTGAAGCATTTGAATACCAAATAGAACGTATAAAAGCTATATACGCTAATGAATGCTTTAAAATTAGTGAGAATGAAGATTTGATGAAATATATTGGTGGTTTGACAGAAAGGGATATAATGGTCTCATAAATTAAGACACTTTTTCGGACAAATATTAATGAATCTGAT
>OHPG01000416.1_pt1 | contig 17612 bp, 27 predicted proteins | sample 1577751 | NCBI WGS metagenome assembly OHPG01 (sample SAMEA3879548, study PRJEB24766) | human gut metagenome | biome: human-associated habitat; feature: feces | place: USA | collected 1985/1987
TGGCATTAAGGTCAATCAGGTATTCATCTGCAAATATCTTCTGTTTTGGCGTTAACGCCATGGGCTCACCTCCTTATTTGGGGTAATAAAAAAGCATCTGCATATGAATAACAGATACAAAACTTTGTAAAATCATTATATTCCGCTTGACTAGCACGTAAATTCGTGCTATAATTATCTTATCAAAAGAAAGGAGGAACGCAAATGAATGAATCGGTCAGTGAAATAATCAAAGACCTCTCAGAAGCACTACTCGCAATCGTCACCGCCATCTGCCTGATAGTTAAGACGAAACGAGATAGTAAATCCAAAAGGTCTAAGAAAAAGCGAAAGTAAGGTTTGGGGCTTCGGCCCCTTCCTTCTTCACATATAGTATACCACATTCATTTGCTGAAATAAACATGAAACTTTACCGTACAATATTGATAGTACTCACTGTACTTTTCCTCTATGAAGGGTTCAATGGTGAATTTGCCGCACCAACCCTGTTTGATTGGATTAAATGGGCTGCATGGCTTTTCTGCTCCATCACCTACGTCATATGCTCTAGGAGGAACAAACGGTGCGATTAAAGGAAATACGAACTGAAAAAGGATTATCTGTTCCAAAACTTGTCGAACTGTCCGGCGTTCCCCGTCGCACCATCCAGGACCTGGAGGCCCGGGGAGATGGCAGGATATCAACGGCAATCAAACTGGCGGATGCCCTGGGCGTCACGCTGGATGAACTCTGTAGGGATGAGGCGGCCGATTAGGCTGCCTTTTCTTTGTTTGTTTTGGAGTATGGGAAAGGGCCGCCCGGAGGTGGCCCTATACCCATTTAATATAATCCTGCCACTTTCAAATCAGAGGTTGCGTCTAATATTATTTCTTCGGACTTCTGTTCTATGAAATCTAATAAGTTGCCTCTTGCTTCAGCTAATTCCTTTATTTCTTTTAAGCACATACTTAATACTATAACTTTATTATGTAAATAATATTTTACTGCATGTTCTTTATATGTGCTTGGCGGCGGTTGTTTGCTAAATATTATCCCACATTGTATTAACGTACCATTACTATTTATCTCTGTTATTATACTATGCAACTTTGATATATAACTTCCAGATGGAGTGACATTCTCATTTTTACATTCTATTATAATTCTTGAACCAATAGTTTTGAAAATACCACATGGGACAAATAATTTATTTCGAACATAGCAGTCAATCTGATTTAACTCTGTCCTTATACCCGCAGCCTTAAATATTTTGCATAAATTAAATAAATATATAGCTAATCTTTCAAGAGATTCACCCTTTTCCTTTTTAGTTATACTTTCTTTAACATTTTGACATAAACCCAGAATGTTTACATACTCATGCTCAGCTGGCAAGAATAATTCTTTATTCAAATCAAATGATTTATCCTCTACATAATTATAAAGTGCATTTTGTGGGGCAACATAAGACGGTATCACAGTCATTACTTTGTCTGATTGTTGCCCCAAATTAAAAAACTTAGGGTTAATCAATAAACGAAATATCAAATCGACATTTTCGCTAGTTATTTCTTGATTAGCTTCACCGCAAACATAGCAATTGTCCAGCGTTTCATCAATATCCAAACAATCGTCAACCTTTTTAATTAGTGCTCCGCAACTTGGGCATCTAATTCCATAGGATATATCTAATATTCCTTCCTTTTTGCATTTCATTAAAACTTTTCGGGACAAATCATGGCTAATATCTAAATACATACTTACTTTCGATGCTGTTATTTTATCAAAAGTATTGGGTGTCAGTAAAGAAAAATATTCTTGAAGTAATCTTATCTGTTGATCACTCAGAATTTCCTTCAGAACAGATAATTGAGAACAACACATTCAGAATATCCTCCTCTCTAACAAATTCCGTAAACTTAATTAAACAATAATCTTTTTTTGTAGTTATACCAGTTTTAAATTCAGTATCAAGTTTCGTTGGATTTTTCTTATGAAACTTAAACTCAAAACCATCACACAGCCTACTTTTTTGCATCATTTTTTTATTATCAAAAAATATTGCTTTTGCTTGAAGTGGTTCTTCCGTTGCAGCCGCTTGCTCCAGATGAGAATCTTCTTCATCTGTAGCGACTATCTTCAGAGGATAGGCATTCCTACCTTCCGTAAAAATATTCTTATCTGGATAACTAATAGAAAAGTACTTTTCGACTAAATTCAATATATCTTTCTCTAAGTCTAATCTATATTGAATTCCCAATTGGCAGATTTCATTCCTTATATAGTCAATACACTGCTTTATTTCTACACCCTTTGCATCCATTTTGTCAACAATAATATCTGGAGTCTTTGTATATTTATCTAAAAGGTAATAAAATTTACGTCTGAAGTATCTATTGGCATCATAAGCATTGACAAATTTTACAGCATAACATTCTATTAAAAGTTTAAAAATACTTTCCGCCTCACGCGCCACATCTGTCCCTTTTGATACATTATAATCAAATCCCTCTTCTCTATACTGGTACATCCCTGCTTTTGATTTACCACGAACAGATATTATTTCATAATCTATAAAAATATCAACATACATCGGGTACAAATTTTCTTTAGCATATCTAATTCGGTCATATGTATGGATTTTTTTACAAAAATATAGTGATAATACTTTTCCATATTTTGTAATGTGTTGCTCGTATTTTATGAATTTAAAATCTTTTTCGTAAAATTCAAAATTGTTACATATATGTTTAATTTCCAATAATTGCAATTCTTGTTCAAAAATCTTTAATATTTCACCGTTTTTAATTGCATTCCACCCCAAGGAATCAGTATCTATTTTCTTAACAAATAGATATTTTATACCTTCCTTTGTACTTATATCTAGCCAATCCAAAACAGTTTCTAAATTTTTGTCTGATTCATTAGCAAAATCCTCTAACTGCTGTACAACTTCAAGACGCTCAGCTGACCACTTTACCTTCTGCCCATTCATATGTAAAAAGGACTTTATTATCCCACTAGTTAAATAATTCTCGTAATCATTTCGGAATGTTGATGGTAATTTAAACATTCGTCAACCCCCATTCGACGTTTTTCTTAATTATACCATACGTTGAATGGAAAGAATATACAAATATCCCCCTCCCAATTCCACAAATCTTACAAAAACACATCCATATCTTCTCTTCGTAACCAAAGTATAGAACATATGTTCGATAGAGTCAAGGGTAAAAATAAAAGGACACCCTATCTCTAGGATGCCCTAATCGTATCTGGAAAACGTCATGGGGGATAAAACCAGATACCTCACCGCTTGCGTACCCTGCGGCATTGTCCGTTAATGTACAGGTCTGTCTTATGAGGGATTACACAAAAACCGGCTAATCAGCCACCAGGCTGTAACACCTGGCGGCCGTTATTTGTGGGGAGGATTGGAAGCGGTCTTTACACCACTTCCATCATAAATTCTACCACATAAAAACCGCCAAAACCGCCGTTTTTAGAATTTGTCTAAAAATCTATCATGTTTCTGCCTGCAACTGCTATCTGTGTAACACCGGTTCTTGCTCTGATATATCCGGTTCATGCCGTGCGCCACCTGTATCCAGGTCATGTCCTCCACATAATACAGGGTCATTATATTGCGTATCTCAATATCATCTAAACCGGATATGTACTCCTCAACCTGTGTCTGAAGCGCCAGAAGCTCTTGTTCCTCCCACATCAGATTGCCATACTGCTTCTCATATTCCCTCTTGGCTCTGTCATGTTCAGGAACCGGGTATCCCGTAATCCTCACAGTTCCCAGCGGTTTCTTTCCCCTCTTTCCACAGGACACGGAATCCGATACCCGTACTCCCTTCTGCTCCAGCTTCTCAAGCCTACGGCGCTTCTTCTCTGTCTGTTCCCGCACCAGCTTTATCCTGGCCCTGGCATCTGCATACACCACTAGAATGCCCTTGTCCACCGGTATCACCTCCTCAATATATCAGCATGATGCCCTTATCCATCAGCTGCAGGCCAATCTGTTTAATAACTTCGGGCTCATACTTACCCGGATTTTCCTCAAACTCCCTTACCACATATAACAGGTCAGCCACTCCATAGCCCATGACCGCCTCAAGCTTTTCTTCCATGGTCAGCTCTGATTCCTTTGATACCTTATATGCCCTCACGTTATCCCCTCCATTTCCCCAACTCCGCTCCTCAAGCTCCGTCAGCAGGGCCAGAATAACCTTCTTGCACATCCTGCTGTCATATTCACACATAATCTCTTTGGCATCCTTTACCACCGCATCCCATTTGTCAGATTCCCTGGGCAATATCTCATCCTTCCACTTATTCCAAAACCAGTTATAACTCTTCCAGAAGATTTCCTTCACCTTATCGTTATCCATGCATCCTCCTTAATCAAACGGTAGTTCCTCGCCTAAAGGTATAGACTCAAACTTCCCGGTATCATTTTCAAATAGTTTCGCCATTTCTTCCTTCCATGGGTATATCTTGTTCTCCCCCGGGCTGTTCCTGAGGCGCTTCGTGCAAGCCTCAAAGAATAACGGGATAAATTCATCCTGTACACCGCCGTCGCGGTCCTTGCATATTTCAATCACATTGGTGGACTGGTACAAAAGGTTGTCATCCTTCCACTTAAACATATCCTTTGTCAGACGCTTGAAATCATTGTTGACCCTGTGCAGGATAAAGGCATTATCCACACGGTTCACGATGTCATTGCTGCCGGATACATCATCCAGGCGAAGGAACCCCACGGACTTCCTGGGATGCGCCACAAACAGGATATGGACATTCGCAGCCTTTGCGAAATTCTCCAGACATTCCACGAAGTGGCTCTGCTGCTGGTACTTGTCGGTGCCCATCTCCATCAGATTCAGCGCCATCATGTTATCCAGAATTATAAGGTCAACCTTATGCTCCACAACACACTTACGTATCTGCTCCATGATGGAACTGAACTCATTGCCGTAATAGTTGTTATAGACGTACACTTTTTCATCCAGCCATTTGGATATAACCTCGTCATAAGGTTCCGGTACCACGTAATAGTTATCATACTGGGTTTCTTTCACATACATCTTCCCAGCAGCCTGTAGAAGGAGCCATTTCAGCAGGTTCTTAGGCTTAAGCTCCCCGCTGAACAATGCCGTCCGATAACCTTGTTGGGAAGCCTCAACCGTTATCTGTGAAATTATGCTGGACTTCCCGGCCGCCCTCAGACCACTCAGGCAGGTGACAAACCCTTTCTTAAGCCCACGCATTTTCTGATCTATCACATCGACCCCAGTCTTGATGAATTCTTCCGGCGGTTCCTCCATAAGACGGATCTGTTCCGTGGTAAAGAATACCGGCTGGCCATCCACCATCTTAATTTCTGTCTTTTTCTCGACCGTGTAATCCGGGTTCCGATAATTGGGGTGCCTTTCCTCCCTCACATACTGCCGGTCATAGGCATCCGGCTCAAACATCCGGCGGACGTCCTGCCAGGTCTTGTCAGCACAGGAATTGTGGAAGCAGTGGAAGCCAATAGCGCCATTGGGCATCCTGAAAATGCAGGCATCCTTCCCGGCGTGGTTCTTATCAAAGGGACAATGCTCCAGTATGTATTTGGTTCCGCTACCATAGCTGGCCTTAGTGTAATGGAGTCCATGCTCATCCAGCCAACGGTCTAAATCAAATTCCCTGGGATTAAACCGGTTGTACCCCTGTGGCTTGTCAGGGACCGGAAGGTATCCCGCCAGCTTCTGTAGCAGGGCCTTATCATTCTGTTTTGGATTCTCCCGCGCCTGGACGATATAACTCATGCGATGGGGGCGCTCCGGAGTATTGGCCCCTTTCTGCGCCAAGGTACCATACAGCTTGCATATCCTGGCAGGGTTGAAGTTGGCCGTGTCAATGTCAACCTTGTCGTCAGAAAAGAATAGGGACAGTACCGCCAGGCAGTCCTTTACCAGCTGCTTGTTCTCATCATTCATTGCAAGGCAAATGCTGTACAGGAGGTGGACCCCATTCCCACTAAAGGCCACAATCGGGTCATCAAATCCCGTACGTTTCATAAAGGCATAGACCTCATTGCATTTTTCTTTCGCATAGCCAATCTGCTCCTCGCTGGATGACGTGCCGGCCGCGCGGACCGGATCCATGTCCACCATCAGCCAGTCATAGCAGTAGATATCCGAATCAGATGTATTGGGTTTTGCATTGCGCACAAAACAATTCCTCTGCTGCCTGGAATGGCATTCGTCCTTAATTCCGTTCAGTGTAATATACACATTGCTGTTTCCATCCATGCGAATTCCCCGCATTGCATTAATACAGGTATCTGCATCGCGGAAATAACCACTTGCGTTTCCACCCCCGGCAGCAATGACCCGGATTTCAAAAAGGCTGTTTTCTGGTTTCATGATGGAAATGGCTTTCCGGATTTCATTCTCATCAAATTTCATTGCAGGATCCTCCCGTCTTTCGTTTTTGTCATGGGTCTGTCTTCATCACTTAAATGGCCGGACCCGCCATTATCCTGTGTCCTGGAAAGCCATCCATTGATGAACCGATTAATTCCCCTTGCAGTTTTCTGCTTTTTGGGGTTGCTGTCCAACCAGGTTAACATCTTCCTTAGCTCATGCTCCACATCGACTGCCGGGAATGCTTTTGACCAGTTGCCAATCCTATCCCACGGCACATTATAGAAAGTACTGTCAACAAGAGGGAGAAAAATATCGCTACAGCCTGGAGCAGGCTTGCCTGGCTCCGGGCAGATATAATTACTTTCTTTTTCCTTCTTTACATTCTTTTCCTTCTTTACATTCTTGTTTATGTTCCCCACTGGTTCCCCACTGGCTCCCGACTGGTTCCCCACTGGTTCCCCACTGGCTCCTTTACTGGCTCCCTTGCCCTGGAAAGTCTCATAATTTACAATGAAAATGGTGGTTCTTTCACTGGCTCTCTTTTTGTCCACTTCTATCATGTTATCCTGTTCTAACCGTAATAGATAGTTAGCTAACTTTTTCCGGCTCCATCCCCATCTTTCGGCCAAAAAACGCTCACTCCGGTATACACAGCCGCGCTTTCCGTCAATGAGATTTCCGCGTCTGTCTGTAAAAGTGCCATCCTGATGCTGCGCCAGCAGTATTAAATCAATCCAGGCCTGTCCTCTTGAAAAAGGCTTATCCATCCATACCCAGTGACTTTGAACTGTCCTATTCACCTTCACCCAATTTTTATCTTCATTGTTCATCCGAATCACCCGGCCTGACTTCCCGAATATAAATGTCATAATCCCTTTCCCAGGCCATCTCCAGGAGCCATATGAGGTGACTATAGTCATTAAGGTCACAGTCAAATACGAGACTGTTTCCATTACCCACAATCTTGACCTGTATCAACATGCACAGCCTCCTTCCCGGGCGGAGGATGGTCAGAAAGCTCCGCCCTGTGAGTCCAACACCTCATGCATTCATACCGTGACATATTATAAGCATGTGTTGGGTCGAATTAACCAGTTGCTATATATGTAAAGGCTTGCGCCGTTACATTGTTTTCAAAGGGGTGTAAAAATTTTCGCACCCCTTAAAAGGTCCCCAAAAATTTTAGGGTACCCCTCAAATTTAAAATATCAGCCATGTACCTCGTTTGCTCCATCCTCCAGGACCTTGGTAATAAATTTTAATGCCTGAATGATGGTTTCCAGTTCGCAGTCCCCGCCAAGAGTGACCTCGAAACCAGAACATCTATATTTATCAGTAATGGTGCGCGCATTAATGTCTGTACTTCCAGCATCCTTAATTCGGAAATAGGTACGGCCACCATGACCGGTGTCACCACCCATATAACCGGTTGTGCCAGCTTCCACCTCTAATACATTGGCATTATAGATATCACGACTATAAGTAACGATTTCAGTTCCATCCTCCAGAACTCTTCTTTTTTCTTCAATTGCATACATGCTTTAAGCCTCCATATCTAATTTCACTTGCAGGTTTCCACATTTGGGACAGTACACCACTGCCCCTGTTGTCTTATATCTTCCTGTGGCGGGATTATAATCATCCAGGATTACTAGCCTCTCGCTCCATCCTTCCGAACGATATAAAGCCCTTTTCATGTGCGTTCCGCAATTATTACACTTCATTGACTTTTCCACCACCCATTCCGATAAATCCATGCCGCCCATTTGTGGTTGTAAATCGAGGTCAGCCAGAGCGCTTCCAACAGCCCTCTGCAGGCCCTGTATTCGCTTATCCTGCCAATCCTATACCATCTGTGCATATTCTTTCGGCAGGCGTATGAAACCCTGGCTATTGTCCTTCCTGGCGGCTTTGTCATCAGCATTACATACCATCTTTTCATCCACGTTCCTTCCTGTTGCGATATCGCAATGACCAATATGTAGTTACTGTGTTTAAGTCCACAATACCTACACTTTTATCTTCCCGGCACCCATCAGATATCCCAGATAAAATACATACTTCGTGCTATAACTCGTCTGGTTATACGCCGTCTGAAGCTCAACGTTTCGTCCGGCATCCCAGATACAACTGACCAGCATATCGTCAAATGCATCCGGAGCTTTATCGTCTATTACAGACCTTATGTATTCCTGTATTACAGGGACAATCCCTTCCGATTTCTTTCTTGTCAGGGCCTCCCTAATCTTCTTCTGACGGTCGCTATATGCCGACATCAGGATTTCATATACCTTCCATCCATAAGCTGTACTGACATGGTCCATCACATCAGAAATAGGACAATCAGGATTATTAATATATGGACTCGGATAGGAAACGATATCTATAAATTTCTGCACATCACCCTCAGGCACATTCCTATTCACATAAAGGATTTGCTGCTTCCCGTCAAACATGACTATAAGTTTCCCCAGCTCTGTGTGATGTTTATAATTAAGTTGGAAACACAGAATAGACGGCAGTTCCTCTGGAGTTATGCGTTTAACTGTTATATCCTTCAATTTCATGTCGCTACCCCCTCCTTCCCTTGCTTGTTCCTCTACCACGTACCTGCCTCATACCCAGGATGAAGTAGTATATATTCCACGCTGCATTTACATGCATACCCTTAAGGAACACTACAATTGCGTTAATCAGACTCTCCTTGACTATGTCATCCTTGCCTGTGGCATGTTCTATGTCCCATCTCTGTTGCACCGGTACAACTTTACCCGTATTTTCAAGAACTGTTTTCAGTAATCCCTTGAGATCATCTATCTCCTCCACAGCGCTGTCATAATTTTCAGCCATCCGGTTATACTGCTCCACTGAAATACACATCATTCTCTGCATTCTGCGGCCTCCTTCCTGCCTTCTGCCAGACCTGCATAATATGCCCTGTTGGTCAAGCTCACAATTGCCTCCGCCATCTCACGGTCTGTATCATCATGCTCCCCTATGGTCTTAAGCCACTTATCCACGAATTCTTCCTTATTGATTGGAAATGTCATATCTGCATGCCTCCCTTACTAACACTATCTAAAACTTCTCGTAGTTCCCTGATTTTATTTAATAGGTCGAATACAATGTCATTTGCGATACTGGTCTTGATACCGGCCGTGGTATAAAATGGCGGTGCTATCTTCCACATTTCTCCTGTTTTTTCTATATCCACATTGAAATAATCCTGGTCCACGTCGTTTACCATTACCTGAACCTTTTCTGCCAGAACTTCAATATCAAGCAGTGTATTGTCAATATCTATTATCGTGACATTCTCTTTGTTTTCCATCGTCAATCCTCTTCCCTTTCCGGCTCAGAGGTGCTATACTATAGTTGGTTGAACTTTGGTATAGCACCTCTGGGCCTATGCTTGTCCTTAACTAATTGGCGTTAGTTAGGGACTTTTTTATTGTCCGTCTCACGCCGGCGCCACGGCTCACAAGCCTCAACTCCGTCTTTGTTTCTTCCAACACCAGCCAGTTGTTTACCACCAGGCCTGCCTTACTCATCAGTGCCTTCTGGCTCCGGGTCGGCTTCATTGCTCTGCTTCTCCCCATCCGTTTACACCGCCCTCCGCATCATCCTGTCATGAAGTTCATCATGCGGCCCAGAATCATTGCAATAGATGTCTAAATCCTCCAGAACGTTCTGCCATTGAAATAATAGTTCCGTCAGGTCCCAGTTCTGATAGTCCCACAGGAGAACTGCAACGTCCTGGGCGTCCCCTATGGGCTTGTCTGCCGGCAGGCGCCTTAATCGGTCCATGGTATAGAAGTAATCCTTAGTCCCCCACTTCTCTCCGTCGTATTCCTTCTCAACCGGGAACATTCTCAGCAGCTCCATGGGGGTCAACCTGCCGATGGTTTCCATGACCTGCTTTAACTCCTGGTACCTGTTTTCTATCTCCAGGCAAGACTTATAAGCTTTTGTATGGTTGAACTCTGCAGGATTCTCTTTTCCATAGGCTTTGACCGCCAGGAATATGTATCGCGCCAGGTCATCACCCTGTAGCCTTTCTATCCGGCGGGTGCCTCCACGGGCATCTGTAAAACGCCTCAATGCCTTGGTATATTTCCCATTGCTCTCTACATGTGGCACAATTCCTGCTGTGTTCCAGCTCTTCCAGGATTCCCTGATGAATGGTACCAGTATCTGGAGCGGACCGGGGAACATTCTTAACATCTGGATTACAAAGGCAGTTCTCCTTGCCAGTTTGCGCACCCTGCCCGGGAGTCTCCGGCTCTCCAGCTCCGTCTTAAACAGCTCCGTGACGTCCTGCTCGTCGTCCTCATCTACCTTATATACGAAAGCGTCCATCAAGTCAGCTTTAAGGTCTTTACTGCTTATCTTCCGTAAGGAATAGAGCATGTTGTTGACAGATATGGTCCAGTCACGGCATCCCTTAATGGCCTCACACATTCCGTTCAGATATTCGGGCTGTAGGTATGCCTCCAATATTTCACGGCAGGCCTCCATGCCATAGGCATCCACCTGTAGCTTCCATGGGGATGGCTGAATACGCAGGACGTGTACCTTGTCCACCAGGCCGGCCACTTCAATCCGGTCACAGCATGGCTTTGCATATAATTCCATCCCGGCCTTGGCCATTAATTCCTGAACATCGAACAGCATGTTCGAAACATAGGTCCCATCCTTAATATGGCTCAATACCACTTCTTTGGTTTCTTTCTCCATTGTCCTTACCTCTCCTATATCATTCTTACTAACTGGTCCACCTGCCAGCATTTGTACATATACAACACCGTCATCACCATTGTTATGATGGCCAGTGCCCGGTGCATCTTATCCGGCTCATTGTTCCGTCTCATTCCTGTTTCTCCCCTTCCTCTGGACGCTCCAGTTTCTCACCAATTATCTTTTCAATCTTCGCAGGGTATATCCGGAACTCCCACATGGTCTTTCCGGTTTTCTCCGGTGGGATTGCCAGCCCCAGGTCCAAGATATCCCTGCGCATGTAATCCCGAATCTTTGCTGGTTTCATTCCCAGGACAGGGGCCGCTTCCTCAGGACTTAGCCATAGTCTTGTCACAGTGTCACTCTCCTTCCATTACTTTATATTCCGATTCACTCTTTCACAGCGGATTCACGTTCTTACCGCTTACAGCTGGACGGCTGCTGTGGATGGATGTGATTGTCAATGTTCTACTTTTTAGACGAGTCATAATTTACATGTCACGATACACAACCGTGCATATCGTCTGCTTTCCTTTTGAATCTGTATAGGGAATCTTGGTGGGATAATAGTTTTCCTCCAACCACTCCCTAACCTTTTCAAGAACCGATGGCTTGTACTGGATGGTTACTCCATCATGACCATTCCTGCTGTAAGGTGTTGTTACAATCTCACTCTCAAGAATCGTCAGTTTCTGTAATATCGCACTTATTGCCTTGGTGTGTGGATTGCCCTTTTCTGAATAAGCCCCAACCGCTTCCGCAAGGCTTGTACAGTCATACAGCTTTGACATTGTTTCCTTATCAGTAATAAGCGGTATCTTGATATCGTACCCGGCCTCAGCGTATATACGCTTTGCCTCCACGGCTATATACAGTGGGTCAACACCTGCCCTGCTAAAGATGGTGTCGATTGTCTTAACTGTCATATTGACAGAGGCTCGGGATTCTTTCTTGGGCTTGTCCTGTTTCTCTTTCTTAGGAAGAAATGCTTCCGCCAGCACATCTGCGCACCTATCCTGATACTCTTCCAGTTTTGCCGACAGCTCCGGCATTTCCTTTTCCATTTTCGGAGTAATTTCTAATTTGGCTAATGCTAATGGAAGCTTAGTAATGTTGATACAATATGCCTCCTGCATCCCCCCCCCCCCCTATCCGAGGGGTGTGAAAATTTTCGCACCCCTTTGGAAAGCGACTTATCCTCCAACCACTTTTCACGTCTGTAGCGTGTTTGATACTCATTGAAACCAAGGCCGGCCAGCAACAAATTAATTCCGGCATAAATCTTCCCGTTACCTCTTTCCTGCACTGCCAATAATTCCGTTCCACAGAACGGTACGTTCTTTACTACTAAATCATTCATCCTATTTCTCCTCCTTTTCTGTCTTTTCACTATCCGCAAAGTACTCTACTGGTACGCCGAAGTATTTTGCTATGGCAAGTAGCTTGTCAAACTTGGGAGTATACCTTCCCTTTTTCCAATTCGTTAAAGTAGCTGTTGATACTCCAGTTTCCCTCGAAACCCGATAGTCAGTTACTCCCTTCTTACTCTTTAAATCCAGATATTTTTGATACATTTTTAATGCACCTCCCTTCGTAAAATAATATTGACATTAACTTAGTTTTCTTATATAATCAAGTTACCAGCTAAATTAATAATGAAAACTAAGCTTTCTTTTGCTTAGCTATGATTACTAAGGTGTTTTTAGTATATATTAGTTTTCGTAGCTTGTCAAGCATAAGTTTCAGTTTTCGTAGTTATTTTAAGAAAGAGGACTACGAGATGTACGAAAATTTTGAAGCACTACTAAAAAAATATGGAGTAACCACATATCAGGTTGCTAAGGCCACAGGTATATCAACTGCTTCTTTTACTGGGTGGAAGCAAGGTAAGTGGAACTTCAAAGCAGATAAATTACAAAAAATTGCTGATTTCTTCGGCGTCCCATTATCTTACCTAATGACAGGTAAAATGGAAGAACCAGTAAAAGAGGTTACACTTACTGCTAAGGATGAGCGCGAAATTGGGAGGGATTTGGATAGAATCATGGATGAAATTGAAAAAGATATTGACGGACCATTGTATTACAATGGTGAACCCATTGATGATGAATCACTGGAACTGCTTCGGAAAGCCCTGGAACTTGGCCTCACAAAGTTGAAGCAGGAAAATAAGGTTAAGTATAATCCTAACAAGAACAAAAAGAGGTAGCCGTATTGTCTGTTTCAAAGAAGGTGATCATATTGAATGATAGAATACGGAAAAAGGTGACCTATCTAATAAATAAGTTTGGCACTAACGACCCGCTAGAACTGGCCAGATACCTAAACATCAAAGTATTCTTTATGCCGTTAGGTAAAATAGCCGGATTTTACAAATACATGAAACATAACCGGTGTATTTACATAAATTCGGATATTGATGACAATGCTTTCCTTCGGGTCGTTGCAGCCCATGAACTGGGACACGCAGTATTTCACATGAAAGAAAACTGCACCTTTATGGGGGCACATACTCTCCTGCTTACGTCCAGGGTAGAAAGGCAAGCCAATTTGTTTGCTGCGCGCTTACTTATAACGGAGGATCTGTTGCATGAATATGATGGATTTACAAAGGAGCAGTTTTGTGATTGCACAGGATATCCTAGGGATTTAATTGATTTAAGATTAAAATAGCCGCCGGCTTTTTAATTAACATTACAACGGGGAGGAAAAGATATGTGGTTTTTAGATATGCTTCACGCATCTAAGCTAAAATTGGAGAACGAGGAACTTAAAAAAAGAATATCTGACTTGGGTTGCGATGAATATGAACAGGTTAAGGAGAAAATTAAAGACTTGGAGAATCAGCACACCCAGTATATGGAAAGTGCCCAGAATGAATTAGATGCTCTTAATGAATCAATTGCCGATAACAACACGACTATATCTAAATTACGCGAAGAGATTTCCACCCTATCTACTAATAGTGATAAACTACAAAAGCAGATTGACACTCAAACAAGAAAGCTACAACGCTCGAAGGAATTATATAAAAGCGTAGATTATTGCATCGCTAACTTTCTTGATAGCACCGGAACTGAGCGATTGTCCGCAATGCAGGAAATAGAGTATGACGAACTTTCCCCCAGTGTTATTTTGAAACTGCATTGTATGAACGTAAAGGATTTGCGAAAAGCTTATAAAAATAATGATAAACTGATAAATCAAGTACTCACAGCATATGCTTCCAGATATACAACAAAAGCCAACAAAACTATTTACCAGCTTATGGTCATCGCTCTTCGTGCGGAATTGCAAAATATTTTATACGATCTGAAATATGAAAAATTAGAGCAGGCAATTGAGAATGTTAAAAATGTAACTGCGAAATATTTAAAAATTGCTGGAGATGGAAATCAAAATATAGTTGGCACTCTTACAAAATTTATCGGAGAAATTGAGTACCTATTTATCGATGCTGTGAAAATTGAATACAATTATTATGTAAAGAAAGAGCATGCAAGACAAGAACAATTAGCTATAAAACAGCAAATGCGTGAAGAGGCTGAAGAACGTAGGCTGTTAGAGCAGCAACGTAAAAAAATCGAACAAGAGGAGACGAAATACCAAAGCGAAATTGATAAGGCAACTGAAGCTTTGTCTATTGCAACTGATGAAAAACAAATCGAAGATCTGAAACGCAAAATTCTTGAATTGCAAGGACAACTTTCCGATGTTGCCATAAAAAAAGAAGAAATTGCAAATCTACAGAACGGAAAAGCTGGCAATGTATATGTTATAAGTAATTTAGGTTCGTTCGGGGAGAATATTTTTAAAATCGGAATGACGCGGAGACTTAATCCTCAGGACCGTGTTGATGAGTTAGGCAGCGCCAGTGTTCCGTTCCGTTTTGATGTACATAGTTTCATTTTTTCAGATGACGCCGTTAGCTTGGAAAATAAACTTCACACAATTCTAAATGAAAAACGTGTCAATAAGGTCAATCTGAGAAAGGAATTTTTCTATGCAACTTTGGATGAACTGGAATTACTAGTTACAGAATTAGATCCAACGGCTGAATTTAACAAAACAATGATTGCGGAGGAATTCCGTCAATCTCAATCGACCGATACTCCGTATACAAATGATTATGTCGCCAGTTGCGCTGATGAAGATGATGAATAAAATTAAATCTATAGTTTTTATAAATTATACAAGGAGGTTTTCTTATGAGAAAAACAAAATTATTACTTACCGCGATCACAATGTCCATAATTATGAGTAGCACTGCTATTGCCGGGACCTGGACACAGGATACCACAGGGTGGTACTATCAAAATGATGATGGTACTTATCCTGCCAATCAATGGTTCCAGGACTATGACGGAAAATGGTACTACTTAAATGAGTCTGGTTATATGCTCACAAATGGCACCGCTCCGGATGGCCGGATTGTGGGAACTGACGGGACATGGATACAGCCAGTCATCGGAGAACCAAAGACCATATTGCGCGAGATAAACAATTGGGTTATTGGTGATATCTGGAATCACGGTTACTGTGATTTCAGCCGTTATGAATATGATGGAAAGGATAGCACTGGTCAATCAATTGACATTGATTATGCACTCCAACTATTCAAAGATTCTTATAAGAAAAAAGCGGGATATGACGCCTACATCAATTCTCTTCCGGATGAGTACACAGCGTTAAAAACCGCCTGGAATAAATTAAGTAGTGAATCCGATAAATTATATAAGCATTTTGAATCTGGCATACTGCAGACAGGAAATGACACCGATACAGCAATTTTTGTTCAGTATAGAGAATCATTTTCCAAGTGTGTTTCAGAGAAAAAATAATAAATAAGCAAAAAGCCCCTGTGCGACCAACACAGAAGCTTTTCACATAGATTCTCTTACCGGACAACCCGGAAGATACAATTCAACTAACACACCTGAATTATATCATTCCTGGAACGTCCTGGCAAGAGGGCGTATTAATTTTACTCAAAATCAGAAAGGAATGATATCATGCCAAAACGAAAAAAACATCCCAGGCTCCCCAATGGCTACGGCTCCATCCGCTACCTGGGCAAGAGCCGCAAGAACCCATACGCAGTCCACCCACCGGCAGGCATTGATGGGAACCGGCCCCCGGCCCTCTGCTACGTGGATGACTGGATGAAAGGCTTCATCATCCTCACATCCCTCAAGGCTGGCACCTATACCCCCGGCATGGAGGCCACCCTGCGGCTGCCTGATTCCACTGGGAGCCTTGATACCCTGGCGGAAAAGATTATGGCTGATTACAACCGTGTCAAAGGAATCGAACCGGACGAGCCTGAAAAGACTTTCTCAGAGGTCTACAAGGCATTCTACGCCGATAAATTCACGGAAGGGCACAAATACTCAGCTTCAACTGTCCGGGCCATCCAGGCTGGCTACAGGAACTGTAAATCACTATATGATAAAGAATTTAGGGCCTTACGCTCAAAGGATTTGCAGGATAACCTTGACGCCTGTACGTTAAAGCATGCCAGTCTGGAACACATCAAAAACCTATATCGACAGATGTATAAATACGCTGATGGCCAGGGCTGGTGTGATAAGGATTACAGCCAGTATATCAAAATCAAAAAAGCCGATGATGATGAACATGGCGTTCCATTCTCCGATGCTGAGTTAAAAACCTTATGGGAAAACGTCCATAACGTAACTGCTGAGATGATACTGATTATATGCTATTCCGGGTGGCGTATCTCCGAATACCTAGACATGAAGATAGACTTGGATGAAAAATACTTTTTTGGCGGTTCAAAAACCGATGCCGGAAAGGATCGCACTGTCCCTATACACTCGGCCATATTCCCCTTGGTTGAACGGCGATTAAAAGAATTTGGATGCATCCTTCCGTGCAGACCCGAAGATTTCCGGGAACAGATGGATGGACTGCTTAATAGCCTCGGCTTTATAAATGAGCCCAAACACACGCCCCATGATTGCAGGCATACTTTCTCGCGGCTCTGTGAGAAATACGGGGTGCGGGAGAATGATAGAAAACGCATGCTTGGCCATTCATTCGGCAATGATATTACCAACCGTATATATGGACATCGGGAGTTGGATGACCTGCGAAAAGAGATTGAAAAGATAAAGGTTGTTTTGTGACTTTATTGTGACCAATAGGCCCTAATAACATGGTAGAAAGTGGTAGATACTGAAAGGTTTAAAAAGCCCTTAAGCCCGCATAAAACCTACTATTCCGGGCCAATCTCTACCAGAATCATTCCAAGCTGTTTTATTGTATTCTTTAATGAAAAATTAACATTTTGTCCATATACGTTCCTGCTTTGAATCCATTTTCCCCAAACTTATGGTCAACCAAGCAGATTGCACAAAAAATGTGTTCGATTTTTTACCTGTCCACATTATCCCCAGAAGTTTATACACATTACCCCCAAAGTTATCCACATCACAGTTTGTCCATTTT
>OHPG01000425.1_pt1 | contig 16931 bp, 17 predicted proteins | sample 1577751 | NCBI WGS metagenome assembly OHPG01 (sample SAMEA3879548, study PRJEB24766) | human gut metagenome | biome: human-associated habitat; feature: feces | place: USA | collected 1985/1987
TGACAAGAGGTTTGGAAGGAAAAGGCAAGCGTTCTTTACTTATTCTTACATCCAAGGGAATGGTGGAAGAAGTGGTACAGAATATACTAAATAAAAATTACGAGCGTTTCCACATCATAGGCGTATCTCTGATGGATGCGGATTGGGCTGGCAAAACTATAAATGGAGTAACCATAGTGACAGACAGGACCGGAATTGCTGAATATGTGTGTCGGGAATGGGTGGATGAGGTGTTCATAAATCTGCCGAAGAACATGCCGCTGCCGCAGGAGCTTATGGATGATTTCATTGACATGGGAGTCACAGTACATCTTAAGCTGATTGAGATGGGTAGGCTGAAAGGACAGATACAGCATGTGGAGCGTTTGGGAAGTTATACGGTTCTTACCAGCTGTATTAATATGGCGTCATGGCGGCAGGCATTTTTTAAGAGGGTCATGGATATTGCGGGAGGGGTGTTAGGCTGTATATTGACAGGAATATTGTTCTTGTTCGTGGCGCCCTGTATCTATGTTCAGTCACCGGGACCGATTTTTTTTTCGCAGGTGCGCATTGGAAAGAATGGCAAAAGATTTAAATTATATAAGTTCCGCAGTATGTACATGGATGCGGAAGAACGGAAAAAGGAATTAATGAATCAGAACCGTGTAAAAGACGGGATGATGTTTAAGATAGAGAATGACCCCAGGATTATAGGCGGAAAAAAGGGAATTGGAAATTTTATCAGGAATTATTCAATCGATGAGTTCCCGCAGTTCTGGAATGTGCTTAAAGGGGATATGAGTCTGGTAGGCACCAGGCCGCCTACTGTGGATGAGTGGGAGAAATATGATTTGCATCATAGGGTCAGATTAAGTGTAAAGCCTGGAATTACAGGTATGTGGCAGGTAAGTGGAAGAAGTGAGATTACGGATTTTGAAGAGGTCGTGAAGCTGGATAAGGAATATATAACTGAGTGGAGGATGGGGTTGGATATTAAGATTTTGCTTCAGACAGTGCAGGTTGTGCTGGGGAGAGGCGGGGCCATGTAGGGATGGTGTACTGTAATGTATGCTGCCACTACTGTTCTAAAGCGTGATTTTGAATTCAAGTTGAGTACCAAGTTTGCGGGATGGTATGCGGAAGTTTGCCGAAAGGTATAAAGAGTTTTTCTGTAATCCTAGGGACACATCTTGGAATATATGTCACCAAAAACGAGTGGCTGTAAACAAAAATGTCAGCCATAGAGTGAGGATGTATGTGAAACAAGAACATTGGATCTGATGGTCGCACTTGATGCAGAAGTTACATATTCTGATGGAAATTTTGTGATTATTGTTGCATCAATGAATTACAACGGTAAGAAGAATTTCTTTGACACATATGTGGTCGAAGTGGTTATTAAGCTAGTGGTTCAGTATAATCCAGATACTATGCTGATAATTAAATCCACAATTTCGGTTGGATTTACTGCATTTGCTCATGAAAAGTACCACTGTGACAATATCATCTTCAGTCCGAATTCTTGCATGAGTTTAAGGTATTGTATGACAATGTCTATCCCAAATTTTAGTTGCTTAGAAATGGGGGATGATGACCGGAAAATACAGCATTATAAAGCGAAACTACGCCTGAAAAGCAGGTTTTGGATTGATAACGGCAGAGAGTGATATCTACATTATTAAGTGAAAGGCGCATCATAGCAGGTCTCCCAGACTGATAAACACAGGAGCTGAGAGCTTGAAAAACGGCTTAAAAACAAGCTTTTTCAATATCAAGGCTCTGTAAGATCGGGTTTACCCTAAATTATTGAAGAAAAATAGTTGATAGGGAGATGCACGGTGTGAGTGAATTTTGCAAATCACTATAACACTGGGTCTGTACAAAATGAATTATTGAGAGATAGAGATTTCAATAAATGATAAGCATGATGGTGGGTTTGTCCTTAAAAAATAGTTGGTGAGAATTGGGCGGTGGATGGGTGTGGAATGTGCAGAACTGGGGTTGGTTAGGGTTGAAAATTTGAGGCTGGTTTTGGACAGACTTGGGGTGAGAGTGATTGGGAACTGTGGAGAGTGGGCGGATAAGATTTTCTATTATTATGCCGTTCATTGTCCACAGTGCCTGGGAAAAGAATAGTACGGCTTTGGCCGGAGAAAAAAACAAGTAATAAATGGCGCTGTGGTGATCATCGAGGACGATGAGATGCCTGGGTGATAGCCACAGATGTTTGTGTATAAAAATGGTCAAAGTAGATGAGCCTGTGGGAGGATGGGTATGAAAAAATCAAATAAGAAGCTTAAGGCTTGTCTGGTTGGATCATCCGGTGGTCACTTGACACACCTATATATGTTAAAACCGTTTTGGCAAAACAAGGAAAGGTTTTGGGTTACATTCGATAAAGAAGATGCCAGAAGTCTTCTTAAAGGCGAGAAGATGTATCCCTGCTATTATCCCAGTAATCGGAGTGTTAAGGCTCTGATTATTAATACTGTGATAGCACTGAAAATTATTCCGAAAGAAAGACCTGATCTCATCATTACCTCTGGAGCTGCACCAGCTATCCCGTTTTTCTACATAGGAAAATTGTTCGGTGCAAAGACAATCTACATAGAGGTGTTTGACCGCATCGATGCTCCTACGATTACAGGAAAGCTGTGTTATTCCGTCACGGACAGGTTCATTGTCGAATGGGAAGAGATGAAGAAGGTATACCCCAAAGCTGTAAATTTGGGAAGCATATTTTGAACTAAGGTGGTGAGGAGATGATTTTTGTAACTGTTGGTACTCATGAGCAGCCGTTCAATCGCCTGGTCGAGTATATAGATAGTCTGAAGAAAGATGGCACGATTACGGAAGAGGTTATCATCCAGACGGGTTACAGTACATATGAGCCGAAATATTGTAAATGGCAGAAGCTTTTTCCATACCAGGAAATGATAAAATTTGTGGGTGAAGCCAGAATCGTAATTACACATGGCGGTCCGTCCAGCTTTATTATGCCATTGCAGATAGGAAAGACGCCGATTGTGGTTCCCAGAAGGCATGAATTCAACGAGCATGTGAATGACCATCAGGTTTCGTTTTCAAAAGCTGTTGCGGAGCGGATGGGAACGATCATCGTGGCTGAGGATATGGATAAATTAGGAGAAACCATTACTAACTATGATGAAATCATAGGCGGAATGGAAAGCGGGTTAAAGAGTAATAATGAACTATTTAACGAAGAATTGGAAAAATTGTAAATAAAATGTTTGAGGGCAGAAAGTGATGAGCAAGGTAGGAATTATGTCAATGCAGAGAATAGCAAATTACGGCTCATTTTTGCAGGCTTATGCATTGAAACAGCTCATTGAAGGTTTAGGACATAAAGTTGAATTTGTAGATTACCATATCGGGGCGCCTGTTATAAAGGATAACGCAGATAACGGAAATAAGTATGCTCGAAAGATTGAAAAAGGTCTTGAGATGTTTCGATATAAAGCACCTCTGTCACACAAACTCACATTTATTCAATACAAACAGTCTTTTGGAAAAAAGTATATGCCGCTTCTCGGAGTAACAAATGAAATGAATTATACACCGGAGCTGGACTGTTTAGTAATCGGAAGTGACGAGGTGTTTAATTGTATTCAAAAAAACAGTAATGTTGGATACTCTCCTGAATTGTTTGGCAAGGATAACAGGGCAAAGAAACTGATTACCTACGCCGCTTCTTTCGGGAATACAACAATAGAGAAACTTGATACACACAGGAAGAAAGATGAGGTTGGAGAATTACTCAGTAAGTTCAATGCACTTTCTGCCCGTGATATGAACACAGGGAAGATAATTGAGAGTTTAACGGGAAGAACTCCAGTCTATCATCTTGATCCGGTACTCACCTACGATTATATGAAATGCTGTGATCAGATACCTGATATAAATCCAACAGAAAAGTATTTGATCCTGTATGCTTACTCTGGAAGGATATCAGAGAAAGAAGCTGACTGGATTGCAGCGTATGCAAAAAAGAAAAAACTGAAAGTGTATGCGAACGGTGGAATTCAGAAGTGTGCCGACAGGTTTATAGATTGTTCACCTTTTGAAGCACTCGCTTATTTTAAGAATGCAGAAGAGGTTATCACCGATACATTCCACGGTAGCATTTTCTCAGTAATCACACACCGCAGATTTACTACATTGGTAAGGAATAGTGTGGGAAACAGTTATGGCAATGAAGAAAAGCTGACGGATCTGCTGGAGCGTCTTCAGCTCACTGACCGTATGACTGTGGGTATTACAAACGTTGAGAAGATCAACAGCAAGGCTGTGGATTATGGAGCGGTTGACTCTGTATTAAGACAGCATAGAGAGTACGCAGAAAAGTACCTGCGGGATAATATCGAATAAATGGGAGGAAACAGATATGTATACAGAATTAAAAACATATCAGCTCATAATAGCACTCCTTAAAAAGTACGGGATAAGCCATTGTGTACTTTCTGCGGGAAGCAGAAATGTCCCGTTTGTGCATTCTATAGAAGAAGATCCTTACTTCCATTGCTATTCTATAGTGGATGAGCGCAGTGCCGGTTACTTTGCGATGGGACTTGCACAGGAACTGAATGAGCCGGTGGTAATCTCCTGTACTTCTTCTACGGCTACATGTAACTACTGGCCTCCTGTTGCAGAGGCGTTTTATCAGGGAGTACCTATCGTTGTCCTTACCAGCGACCGTGATCCGGCTATGCTGGGGCAATGGGAAGACCAGATGATCAACCAGGTGGGGATGTATGACCGCCACGTTAGAAAGTCTGTAAACCTCCCTATCATCAATTCCAGAGATGACGAAATATTCTGCCAGAGGCTTGTTAATGAGGCTCTGTTAGAGCTTGACCATCGTGGTACAGGGCCGGTGCATATCAACGTGCCCATGAAGTCTTACAATAACTCATTCAATGTAAAGACCTTGCCTGATGTCACCAAGATTGATTGCCTTGGAATCAACGATGATGACGCTGTATGGGATAAGAAAATCGAGAAATTAAAAGCAGCAAGAAGAATTCTTGTTACCTGTGGCCAGAACAGCTATGTGAGTCCAAAGTTACAGGACGGAATTAGACAGTTTTTTGAGAAATACAATTCGGCAGTCGTGCTGGATTATATGGCAAACGTTGAATTGGAAGAAGGCATCAATACCACGGTCTGTATGGACGCACGGTATATCACGGACAAGAAAACGAAGGAACTTCTTCCGGATATTGTGATTTCCTTTGGCGGGAATATCTTCTCTGGAATAAAAGAGCAGTTCAGAAAATTTGCGGGTCAGTTTGAACACTGGCTGGTGCAGGAAGACGGACGGGTTGTTGATCTATATAAGAGTATAACAACGATTTTTGAGTGTAAACCAGAGTGTTTCTTTGAGTACTGTGACCGGCATGCATCCGGGAGTATGAATGACAGGAAATACTATGAGGAATTCAGAAACTATGCGGATTCTGTTATCGTTCCTGAGTTTGAATGGTCCCACGTTTATGCGATCAAGGAAGTAGTGGAGAGAATTCCGTCAGAATCTATCCTGCATCTGAGTATTAACGACAGCATTCGTATTACGAACTTTTTCAAGCTTCAACCAGGCATCAAGACATATGCAAACATCGGTACGCATGGAATTGACGGGTGCATGTCCTCTTTCCTAGGTCAGGCGGTAGTGTCGAATAAGCCCAGCTACCTGATTATTGGTGATCTTGCATTTTTCTACGACATGAATGCGGCAAGGCTAAGGCACATCGGAAACAATGTCCACATTCTCTTGATTAATAATGAGGGTGGCTCAGAGTTTTATTTTAACCGGATGTGGAAGAATGAAGCCAGTGACCTCCACACCACTGCAAGACATTTTACACAGGCAGAAGGATGGGTGAAATCCAATAATTTCATTTATCTCAGCGCCTATGACAAAGAGTCCCTGCAGAGCTGCATCAAGGAGTTTATGCGGAATGATCTGGATAAACCGGTGTTCTTAGAGGTGTTTACCGAGATGAAGCATGATGCGGATGTGATTTACGACTATTTTGACCAGAGCCGTCCCAGGGATCTGCAATCCGAAACCATCAGACGGAGCAAAGAACTGATAAAGTCAACAATCGGTCAGGAGAAGGCTCAGAAAATCGCCGGCTTCTTCAAAAAGTAGTCACGGTAAGGAGAAAGCAAATGTATACAGAATTAAAATCATACCAGATAATCATAGCTCTTTTGAAGAAATATGGAATCAGACATTGTGTTCTTTCAGCCGGGAGCCGTAATGTACCGTTTGTCCATTCCATCGAGGAGGATCCATTTTTCAAGTGTTACTCTGTGGTGGATGAGAGAAGCGCAGGGTATTTTGCGATGGGAATTGCACAGGAACTGAATGAGCCTGTGGTGATCTCCTGCACTTCGTCTACAGCAACCTGCAACTATTGGCCTGCAGTGGCGGCAGCATATTATCAGAATGTACCGCTTGTGATCCTGACCAGCGATCGAAACCCTGCGATGTTGAAACAGCGTGAGGATCAGATGATTGACCAGGTTGGGATGTTTGACAGACATGTAAGAAAATCGGTTAACCTTCCTATAGTGGATGACCAGGATAACTTTATTTTCTGCCAGCGTTTGGTTAATGAAGCACTGCTTGAACTGAACCACCATGGAACGGGGCCGGTACATATCAATGTGCCGATGAAGGCTTATAATAATTCCTTCAATGTAAAGAAACTTCCCGATGTGGTTTGGTTTGAAAGGCTGGATAAGCTGTCTGAAGAGGCTGTCTGGAATAAGAAAATAGAGAAGCTAAAGAAGGCAAAGAGAATCCTGATAGTTTGCGGCCAAATGAGTCATGTTTCAGACAAGCTGAGGAACAATCTGGACAGATTCTTTGAGAAATTTAACACATCCCTTACCATGGAGTATATGACGAATATTTATGCTGGGGATATGGGGGGGGGGGTGGGTAAATACCTCTCTGTGCTTTGATACACGCTATATAACTGAGAAGAAGTTTGCCGTGTTTGTTCCTGATATCGTCATATCCTATGCCGGGAATATCATGTCCGGTGTTAAGGATATGCTGAGAAAATATGCTGGCAAGTACGAGCATTGGCTTATACAGGAAGATGGAATGGTCGTAGATCTGTTTAAGAGTATAACAACGATTTTTGAGTGTAAAGCAGAATACTTTTTTGAGAGATGTGTAGAGAATGCTGATGATAGGCAGAAGAATGATCTGGCTTATCACAACGCAATCAAAGAATATGCTGAATCTGTGATATACCCGGATTTCGTTTATTCCAATGTATGGGCCATCAAAAATGTTGTGGAGAAAGTTCCTTCCGGTTCCATACTCCATCTGAGTATAAATGATGCGATCCGGATCACCAATTACTTTAAATTGCAGGATAAGGTAAAGGTATATGCCAATATTGGAACACATGGTATAGATGGCTGTATGTCCTCCCTACTTGGGCAGGCGGCAGTTACGGATGAGCTTTGCTTCCTGGTAATAGGAGATCTTGCGTTTTTTTATGATATGAACGCTTTGGGAATAAATGAAATAGGCAGTAATGTCAGGATCCTTCTTTTAAACAATCGTGGCGGAGAAGAATTCTACTACAATCAGGTGTGGAAAAACGAAGCCAGCGACCTGCATACAACTGCAAGACATAATACAGATGCGGCAAGCTGGGTGATCACAGCAGGATTACAATATCTGCCGATAACAGATAAAGCCTCATTTGAAAAGGCCCTTCCAATCTTCATGGATGAAAAAAATGAGCGTCCGGTATTGATGGAAGTATTCACGGAGATGAAACACGATTCGGATGTCATATATGAATTCTATGACCTGAGCAGACCTAGGGATATTAAGTCGGAGACCATAAGAAGAAGCAAGGAGCTTATTAAGGCGACCATAGGTCAGGAGAAGGCACAGAAGATAGCCGGTATATTTAAAAAGTGAGGAGTTAAGTTGTGGGTTATAAAAGAGTAATCAGGAAAATCGCAAAGTTTATATTAGCATCTCAACCGGAATTTTTTGTCCAGGTAAATGTGGGACAGATCCAGTTTGGACACACACTCCAAGATAAGAAGATCGTGGTCACAGGCGGCGGTAGCGGTCTTGGCTATGCTATGGCAAAGAAGTTTGTCTCGGAGGGAGCGGAGGTTCTTATCTCAGGGAGAAATGAGGAGAAGCTTAGTGCTGCCGTCAAAAAGCTGGGTGAACGTGCGAAGTACATAGTTGCTGATGTGTGCGATGTCGAGCACAGCTTAGAGTTTCTGGAAAAGGCGAAAAAGCTGCTGGGCGGACGCATCGATTGTCTGGTGAGCAATGCCGGCGTATCCTTGCATGAAAATATCTATACGAATGTGACGGTACAAGGGTTTGACAAGCAGTTCAACACAAAGTTCCGGGCAGGTTACTTTCTGGGCAAGGCATTTCTTGAGATGAAGACAAAAGAAAAAGCCAAGGGATTACTGAACTCACAATTACTTTACATTACGTCCGAAACCGGGGATCAGGTATATGACATACCATATGGAATGACCAATGCAGCTTTGAACAGTCTGGTGGGAGCATTCTCCAGGCGCGTATATAAGGAAGGGATCCAGGTTAATGCCATTGCACCCGGTGTAACGTTGACTGAAATGACAAGAGATTACGCAGAGTCAAGCGATGGAAACTTATATAGAGACTGCGCTTCCGGTAGGACTTTTGTGCCGGAGGAAGTTGCAGAAGTAGCTTGTTTCCTTTTGAGCGATGCATCGAGATGTATCTCAGGCGAGATTATACATTGCAATGCGGGGAATCATTTGAAAGCTTTTTGGGATGAGAGTAAATAAAAGCAAAGGTGTGGTAAGTATGTTAGTTTCTATTATTGTACCCGTTTATAAAGGAAATCAATATATTGATGGCATTATCGAAATGGCAGAAAATAACCAAATAAAACTTCAAACATTAGGAATAGATGGAAAAATTGAATTAATTTTTATAAATGATTTCCCAGAGATTGAAATTAAATCCTCCAAACTCTCTGAAAGCAGAACAATTGAAATGTGTGTCTATAATAATACCCGAAATGAAGGTATTCACAAGTCACGCATAAATGGTTTAAAACACTCCAAGGGAAAATATATACTTTTTTTGGATCAAGATGATTTGATTTCTGATAAATGTATAGCATCTCAATTACAATCTATAAAAGAAGCAGATATTGTTATTGGAAATGGATATAAAGCTACCGGTGATTGTAAAAAACTGATATACCGAAATATAAAAAAACAAAAACTTGCAGCTTCGGTAAAAACATATTTATACGCAGCCAACCAAATTGTTTCACCAGGACATTGTTTGATTTTAAAAACTGCTATTCCTCAAGAGTGGTTTTCGCATATTGTTAAAGTTAATGGTGGAGATGATTTGTTTTTGTGGTTATTGATGTTTGCATATGGTAAAAAGGTAATTATTAATTCAGAACTCATATACACTCATATGGACACGGGCACAAATGTTTCTGGAAGCACTATTGCTATGATAAATACGGCGAAAAACGTAATCACTTTATCTAGAAAATGCGAATCCATTCCCTCAAAATGGGTTGATATATATGAAAGAAGAATTCAATTAACGGAAAGTCTTGTGGGAAGACAAAGAATAAAAAAACTATTTGCTATTATTAAAAATATGGATTTATGTGTCTATAAGTTGTTTGCATACTGCAGATAATTTTTATAGAAAATTAGAAGGTAACCACATGAAAGGAATTATTTTAGCCGGCGGGTCTGGTACACGCCTATATCCGCTTATGAAAGTAACGTCAAAGCAGTTACTTTCCGATTTATGACAAACCGATGATTTATTACCCGATGTCTGTACTTATGAACGCAGGTATCAGGGATATCCTCATCATCTCCACACCACAGGATACGCCTCGGCTCAAATATCTTCTTGGTGATGGGCATCAGTTTGGTGTCAATCTCACCTATGCTGTACAGCCAAGTCCTGACGGTCTGGCGCAGGCGTTTATTATTGGAGCCGACTTTATCGGCAATGATACTGTGGTTATGGTACTGGGTGACAACATCTTCGCCGGACACGGCCTTAAGAAGAGACTGAAAGCGGCTGTGGAGAATGCAGAAACAGGTAAGGGCACTACAGTCTTTGGATATTATGTAGACGACCCGGAGCGGTTCGGAATCGTGGAGTTCGACAAGAACGGAAAGGCTATATCAATAGAAGAAAAAACCGCAAAACCGGAGAGCAACTACTGTGTAACAGGTCTGTATTTCTATGATAACCGTGTGGTCTATTTTGCGAAAAATCTGAAGCCCTCTGTCCGCGGAGAACTGGAAGTTACAAACCTTAATCGCATTTATTTGGAGAATGGAATTCTTAACGTAGAGCTGCTCGGTCAGGGTTTTACTTGGCTTGATACCGGCACGCATGAGAGCCTTGTAGATGCCACCAACTATGTGAAAACCACAGAGCAGCATCAGTACAGGAAGATTACCTATCTCAACGGTTGGATCAGCCGTAAGGATATTCTGGCTGTATACGAGGTATTGAAGAAGAACCAGTACGGTCAGTATTTGAAGGACATACTGGATGGTAAGTACCTGGATGTGCTGCATTAAAGGCCATCCATCCATTCTACCACAGTAGGTGGAGACGGACTGTATAGAAGTGTGAGGAGAGAATTATGTTGGATTCCTTCGCAGTATAGATGAGTTTGAACTGATAGATGGTGTAGCAGACGCGATATGAAAGATAAATGAATCAGGATATCTTGCTGTTGTGACGAATCAGCCAGTGATAGAGCGTGGCAAGGTTACAGTAGAAGAGCTGGAAGAGATTAACAATAAGATGGAAACACTGCTTGGGGCCAAAGGAGCATATTTAGATGCTATATTACTGCCCTCATCATCCACACAAAGGATATGAAGCGAGGTTCGTGAGTTAAAAATAGATTGTGAATGCTGCAAACCAAATCCTGGAATACTGCCAAGATACGACTGTAAATAAATTGCTAGATTTTACAAATTTTATACTATAAAGCGATAAAGGAGCGAAGGATATGAATCTGAAGACTTTAGAAGCTCGTGTGGAGAAAAACGTTGATGTGTTCTTGGGCATTTCTACCTCTGGTAATAGCAAAAACGTATTAAGCGCCACAGTTGTTGCTATGGCCCTGGGATTAAAGTGGTTGGATTAATTGGTGGAGTAGGCGGTGAGCTTGCAAAAGTGGCAGATGTTGCTGTAATTGTATCGGAAAAGCGTAACTACATGATACAAGAATTGCACCTACCAATACACCATTGTTGATGTCTTATGTTAGAAGAGAAGTTTTTTGGGAAATAAATTTAACTCGGTACCTAAAAACATAGTACTTGAAGTACTCGAACTATATGTTGTGGTACATAAAGTTATACTTTTTTCCCTTGAGTGCCCTTGATTTGGGCGAATATAGCCTGTCAAAGGCGAAGCTGCGTAGCACCCTTTACAGGACATATGAGGTCAAATACCTACATCTAGGGAAGAAGGAACAGTTAGAGTACGGTGTACTCGAAGTAAAAGTGGCGTGTTTACTGGCTTTGCGGCTGGTATACACGAGTTATTGAATGGAGGATATAACAGTATGAAACGTAAAATTTTATATATTTCTATGTGTTTGCCATTTGACAAGGCGTTTCATGCTGGAGGTAAAACATTCAATTATTATATTAATTCTTTTGCAAACGATGTTAGCAATGAGGTCACCTTAATAGCCAAGGTACTACCTGATGAAGAAAAGTATATTGATACTGTAAATAAAAGAATTAAACTTTTCACGGTAAGTGCACATAAAAGTGGTGTAAAAAAATATTTAGCATATGCAAAGAGCATAAACTCAAAATTTAATCCGCTTTATAGATACGGTAATACGTTGACCTATGATATATATACCCAAATCGAAAAAAGACTAAGAAAACTGGAAATAGAAGGATATGAACCAGATATTGTGATTCTTGAATGGACTCAAATGCTACTATTTATCGACTGTGTAAAAAAAAATTTTCCAAGAGCAAAGTATGTTGCCTCGGAGCATGATGTAACCTTTCTAGGAAAAGAAAGGAGGTATAGAGCAGCGAAGGGCATATGGAATAAAACAATTAGAGGATTATCCTATAAAAATATGATGAGTAGAGAGCTTACAGCTATTGATGGATGTGATTTAGTTGTCACGCATAACCAGAAAGATAAGAAATTGTTGCTGGACCACGGCATCGATATAAAAAAATTGGATGTAATAGCACCATACTACGAACCATTAAAATCAATAATTCCAAGTGAATCTGCAAGGGATATTGTCTTTTATGGTGCAATGAATCGTTTAGAGAATTACAGTGCCGCACTATGGTTTATTGATAACGTAATGCCTCTATTGGATAATATAGACATAAGATTTGTTGTCGTAGGAAATAAACCGCCAATAGAGTTACAAAATAGAAAAAATGAAAGGGTGTTAGTAACTGGGTTTGTTGAAGATGTCTCGGTCTATTTTGAGCAAGCGGTATGTCTTGTTGCGCCATTGTTTCTAGGCGCAGGGATAAAGGTGAAGATTCTCGAAGCATTAACGGCAGGCCTTGTTACACTAACAAATGACATTGGAATAGAAGGCATTGGTGCTGTTGATGGAAGAGATTATATTCATTGTAATACGCCAGACGAATACTCAAGACATATTATTGAATTGAAAAATGATATAATTTTACGGAAAAAGATTTCCGGAAATGCAAGAAAATTAATCTGCCAAAATTATGACTTAAAAAAATCGTTTATAAATTATAGCAATAAGATATATAGGCTATAATGCGGAGGTTGTTATGAAAATTATAGCGTATTATTTGCCACAGTTTCATGAGATAGAAGAAAACAATAAATGGTGGGGGCAAGGATTTACAGAGTGGGTAAATGTGAAAAAAGGGAAACCCTTATATAAAGGGCATTATCAACCAAAAGAACCATGTATTGGATACTATTGCTTGGAAGATAGAACGACGATGGAAATTCAAGCGAGGCTTGCCAATGAAAATGGGATATACGGAATGGCATTTTATCATTATTGGTTTGAAGGGAAATTGTTATTAGAAAAGCCGATACAAAATTTACTGAAATGGAAAGATATACCGATGCATTATATGTTCTTCTGGGCAAACCATGATTGGATAAGAAGTTGGAATGGAACAAAGGAATTACTGATAAGACAAACATATGGTAGAGAGCATGACTGGGAAGAACATTTTAAATTTATGCTTCCGTATCTAAAAGATCAAAGGTACATAAGAATAGATGGTATGCCTGCGATAGGAATATATGCGCTATCCCAGATACCTGATGGCTCTGAAATGATTGCTTATTGGAATGAATTAGCTCGTGAAAGGGGTCTAGATGGTATATATGTTGTAGAAACGAAGATGACACCGAAAAGCGAAACTGAACAGCCAAAGGGGAATGCTATCACTTTGCGGCAGCCAAACATCGCGCAGTATAATTCGCTTAGAGTATATGAAAAGGTTAAGAAAAATCCAAAAATCCAAAAATTCATTCCTTGGTTATATCCGGCAAAAATCGATTATGATAGGGTTATGAAGGAATTAATTTCTTATTCAGAAGAATATAAAGCAAGCGTGGATTTAATTTATGGTTTTTTTGTAGGGTGGGACAACACGTGTAGACATGGCAAAAGAGGATTTGTTATAAAGGGACAAACTCCAGAAAAATTTAAGGGTTATCTAGAACGGCTCAAACAAATATGCGATAAGACGGGTAATGAATTTGTACTATTAAATGCATGGAATGAATGGGGAGAGGGAATGTATCTTGAACCGGATTGCAGAGATGGTATGGCATATTTAAAAGCTATACGAGAGGTGCAGATGGGAGGAGAAGTTATTGAATAGTGGTTTGCGTATAAATAACACAAGATGGATTATTACTACTACCTCGGTATTAGCGCTTTTCTGTTTTTTATATACCATCACACCTGACTGCTTTAGTATTGGTCTTTCTGGAGTTAGCTGGTTATATATAATCTTGTGCTTTGTTTTTTTCAGCATCAGAAGAGGTACTTTGCGGAAGCCATTATATTTTGATGGTTGTTTCATTTATTCATTAATTAGTATTATACTTCAAACCATTCATGGTGAGTATGCCTCTGCATTTTGGACTGGAGTTTCACTCTTGCTAGTACCCTGCATATTTGTTTCGGAAGTGAAAGACAAAAAGGTTTTTTTTAAGCTAATAGATTGTGTTATTTATTCTGGCATGATCGTATGCTTTTTGGGTATTGCTGAAGCTTTAACGGGCTTTAACATATTTTACTCGATTTTAAATACAGTTGGAGCCGTTGCAAACTATAATTCTGCAAGGTTGGGCATGGTGCGAATCATCGGTTTTACTTCTCATGCCATTTCTTATGCAGCGTATATTATGTTCTTACTTTCTATGGTTATATATAGAATAAGACAAATTAGTAGCCGTAGGAAGAAAAGAAGTTATTCTATTGTTTACATAACTGCAGTTGTTAACGCTGTATTGACATTATCAAGGTCGGCCATTATGGCAATCATCCTTTGCCAGTTGTTATTACTATTGAAGTTAGGCGTACAGAAAACTGTAAAAAAAGTATTAGTTACGATATGTGTAACACTTGCACTGTCGCTAATCATTCAAATTATGGTTCCTGATTTTGATTTTATAAGTCAATTTTTCTTGATGATGATAGGTGTTTTTAACAAATCGGTAAGTAATATTATTACAGATGCTGTTGGTGCTAATGCAAATGGCATAGGCGAACGGCTATTGTTATACAAGTGGGTATGGGATAGTATGGAAGGCAGTATGATAGTCGGGCACGGCGGAGGAACTGCGTTCGCATATAATTACACCATTAGTGGAGATATCTGGAATTTAACTCATACAAAAGAAAGCATAGAGGTGCAATACTTATATCAGCTTTATCATTATGGAATGATAGGTATGCTATCTCAGATTATAATGTATATAAGTTTATTGATTGCAGGGATTAAGAGTTATAGGAAAAGCAAAAAATCTTGTGAAGGAAAACTAACCTTTGATTATGTGTTTTTGGTCACGTTGGCGGTTTATTTTTTGCTCTTCTTTGCAGTGAACCAAGCGACTGAAAGATATATATTCAATATGTTCCTTTACTTGTTTTTTGCGTACAGCACAAATAGATTGTTCGTAGAAAATGAAGGATTGAAATAAATGCAGAGGAGATCTAATACATGAGGATTGGACTACTTGGATTTTGTTTTCAAGATGAAAATAAAGGCTGTGAAGCACTGACGTATTCTTTTATAAACATGCTGAGAGAAAATCTTGATGATTTGGAAATTTACAATCTGAGCGAAAATAGATTAGGAGAAATACCAATAAATTTTCCATCAATAAAGTTTTTTCATCACAGATTGAGAATTAAAAAGCCGATAGATACGATAAATTTCTTGAACGAATTGGATTGGGTTTATGATATTACTTACGGCGATGGGTTTTCCGATATCTATAATTCAAGATTTGTGTTAATGACTACATTACAAAAACTATTTGTGGTAAAATCTAAGACTCCTTTGGTACTTTTGCCACAAACATATGGGCCATTTAAAAATAGACTGTTAGAGCGGTTCGCTTCGTACGTTATAAAAAAATCCCAAGTAGTATATGTAAGAGACCGATTGTCCAAGGAATACGTCAAAAAGATTTCGGGAGTCAAGGCTGTAGAAACAACAGATTTAGCATTCGCTTTACCTTATGAAAGGATTGATTTTGAAACAACCAAAATCAAGGTTGGGATCAATGTTTCCGGGCTATTATGGAATGGCGGATTTGATGGTAATAAGAATCAATTTGGTCTCACTGTATCCTATCGTGATTATATTGAAGAACTATTAAAATACCTACTATCTGATGATAAATACGAAGTTTATATAATCCCTCATGTGCTTGAATTGTATGAGAGTTCACATGATGGAGATATTGAAGTATGTAAACATATAAAAGAAAAATATAGTATTAGATATATGTGCGAAAACAAAACCAGTTCGATTGATATAAAGTCATATATTGCAGGAATGGATATTTTTATTGGTGCAAGAATGCATTCTACAATTGCGGCTTTCTCTTCTGGTGTAGCAACAATTCCTTTTTCATACAGCCGCAAGTTTGAAGGTCTGTATGGAGACTTAGATTATCCTTTTTTGATTTATGGAAAAAGTGATACAACGGAAGAAGCAATCAAAAAAACTATTAAATATATCAAGGAATACGATAAGCTTCTTGAAGCAAGCAAAGTATCTATGCAATATGTTAAAGAGATGCTGAAGAAAATACAAATATTACATGTTAAATAATGGCTGTTCGGAAGCCTTTAGAAGTGATATGTAAATATGAATATATCAAAATATATAGTTGGAGCGGTTGAGGTCTATGCCATGGTTTAGTTCTTCATTACAAAGATCAAGATAAGTTTGAACTGTGGGGGAAGATATGATACCGTGAATTATAGTTTAATCCAAAAATTTGGAGATACAGCATAAAATGAAGGAGGGAAAATAGCGTGTTTAAGAGGCTACTTACAAAATTTCATACAGCATCTCCGGCAGTAAAGGCATCTATGGCAATGCTATTTGCTAATGTCATTTTGAAAGGGTTCTCTTTTTTAAGTGGTCCTATTTTTACTAGATTAATGCCGACAGAGCAATATGGATTGGTTTCTACTTTTACTTCATGGCAAAGTTTATTATCTGTTTTTTTTACTCTAAATTTGTCTCAAGGTGTTTATAATAATGGAATGCTAGATTATAAAGATCACAGAAATGAATTGAGCCTATGAAACTTTTTCTGTAAAATAACCTAAGTAAGGTCCTTCTATGATACA
>OHPG01000437.1_pt1 | contig 16697 bp, 16 predicted proteins | sample 1577751 | NCBI WGS metagenome assembly OHPG01 (sample SAMEA3879548, study PRJEB24766) | human gut metagenome | biome: human-associated habitat; feature: feces | place: USA | collected 1985/1987
ATCGCTCTTAATTATCATAGAAGAATCTTATTTACAGAGATTTTCTCATACTCTCAATGAATTTCAATTTTCGCTTTATGCAATAACTTCTATTATAACAATATCTCTATTTATAGTTTTTTGCTGTTTTACAGATCAAATTGTTTTAATTCTAGAATTACCTATTCAGTATATTGTTATAATGTTTATCTATTTTCTGTTTATACCTGCCTATCAATTCTGGGTTGGTAGACAACGCTATGAATATAAATATAAAGCTTTAGTATGTATAACGATTTCCATTGCTTTTTTTTCACTTGGGTTTGGAATTATTGCTGTATTATTATCTGATGTTTCAAATGTTGCAATGACTCGAATTATAACTATGGAAGGTGTCAATATAGTTGTTGGAATCTTCTTTTCTATACTTTTAGCCGTTAAAGCGAAATTTAAAATTCGATTAGAATACTGTAAGTATGCTTTGAAATTCAATATCCCTCTGATTCCTCATTATCTTTCAATGTATGTGCTGTCCAGTTCTGATAGAATAATGATTTCCAGAATGGTGAATCATACAGCTACCGCAATATATTCTGTAGCATATACTGTTGCTTCCGTAATAAGTATAGTATGGCAATCTATCGAATCATCATTGTCACCTTGGATATATGAAAAATTAAGTACCAATAATAAACAATCTGTACGAAGTCTTACTACAAAGAGCATTATGTTGTTTGCTTTTCTATGCCTGTTTTGTACTTTGTTTGCTCCGGAAATAATGACAATTTTAGCTCCAAAAGAATATTCTTTGGGAATTTATGTCATACCGCCGGTTGCTGCCGGAGTATATTTTACAGCTATTTACAGTCTCTATATGAGAATCGAACTATTTTATAAACAGACAAATTTCGCTGCTGTAGCTACGGGAGTTGCTGCATTAAGCAACATTATATTAAATTATGTTTGTATAACTATTTTTGGATTTGTAGCGGCAGCTTATACTACTCTAACATGTTACGGCATGCTTTCCTTACTTCACTATATTAATATTAAGAAAAAGGGATATTCAGATATATTTAATAATAAAATGATTCTGTCTATATCCTTTTCGGTGATAATATTATCAGTTGTAATATCACTTCTATATTCGTTTTCTATAATACGTTATTTTGTCATACTTGTGATAATTATTAGCGCTATTTATAAACGTAATATGATTTTTGATATTGTCAGATTTCACGAATGATTTGCCGCAATAAACCTGAGAAAAACCTATGCTGATTTTGGTATAATCAATAACCACGATGCAGGCAAATGTTATATTTTCTGTGCTAATGTATACCTGGATACTATTTATCACCACTAAGAATTGAGTCTTTATAGATCTTCAAGCTGTTTACCAATGCAAACGAAATTGAAAAAAATTTATTTTACTAATCAAATAAAATAGTTAAATATTACATAAAAATATATTTTTCTTTTCTAAAAAGAAATCATACAATAACCTGAAGGTGCAGTGTTTATGATGTCATTAATCATGTGTTTGAATATCTAGATGGAGTTTCTTATGAGACGCACAATTATTGCATCGAAATATTAGATAATGTATTTATTGGAGGAAATACTACTATAGCCGGAAATGTTTCAATTGGGCCTAATGCTATAATTGCTGCTAGGTCTGTAGTTACTGAGGATGTACCTAAAGATGTTATTATCGCCGGAAATCCTGGGAAGATTGTTGGGTCTTTCGATGAATTACATAAAAAAGAGCTGAGTTACATGGAAATAAACCATTTTTTAATGTCGAATTTGATAGTGTTTTTTTGTGAGGGGTGGGTGGGTATGGGACAATTATTATAGACGTAGAGAAGAAAATCCAGGTGTCAGACATCGAAAATAAATAATATTGATCGTTCACATTTGCCTTGCACCCTAAAAAACTCAACCGCCCCAATAGCTATTTAGCACATAAAATCAAGCTAAGTATGAACAGTTTTAATGTTTGAATGAAGAACTGGAAGAAGAAAAGAGTCATAATGTGTTGGGTTTAATTGAAGTGAAATGTTCTATCGGAGCCAGAGATGATTTGGGAAGAACGACAACGACAGCTCTTGAAAAAAACAGAATTTTATTGGTTATTTAAAGATTTTACAAAAAAGGGATCACATCATTCCCTGACAATAATCCTTCAAATGTTTTGAAGTATGTGAATGCGTTGAGGTCAAGTCAGTTGGCGATAGGTAGCTGAAAGTAGATGATTCTTTATACGAGGAGGTACTTTATGAATAGGATGCTATCTTCCAAGTTGGATTGGGAGTATAGGTTGATGGATGGGGGGGGGGGGTCATAGCAATTTTATAGATATGCTTAAAGGAATAGGGATAGGTCTTGTAGTCATTGGACACTCCGGATTCGCATATAGCAATATCATATATCTCTTCCATATGGCACTATTTTTTATCGTTTCGGGGTATTGTTATAAGGAAAAGAAAATAAGCATGGGGAGTTGGGCTAAGAAAAAGCTAAAACCACTTTGGATTCCTAATTTTGTCTCTGTTTTAATTGTATGTTTAATGACAAATGTTTTATTAAGTTTGCATATTGTCAGTGTAGATGCATATCCTCCTTTTACGTTGAAAAACTTTATTGTGTGTGTTATTAAGGCTTTTTTATTCAGCGGTGGAAGTCAATTGTTAGGCGCAAACTGGTTTTTTAGGACACTATTTTGGGGTCTCCTATTATATGAAATTACTAACAGATTACTATTACGATTGAATAAAAATAAATGGGTACTAGTATTTACTATTTGCCTAGTTTTTCTTATGGCGGGCTGGGGGTTTACAAGGCAGTTAGGACACGGTATGTATTTTAATTTATTAAGTGTTCCGATCTTACTTGAGATGGGAAGATTCATACGTAGTAAAGATCTAATTAATAGGTATAAAAATAAGAGATATACTGTAGCGTGTAGTTTTTGTTTTTTTGTGGGACTGGTTATACTCAGTAAATTTGGATCCATTACAATGAATTATAATGTGATTGTAAATCCACTGTTTTTTCTAGCATGTTCATCACTCGGATTTTTTCTTTGTGCGGGTATTGCGGACTTTGTTTTAAGGCATAGTGGAAAAATTGGAGTTTTTACTATCTACATGGGAAAAAACTCGTTGATCATTATGCTGCTCCATTTTATTTCATTTAAGGTGATTACATTACTTCAAATTGTACTCTCTGGAGATAGCATTGAGAAACTTACGTCTTATCCAGTGTATGTTTCATCAAATGGATGGTGGATTGCGTATAGTATAGCCGGTATTGGTATTCCATGTTTGTTGGCCATGCTTTGGGGGAAACTATCACTGCTGTCATGGGATACGAACAAAGATTGTCGCTGAGCATCAAAGGGGCAGAACCAACCGCTAAAATCGACTTTTATCATATAAAATCACGCCCCAACCACTACGTGAATCAAGACTGTAGGCAAACGGCGGTCAGGATTGCTAAATAAAACTGCTGCTCGTACCGTCTTAGTAGCGGCTGTGGAGACTTCAAGATGGCAGATGCGAGTGCCATAAAACTGTATTGGAATGACGTTGCATATAACCTAAAGACAGGAGGTGAAAAACTAAAATGACAAATATAATCAGTAAAATTCTTGCAAGCGTACTAACATTCCTATATCAGTCGTTTGGGCTTTCGGTTCTGGTAGTTGTATTCTTCCTGTTCCTTTATCTCTACGCAAACGAGCATGGATAGAAAACTGCTTTCCGTATCCTTTCATAATCCGATCGCACGATGATTACCTGGTTGGCAGATTCATCATAGGCAGGTAGCTACAGTTTGATTTATAATTTTAGTATGATTGCGACAGTTATCACTACATCCTTAGATAGCGTTGGGGTTCCTTGGTTTATGGAAAAACTAGCAAAAGGAGAAAACCAAGAAATCAATTGCCTGTCGAAAATGTAGTCATGAGATGGAGGTTAAGCATGGTAAAGAAATTTTTCGCGAGTGTTTTTTTGCTTTCCATGGTGTGGATGTTTGGAACAGGTTTATTATCTATTCTATTATCAGAAGGAAACAAAGCGAATTTCTCATTTATGATCGCTAGAATAGTTATTCTTCTTTTGGTAATATGCATACTTGTGGAGCATACAAAAAGTGGAAATGTATTTATGAATTGGATAAGAGGAAAATGGTTTCTCTTTACGACCGGAGGAAAGCTCAGTAACAGTTTAAACATAGGAAAAAATGTTCGCTTTAAAAACAAGAAATTTCTTACCATTGGAAACCATTCATCAATTGGAAATGGGGCAGAATTCTTTCCTGTAGAGCATGGGTATCCATCAAAGATTGTGATTGGGGAGGGCGTAGTGATTGGCGATTACAACCGTTTCGCTTCTATGAACTCAGTTATGATAGAAGACAATGTTCTTTTTGCAGCATATGTTCATATAACAGACCACTCCCATGAATATAGGGATCCTAATTTACCGGTCATGAAGCAAGGAATTTTTACAAAAGGAGCTGTACACATATGCGAAGGATCGTGGATCGGGCTTAGAGCATCTATCCTCTCCGGAGTAACGGTCGGAGAACATTCTGTGGTTGCGGCAGGAGCGGTTGTCACAAAGGATGTTCCGGCGTACTCCGTAGTTGCCGGCTGCCCTGCGAAGGTGATTAGCCGTTTTAACCCGGAAAGAAAAGAGTGGGTGAAGGCATGAAAAATTCGAAAAAAACGATAATGGATGTTCCGCACTCGAAATGCTCCGGCTGCATGATGTGTGGTGATGTATGCCCAAAGGATGCGATAACATATCCGGTTGGAGAAGACTGCTTCTGGTATCCTTCAATTGATATGTTAAAATGCATAAGCTGTGGTATTTGTTATGAAAAATGTCCTGCGATGAAGGACCACGCTATGACAGGCAATATAGATGGCAACGATATATTTTGCATTGGGGCCAAAACAAGGGATGAAGAAATTCGGTGGAACAGTACTTCCGGTGGTTTTTATTCAGAAATTGCAACTGACTGGGTACGAAAAGGAGCTTCGGTTTGTGGGGCAATATATGATGAAAACAATATGGTTATCCATGCTGTTGGCAACGATGAGGTATTCATAAAAAAAACGCGGCAGTCAAAGTATGCACAGAGCAGAATGGCAGGGAACTATAGGAAAGTAAAAAAACTTGTATCTTCTGGAAGGAAAATCGTTTTTACCGGAACGCCATGTCAGGTAGAGGCGTTGCATTCTTATTTGGGCAAAAAGCTGTATAACAGTGAAACCCTTTTGGTAATTGATTTTATATGTCTGGGAATTGCTTCACCAATGGTTTATGAAAAGTACATCCGGCATTTGGAGAAGAAGTACGGTTCCAAAATTAAGACAGTTCACTTTAAGGATAAACGCTCCGGCTGGAGAAGCATAGGAACTAGCATCCAATTCCAGAATGGAAAAGAATATTTTAGGACTGGTAGCAGGGATACATATATGGTTTCCTATGTCACCGATGCACTTTGTATGCGTGAAAGCTGTCATGCCTGTCCTTATCGTAAAGTACCTCACATCAGTGACATGACCATCGGCGATTTCTGGGGGATCGAGAACATAAATCAATCGTTTGATGATAATAGGGGCTTATCAGCCGTTATCTTAAACGCGGATAAGGGTATTGCTGCATTTCACGCAATAAAGAAAGATATAGACTGCTTTGAGACAACTGCAAATGATATTGCAAAAGGGAACTTTACAGTTCTTAAACCTAAAAATGCGAATCCTAAGAGAGATGAATTCCTTCATGCTATGTACACAGAACCTTACATGAGAGTTATTAGGAAGTGTTGCTCCTACTCCGGGTACAGAAAACTGATTACAGATGCCAAATATATGAAGTCAAAAATGGTAAACTTAATCAGAACCAAAATGGGGGTTAAGAAATAATGGGTAGATTATCATTGAAAAACGCATTGAAAAGATATGTCAAGGGTATGCGTCCGATTAACATCAACGTAAACAATGTACATGTAGCACCAAATGAACTGCTGAAAGGGAAAAATGCTGTAATTACAGGTGCAGGGAGCGGAATAGGGAAGGCCATTGCCGTAGCAATGATTCAAAGCGGCGCAACTGTTGTAGGATTGGGCAGAAACAAGGATAAACTCATAAAGGCATCTGAGGAGATTGGCGAGAAATATATACCGTATGTATGCGATGTTTCAGAAGTTAACGATCTGAAAAAACGGATTTCAGAAATAGCAGATCAATTTGACAACAAGCATATTGATATACTTGTAAACTGCGCAGGCACAAAAACCGGCAATGACGAAGTCTTCTTTAAAACCACACCGGAAGAATTTGATATGGTTATCAACACAAATCTGCGTGCTCCTTTCTTCTGGTGCCAGCAGGTTGCCCGGCATATGGTGGAACACGGGATTTCAGGGCATATCGTTAACATCATAAGCATTAAGGGGTTCATTGGCGAGGCGTCCCCTTATTCTGTTTCAAAATGGGGCTGCACGAGCTTGACAAAGGGGCTGGCACGAATGCTTGCACCAAATGGTATCGTTGTCAATGGAATAGCGCCGGGTGGGACAAAGACCGAGATGGCTCATTTAAAGGAGGACAGCTATCTGCATCTTGCAACTCCGAGTATGAGGCTTGCCGACCCGAACGAAATTGCGAATATTGCTGTTTTCCTGGCAAGTGATCTGGGGTGCAACATCATAGGAGATGTTATTGTCTGCGATGGCGGTCAGATGCTTCAATATGGTAATGATAGAATCTGAGTGTCGCGGAGCATTCAAAGTGGCAGAACTGACCGCCGAAAATCACCGTATTACTAACATTCCCACACTAATGTGCTCCGTAATATCCTTTAAAATAATGTAGTGTGGAAATCCGGCTGATTATTCCGGGACTCTTTGAGCCACCTGCCCAGACTTTGAGAGCCACCGTTCCGGAGAATGGGAGCCACAGATTCCGGTAATTCAGAGCCACTTTTGGCTCTATTACATTTAGCTTCCTTTATACTGTAGATACACACTTTTGTGTGAATACAGATAAAGGAGGTCACCACTATGATCCAATATCGTGAAATCTTTCGCTTAAAAAGCCTGGGATTCAGTGATCGGAACATCGCACACAGTTGCGGCGAGTCCCGAAATACTGTCTCTAAAGTCACCAAAAAGGCTGCGGAAATAAATCTTTCCTGGCCATTGGATTTTGACATGACCGACAGTACCCTTGAGGAACTTTTGTTTCCTAAGGATAAGGCAGCCACCAAGCGACGGAGGCCTGACTTTGATTACATCCGTAAAGAACTGTTACGGAACGGAGTCAATAAAAGCTCCTCGGGTGGAATACTGTGAGGAATTCCGCTTGAACGGAGAAGAACCACTCATGTCATGTATTCCCAATTCTGCTATTACATCCAAAAGGATGAGGAAAAGCGCAGAGCAACTATGCATATCCAGCGGAAACCCAGCGAACAGATCGAAGTTGACCGGGCGGGAGATCCTGCCCACATCATTAATCCGGATACCGGCGAGATCACAGATGCCAGCGTTTTCGTAGGAGTTCTGACCTACACCCAGTATGCGTTTGTAAAAAGCATGCATAGATGAAAAGACAAACAACTGGATCAAAACACATATCCAGATGTTTGAGTTTTTCGGCGGCGTTACACCAAGGCTGGTCTCCGATAACTTCACAACTGTAGTAAATCATGGAAAGAACGACTGGGTAAGTATTACTATTCGGTAAAGTATGTATGCCTTCCGGATTTATTACTGGACTTACAGGCAGCCAGAGATAATGGCGCATTTGCTGCCACTCTGAAAAAATACACCAAGCCAGTACTGCTGATTATTGACGAATGGCTGTTGCTGAAACTTACAGAAGCTGAAGTCAGAAACCTGTTTGGACTAATCCATAAGAGACGGAAAAAATCCTCTACGATTGTTTGCTCTCAGTTCCAGGAAAGTGAATGGTATCAGCAGATCTGTGGTGGTGAAAGCACCCTTGCATATGCCATCATGGATCGTATATCCTACGATTCATACAAAATCGATATTGAAAGCATTGATCCGACCAAAGATCTTTCGATGAGGGAAGTATATGGTCTGGATCCGGCACAATCTAAGTAAACAAAAATAGGTGGCTCCGTTAGTCCGGACAGGTGGCTCTCGCCACACTGGACAGGCGGCTCCACCGCACCGTAATATTCAGTCCATAAAGGAACACCCTTAAAAAGGAAAGAGAATCGAGTATCCTCCAACAGAAGGGACAAAATCTTTCGGATATGTAGCAGTTGAGGCCCAAAATCCATGATAAACTAATCATAGCAGTATTTTTGGAATAATTACGGTTATGTTAGAAGTAACTTAACAGTATAACATATATTCAGAAACTGTTACTTATTTGAAAAAAGTGGTAGTTTTCCACATCTAGGACTAGCCGCTGTGCCAGCGGCTTGGTACAATGTATTTATATAAAGGTTGGGGAGTAAGCATACCAAAATTCCCCAGATCATACCTTATAAGGAGCCAACCATTTGAATTTGTCATATTTCAAAACCATTCAATTTATTCTGCGGGATATATTAAAAGAAATGCAGTACATCCCTTTAGTCATTTTTTGGGGTACCTTGTTATATTTAATAACTATCCTATGCATGCGCCGTTACAAAAAGCCTATATTCAGCACCACATTCATTAGCTACTTTATAATGCTTTTTATTATAACCATATTTGAGCGTGAGCCAGGGGCACGCACAGGAATAAGCCTAAAATTTTTTGAGACACTAGGTGGACCAAAAGCAAATGCATATGTGGTTGAAAATGTACTTCTTTTTATTCCTTTTGGAATCCTTGTTCCATTAAAATGGAAGCAGTTAAGAAATACTTTCATTTGCACCTTCCTGGGATTTTGCTTGAGCTGCGCCATAGAAATAATACAGTTGATTACAGAGCGAGGTCACTTTCAGGTAGATGACATTCTAACCAATACGCTGGGAGCATTGATAGGGGGGATTATTTTTAGAGCATTTTCGTTTGTGATTATAAAATACAGACATCATTAAAGATATAATTATGACTAATAATATCAAACCGTTAGACATTATATATTTATGTTTTTATATGTTAACCTGGATTCTCATATCAGATATAAATTTACGAAAGTAATGTAATATTACAATGAGATACTATTTACAGAATGTTTTTTGTAATAAGTCCCCTCTGTGTTACTGGTTTTTCGGAATTCTGAGAGAACGGAGTGAATGATGCATAGCGGGTGAGAGGAATAACAGATAAAATAGTATAGTACACCGAGGCGGCTGACAATACAGGAATGGTTCCGTAGCAACATGAAATGGCTGAAATCCTTAAAGCTTGGCGGGGTATTTCAGGAAACACTGGAAGAATATTTTATCACCTATGAATATTTCACAGAGAAAATAAAACGTCTGGATCAAAGAATTGAAGAACTGGCATCTGGTGAGGAATATGAGGAAAAAGTAAAGAAGCTGTGCTGTCTGATTGGCGTAAAAACGCACACAGCATTATCAATGGTGGTTGAAGTCGGAGATTTTGAGCGATTTGCAAAACCCGAAAAATTCACGGCATTTTTGGGACTTGTACCAAGTTAAAAGAGACGAGTGATGAGAAACAAAAGCGTTACAATATCACAAAAGCAGGGAACAGCCATCTGCGCAGGCTGCTTGTTGAGGCGGCGCAGGCGTATACCAGAGGAAATATAGGGCAAAAATCAGAAGCGTTAAAGCAAAGGCAGCAGGGAAATCCCCATCAAGTCATAGCGTATGCAGATAAAGCGAATGAGAGGCAAAGAAGAAGGTTTTATAAAATGACATTAAATAAAAGGCTGAACAGCAACATAGCAATAACAGCAATTGCCAGAGAACAGGCATGCTTTATGTGGGGATTGATGACAGGCCATATAGGCTGATGGATATGATATTTAGCTGATGTTGTAAAGGGTACAAAAGCACCGCCTTTGGCGGCAGGCCCTTGATAACACCATCAAAATATCATGAAGAATAGTCAAGCCAGATGTAAGGCGGACATTGTCAGCCATACATCTGACAGACAAAAAATGACTGGAACATATGGATAGGGCCTTAGAAGACATTTGAGGTTCGAACTATCTGCGCTCTTTCTATGTCGACAATGTAATTAAATACTTTGATTCACGCTTGTAGAATGCAGAGTTCACGGCGGACCATTGACCTGTCGGCAGGGTAACCTGATCCACGTATAACAGAGTGGCCAAGGCCGGGAACTGTTAAATCTAAGGCTCTATCCATGTGCTCCAGGCATTGGAACAACAAAAATTAAAAAAGAGTGATTTCTTAACTTCAATTCGTAAAGTAAAAATAAGCCATCCCCACCATGGCCCGGAATCATTCAAAAAAATATTTTTGTATATGAAACTATTATTGCAAGTTCGTATATGCGAATTTTGAGGGTTGACAAGGGTAAGAAATGATGGTAGAATTAAAGAAATAAAAAAGTACGTGTGTTCTGGTGGAATTTTGTTGAATCCTGTCGTATAATAAATGGTATTAATTTATACGTTGAGGATGAAGGTATGGACGAAAACAAATTTATTGAAGTAGGAATATATAAAGAATTGTTTAACCAAATTACTGGTGCGAATTTACCTATTGATAAAATCTATCGTTCCAAAGGGCTTTCTACTCATATGATTAAAAGAAAACACGGTAAGTACCTTAAATATCTAAATAGATTAGAAGAAATAATTAAAAATCCAGATTATATTGGTTCTAATCCTAACGAAGATGCAAATACATCCATTGAATTGATAAAAAAACTTGACGATAATGTCATGATAGGAATTAAATTGAATATTGAAGAAAATTATATATATGTATCAACTGTCCATGGTATTCAAGAATCCAAAATAGAACGTAGATTACATAGTGGAAGAATTAAAGAGATTCCAATAGATTCTATTGACAAAACTTAGCATTTAAGGTATAATTAAGCTAAATTAAAGATATACTTTTGAGAGTAGAGTTATTTGAGGTCGGAAATGGTTCCCGACACACTCCAATGGAGTACCTGAGATGATGGATACACCGCCCATCCTTATAACTCTACTTTTTTGTTTATAATAAAATGTTAAATTCCTCGATATATATATATCGAGGAATTTTATTTTATAAGCCAGAATCATTTATATCTGGTTCGTAATTCTTATCAAGATACTGTAATGTTAATCCTATTTCATAGTTTTGACTTGATAATCCAAGGATGATTAATGTATCATCTGTTTCCCAAGATGCCGCATATGAAACATATCCATATTCTAAAGCTTTTGATGAACCAGCATGTTCAATCAGACTTTCTTTTTGATAAGGTATAATTTTATCATGGGTTGGATTTCCGTATTTTTTTGTAAGTGACTCCTTTAATGAAGTATAGGTAGATATAAATTGTCCCCCACTTGTATATCCTAAATCAAATAGATATAGACCATCATGTAATTTATTATCGTTAAAATGGTAGAAAGCAAAAGCTTTGTATCCATTTACACGTACATTTCCAAATAGACTTCCATCATCCAAAGATTCTAAATTTATTTCTGTTTCATATTTTTTAACCGTATCTATATCATCACCCCATATAGTATTTCTAAATGTAGTTCCTTCTCGTTGTTCAATAACTTCTTCTGTAGTTTCTGGTATAGATTCACTTTCTGTTTCTTCTGGCCTAGTTACCGTGGCTACAGTAGATGTAACTCGCACATGTGCTTTGGATACCTCTGGCAAATCTTGTGTTTGATTATTACATCCAGCTAAAGCAAGTACTGTACTCAATGTTAATATTGCAACAATTTTTTTCATAATTCTTTCTCCTGTTTTAAAATATTTTCAAATAATTTCCTTATATTCTCTGGTGATTGAGCATAAAACTCCATTAATTCAAATAAGGTAAGTACCCCAAATTCATAACCTACATAGAGAACTACATATGGTTGTACCTGTGGCACATATTTTTTCAATATAATCGGCAATGACTTTCCTAAATATTTTTCACCCTCTGGTAGTAAAGTGTAAATCTGATAGAATAAATATCCAAACAGTACACATACAATATGGAATAAAATCACATTGAGTTTTGTACTTTTGAAATCCTCTATCTTCCAAAAGTCTTTTAACTGTCTGTAATCTTCCTCTATCTCTGGACGGAGTTCATAAGTAAGAACAATTTCTCTTGCTGATTTAGTAATGTCTGTGGTTATGAATACAAAGTAATAATCTGTCTGCTTATCCCAAACGACACAAGCATTGATAGGAACATCATTTTGAGGAAATTCGCTATCCCAATACATGCCCATACCTTTAACTAGACTTATAACCTGAGTTTTCCTTTTCTTATTAGGATGCTGTTTCCAGATGTTTTGTTCCTTTGCGCCTAAAATCGCCTGTTGATAAGCCAACATATTTCTTTTCAAGGGGATGTATGTGTCAACTTTTCTTTCCGTTTTCAAATAGTTCATTAAATCCCTTGATATGAAACCTCTATCATTAATCAATATATCCCCAGGTTTTAACATTGGGGAAGTCTTGACCATATCTTCGCTTAAACTTAAATCATGAACTTCAATGCTTCCAAATCGTATATCCTCAATTATACCTGTATCATTTACAATCCCCCTAAGAGTAGACATTTTATATCCTCTTGTGGGTTTATCATCTCTTTTACTATGACCTACACCAGCCATTTCATAATTAGAGTTTTTTAGATTAACCTCTAAATCCGTACAATCCAATATATGTATATTGGGTTCAATATCCAATAGAGGGAGAATACCTTTCTGGACTGTGTAAATATAACCACCCATGAATATGGAAGGACTATATTTCCCTAATAAATGTCTTAAACTTCCTTCCTGCATCAAACCATTTTTCAAATTACCAGAATCATCTATAAGGGTATAGCCTAATTTAGCCAATGTCCTATGGTCATTAATGGCATAGGGGATATCAGTAAGACTTGTGTGGACACGCATTTTAGCCGCTATTGCGCTGGCCCATATCAACCCATAAGGAATTACCGTATTATCGGCTCTGAAATCCGGTATATATTTTTCTAAACAGTTAAAAATATTACGAGAGTTCATTTCAAGGATGATATCATCAATCAAATTTGTGGTACTTAATGCAAGCGCATCTAACTGACCATTGCGTATTTTTTCAATGATATTTTCCTGGTTATACTTACACAGCCTAATCATATTCTCACCTCCTTTCCTACTTCTATTATACTAATTATTACGCCTTATGTCAAAATAAAATAACCATCAATGATAATAGAATGTCATTGGCGATAATGCAATGTCGTTTGAAGTTATGTATTATAACAATAGGGGTGATAATATGATTAGTGATACAATAAAAGAACTTAGAGAAAAGAATGATTATACCCAAACAGCATTAGCAAAGAAATTAGGGTTATCACGTTCAGCAATAAACGCATGGGAAATGGGTGTTAGTGTTCCATCTACGAGTTATTTAATGGAACTTGCAAAATTATTTAATGTATCAACGGATTATATTTTAGGGTTAGATACTAAAGAAAAAATAGATATTACTTTTTTAAAGCAGGACGAGAAAGAAATTATATATACACTGCTAAATTATTTTATGAAATATCACTATATGTTAGATGCATTACATGATATTGGTCTTGAACATCCAGATGAAGATTACAAGGAATTATACGAAAAGAAATTTAAGTTACCTCAATATCTAATTCCCGGTTTAGAAATGATACACAAAGTTGACATAGGAGAGTTAAGCGTTTCAGATGTATTACCCATAACAAAAGATATCGAATAAAAATTAATCGAGTATAGACAAAAATCTCCCACCACTGGGAGATTTTTTTACTTTACGAATTGAAGATTTCTTAAAATTAACACTTGACAAGAGGTCACTTCATAACAGAAAGAAAATCCCTGAGATTTCAGCCCGGGAGTTGACCTTTCAGGGATTTAAGACTTTCTCGCCTGTATATTGCGTTTTAAGGCATTTCCAATCAATGGTGTTTTACCATTTACAATACCTCCAGTTACCGGGATTCCAGATTTCTTCAGGAATTCTAAGGATTCTTCCACGGCGCCCCGCAATACCCAATCAGGACGAACAACTAAAACAACACTATCCATGAGTCCGCGCATCAGCTGTACATCAGACAGAGTACCTACTGGAGGAGTGTCAATCAGAATATAGTTAAATGTATCTTTCATAGAGTGAATGGCTGGAAAAATCTGATTATCAACCTGAAAGATATTTTTTTGTGAAAAACCCTGTATGGTGTAAATGCCATTATACATCTGTTCTACTTGCTGCCTTAGTTTTTCGCCAATGCGGGGCTCATTGCGTTTATCCCCATCTTTGGGCTTTATTTTTCTGGTAAATTGATACAGTACCCCTTTTTTGAAATCAAAATCCAACAATAAAACCTTGCATCCCAACTCTGTCAGATGAAGAGCCAGATTATAAGCAACGGTTGATTTTCCTTCTCCTGGAATGCTGGAGGTTACAGCAACTACCTGCTGCTTGTTCTTTTCGGTTAAATAGCGGAAGACAGCGGCTAGCCGTCCATATGCCACCTGATATTCCTCAGGAACATTCTTATTATCCAGAAATTCCTCAACTGTATGTTTAGTGGATTCGATATACGGTATCTCGCCGATTATGTCAATACCGAGAGTCTCCAAAGGACTGTTATTACGTATCTTGGGTACGAATAAATAGTAGATAATGCCCAGAATACTGCCTGTAATTAGACCAACAGCCATTCCGATTACCACATTACGCAGAGATGGCGAGGATACTCCCTGGGCCTGCCGAGCAGTATCAATAACACTGACTGAACCGATATCCATTACCTCCAGCATTACCTCTGGCAGGACTTCCATAAGATGATTCAGTATATCTATGGCCTGCTGTGGATTCTCCCAGCTCAGGGTAAGCCATAGAAAAGCAGTGTCATCCTCAGCCGTCACAGAAATGTTCTGTTTTAATTCTTCAAGAGGAATACTGCTGTATCCATCCTCATCCAATACAATCTCCAGAACACGATTGCTTGTTGCTAAAAGCTGCACTGTTTTTACAAGATTTCTTGCCATTTGGATATCTTCATTTCTGGGAACATTCGACCCATTTTGATAAAGATCATTAATATTTCTGGCGTTTACTATCATTGAAGCCCTTGTTTCGTAAGAGGGAGTGCTATCCCAGGATAGTATAGAGCCGGCTATTCCTCCCAGGGTAATAAGGAATAATACAATCCAGCGGAGCTCCCAGATGGAATGAAGCAGGTCTGGAATGTAGATTTCTATTTCATCATTTGTTTCTGACATCGGCGTACCTCTCACTTTATTCTTCAGTATCGGCGGATTATCCCCCTCCCTCATTATTTTACCAGAATACGCAGAAACATCAATAGTATCAAGGTGCATTTTCGGTTGTCAGTTTCATTATTTTATTACTTTTTCGATAAATTTTTAATAGGTCCCATAGCTTTAGACTATGCGCCATTGATATATCTGCACCCAGTACATATACTGGACATATCTGCTATATAAGAAATAAAAGAATCTGTGTGGAAAATCATCATTATTCTCCGCCTCCGCTCCAAAACCATCCATCCAATCATCCCCTATGTATCCTCCGAAACGCCGCTGGAGATACCTCTTACTTCTTCTTAAATGTCTTGAATAAGCTAGGATAGTCATTAAGCCTGCAGGCAAAGCACTTCTTATTGGTGGGGATGTATTCCGGTATCAGACTCTTGCCGGTCAGATGAAGGTAACGGAAATGGTTGCCATGGGCAAATTCTCTGTAAGATGGTTCTGTATATAACGCAGTATATCGTAACCGCTTGACGTTTACAGTATATCTGCCGGCAGATTATCCCGTACCCAGCTCTGTGTCATGCCGGAGTATTCCATGAGGGCAAGGTTATATTCCACCATAAGATGCAGAAAGAAGGCCTTGCTCTGGGCATGTCTCAGGTACTTCTGTTCTTTAAGGGCCTCTTTACCTGTTTTTTGACTCCCTATACTTACGCAGAAACTCCAACTGCGCCTCATCATCAGCCTCCCTGTCATAAGGTGTCGAGCCTGCCACAAAACAGCAGACCAGGATGGATAGAACAGTCAGTATCAGGAATATAATGAGTATAATCATGTCCGGTCCTTTCTATAATTAAATGTATCGTGATAAATGTACTACTATAAACCTACTACTATAAAACGACAGCCATATTTATACAACCACATGCCTACAGCCATAAACCTACAATAATACATCTTTATAACAAATCATCTCACATATAGTCTATCCGTTTTCCATCCTTCTGTTCATGGAAATTAAAAGAAAAATCCCTGAAATACCGTTGATGACTCAAGCTGCATCTGCACCAGTATTCAGGGATTTTCTACTTTTAAACCTATTTTTCAAGCTATTTTTAAACCTATTTCTCCTCACAAACCTGGAAAATATAAAATTTCAAGTAATAAGACTCATCCGCCGCCCACAAAATAGGGTGGTCTGCTGCCTGGGTCCTGTACTCCACCTGCCTGAGCCGTTTGTGTACATTGCCCGCGGCTTCACGTATGGTTTTGGTAAACAGTTCCGGGTCCATGAAATGGGAGCAGG
>OHPG01000442.1_pt1 | contig 16510 bp, 6 predicted proteins | sample 1577751 | NCBI WGS metagenome assembly OHPG01 (sample SAMEA3879548, study PRJEB24766) | human gut metagenome | biome: human-associated habitat; feature: feces | place: USA | collected 1985/1987
TTAAACTCAAATCTTCCGGATCAAAAGAAACTGTGCTATCACCATAATCCAAAACCAAACTAATATAATCCAATACTTTTTGAGGATAATTCTTAGGAAATAACAGTAACTCGGTTGATACTTTTAATTCCTCTGAAAGAATATTTAATTCTGCTTCTAAACTCCAAATTTGATTAAAAAACATACTTTTCATAAAATGTGGAGCATGTCCTAAATATTCTTTTTCCTTTTTAGAAGCGATTCGTTCTAATAATTTTGAAAAATTGATTTTTCGTTCGTAACAATGTAAAAAGATATTGGCGAAAGTATAATTGTACATATTCAGCTCCTGTTTATTATTATTTTGGCGTACAGCGTCCACCGCTATATGGATGGGCTACGTTCCATTGGATATATTCGGGAGTTACACTTATATCCTTTTTAGGAAAATAATAATTATTATTTGAATATGCACGCTCTGGATAATATGGAGCGTGATGTTCATTTAATTTATTCTTTGACTTCTTTGCTTTTTTGGACTTTTTAGGTTTGTGTCTATTATAATATCCTTCATCATAATATAGATATTCTGTCGTTCCTGAAATTTTATATTTATAATAAATACCATTTTTCATTGTTGCCGAATATGTTATATTCATTTTTTTACAATTACAACTAATATGAATATCTATACCATCAGGATTTACATATACTCTAAATGAGCCATTTGCAATCTCTTTGATGCCACATTTATTTTTTATGCTTGGATAATATATGTAAATATATACTACAAGTCCTTTATAATTGTATTCTTCCTCATATATTTGCCATACAAATAGGATCATATTTAAAATCTTTATATTCTAAATTATTTCTCCAATATGTAATTTTGTCGCAATTCTTATTATATTTGATTCGTTTACACGAATAATCTGGTTTTGTACTTTGTAACTCATGATTATGCTTTTCTATTTGATTCTTTTTCATTATATGCTTTACCACTTATGTCCACAGTTTGCACATACTCGCTCCGTCTTGTTTGTAAATATTCCAGTAAAGAAACTCCATTTTTTCGGGACTACCTGTATGTTCTCACAACCGCATTTAGGACATTTTGGAACGGGTGGCTTAAGAAAGTCGGGTTTGTCTTCATCATAATAATAGTAATACGGATTATTTGGATCATAATCTTTAGGTTTCTCTAATCTATATTTATATGGATCGCCTGTTGGGAAAAATTCTTTAGGAACATCATGATAGGTTTCTATATATCCAAGTAATTCATTATATCCTGCACGTTTTAATGGTGGTATAATCCTAGAAAGCATTTTGCTTTCGACACTCCATGTCAGACTATCATTAGGAATTGCCATATAATTCACAAGTTCAGACATATCATATGGTTTTCCTTCAAAAATCATAATATGTTTTTTAATAGTAGATTCGAATTCGTTATTATTGCTTACAGTATTTATAGGATATCCGCAATTCGGACATGCTGTAGCTTTATCAGAAACTTCTTTTCCACATTCAGGACACGTAATCAGTGCCATAATCTTCCCTCCTAAAACTTGTACAAAATTAATAGATAGAAACTGTTAATTTAATTATAGCCTAAGTCACTCAAAACATCAAGTTTTAGTGGAGAAGTTAAAGATGCTGCGAAAGAAATTGCCAAAGTTAGCAATAATGATAAAGGTATTGCTGCATTACTTGATGATTTTGCTAAAAAAGGAGATATTAAGGGAGCAGGTCAAGCACTCGCATTATCCGGTATAGAAAAAGGAATGGCCAAAGCCGGATTACAAGCTTCTGATTTTGGTAAAACACTCAATGCTGTTGACGATGCAATGGATATTATGTCAAACTCTTCTCTTAAGGGTACAAAAGGTCTGAAAGCTATTGGCCAAGGTTTTCTTAATGTAGGAAAGAAAATCAAAACCTTTTTAACGCCTTTAAAAATAGTAAAAGGTTTAGGTATCGGAGCACTTATCGGTGGTGCAGGTTATGCGATTAAAAAAGCTTATGATAATATGCCAACAACAAAGGCAAAAAATCTACATGAAAAGACTCAAGAATATGCAATGAATAAAGACAAGTTAGAGTCGCTTAATACAGAATTAGCCGACACCCAGGCTCGTATTGAAGAGTTAAGTATCAAAGGCCATCTCTCACTTGTTGAGGAAGAAGAATTAAACAAACTTAAACAGACTAACGAGGAACTTGAAAGGACTAAATCATTACAGGAATCACAGAATAAAGTTGATGCCAGAGAAACATTAAACGATGCGAAAGACACATATGATTCGTATGTTAAAGGACAAGCTACAAACGCAGATCTTAGTATTAGTTCTAATAAAATAAAAAAACAGAAAATGGATATCCTTGCAAAAGAAGGTCAAACTGTATCTGCTTATACTGCTGGCGGCGGATATATGGGACTGACTACTATTCAAAAATACGATGTTAAAACCAAAAAGGGAGTAGGCGCATTAAGTGATAAAATCGATCTACGGAAAAATGATATTAATTACTTAATAGCTGCTTATCAAGCATTAGGCGAGGCCGAAAACACTCTTTCTCATGAGATTCAATCCAAAGAAAGCGGAGGAAAGAAACTTGATGACAAAGAGTTAAAGAAAAAAGAAGATGCTCTTTTTGAAAATCAAAAAGCACAAGAAAAAGCTTATGGATATATCGATGACCATTATCAGATGATGAATGAGACATATCAAGCTTATAAATCTGCTGATGATATTGGTATTTTAACTGACTCCGAACAAAAAGAAATGAAAAACGTTAAGTCTGCACTTGACGAATATTATAGCGTTATGGATCAATCAGGTAAAACCACGGAATCTAATATTGCAACTATGTTTGCCAAACAGGAATATGCTGATCTCAAGGAAGAAATGATAGCTGCTGGAAAAGAAGGTTCTGATTCTCTTGATGCACTGATTGCTAAAAATAAGAATTTCACAGATGACCTCAGCGAAGTTGGTGTGACAACAGATGATCTTAAACAGCATATCATGGCAATGGCTGATCCTGACAGTTATAATATAGATAAACTTAAAGGTGTGCTTGAAAAGAAATTCTTTGGAGAAGGAATTCGATCTCAGTCAAAGCAAAAAGAATGGGACAAGTTTATATCTGGCAAATCTGATGAAAATCTACAGATGTTCTATGATTATATCCGTGATAACGATCTTGATCCATCTAAGTGGAATTATGATGATCTCGAATATAACATGGAGATAGCTATTAACGGTGAAGAAGAAGTCAAGAGCGCTGCACTTACTATAGATCAGCTTAACGAGAAAGTTGGTAAATATCAAAGTAATCTCTCCGCTGTATCTTCTGCTATGTCTGAAACAGGCACTAATACAGGTTTGACATCAGAATCTATTCAAGGGCTAAATGATGCTTTTGGTACTTTGGAAAACTATGATCCATCTGGATTATTTATCAATACAGCAAAGGGTGTAAAGATAAATGACAGAGCCTTAAAGAGACTTGTTAAAACACAGCATGAAGCTGCAACCAGCGACCTTGACAAGCGTATCGCAAAACAGACGGAAGAATTAAAAAAACAGCAAGATATTCTCAATAGTGACGAATCCAATGCAGGACAGCTTAAAGCAGCAGAGGAAAACTTCAAAAAGGCTCAGGAAAATATTGAGAACATGAAACGTGCTCAGGCTCAGATGAGTGCTATCTACAATGAGCAAATGAAACAATTCTCTGATTTCCAAAACATCCAAAATTCTAAAAACACTCCTAACGCCGGGGATGAATATACTTCTGTAATGCAAGATATTAAAACTGCTAAAGAAGCATGGGATAAAGGTTTTATCGGTACAGATGACTTTAAATCTGTGGCAAAATATTTATCTCCATACGGTTTTGAAGATCCGGTAAACTTCAAAGAGAATTTTGACAGAATCTCAGGATACTTTACAGAAGATGGTTCTGGAGTATTAAAGTTCTATGATGATATGGAAAAAAGAGGTCTTGCTACATTACGAACATTAGAGGACGGAACTCAGGAATGGGTAACAAATTTCTCTGATGCTGAAGAAGCAGCTCTACAAATGGGTATGGGATTTGAACCATTTATGGCTGTTTTAGGACGTGCCGAAGATATGGGCGCATTCAACTCATTTGCGTCTTCTGCCGAAGAAGCTTCTCAGAATGTAGAGGATGTATCATCAAAACTTGCAGATGCTATTACAAAGAAAGCCGAGTTGGAAGCTGAGGGCGCTCCTCAATCTGCTATCGAAGCACAGCAGGCAGAAATCGATAAATATACTTCTCAATTGGATGAGGTAAAACAGACAGAGGATGAATGGACCACCAATATCGGAGCTAAACGTGCGAAAGAAATCCAAAATGCTAAGAAAGAAATTGAAACTCTCGGAAAAGAGATAGAAAGGCTGAACAAAGAAGGCGACATAGAAACCGCTGAAAAGCTTAAGGATGAGATCAAATCCAAATCTGCTGAATACGGATTAGAGTATAACGAAGATGATTATACAGTCAGCGATGAAAGTTATACAAAGGCTCTTCAGTCAACTGGGGCTGCCACTTGGGAAATTCCCAAGACTGCAAAGGAAATGGGATTTGCCGAGGGTTCTGAAGATGCTAAAAACTATGAGAACGCTTTAAGTGCATTAACGAAAGCTCATGAAGAAAATGGTGAAGCCACTCAGGGAGCTTTAAATGCGCTATCATCTTATAATGCAGAACAGTTAAAAGGTATCGAACTTGGAGACGGAGCTTATAACGTAGAAGGTATGGAAGCTGCAGAGGATGCTCTTGAGGATCTTGCGAAGGCTACAGGTCTGACCAGAGATGAATTACTGCTCGCTCTGGAAGGTGTAGGTATTCTTAAGCCGGAAGTTGATACAACTGATTTAGACGAATTAGATGAAAAGGCTAAATCATCTCAGGAAAAACTGAATGAGATGAACGGCACAAAATACGAAATAGATATAGATACAAAAGATCCAGAGAAAATTGAACAACAGGTCAAAAACGCAACAGAGCAGATTCAGCCATATCTGAGTACAAATGAAGATGGTACTCCAAAATATGATTATTCCAAAGAAGGCGCTCAAGAAGCTCATGATGTATACGCTTCTGCTATTGCTCATCAGCAAAGAGCAGAATACGAAAACTCAGAAGCTTATCAGACAGAGGCTAGCACTCCGTTAGCGGAAGCCACTAAGAATTTTTTAGAGGCTAAAGCTGAATATGATACTCAGGCAGACCTTGCTGCTAAGGGTATGAAAAATAATATGGAGGAAGCTCAAAAGCAAGCCGAGGCCACTTTTGAAACCTTTAAAAAAGCAGATACTGAAGGAGTATTCGACACTTCCGGTCTGGATAGTCTTGAAAAAGACATTCTCGATGATACTTCTGAGGAATACAAAATCAAAGTTGGTGCAGATACATCTGAAGCCCAATCAGAAATCGACAAGGTAAAACAGGAAGAGATTACACAAAAGATCAAAACTGTTATTGAAAATGAAGGCGGAGACGATGCTAAAGTTGTAAATGAACTTCTTGCTATGTCTGATCAGAAATTAATGACCACCGTAGGCTGCGATGCGTCTGAGGTTGAAACAGTTCGTGAGCAATTAGAAACAATGGATCAGCAAAACGTTCAATTTGCTGTAGAGATTGATAATACGCAATTCCATGCTATTATTCAGGCTATTACCGGAGAGCCTGTTGAAATTCCAACTGAACTTGAAAAACCAGATCCTCTTCCGGATCCAGAGCCTCAGACTCAGGAAGTTGAAATTCAGACCACTGGTAATACAAGTGAATTAGACAAAATTCAGAATGCTCCAGAAAAGAAAAATATCTCAGTTGATGCAAATATCTGTAAATCCACCTGCCAGTGTATCTATATTAGATGCGATTGCCAACATTACAGACACGCAAGGCGAAGACGGACAGGAAGTAAATGTTGATGCTACCGCTAATATAACAGATACAAAAGGAGCAGACGGCCAGCAAGTTGTTGTAGATGCCACAGCAAATGTAAGCGGAGTTAATGATAGTTCTGCTTCTGTCTCTGCAAATGTTGATGGTACAGCAGAGGTTGCAGCATTGCAAGCAGCGATAACAAATCTGTCAGGTAAAATTGTTATTGCAAAAGCCAACGTAAAAGGAACAGATGAAGTACGTGAGTTGAAATCTGCTATTGATTCATTAAATGGTAAGATTGTATCAGTAGGTGCAAGTGTATCTGGGACCGGAGCAGTTAATGCATTAAGCGCTTCCATTAATTCCTTACATGACAAATCTGTAACGATTACTACCACTCACATTAGCAGAAGTGAAAAGGCAAGTGCAACAGGTACAGCCACTTCCATAGCTCATGCAGACGGAACAGCTTATAATGTCCTTAATATGCGGCCACTCTCTTCTGCTCATGCCAAAGGAGATATATCTCTTAATAACGATGAAAAAGCTTTAGTAAATGAAGTCGGTGTTGAATCCATCGTTAGAGATGGTGTATGGTCACTGATTCCAGGTGGCGCACATTTCGAAAATCTTAAAAAGGGAGATATTATATTCTCGGCAGCTCAAACCAAAGCTTTATTAGAACATGGTAAAATTGCAGGACATGTAAGAGCGTTTGCCCAAGGGTCATTAGGTGATTACGGTTCTATTCCTGTATTGCCTGCTCATTATACACCAGGAGGATCTTCATTTAGACCTCAAGGCGGTATTTCCGGCAACAAACCATCTTCCAACAATTCTACACATTCCAATACCACTTCCTATAACAACAATACAGGCGCAGTCAACAGCAATACAAAGGCTACCAATGACAATACCAAAGCAGCCAAGAAATCCACACAGGTATTTGACTGGGTTGAGCGAAGATTAAAATACTTTGCTGACAAAACAAAAGCGATTGCTGACAGTATTAATGATTATATTTCTTCTTCACAGAAAAAGAGCCTGTTACAAAAACAGATCTATGCTACTAACAGTGAAATGCATGTCAATTACCGTGCTGCAAGAGCTTATTACAGTAAAGCCCAGTCGCTAGGATTAAGCTCAAAAACCCGAAAGCTGATTGAGGAAGGAAGATATACTCTTGATGATATCGACACTTCTACAGAATCCGGTAAGGCTCATTATGATAAAGTTCAGAAATACATGAATTATTATGATGAGTATACCAAATGTATTGATGCAGTGCGTGAGTTGAGAAATGAACAGGTTGAGCTGTATGCTCAATGGGCAGCTATTCCAACCGAAGAAGCAGAGAAGAAAATTGACAAGCTGACACAGAGCTATAATGGACTTGCTGCGATTCAGGCACGTTTGGAAACCGCAGGTATGGGAGGTTCCGCACAGGCTCTTCTGATGAAACAGCTTGATAATACCATGCGGTATGCAAATAATAACAAAAAGAAAACAGATGCGGAATTTAACAAGCAGAAAGACAGACTTCACAGTATCCAAAATAAGGAAGATAAGACTAAGAAAGCCGCAGATGCAGACAAGAAATCTTTAAACAGTGCTACAAATGCATTGAAAAAAGGTGCATCTTTAACAGAAGCAGAGAAAAAACGTGTAAACTCCGGTTCAAGTCTCAGCACAAAAGGATTGAAAGGCAAAAAGAAAACACTTGTTGAAAAATACAATGCTGCTTTAAAAAAGAGCAATTCTTCTAAGAAAGCTTATCAAAATGCCGTTTCTTATGGCAAGGGTGTTCGTGAGGATTATACTGCTGCCAAGGATGCAAAGCATACCAATGACACAATCTATCTGGAATACAAGAAAAACTGGGAAGCTGCAAAGAAAGCATATGATAAGGGTGATTCTCTTTCCTATCAGAATTATCTGGTCGATCAGGAACTTGCTCTTCTGAAACAGCAGAATGATGCAAAGAATACCGCTTACCGTAAGGCAAACCAGAATACCCAGACTGCTACCAAGCGTAAAGATAACTATAAATCGAAACTGGATTCTGTAAAGAAGAAAGGTAAATCCTATAGTAAGAAGTATGCAAAGTATCTGACCGCAGAGCAGGAAAAACAGCTTGCAGCAGGTAAGAAGATCAATACGGACAATATCAAAAATGCAAACGTGAAAAAGATCATTGATCAGTATAACATTGACCTTCAGAACGCTATGAATAGTTACACTGCTGCCACACAACAGTTGACTGCTGCACAGGAAGCCGAAGCGGAAGCTGCTGCAAATGCGGCTCAGTCTCAGGCAGAATATGCACAGGCACAGGTAGAAGCTGAGAAAACAAAATTTGATAATATCAAGAAATACTATGAACAGCGGATTGAATATCAGGAATCATGGAATAAGCTTTATGACAAACAGCGTGAGTACGACAAGACCCACGGTGACTACACTACTTCTGAGAGCTTTGACAAGCCGATCAATGAGATAAATAAAGCACAGAGACATCAGGAGGAAGCTGCCAAAAAGCTACAGGAACAGCTTAATAAAGCAGTAAAAGCAGGAACCATTAAGGAGTATTCGGATGAATGGCTTGAAATGAAATCTGAGATTGTGGATGCTCAGACAGCCGTTCAGGACTACGAAAATCAAATGGAACAGCTCAAACAGGAACAGATTCTTGTACAGTACGAAGAAATGTTTGACCGAGCGATTGAGAAAGCCGAGAAGTTTAAGGACAAGATCGAAGCAATCAACAGTCTTATTACCGAAGATATGATGTATGACTATGAAACCGGACATTTAACCGAGTTCGGAGCTTTATCTATTGTCCTGAACGCCAAACAGCTTGATACTTCTCTTACTACCCTGAAAGATTATGTGAAGAAGCGTCAGCAGATCATGGATGATTTCAAGGCAGATAAGTTTGGAGAAGAAACTTATGATAAGCTGATGGCTGAGAATGATGCAAGTCTGCAAGGTGCGTTAAAGGATGCACAGGCTTATCAGCAGGCTATTATCGGTATTATCAAAGATCAGGCGCAGGCAGAACAGGATGCATTATTTAAGGTCATTGATGCCAGAAAAGATGCTCTTGATAAAAAGAAAAAATATTATGATTATGATAAGACAATTAAAAACAAAGCAAAAGAAATCAATCTGTTAAAACAGCAAATTGCTGCATTAGACGGGGTAACTGATGCACAGTCCAGAGCTGAAAAAGCAAGGCTCGAAGCTGAATTAGCAGAAAAACAGGAAGATTTTGACGATACAGTCAGAGATCATGTATACGAATTACAGGTAGATGGACTGGACGATCTCAAAGACCAGTTATCAGAGGACTTCGAGAAATGGTCACATGAACTGAGTGCAAACCTTGATAAAATGTCACAGGCTATTGCGGACGCTGTAGCAAACGTGGGAGGTAATACTGCGGATGCTCTTAATTCGATTGCAAAGATTCTGGAACAGTTTGGAATCAATGCAGGAGATATGGGTATTACTCAGGGTGATCTTGATGTGTCAAATATGTCAAAATACCGAAAGGGAAAACTTGTTGGTGAAGATGTACTTGCAGTCACTAATGACAGAGGACGTGAGATTGTCATTACCAAGCAGGGGATTAAATCCAATGACGGAGTGATTCCAAATAATATAACTCCAAACAATATGAATGAAATACTTGAGGATATGGCTGCTTTCTGGCGCAATCCGAATTTCCCAACATATGAAGATATGTTCAGGATGAAAGCTACAGAAAGTAATAAGTCTAGTACAAACATTGTAAATGTCAATTATGATGGTCCGATGTTACAGGTTCAAGGAGATGTAACCAAATCAACGTTGCCAGATCTTCAGACGATTTGCAAAGAAGCTAGTAAATATACACAAAACGAAATGCGAAAAAATCTCAAAAGGTTTGGTTGATAACCGACCTTATTTATCAGGACACTACTCTCTCACCGGAGTAGTGTCTTTTCTTATATAAAATAAAAAAGGAGGGATGGTATGGCAGGTTTTATATATAATGGAAAATCAACAAAGGATATTTTAAGCAGCTCTGAATTAATATTATGTACATTTGATGGTATTGATTCTGTGTCTGGACATCAGAGGGAAGATATTACAGGTGAAACAACCATCTCTCGTCCTATTGCCAATGAATACGGAACACAATATGAACCTCTTGAAATTGAGTATGGTCTTATAAAAAAAGATCATACAGTAATTACAAGCGAAGAACAAAGAACCATCGAAAAATGGCTTACTTCACCAAAGATATCTCAGGAATTGACGGTGATTGACTGCCAAGGAAATCCTATTGATGGAATTTATCATGGAAAATTCATTTCAACAGAATGGTATCCTGTGGGCGGTGGTTGGGCTGGTTTTATGTTCAATTTTAAAAATAATACTGCATACCCCACCAAACACTTCGAACAGACGTACTCGATCAATTCAAGTGGAACCATCACTATTGACTGTGAGACAGACGAATTGGAGGAATATGTATATCCGACCTTAACAATCGTTCAATCTTCCTCTTCTACTGCTTCTGTATCCATTACCAGTGTCACGGACAATTCCAATAAAATGACAGTTCAGACACGCCGTAATCTTCCAATGATCTTTGATTGTCTGCACTGTATTCCCAAAGACGGAACTACGTCAGGTATTATCACCTATCAGGATCTTGGATGGGACGATGTTGGAAATATTTACTGGCCTCGTCTTCTGCCAGGTCGAAACACTCTTAGAGTGGAAGGTAATGTGCAGATAACAATAGAATTTGATTATCCATATAAAAGGGTTGGTGGATGGTTATGATACAGGGAAACAAAAGAATTTATCTATGCGATCTTAACTTAAAGCCGATTACTCAATTAAATGGTATTCAAACTGATTCTGTAAATTTGAATCAATATGTAAAAGATATCGGTGAACTTACGTTTGATGTGGATGAATACATTATTGTAAATGACCAAAAAGTGAAATCCAACGGTTATGATGAGCTGGATTTATACATGACTTTGTGTTTGGAAGATATTGGAATGTACCAGCTTCAAAAGCCTACAGAAAGTGGTGATGGTCAGAAATCTTATAAATCTGTAGTCGCCTATTCTCTTGAAAAGGAATTTGAAGATAAAAGCTGGATAAATTTTAAAATTAACACTGGTGCGAAAGATTCCCTGGAACAATTAGCTTCTGGGAACCTTAATGAAATGGGGTTTGCAAAAGAATTTGTCACTTTTTGCAATCCAGATAAACCTGAATTATCATTTATGGATTTGCTTATCAATCAGATTCCAACATGGTCATATGATTTAGATGATATCGATACACGGCTAATAAAAAAGAAAATGCCTTCCATTGAAGAGCAGAATGTAACACTCTATAATTTGTGTACTTCTACGATTGCTCCAAGAATGGAATGTCTCTTTTTATTTGATACCATGCACAGAAAGATCAAGGTACTGGCAAAAGATAATCTGGATGACAAAGAATATGAATCCACGGTGTTTATCACATACCGTAATCTGGCTCAGCAGATTGATGTAAGTGTCAATGAAGATTCTGTGTTTACCAGATTTAACTGTCACGGAGATAATGAGTTAAATATCCGTAATGTAAACTATCAGGATAACTATATTTTTAATCTTGATTACTTTATGCGTAGCCCGTATATGTCCGAAGAGCTGATTGCAAAGGTCAAGAAATGGATTGAATACAGGGAATCACATAGAGAAGAATACATTGATCTATCAAAGCAATGGGCTGACAATCAAGAAGCTTCCAGCGAGTTACAGAATCGTGTTCCTGCAGATGATTTATATACAGATCAATGGGACGAAATGAATAAAGAAGGACTGGAAGAAAGTCTGAAATATTATAATACTCTCTTAACCAGCTTACAGGTATCTGTCGACCCCAACTGGCATGGTGCAGAAGATGGCAATGACTATACAGGATATGAACCATGGAAAAAACCAGATGGCAGTGTTGACCATGATCGTTATCTGGAAGAGTTAAAAAAGGTAAGCAATGGATATGGTGGATATTATACTTACTACGATACTCTTCATTACATTATCCCAAACATTGAGATCGCCCTTAAAAATCTGGATCTTCCGGAAGACCAAAAGGAAGATTATGTAAAGGACTGGGAAACCAACTGGGATCTTTATGGTATCACAGAACTGGAAGCAAAACAAAAGGAATACAACACCAAAATTGAAAAGCTGTCCGATTATAAAAAGCCATGGTCAGAACTGACAGAAGAAGAAAAGAAACAGTTTACCAATGAAGAGAATTATAACATTTATCATAATCAGTATAACGAGGCTGCACAGCATATTGATGCTTTAAACAAAGCCTTGGAAGAAAGAAAAGCTAAAAAAAAGGTTTATGATGATAAGATTGAAGAGATCAATAATTCAAGAAATAATCTTGCAAGCCAGGCAAGTCTTGAACATAGCAGCTTTGGATTTACCTCTTCTGATCTGATCACCATTAGAAGTCTTTTTCATGATACAGACTATCAAAATTCTAATATCTTTTCTACCTCTCTTACTACTACCCGTACTGAAATCGACTGTGAATTAGAGTTGTACGAAGATTCTGTAAGCAAATTATCTGAAGTGTCTCAACCGCAATATACTTTTTCCGTACAAATGGATAACTTATTTGAGATCCCAGAATTTGAACATTGGAAAGGTCAAATTGACCTCTTGAAGTTTATTCGTCTAGGTATCCGTGACGATTACAGCGTAAAGCTGCGTATTATTGGAATCACACGCAACCCATGCGAAAGTACCCCAGATCTTACACTGGATTTTTCAAATATGATCACTTCACGTTCTGGACGTTCTGATTTAACAGAACTTTTGGAAACGGAGAATAACCGTGGTTCCAAAAACAGTTTTACTTTCGGTACTGGAGATTCTGATTCAGAAAAAGAATACCTCACTGCCCTTTTGGAACTTATGATTAAAAACGGATTATTCCAACATGCAGTTGGTGATATTGCAGGAGGTACGGTAGGTCAGGTTGACGAAGCAACCGTCAATCGTCTGATCGCAGAATACCTGAAAAATTACAAAGTAGAAGTAGGTCATATCGTTGGTGATAAAGCCGAGTTTAATGAGTTATTTTCCAAATATATCGATGCGGAATTTATCTCCGCACAAATTATTCAGGGTAATAGTGGAGATTTTATCGACTTTATCAACAGCCATATTAAAATAGATAAAATCACTGTCGAACAGATTGTTGGGCCAAATGGTGAGAACTTTATTGATATGGTTAACGGAGTTATTGATGTAAAAAAAATATCTACTGAACTTATTACAGGTGGAGATGGAAATACATTTATAGATTTTGTAAATAATACAATCCAGTCTTCTACTATTAAGGCAGATAAAATTACAGGTATTGAAAATTCGAAAACTTTTATTGACTTTGTAAACAATCAGATTGCGACTAGTGATCTTAGTGCAAATATTGGTAATATCGAAAATATTCTTTCTGGTTTTGCAGGTATTGGTGATATTCAAAATATCCATTTAACAACACAGAATGCAGTTATTGATAAAGCGGTAATTAAAGAATTGATTGCTTCTCAAATGTCTGTTGCTGATCTTATGGCACACCAGGCCACGGCAGAACTTATCACATTAATCGGTAAAGATGGACAGCCTACGATTGCTTTTAAAGATTCCACTCAACAATTCTATGATTCCAATGGTAATGTCCGTGTTCAGATTGGTCAGGACGGAAATGGAAATTTTAATTTTATTGTCCGTGGCAAAGATGGGCAGACTGCTATGTTTGATGAAAACGGAATCACGAAAGATGGTATCCCAAACAATATCATTGTAAACAACATGCTTGCAAATGGAACTATCCAAAAAGATAAACTTGGGTTCCAAATCATTGAACCAAATGAACATGGTGGTATTGATATCTCTCAAGTATATCTGGGCGATGGAAGCAAATTTGGTATTGAGTATACAACATTCAAGGAAACTGTGACAAACGATATTAATAGTATGAATCAAAAAATTGATGAGTCTTCTTCTTATGAATTATATATTGAAATGCCAAATGGAAATCGTATGACACCTGCAGGATTAACATTAAATGCAAGATTGTTTAAAAATTCAGTAGAGGTAACAACCGATTGGGATAATAGATATTTCACCTGGCGAAGACATTCCAACGACCATGACGGAGATATAAATTGGAATAATACACATAAGGAAGGAACCAAAACATTGCTACTGACATCTAACGATGTATACAAGGGAGCAATGTTTGAATGCAAATTTGAAACAGACGGTATCTCTGTAAGCAAATTCGTGTAATAAATTTTATAAATAAAAGGAGAATTGACACATGGCTAAAATACAGGCATTTTCTAGTGTCACTATCACAGATTTATCTGATGCTGGTCAAGTTAGTTTGTATCTGACATCTAATCAGCCTAATTCTGTGATTTTTGACCCTAATCAAAATACATATACCCCAGACTGGGGAAAATCAAACTTGGTAATAACTCCGGTGATATCTTATAACGGAGAAAATGTAGCCTTGACTGCACCTGGACTTACTGTTAGTTTCCAGCGTCAGGAGGGTTCCGGAACGCCTGTCGGATTAACTGCAGGTGAAACCGTGTCTGGTAACAAATTGACAGTAAGTGCAAATAAACTGGCCTCTGTATCAAGTAAGCTGCTTACCTATATATGTAATATCACATATAAAGATCCGGAAGTAGGTGTTCCATTAACTACTAGAGAAACACTTACTTATAGTTTGATTTCAAATGCAACAAATACTAAAGATGCATTTATATCCGGAGAATCAACATTTCTATATGATACAAATCGAAACTTAGTTGGAAGCAATACAATTACGCTTACAGCAAATCTAACAAATGTCAGCGTATCTCAATGGCAATATAAAAAACCTGACGGATCTTTTGTAGCATTCCCTACAACCAACAATCCATCAATTTCTGGTGCAACATTAAAAGTTCTGGCAACCGAAGCAAATATTTGGTTAAACAACAAAAATGCTGTTATTAAACTGGTAACGAACGATTCCAGTGTTTATGATTTACATGAAATTTACAAGATTTATGATGGTGCTGCAGGTACAGATACAGTTAGTGCTATCCTATCTAATGAAAACCACTTAGTACCCGTTGACTCTAAAGGAAATGTAAAGAGTTGGGTTGGGGCTGAGACATCCATTACTATCTATGAAGGTGGTGAAGATGTTACTTCTAAATGGAATATCGCTGTTACATACGGAGCTGGACTGACTGCAACTTATGATCCTGTAACGCATATTATGGAACCATCTGCATTAACCACAGATGCAAGTTATGCTGAATTTAAATGTACACGAAGTAACTATGCAAGCATTATCAAAAGATACACTATTACAAAACAGTATGCAGGTAGCGATGGTGCAGACGCTGTAGTTTATCAGTTAGATTCTAATGTATTAGCAATCAATCTTGATAAAAATAAAGTATTCAATCCAGCAAATATTACTTTGACAGCTTATAGAAAAGTAGGTTCCAGTGGAACAAAAACAAATTATAACGGACGATTCATTATTGAGGAGTCTACAAACGGAACTACCTTTACACCTAAATACACCAGTGGGACAGATGAATACACAAAAACATATACACCTTCTGCAAATAATATAACAGCAATTAAATGTTCCTTATATCAGGCAGGTGGCACTACTGTCCTGCTCGATTCACAGACAATTGTCGTTGTAAAAGATGGTGGGGATGGTACTGATGGCAGACCAGGTACGAATGGTGTATCTGTGGTTGTAACAAATAGCTCTGAGGTTATTCCATGTAATACAAGTGGTAATGCTTCTGTAGCAAAAGACATTGCTATCCCATTCTACGGTTTTTCTGGTATTACCCGTGTACCTGTAACATGCACAGTTGGAACTCTTCCAAGTGGTGTGACGGTAAAAAATAATACAGCAGGTACATCCAATGCCGGAGGTTTGTTAACACTTGCTGTAGCTGCTGGAGCAACATTCGGAAATTCCTCTTTAATGACTGGAGATATTACTCTTACATTTGTATGTCAGGGAGTTAGTATTGAACATAAGTTTACTTGGACAAAGAGTAAACAGGCAGCCAACGGACAGAATGCAATCCTGTTCCAGTTGTATTCTCCTGATGGTGGTTCAATTATCAATGGAACAGGATCTACAACTATTAACACTATGATGATGTCAGGTGCAACACCTGTAACTCCTACTGCTTTTGTATGGTCAAAATTTGAGTCAGGAAAATATACTACCATTCCAGGACAAACCAGTAATTCTTTAGTTGTTTCTGCGTCCATGGTTGATGGTACAAGCTGGTTTAAATGTACTGCCACTTATGGTGGACACAATTATGATGCATATTGGACGGTTGTTGACCAGTCTGATCCAGTACAGTCTTATACTTACAAAACAGTTGGTCAATTCAAAAACGGACAAGGCGAAGGTGCAATTTATACAAGAGTATATAGAAATGGAGAAGAACTTGATCCCATTAGAACTT
>OHPG01000453.1_pt1 | contig 16066 bp, 9 predicted proteins | sample 1577751 | NCBI WGS metagenome assembly OHPG01 (sample SAMEA3879548, study PRJEB24766) | human gut metagenome | biome: human-associated habitat; feature: feces | place: USA | collected 1985/1987
ATTTGCTCGTCATAATCTGACTTGCGAACTTCTGCTTACCTTCCACAAGCTGATAGAGGTATGCATCAAAGGTCTGCTCTGTTACATAGCGGTAAATATCTACCTGCAGATTTTCATTGCCCTGACGGACAATTCTACCGGAACGCTGCTCCAAATCTGAAGGTCGCCACGGACAATCCACATCGTGAAGTGCAATAAGTTTGTCTTGCACGTTCGTCCCTGCTCCCATCTTCTGAGTAGAACCAAGAAGCACTCTTACTTCTCCCTTGCGGGTCTTTTGGAACAGCTCCTTTTTCTTCATATCCGTGTCGGCTTCGTGTATGAACCTAACTTCACTTTCAGGAATACCTCTCTCAATCAGCTTTTTCCTGATGTCATTATAAACGGAAAATGTGCCGTCATTCTTCGGAGTGGAAAGGTCGCAGAACACAAGCTGTGCCGATTTTTTGTCGATATTTTCTTCCCATATCCGATAGATGTTATCGACGCAGGCATTGATTTTACTGCCCTCAAAATCAGGCAGCATATCGTTTAGCATACGCTGGTCAAGAGCCAGTTTTCTTCCGTCATTCGTGATTTTCAGCATATTATCTACGCTTGAATCCACACCGCCGCCACGCACCTGCTCGGCTCTCTCTGCAAGGGAAGCAACCATTTCCTTCTGCATTTCCGACGGCTTTACTGCAATGTTATGGTACTTTGCTTCTGGTACTGGCAGGTTCAACATATCTGCTGTTTTAATGTCCGCTATCTCCTTGAACATTGCCATTAGTTCAGGCAAGTTATAGAATTTTGCAAACCTTGTCTTTGCTCTGTATCCCGTTCCTTCCGGTGTAAGTTCCACTGCCGTAATGGTTTCTCCGAAAGTGGAAGCCCAGGCATCAAAGTGCTGCAACCCATTTTTCACAAGCGTGTTGTACTGCAAATATCGCTGTATCGTGTAGAGTTCCACCATACTGTTTGAGATAGGTGTACCCGTTGCGAACACGGTTCCTCGCCCTCCGGTAATCTCGTCAAGGTAGCGACACTTCATAAAGAGGTCGGAAGATTTCTGTGCTTCCGTCTGTGCGATACCGCCCACATTACGCATTTTTGTATAAAGATAAAGGTTCTTGTAATAATGGCTTTCATCAACAAAAAGCCTGTCTACACCAAGTTCCTCAAATGTTACAACATCATCTTTTTTCGTCTGGTCATTGAGTTTATCAAGTTTCTGCTTGATAGATTTCTTTGACTTTTCAAGCTGTTTTATGGAGAAGTTTTCCCCTCGGTTTCGCTTGAGTTCCGCAATTCCTCCGGTTATCTCCTCAAGCTGCTGTTCTAAGATTGCCCTCTGTCTTTCAATGGACATCGGGATTTTTTCAAACTGTGAATGTCCGATGATAACTGCATCATAATCTCCGGTTGCAATCCTGCCGCAGAACTTTTTACGGTTCTTGGTTTCAAAATCTTTCTTTGTTGCGACAAGAATATTCGCCGCCGGATAGAGCTGCAAATACTCTGCCGCCCATTGTTCGGTCAAGTGATTTGGTACAACAAACAGTGACTTATTACAAAGTCCAAGCCTTTTCGACTCCTGTGCTGCCGTTACCATTTCAAAAGTTTTTCCTGCTCCGACTGCGTGTGCAAGAAGCGTATTTCCTCCGTAAAGGATATGAGCAACTGCATTTTTCTGATGTTTTCTGAGTTCAATTTCAGGATTCATACCATTGAAAATAATATGGCTTCCGTCATACTCACGAGGTCTGACACTGTTGAATTTCTCATTGTAGGATTTGCAAAGCCTTTCCCTGCGTTCAGGGTCAGACCATATCCAGTCCTGAAATTCCTGCTTAATCATTTCCTGCTTCGACTGAGCAATCGCTGTTTCCTTTTTATTCAGGACAGCCTTTTTCCTACCCTCATCATCTTCGATATAATCAAAGATACGCACATCTTTTAAGTTCAGCGTTTCCTCGATAATCTTATAGGCATTGATGCGGGAAGTTCCGTAAGTGTTATATGCCCTTACATTTCCTTTGTCGTAAGATTTGCCCTCAATATTCCACTCACTCGTAAATGGAGAGAAGTGAACTTTGATATTCCACTGTGCATAGCGTGGTGTTTCAAGCAAATGAAAGATAAACTCCTGCACATCATCCGGTGGCAGCCAAGTTGCACCAAGTCGCACGGAAATTTCACTTGCAGTCAGGTCTTTCGGCTGCACCTTTTGAAGTGCTTCCACATTGACCTTATAATCTTCCGGATAGAGTTCTGCCGATTTTTTTGCAATCCTCAGCTTCTCTCTGACATTACCGGAAAGGTATTCATCAGCCGTCAGATACTTCGGTTCGTAAGAATTTCCATACTCATAAAGCGGATTTAGGAAGATAACACCCTTTAAATCCTCAAAGATTTCATTCTCCGATTTACCGGAAAGCTCCATCATATAGTCCATATCAATCGTGGCTTTTTCTCCAAGAGATACCGCCAACGCTTCGCTTGCCGTATCAACAGAAGTAACCGGAGTATGCGGCTTGATTGTCCTCTTAGAAAACATATCAGCCTTACGCTCCAGTTCTCCGTCCTCTCCGATTATTTCCAATGCGGAAAGCAAAGAGAATGAACTGTCCTGCGAAAAAGCAGAAGTATTTGCACGGCTGTTAATGAGTCCGTACTTACCTGAAAAGGTATCATAAAGTCTGTTTAATCTCTCCTGCTCCGCTTTGATTTCACTGTCGGGGTAATCTTCTGTCTGCAATTCAATCAGCGTTCTGACGGAATTTCTAATAGCAATCATACCCTTAATTCGGTTCTCTGCGGTTGCCGACACTTCCACCGGAGTCATACGAGAATTTTCACGATAGTAGATTTTATCGTCCACCTCCGTATAGGAAAAGTTTCTCACTGTCGGGTCTGCCGGAATAGAATTATCTTCCTCCTCCAGTTCTTCCTCGGCTTCATATTCCGTGATTTCTCCGTGAATATTTGCTACTGCTTCATCAAGCTGTGCTGCAAGGTCTGCATTTTCATACGGCACACAAGTTGCTTCCATACCGAAACGCCCCGATACCATCTTCATTTCTCCGAGTATCATTTCAGGGTGCTGCACAAAATAAGAGTTCATCTTAATTCCGTTCTCATCGGTATCAAGATGAACCCAATCCGGCTCAATATCTATCAGTCTGTCACGCTTTTGCAGGATAAGAATATCTGAAACGACTTCCGTTCCTGCATTACCCTTAAAGGTGTTATTCGGCAATCGTATTGCTCCAAGAAGCTCTGCCCTCTGTGCAATATATTTTCGTACCGTCGAGTTTTCCTTATCCATTGTGCCTTTGCTCGTTACAAGAGCCATTACACCGCCGGGTCTTAACTTATCAAGGGACTTGGCAAAAAAGTAATCGTGTATCAGGAACTTATGCTTGTCATACCTTTTATCCGATACCTTAAAATCTCCAAAAGGTACATTTCCAACCACTCCATCAAAGAAGCTGTCCGGCAGATTTGTTTCTTCAAATCCTTGTGCCGCAATGGTTGTTTTCTGGTAAAGCTGCTGTGCAATCCCTGCGGAAATCGTATCAAGTTCCACACCGTAAATCTTACTGTCCTGCATTGCGTCCGGCAACATACCGATGAAATTGCCGATACCGCAGGACGGTTCTAACAAGTTGCCCTCCTGAAAGCCCATCTGCTCCATTGCCTTATAAATGGCTGTGATAACTTCAGGCGGCGTGTAGAACGCAGTCAATGTGCTTTCTCTTGCCGAAGCATATTCCTCCGGTGTTAATACCGAAGAAAGTTCCAGATATTCCGTTGCCCACGCTGAATTATTTTCATCAAAGGCTTCTGAAAGCCCACCCCAACCGACATACTTTGATAAAACAATCTGTTCTTCAGGCGTGGAAAATCTGTTTTCTTCCTGACATTTTTTGAGAAGCTGTATTGCCATAATATTTCTGCGGAAGCGTTCCTTTTTACCAGCTGTTTCAACCTCATTTTCTCTAAGATTAAAGGTGTGACGGTCTGCCATAGGCACATCAGGGTGCAAGTCAAAGCCTTTGACTTTTTTCTTCTGCTCCCAAGCGGGAACTACCGGCTCAGGCTCTTTATCATAACCGTTTCCTATGCGATATCCCTGATGATACATCTCATCATAGCTGTCAAAACCTGACTTCGAAGCTACTATCTCTCGATAATCTTCAATCGGCATACTGCCCATATTGGTCTGAACTTCTTCCGTTTCATTTCTTTCTTCGGCAGGTTCTTCCTTTACAATCAAATGCTCATTCATCGGGTTCTCTCGCACTTTTCTATCAAACTCTGTGCGTGAAAATTCCTTATTGAACAGTGGAATATCATAGTCATAGAGCATTACTCTCTCATCATCAACAGATAAGATTTCGTACTCAGAAGCACCGATATACACCTTATCGCCAAGATGATATTCATACTGCACATCTTGTAGCTGTTCTGCTTCTTCAGGTTCTTTTTCGGCTGGTTCGACCTCCTGCTCCGGCGGTGCATTAGAGAGTATCTCTCGGTTTCTTTTCGTTTCCTCGATTTTGGCTCTGCGTTCCTCTTGACTTTCAAGCCACTGAGGATAGCGTTCTTTTTCCTTTGGATTTAAGTATCTGTCCATTCGGATAAGTTCCCCGATACGTTTCTCCACCTGCGACCACGAAAGCGTGATATGTGGCTTCTCTTTACCGATGCCTTTCGTAATCGTAATACCTTTTCCGTCGTGGCTCTCATCAATGCCTGCCCCGATTATAACGGGATAAGAACCGCCCCAACCGTATTCATTTTTCAAGAAGTCGGCATTTTCTTTTGCAGAAAGACTTTTTTCAAACTGCTCATAGATACGCATTTTCCCCTCAGAAAATCCGCTTCCATTCGCAAGAACAGCATCGATAATCTCCTGAGAAAAAACAAAGGCAGAGGTTTTCTTTTCCTCTGCCCGACCGTCTAATATGAATGTCATCTGACCGTCCATTGACGGTAATGGTTTTATGTTGTCACTTAATTCTCCCAGTAATCGCATAGCTTCAAAATGTCGGGCAATAACAGCCCAATCATAATAGCTCTGTGCGGTTCTGCTGTCGTATTTGCCCTCCCACAAATGCAGAACGTTTTCAAAGGTCTTGTACCCTACTGTCCTGCCGTCCTCTAAAGTAAGTTCGGTATAATCATTATTGAAAATACTCTTTATATACTCTGTGCGGTCTTTGTTATCAGGATTACGTTCATAATAATCTTTAATTTCTTCCAGACTTGCTGACAAATGTGGTGTCGTTCTGAGAATTTCATTGATTACTTCATCACGCCCAAAGAACGGAAGGCTTTTATCCTCGTGCGTTCTGTCGTAATACTCTAAGCGAATATCACTTCCGCTTTCACGATTTCCTGTGCCGAGCTGCGAAGGGAGTTCATCAGACGAACCCATTTCATCATATCCTCTGCTTTCATCTGTTCGGTCACTCCCTCTTTCTGTGCCATCTGGCTCAGGATTGTTTCCTCCATCTTGCTGGCTCTCTGTTCCACTTCCGCCAAGTGCTGTGTCAGTTCTCCCCTCGTCAGGAGATTGTAGTAAAGGACTCTGTGATGTTCCTTCAGAAACTCTCTCCTCATCTGAGCGTATCTGCCCAAAGTCACTTCCGGCTGCTGTGGAAGTTTCAGATTCGGAAGGCTGTAATCGCCCACCATCGTGTAGGTCAGTTCGTTCATTGTCCCAACTCCTTTCGTCGTTATTTTCAACCTTATTGTATTCATTTCTGTCCTGACCGACAATTATGCGATTTTGACGGTTGAGTGCAGTAATTGTTTTAGATACTTCCGTCAATCCCATTTCTGCAATATCACTGGTAGCAAATCCAAGTGCATTGAGTGTTTCCTGCGTATTGAAATTGGTAACATCTCTGAAATCATCAAGTTCAAAATAACCATCCGTATCGATGCCAAGCCTTGACATCATCATATATGCCACACTGTTTGCTACAACATTTTTATAAATGGAAGCTACAATATCCTCTTCCACTTCCTCAAAGGAACTGCCCTCGGTTGCATAGTAAAGGTCTTGCAGATAATCTGGGATATTATCCTCTGCCGCATTTCTTGCTGCTCCCATAATTGCTTCGGCAAGACTGCTCTTATTCTCAATCTCTCCGAAAGTGCTTTCCAATGTTTCAATCACATCAGCTTCGTATTCCTGACGCATATCCCAAATCGGGACTGTTCTTGAATATCTGCTTTCGTGAGTATCTGAGATGTCAAAGTAATGTGTCAGTCTTTGCCGTGAACGGTTTTCATCAGCAAAAACAGCAATACCTCTTGCACCTCGGTTGACCCATCTGCCAAAAATTTTGTTCCACTGCTCTATCTCAAGAACTGCTGTTGCATCAGGTCGCTGTGCATATACAAGAAGCTGTTCGTCATAACGTAACTTATAATTTCGGCAAGCCGAAGCTAAGAATGCCTGCCAGTTCTGAGGATTTGACACAACCGTTTTGCAGGTGCGGTTGTAAAGCTCAGAAATAAGGTCATATTTTCGTGCCATTACTCTTGCACCTCCTTATCGCTGTTTTTCTCTGTTTCTGGTCTTGTTTTTTGACGGTTCGGATTGATTGATAAGTTCAACTTTGCTTCCATTAAGCTCCATTTTTTCAGCAAACTCGCATATATGATAGCAGCAATTCCCGACGTACAAATGGTAGTCATCAATATACTTGCACACTCTGTCTACTGTGTGTCCATCACGAAAAGTAATCCTGATTTTTCCACCATCGGGAATATAGAATTTTAAATTGTAATGACTGTCTATAAATCGAATTTGCTTTTCCTGCGGCTCTGCTCTATTCTCCTGTTGCTTCATTTTCCTTACCTCTCATTTTTGTTGCTTCATCAGAACCGCCACCCAAATACGAAAAGAGTTTACCGGACTTTGTATTCTTCTGAAGCTCCATAATCACACCCATATCAGGAATCGTGATATTCGGGATTTTCAGGATTGCTTCCATATCAAGCTGCTGCAACTTTTTCTCCGTATCACAACCGGAGTCAAAGAGTTTATTCAGCACCTTGACCTTATTCTGAAAAGTTGCTTTGTCTTTCACGAAAACACCTCCTTAGTTAATGTTGATTACAATAGAAATACTGCCGCTCTGTTCTTCTTTCTGCGGATTACGTGAATACTCAGGAAAAAGGGACTGTACTCTCTGCCTTGCCCTGCGTATGGTTTCAAAACAAGGAAGTCCGTATGCTCGGTAATTAAATACAATATCCTCAAGCGGAAGATTTCCGGCAGGTATATATCCGTACCGATTGTAATAATGCAGAATGAGAAGCATATCATCATACCTCGACATCGGGCATTCCTTTAAGATTTCAAGCACTCGGCTCTCCACCGTTTTCTGTTGTTTCATAATGTTCCTCCAAAAATTAAAGGGACAGAGTTTTTACGCTCTGCCCCGACTGGTTAATGTTCGCTTGTTACTTACTTCTTACGGTTTTTAACCTGAAGAAAGATAAAGCCGCCGACAATAACGGCAACTAATGCGATAGCGATAATTGTCTTTGCTTCCATTACTCGTTACTCTCCTTTTTCTTCTTTTTGTGTGCAACAACAGAAGTTACAGCGATACCGACAGCAGAAAGTCCGGCAAGGACATACCAAAGTTTCATATTGGTATCATCTCCTGTTTTCGGCGTATCTCTTAACTCATTGTGCATTTTTACAACAGCTGTTTCATCAAGTTTGATAGTAACATTCTGGTCGGCAGGTGTGATATATGCGGCAGACGCATTGTTTGCCACTTCTGATACGGTATATTCGCCAATACGAAGTCCCTCAATCACGATTTCGCCATTCTTATCTGTTTCAAATGTCATATCATACCCGTTTGCTCCGGTTACTCTGAACGCAAAACCTTTGACCTTACCGTCTGAAGATGTCTTGACGATTTTCAGTGTTCCACGCATAGCTTCATTGATAAATCCAACTCCATCCTTATTCTCAACGGAATAAGTTGTTTCGTCTTTCTCAATGAAAACAGAGTATTCTCCCTTATCAAGCAGGAAGCCCTCCGGTGCTTTTGTTTCACGGACAATATATTTTCCGTAAAGCAGCTCTTTCATCTCATAAATTCCGGTTTCAGTTTCTTCAAGATTTCCGATAAGTTCATCTCCATCATCAATCTTTCCGTTCTCATTGGTGTCCTTATATACCTCAAAGGTTGCACCCGTAAGCTTGTTATCCGGATATTCAGCGTCCACCTTCGTGAGTCTGATATTGCCGTGAACATACTCATTGACAATCTCAATTTCAACTACCTGCTCGGCTTTGCTGATATTTACCTCATACGCTTTTTCATCAAGAACAAATCCCTTTGGCTGCTCGATTTCTCTTACAATCCATTTGCCATAAGGAACTTTTGCAAAAGAAAAACTACCGTCTTTTGCAGAGGTAGTCGTCATAAGTGCAGTATCCTTTGTAAATTCCGTTTCTTCGGCTTTGAAGATACCGATAACAGCACCCTCAAGTGCTTCTCCGTTCTCATCAATCTTCTTACCTGATACAGAACCATAGATAAGTTCATTCTTGATTTCTTTTCCATCATTCACTTTGATTTCAACTGTTGCGATATCCTGACCTGCGTATTCAAACACAACCGGATACTTCGTATCAGAGAGAACATAATGCTCATCGGTTGCAACCTCTTTGACATAGTATTTGCCAAACGGAAGGTCTGACTTCATAACAGCAGTTCCATTTTCATTTACGCTGACAATCTCAATCAGTCCATCAGCCGGAATAACTGTACCGCTTACAGACACAATATCCTCTGCGGCATAAAGACCAAAACTGATGTTTTTGATTTCTCCGTTGTCGCCAATACCAAATGTCTTATCCTTTTCAATGACTTTTGCAAGGCTTACCTGCACTTTCTGTCTTTCGTTATAAAACGATGTGGAAGTTTCGGTAACAGAGATATTCTGACCTGCGTAAGTAAGCTCAACCGTATGTGTTTCGCCACTCACTACCATTCCATAAGGTGCGGTAATTTCCTTGACCTCGTATTTTCCGAGATAAAGTTCTTTGCTCTTAATAAATCCATCGGAGCTTGTTGTGATAGTATCTACCACTTCGCCCTTTGAATAGCGGAGTGTACCGTCCGGTGTACTAATATCTTCCGCAGCACGGACTTCATAAACTGCACCCTCAAGTCCTGCCACTTCATAAACAGGCTGATAAATAACATCACTGTCCTCAGAACCACTTACATTGACACCGCTAAATACTTCTCCGGTCTTTTCAACCGTAACAGTACCTTTCTGTGCCATATTCGGCTTATTGACTTTCACAACAGTTACGCCGCCTTCCTCTGTGGAATTTTCTTCGGTAATATCAAAATATACCGGAGTATCATCAAGTACATACCCGTATGGAGCTTGTACCTCTACGATGGAATATCCCTTGCCATAATCCAGTTTCTCAGGTGTTACAAGAGAACCATTTGCGTCGGTATAGAACACATCAATCGTGGTTGGTGTCGGATAAGTAAAGGTCATTTTGACCTGATTGCCCTGCGGGTCGTAAATCTTAAATCCTGCTCCTGCATACGGAATACTCTTTCCGCTTTCTGCGTCCACCTTGACTACATTGACAAAGCTCTCAAAGTTACGGTTATTGATAAGATAACGATACGTCTGTGCGTTCTGTGAAATGAACACATCAAAATCGTCCATCATCTCTCTGCCTTCCCAACCAGAAGTCTGGTGTACGGTATAAATACCATACGGCATATCTTTTGTCTGACCGAAGCCATTTTCATCGCAAACAATGGTATCTCTCTCGTCTTTATTGGCTGCGTCATAGCTTCCGGCAGATTTCAAATAAATCTCAAAGGAAGCACCCTTTTCAGGAGTTTCAATCTTTGTTTCTCCATCATCAGTGTGTTTAATGATAGCCACATTGCCTTTGATTACCTGCTCGGTTACATCATTGGAAGTAAGGTTGTGTTCTACCTCATAAAGTTTCGGGTCTGCACCTACTTCATGGATAGTCTTATCAAGCAAATATCCCTCTGATGGTGTAATTTCTCGGATTGTCCAGTCGGTATCACAAACATATTCTTTAGTAGTGAACTGACCATTTTCATCAGTAACATACTTATCTACAAGAGTTTCGCCCTTATAGATACCGTAAACTGCTCCTGAAAGTTTGGCATTGCCCTGTGCTTCGCCTTTCTCAGCGTCGCTCTTTGTTACTGTTACAGTAAACTTCTTCAAAATATTGTTGAAGTTTCTTGTGGTTACTTCTTTCCACTTCACTGGTGCAGTCTGATTTTTTGGCACAACATAACGGATAGCCGTGTCTACTTCTTCAAGGGTATATGGTTCAGAACCACTGATAAGCACATCTTTGAAAGTTGCCACACCGTTTTTGTCTGTAACTGCATACTGGTCAACAGCATCACCGGAAAGAGAAGTACCGTAAAGATGGAACTTCACACCTTCAACAAGGTTATCTTCTGAGGACTTCACTACCTGAAGGTCGCCACGCTTCAATTTGTTATTGAAAGTGACCTTTGCAACCTGCCCTGCTACAACAGTAACTCTATGTGTTTCCTGCGGCTCATACTTATCATATGCCTGCTCGGTTACAGTATAGATACCCGGCATAAGGTTATCAATCTGGAACTTACCGCCATTGGCTGTTGTAACTGTCTGATTGATACCGTTTCCAGTAATCGTGAAGTTAATACCGTCAACTTTTCCGTCCTCACTGGTCTTTACAATCTGACAAGAACCATAGCTAACTTTCATCTTCACATAACCGTTGATACTGTCGCTTACTTCCTGAGCATAGCTGACAACATCCTGCACACTGGAGTTCTGACCGTGTTTACCCTCTGACCATACAACCACACCTCTGCGGACTGCATTTTTCTTCGTTGCGGTAATGGTAAATTCCTTACTCGGTGCAGTATCCATAGAAACAGTAAGTTTGTTACCATTCACTGAAAAACTTACTCCACTGATACTTGCCTTGAAATTATACTTAGACAGCACATTATTGGAATCTGTCAGAGTAGTTGTGTACTTGCTTCCGTTCCACTCAAGTTCTATTGTCTTTGCCGAACCGGATGATTTATTACAAAAACTCGGTATGGTCGCATGGTTCTGGACACTCTGCACCATACTGTTGTAATAACTGAAAATCTTATTGCGGAGCGGATGCTTTGCATTGATGACATCTTTCACATTGCTGCAACCACTGGCTGCTACATGATTGAAATTCGCATCACGCTCTCCGATAACAGTTTCCCAGATAAGAAGCTGTGTGGCATAAGCCTGTGCAATACTGTTTGCTGCTGCTTCATTCTGTGACCTCCAAGATGTCGAGATTGTCCCACGGTATCCATACTGTAAAATACGACCAACGAAAAGACGGATTTCATCTCCGGAAATAACCCCGTTGGCTGCAAGGTTATTAAAATAATTTTCGTCATATTTATTCATTGTCTGACCAACCTTGAGCGAAATTCCCGGCTCAATACAATAAGCAACATTGCCTGAGTATGAGCCAATAGCCTTAAGATTGGTAAAATTGGAACGTCCGGTATGCCAACCATTTTTCAAGGTCAAATTGCTGTGTCCCCATACCCCATCGTAATTAGCATCGCCATCACGAGGGAAATCGACCATATAGACATCAGCTTTTTCTCCCGAAGCAGCATATGCTGTTGTCGAGCCAATGCCTGCAAAAGTGGTCACACACATAAGGGTCGCCAAGAAAAGCGACGTGGCTCTTTTGAATTTTGACTTTATCATTGCGTTTCCTCCTGTAAAAATTGAAAAACACACCGTATCTCTACGATGTGCCTTTGTGGATTTTCTCTTACGACAAGATTTACCTGCCGAAAAACAAATGCGGATTTTTCGTTAATTTTTCATTTTACCATACACCTCCAGTCCGTTCATACGGTGCGATTGCCCCTTAGAGATAGACATATACTTTGAGATAGTTATATTCAAGTGAGATAGTATATATCATTTTCGGTAGGTAAAAGTATAACTAAGGGGTTAGAGTGTGAGAAAGGGGAACTGTAAAACAGGCTATCTGCTGTCACGTTCTGCACGGTTACGCAAAAACTTGTTGTAATGCTCCAATGCTTTGCAGACAAAATCCTCCGTCTGACTGACAGGAATGTTTTTCGGGATAAGCTGTCTTACTCTATCGCCCCTCAACACGATTTTTTCCTTTTGGTTCGGCTTTTCCTCAGACATAACAGCGTGGATTGCTTCGGTTGTAAGGTTGCCCTCGTTGAATAACTTTCGCATACGGATTGTCTGGTCGTGTGACGGGGTTGCGTCATTCAGGTCGATTTCGTCAACCACATCACGCTGGCAATCTTCATCAAGATAGGAAAGTTCTACGGCAGGACGCATTTTAATACGCCCCTCGTCAACAAATTCAAGCAGTTCAGGGACAAGGTTTGTCAGGCGGACATAACGCTGTATTTGTGTGTTGCTATCCTGACTCTCAGAAGCTAAAATCTCTCTTGATTTACCCACAATAGAATTGTGTCCCACTGGGACTCCATTTTCTTTGCTCGGTCTGCCTGCCTGCCTTTTCATTGCTTCCAAACGCATTTTATAGGCAAAGGCTTTTTCACTTGGCAATATCTCTGACCTCTGGAAATTACTTTCAACCATTAAAATGGTCGCTTCATCTCTGTTCAGGTCTACAATCTCACTTCGCAGTGTTTCAAATCCTGCCAGTTCACACGCTCGCTTTCGTCTGTGTCCTGAAACAAGTTCATATCTGCCGTCCTCTTTCTGCCTTACCGTTGCCGGAGTAATAACTCCTCTTTCCTTGACACTCTCCACAAGCTGCATCATATCCTCATCGTCCCTGACCTTAAACGGGTGGTCGGGAAAATCATCAATCAGCTCCAACGGAATATCTCGGATTTTTGAAAGCTGTTCTTCATCTCTCTGTGCCTGAGTGGTAAATAAATCATCGAGCTTCGTGAGAGTGAAGTCGCTCTTTCTTCCTGCCATCAGCTAACACCTCCTTTGTAAATTCAGCGTATGCCTTTGACACTGTGCTGTTTGGCTCATAAGCATAAATGCTTTTGCCTTTTGAAGAAGTTTCTGCGGCTTTTACGGCAATCGGGATTTGTGTTCGATACATTCTTATCTGATTACCGAAGTTTGCCCTGAGTGCTTCCACCGTACTCTTTGCAAGGTTTGTTCGGCTATCCACCAAAGTAAGCAGCATACCATCTATCTTAATATCCGGATTGATATACTTCTTTACTTTTGAAATGGTCTGCACAAGCTGTGTCATACCCTTTGCAGGCAAATACTGAGCCTGAACTGGAATGATAACACTGTCTGCCGCCGATAAAGCATTGAGAGTAACCATACCAAGTGAAGGCATACAGTCTATAATTACATAATCATATCTGTTCTTCACTTGACTCAGATAATTCTTGAGTGTAGTTTCTCTGCTCATTGCGTTCACAAGGTTAAATTCCATTGCTGAAAGCTCAAGGTTTGCCGGAACAAGGTCAACACCTTCTTCGTGATGCAGGATACCAACCATAGGGTCTGTCATCGTTTCATTGATTACATCTGTGAGTTTCGTTGCAAGCGTGATACCCAAGCCGTCTGTATCCTGCCAGCCAAGACAAGTCGTTAAATCGCCCTGCGGGTCTGCGTCTACGAGCAATACTTTCTTGCCCTGCATTGCAAGCCCGACTCCGAGATTAACTGTTGTGGTGGTTTTTCCGACTCCGCCTTTCTGGTTACATACGGAAATCGTTTTGCAGTTTGACACTTCTTTTGCCCTCCTTTCTGAAAATTCATAGCCACCGCATTATGGCTATGTACCTGACCGACTCATTTCCTAATCGGTCATAGCAATATTTGTTCTCAACACCCCTTGCCAAGCAAAATGCTTATGGGAAGTCACTAAGGAACAGACTGCTTATCTGTATCATAGGATTCTAACCTCTGCCGGGTACTCCGCCAGCTCCGTAGAGAAGTATCATTATCATTCTGACTGTCATCGCCATATCAGGGGCAACCTGATACTCATAGCCGGAGTTTTCGCTATTCTGAAATACAGAAATCACGGCGTACCTGCTAAAGTGGCTATCATCAGAAATAAAGTCTTAGTGAATGACTTATTCAATTTTCAAGCGAAAAGGCTTCCGTTTTTGCTATCCGGAATGAACCCCTTCACTCATTTGGACAAAGTGGTATGAAATGCACACCCAAAATCTCCGCTTTTCCGAAAATTTTTCAAAAAATTTTTTCTGAACGAAAAAAAACCGCCTATTTTCCTCAAAATTGAGGTCAATAGACGGCGGGTAGAAATATTCACAATTTTGGTGTATAATATGAAATCCAGAGAAAAACAAATCGGAATTTGACCGAGCTCTTTAGAGCAAGGGACGCTTCTTGTCCGCAAGACAAGACGATATAGATTAGGTACTCTTTTTATAGGAAGGTGATTGAATGAACGAGCAATTCATACAAGGGGTAATATTCGATTGGAATAGAATTGATAACAATAGTTATTTAAAGAAAATAGAGGCTTTTAAAGGTGTTGAAAAACTTGATTTCAATAAATCAATCACTTTTTTTGTTGGAGAAAATGGCAGTGGTAAATCAACTTTGTTGGAGGCACTTGCTGTAGCACATGGTTTTAATCCTGAGGGGGGAACAAGAAACTATGTTTTTTCTACTCATGATACACATTCAGAATTGTGCAATGCGATAAGAATTTCCAAAGGATATCGAAAAGAAAAGTGGGGATATTTTCTTAGAGCTGAAAGCTTTTATAATGTTGCAACACAAGAAGAGGAATATGCAGATATGGCACATCCTTCGGCTAAATATCATGAAAAGTCACATGGAGAGAGTTTCTTAGCATTAGCACAGAATAATTTACAAGCTAATGGTTTATATCTTTTTGATGAGCCAGAAGCAGCATTGTCACCGCAAAGACAACTTACATTGTTAATGGAAATATATAAATGTGCAAAGAAAGGGGCACAGTTTTTTATAGTTACACATTCTCCTATTTTATTAGGTATTCCAGATGCAGATATCTATTGTTTTGATGATGGAAGTATACATTTATGTGAGTATGAGGAAACGGAAAATTACCAAATTACAGAGATGTTTATAAACAATAGGAAGATATTGCTAGATAGATTACTAACAGATTAGGTATAAAGATATCGACAGATTCCAGTTTGTCGGACTTACTCTACAATAATCAAAGACCGCTTACATCGTGTAGACGGTCTCTTTTCTTATTCAGAAATATTTGATTTTGAGCTTTCTTTTCTTTGATGACATTACCTTGCAGAGAACATCGTCAACCCCGTCGGTATATCTGCCTTGTGCTATCAGGCTGTTCTTCAAACGGATAAGTGATTGTATTACTCTGCCATATTCGTCATCATTAAGATAGATATGGAACTTTTCTTCTCTCATAGTCTTTTCCTCCATTCATTAAATTTTGCTCTGATTACCGAAACATCTGCATCAGTGTCAGAATAAATAAAGATATGTACGCTTTTGAAAACTGCTTTTACTCTGTCGGAATATTCCGCTTCCGTTTCGGTTGTCTTAAAAGGGAGTTTAACGAGTTTTATATTTCGCTGCTTGCATAAGTGGCTTTTGAGAACCTCCATCTGTTCTGAGCCGCTCGTAAATTCTATCGCCAGCTTTTCTGACGGAATGTAGGTTTCAAGTGGTATTCCTAATAGTTTATCTGAACCGAGCTGCACTTTTAATCCTTTTTGATTTGCGTAATAGGCAACAGCCAAGCCGGGGAACACGGAGCGGTATTGGCTTTCGCATACGGTGCATTTTCCTTTAAGAATTGTTCTGTCGCTGATTTTTGCTTTCCAAGAGTGTCCGAGTGAACATTTCCACCACGCTCTCTTTGCTGAAGTTCGTGATACTTGTGTCGGTTTCAATTTATTCTGTTCATAATCCCATTCGCTGAGAAGCTGACTGTCTGTTGTCGCCAAATCATTATATCCGGCAAGGACTTCTCTCT
>OHPG01000474.1_pt1 | contig 15506 bp, 14 predicted proteins | sample 1577751 | NCBI WGS metagenome assembly OHPG01 (sample SAMEA3879548, study PRJEB24766) | human gut metagenome | biome: human-associated habitat; feature: feces | place: USA | collected 1985/1987
CCCTCCTTCGAATTTCAAATATTTGTATAAGCAGGCATCCCGCGCCGTAACAGGCTATATCCTTCCAGTCAAAGACAGAACCCAGGATAATCCTGGCCGCGGCGTTCCCCCGCGGCCCCAGTATCTCTGCCAGACGGAAATACTGCATCACCTCCACACAAACCGCAAAGAGAAACACATATAACGGCACCCGCTTCATTCCCACTGGTACGAACACCCTGACAAAACAGTACACCGGTACCACCACCAGCGTGTCCCCTATATAAGGTCTAATGATGCGATCATGAACATACAGGGCGATAATTAACTCAATTATAAAAACAATGATACTTGCGGCCAGATATCCCCACCTGGCCCTGTATTTTCTCCCGCTATCCATCGGGCCTCCCTTTGGCCGTCTACCGTATACCATTGAGTTCCTGATACATATCCTTGGCAAATGTATCTGTCATGCCGCAGATATAATCCGTCACCAGCAGCAAACGAAGATACAGCCGTTCCGCATCATCCCTGTCCCGGGCGCACATGGAATATATCATCTTATAATTATCAGATATAAGGGAAACCAGCTTTTTCTGCACCTGGGTCATGGGCAGATCCGTATCGTAGGGAATCACAGCGTCCACAAACCGGTCCAAAAGAAAGTCAAATATTGTCTGGGCCGCTATCTCCAGCTTCAGGATGGGTCTGGTGCTGAACGCATACCGCAAGGCAATATCCCCCAGTGCTTCCATCAGCAGTTCCACATCCGTACCCGCAAAAAGGTCGCTGGTATAGGTACCTTCCATAATAGATTCATAGTTGCCGGCAAAACATTCCGTAACGCCCGAAATCATCTGACCCTGGACGCTGATAATCCAGTTCTGCACCGCATACAGGTCCGGTCTGTCATATCCCTTTCCCACGGCCTTTCCATACTTTTCCTCCAGCCATGATACAATCTGGATATAGTGGTTTGTCTGGCTGCCGGCCTTATATGCTTTTAACTCAGCCAAAAGGCGTTCATAAGAAATGCAGCCCTTCTTGACCGCGTCCTCGATGTCTGCCGTCTTATAGGCAATGTCATCTGCTGCTTCTAATATGAATGCCAACGGATGTCTTTTTCCCAATGTGCCGGTTGACACCTGCACATCCTGGAAATTCTCCCTGTCGCCATGGAAATATCCCATCTTCTTGGTTCGGATATCGCCGCTGTCCTTATCAATCTCCAGGGAAGATACCGGATACTTGATAATAGTTCCCAAGAGAGCTTTTGTCAAGTTCATGCCATGCTCATCCACCAGAAAATGAAGCCTTGTCACCACCCTGAACGCCTGGGTATTTCCCTCAAAATGACAAAAGTCTTGTACCATCTGAGGCTCCAGAATTTCCGCAAGGGTTCTCCCTCTAAATGTAAGCCTCTCCAGGTTCTTCTTAAACCAGTCCTGAATAGCTGTCTCACCAAAGTGGCCAAAGGGAGGATTCCCGATATCGTGAATCAATCCGGCGCACTGAAGAATGTCACATACCGCCGCCTTATGTTCTGGCGTAAAAGTTTTATCCTTGATAATAGTGCGGATGCTCTCTGATATATTCTGTCCCAGTGATTTGGCCAGGGATGAAACCTCCAGAGAATGAGTCAGCCTGGTACGGATGAAATCACTCCTGTCCAGCGGAAACACCTGGGTTTTATCCTGGAGGCGCCGAAAGGATGCACTGCCGATAATCCGGTGATAATCTTTCTCAAACTCTGTCCGCAGGTCCGTGGAGGACTGTTTCTTATAGCTGCGGATGCGGTCGTCGCAAAGCAGTGTCTGCCAATCCATACATACCTCCTTACTGCTTTCCCGCCGGAGTCCTGTCCATTATAATCCATCGATCACGGCTGATTGCACTGGCCGCGGACAGGACAAAACACGGGATACGTTTCATTCTAGTATATCGGAAGTCGATTCGCCTGTCAAATCTGCCTTTCATATGCGTTTCAATCCACGCTTGGCCATTTAACATAGCACGACCACATCTTATACAAATGCGTATTTTGACCTCATGTCAGTGGGGGACACTGTTTTTTCTCCGCCCGCCGCTGACGTTACGTTTGTTTCCGGCAATTTATCCCTCCACCTGTGGAGGCGGAGGATTCTTTTGCTTTTCTGCTAAACATGCATCTATATCTATTATCAACAAAATCGTGAAAAAAGCAACAAAAAACTGCATCTTTTGCAGTTGACAGCCATTGTTATTTGTGATAATTTAAAACGAGATAAGCAAATGAATAGGTTCTTCGGGGCAGGGTGTGATTCCCTACCGGCGGTATAGTCCGCGACCCGCTGCATGCGGCTGATTTGGTGCGATTCCAAAACCGACAGTATAGTCTGGATGAGAGAAGACAATTTTGTTCATATAAATATTGAGTATCCTCCCTTATTTATATTGACTATGAAGTTAATCTCAGGTTCCCCGGAACCTGAGATTTTTTGTTTCCTGGAACTTCATTCATTGCTGAATCACCGTATCGAAAGCATTTATCAAGGAGGTTTTGCTATGAAAACAAAATGGAGTATTCAGAAACTTATTTACACCGGTATGCTGGCCGCAGTTGCCGGCGCCCTCATGTCCCTGGAATTTTCCGTTCCAATGATGCCGCCCTTTTACAAGATTGACTTCAGCGATGTGCCGTCCATTATTGCCCTGTTCCTCTTGGGGCCAGCGTCTGCCGCCTGGGTGGAAATCATCAAAATCATCATCAAGCTTATCACGGTCGGCACCAATTCCATGTATGTAGGGGAATTTGCCAATCTTATCGGGGTTGTATTATTCGTAATCCCCATGTGGGCAGTTTACAAAAAAGGCGGAAAGACCCGCCGGGCAGCAATCGCGTCATTGGCAGTCAGCGTCCCCATCAGGACCTTGTTTGCCTGTTTCTGCAATGCATTTATCACCCTTCCCCTGTATGCAGCGGCCATGGGGCTCCCTCTGAACCAGGTGATTACCATGGTGGCCGCGGTAAATCCGGCCATCAGCGATCTGACCACCTTCATCTTTATGGCCACCATCCCCTTCAACCTGATTAAGCTGGGGCTCAACTGCTTTGTGGGGTATCTGCTGTACACCAGACTGCTGGCAGTTTATCCGGCTGTGAGAACCGCGTGAGGAAATACATGAGGAAACGCTGTAAGGAACGAGGGCTGAAAAATCCAGTCAGGAGGTTATATACACATGATTCAAAATTATAGCGATTTAACCCGGTTAGAGATGGAGCAGGTCAACAAGGATGAAACCATTGTACTGATTCCCCTGGGTGCGCTGGAGCAGCACGGAAACCAGGCTCCGCTGGGTACGGACGATATCATCGCAGAGGCCATGACAGACTATATACGCAGGGAGTTGGAAGTGGAAGATTCAGATTTTCCCATGCTGATATTTCCGGTCATCCCCGTAGGCTTGAGCACGGAGCACAGGAATTTCTGCGGCTCCATCACATTTAAACCGGATACCTACTACCATATGTTATATGATATCAGCACCAGCCTGGTCTGCCACGGTTTTAAGAAGCTGGCTTTTCTGGTGTGTCATGGAGGAAATGCTCCCATTGTACAGGTCTTAAGCAGGGAGCTTCGCAGCGAGTTCGGCATCTCCCCTTTCATTCTTTCATCCGGGGCCTTTAGCCATCCGGATGTGACGGCCACGATTTCAGAAGGAAATATCTGGGACTTCCATGGAGGTGAAATGGAAACCTCCATGGTCATGGCCGTGGACCCGTCCCTGGTAAAGTCAGAGACCTCAGAGGCAGGAATTCCCACTGCATTTAAAGACAATCAGGCGCTGAAACCTTACGGAAATGTATCCATTGGCTGGGTATCCGAGGATTGGAAAACAGCAGACGGCAAACCCATCGGAATCGGCGGAGACCCCTCAGGCGCCACAGCTGAAAAGGGACGGATCATTCTGGAAACCAGCGCTAAGGTGCTGGTGCCGGGGCTTAAAGAGATTCGGGCATGGAAGGGATAATGGAAGTATGCATTCTTTGTACATTCTAACAAGATTATGGAAGGGATGGGGCTTGCCCCATCTTTTTTGTTGTACGGAATTAGTTTTACCTAACCTTTTTTGCAGTTCAAAAGGGATTGCGGCGTTTGCGAAAAGGGCAGAGGAGTGGGCAACTGGATGTAATTCTGTAATTGGCGGATTTTTAACTTGCTCCGACGCGAGAGCGGAGACGCTATTATGTGAACGGCTATGAGACTACCCCGGAATTTCAATCCACTCCACCACGAGGGTGGAGACGATTACGGATGCCAGAGGTGCACTGCGGATTGCGATTTCAATCCACTCCACCACGAGGGTGGAGACAGCAGGCAGGCAAGGAAGGGCAGGACGGCCAGGAAGGATTTCAATCCACTCCACCACGAGGGTGGAGACGAAATCAGCGAAAGTGAGGTAAAAAAGATAATAGCATTTCAATCCACTCCACCACGAGGGTGGAGACTTACCAGAAACACCGCATTGAAATACTGCACAAATTTCAATCCACTCCACCACGAGGGTGGAGACTTGAGATGGGGCAAGACTATTGTCAAGATTGTGGAATTTCAATCCACTCCACCACGAGGGTGGAGACGGGGACGGCGACATTAAAGGCGTTTCGGTTCGAGATTTCAATCCACTCCACCACGAGGGTGGAGACGTGGCAAGCGGGGGTATTACTCTTATTCAGTACAATTTCAATCCACTCCACCACGAGGGTGGAGACTCAAGCAAGAGTATATAATGCGCTCCTTGTAGGATTTCAATCCACTCCACCACGAGGGTGGAGACGTATCCTGGGACATGCTAAGTCTACTACTACTTTATTTCAATCCACTCCACCACGAGGGTGGAGACTGTTTGGGCACCCTTACCTTTATGATGTTAGAGGTAATTTCAATCCACTCCACCACGAGGGTGGAGACATCCACCATCCCGCAGGCGCGTGGTCATCTTTGTATTTCAATCCACTCCACCACGAGGGTGGAGACTCTGCGCACTTTTACTGTTCTTAATTCACTCGCTTATTTCAATCCACTCCACCACGAGGGTGGAGACATAGCCTGTTTTCCCACATCCGACATACTTGACGATTTCAATCCACTCCACCACGAGGGTGGAGACCTCCTGGACCTTGCATCCATGGCCCCGGCCCAGGTGATTTCAATCCACTCCACCACGAGGGTGGAGACCCATGAGATGTGCGAGAGCGGAGAGATACCGTATATTTCAATCCACTCCACCACGAGGGTGGAGACAGCAATACTACACAATAACCACTACTATTCTTCAACACATTTCCACAAACAAATCATATCCCACCCCCTCAAATCACGGCCAACCATCCCTGCACACTCGCAAATCCGTTCTCATTGTGCAAATTTTCCGGTGCGAATCTCCCCGTAAATCCATGTTTGCTTCAGGTTCGCACCAAAATACTTTATACCGCTTTACCGCCCGCGGCCAGGTCAGAATATCAGCGGTTCTTCCACATTAATCCCCTTATTCATCCCAACATGGTTCACTTTTGTAGTGTGTTTATTCCCAAGGTTGTAAAACCTAAGGCTGTCCGTCTGTTCATCAATTATATCTGTCAGTATCGCCTTTAGCTTTATCAGCTGGGCATTATCCAAAATACATTCAAATACGGAGTTCTGGACGCGGGTGCCATAATTGACACATTGCTTTGCAACCTTTCTCAACCTGGCCCTGCCTGCGGCGGTTTCCGTATTCACATCATATGTAATCAGTACCAGCATATACCTTCCTCCTCCGGCCCATCTGTCAGGTATCTTCTATTTCCAGAAAAACGGCGGGTATTCATCTATATCGCCTCGCAGATATCTGGACAGAAGCATGGCCTGAACAAATGGAATCATTCCCCACTCCACCTTCTCATTCAGATATGGATGGGTAATCACCTCCTTTTTCTTGTTCTGCCATTCTGACAGCAACAGCTTCCGTGCCTCATCCCCCATAATGACAGCGCCGTCCTCTTTCCGGGAAAAATCCTTTTTGTTTACCATCTTCCGGTTAATCAGGGTAAGCACAAAACGGTCTGCCAGAACTGGCCGCAGCTCCTCCATTAAATCCAATGCCAGGGAAAGGCGGCCTGGCCGGTCCGTATGCATGAATCCCACGTAAGGGTCCAGGCCAACTGTTTCCAATGCTGACGCAACTGTATTGGCCAGCAGCGTGTACACAAATGACAGCATGGCATTCACATTATCCAAAGGCGGCCGCCTGTTCCTTCCCTTGAAATAGAAATCCTTTTTCTGCTGTAATATGAGCTGGTCGAAAACCCCAAAGTAAATACTGGCATCCTCCCCTTCATACCCCCGCAGCTGAGCCATGTCCCGGCTTTCCTCTATGCGCCTGAGGGATTGTTTCAGGAATCCGGCCGCATCCTTCACCTTCTCTGTGTCAATCTGAAGTCCATGGTCTCTCACAGCTCTCTCCAGAACCCATCTGGCATTGTATACTTTTCCAAGGATACAGTTTTTGGCTATCATCAGACTTGCGTCCTGATTCATGGAAACCTGGTACTGTTTCCTGCGCAGAAGTACGTTTCCCCGCACACGTCCGGTCACACGGGCCAGAAATCTTCCCTGAGGCGAAAGGACGCAAAGTGATATGTCCCGCTCCGCGCATCCCCCCATGAGGGCCGGGCTCATTCCCCTGTATCCAAAGGACACTATTCCCTCCAGATTATGGAGCGGTATCCGTCCCAGTTCCGTATCGTTGTCATAGATTACCACATTTTCCCCGTCCAGCGACAGATAACCATCAGGAGAAGTAACATACAGGGTGTTTAATAACTTCCTCATACATCCTCCTCAATCTTCCCACGGATATAATCCCTGACAGGTGATGCTTTTCCCAGTTTCGGCATACATATATCTTTCATGGAGCAGGCATTACAGCTCTTTGACCATCTGACCTTTGGTGTATATCCCTTGTCATAAAGTTCATGCATCTCCTGAAATATCTCCCTTACCCGTTTTCGCAGTTCATCTGTAATTTCCACCACATTTCTGCGGTGAATCTCTCCGTAATACAGCGCCCCCGCTTCAATCCTGGCTGACAGCATTTCCTCCAGACACATGGCCTGTGCCACCAGCTGCAGTATATCTGCTTCTGATTCCTTTGGACTCCCCCTTTTATATTCCACCGGAAATACCCGGAACAGTCCCCTGTGCCCATGGAGTCCGATTCCATCCTCCGCCCTGTGAAACTCTACAATATCGCATTCCCCGCTGACACCCATACTCCTGGAATACACAGGCAATGCCCTGCTTATCATCACATCGCCCCGCCTTTCTGCCAAATATGGGTCATGGGCCTTTTTGTGGAGCAGCTCTCCTTCTATGGTATGCTCATTCTCTTTCCACTGCTGTTCAATATGTATAAGGGCCCACTGGCGCCTGCAAAAGGTGAAATGCTGGATACCGGACACCATGAGGAAATCATCCTCCCTGTATTCCATTATATCTTCTCCGAAACTTCAACCGTTTCCGGTATCTGGTCCCTATGGACGGCAACCGTGTAATCCCCGTATTTTCTGGGATACTCCACTTCCTCATTCTTTTTTACTTCCACGGCATCAAAGAGTTTGTATGCAGGGCAATCTCCCAATTCCTTACTATGTTTAAACACGATGAGCCGGCGGACCGCCATTTTTCCCCTGGCTGCGGAATGGTCGATTTCAAACATATTGATGATGGCATCCCACAAAAGTTCCAAATCCTCCTCTGAAAAGCCCGTGGATTTTCTGGCCAGATTAGCTGATATGTAACCCTCCGCGCGGTACAGGGCGTAGGGAACGATATTCTTTCTTCCCATTTCCGTACTCTTATTTTCCGCGTCCTTTTCTGTGGTGATAGCCACACGGGTAATGGTCACTTCCTGACTCACAATGGGGTCAATGCTTCTGGCAAATCCCAGCTGTACAGGCCCACGCACCTGGCCGCAGTTTAACGCTGCCTTTACAAAGGTTGTCATGACCGCGCCAAAGGCTCGGATATCGAAAAAGTTACGGCACATAAAATCCCGTATTTTCTGGTCTACCTGAGGGTCTTTCTTTTTGAGTTCCTTGATTCCCTTTTCATCTGTCTTAAGCTCAATGTACGCGGTATTGTCACTTCTGTTTAAGGGTACATCCTCCCGGATATATATTTTATACCCGGGCTCGTCTTCCTTCAGTGTCTCCACATAATTGCGTATCTTACGTTTTAAGCACACATCCGTCACGATACCGTATCCGCTCTCCGGATCAATCCTGGGCAGATTGCCTGCATCCGGGTCGCCGTTTGGATTCCCGTTCTCCACATCAAATAACACCACAAATTCATACCTGTTCTTAATCACCTCTGCCATTTTAAGCCTCCTCCTTTATCTTCTTCTCATATCTCTTCTGAGTCTGATGGTAATATCCCAATATGAACATTCCCTGCTCCTCCAGGGTAAGCCGCCTTGGGCAGGCTGCCTTCTGTCCCTCTGCGACAGTCAGCCTTCCCTGTAAATCACCCAGTATTTTTTCATAATATATCTCCTTCGCCCCATTATTCATCTTCTTTATGTGGCTGTTTTTCAGCTTAAATAAAATGGGAAAGATTGCCGCCGGCGTCGCGCATGCAGAGTTAAAATACTTATCCTTTATGGTGGCGTTAATCCCCGGATTGACGTCCTCCTGGATTGCCTCCAGAACCGCAAACTCCCTTCCCAGGATGTACGCGGTATTATTACTGTCTTCATTCAGCGCCATGGTTATTTCCTCCTTTTCATTTCCATTTTTCAGCAGATATGCTTTGATAATGGCTGCCCTTCCCCTGGTTATCTTATAAATCCGGCTGTCCCCGTCGTCCTGCTCTGCCCGTATCCTGCCAAGCACGGCCTGATACAGGGACGCCGGATACCGGCTGCCGGATATGATTGCCCTGTACACTGCCCCGGACATACTGGGAACCGGCTTTTTATCCCTGGACTTTTTATTGACGGTCTCCTGCAGCATACGCCACATTCCCAGATACTCCACGGCGTCGGCTGCCGGACGCACTATTTCCATTCTGTCATAATGTTCTTTTATATGCTTTAATATATTTCCAAAGCTGTCCTGATAGAAAAAACGCACTGCCAGCCTGGCTGCATTAGGCGCCAGACCTAATATATAAAATTTCCTGTCCATATCAAGACTGTCCTGGACATCCTGAACCGCAACCGCTTTTCCCTCTGCCAGGTTCTTGAATACCCCATCCACTATTTCCTGGTTCTCCATCGTTGGCTCCGATACGCACGCAAATATATTCTGGTATCGTTCGTCGCCTTCCTCGGACCAGTAAACCACTGCCGTGTCACCGATGGTTGTCCCATGAGTCCGGTCCCCAAGGAGATAATTGAGCGCCGTGGTATAGGCATAGGCCGCATATGTTCCCACCGGTGCGTTAAAGCTCTGTTCCTTGCCGTATGATTCAAAGGCAGGTGCATTAAAGGAAACCAGCGCAGCACCGCTGGACTGGGCCCCCTGGACTCCTTTTATGGTGCCGTGAATCCTGGCTATTTCCTCCCTGCGCCCTGTCACCAGGCAGACGCCCACAGGTCCTGTGCCTGACTGATGGCTGTATTCTTCCCAGCACTGCCTTATATCCGGGTCCTCATGGACATATTCCCCATCCATCATGAACACCAGATTAGAACCAGATATAATCTCCTCCAGTTCCGGTATCAGGCATGGGTTTTCCGCTGCCTGATCCGGCGCCCAGCGGTCAAAAAACCGGCACACCGCCCTGGCCGCGGGGCTGCTGATATGCTCTAAAATGTCCTTATGCTTCTTTTTGGCGCACTCAAAACATTCCCTGGACCGCTCCGGTTTCCCCTTATTATCAATTCCCAGCATATAACCGGAATGGTCGCACAGGAAATTGGCGGATACACCGGAAGAACGGGAAACCATCTGGGGTACCGTAAGGTTCTGCGGTACCGTGACTGTCTTTTTACCCTTCTGCCGCTCCTGCTTAAGGGGAATGACGCTCTTAAGCTCCCCCTGCTCTGAAATATCCAGCCCGTACGCTACCTTTGCCCTGCACCAGCCCGGACTGGTTATCTTTCCCTTCCGTTCAAGGGCTTCATAATATTCAACAAGCGCCTGGAGAATCATCGCACCACCTCACAATTCCTTACATCCAGAACACCATCCTTCATGACGGCCCTGAAAAACATGGGTTTAATGTCCTCAGTATCTGAGTAATCAAAGTCAAACAGCATATACCCCAAATCCCTCTCCGTTCCGGCATATGCAGTGTCTATCTCATCTTCTTCATAAAGGGCAAACTGGGCAGGAAATTCCCGGCATCCAAAATACGGTCTGTGATAGCACTCACCCTTGCGGAGCCGGCGCATAATAATGTCCTTAAACTTACCCTCATTATCCCCTGGGACTGCCTTGGGGGTCATCTCAAAGTGAGCCTCAACCACATATTCCACATCCCGCAGAAGAATGGCCGCTCTCTGTACGATTTCCTCCCTGCTGCTTATATACAACGGTTTTCCTCCCCCGTTTATAGCAGACAATACATTTCCTGCCAATACCTTGCTCTTTACCTCATTTCTCCGGATGCTGGTAAACTGAATGGGTTTTCTCACATATATTTTGTCAATCACCCACCGCATCCCCGGATGCCAGTAGATCGCCTCCAGCATACCCCTTGCGGCGGAGGGAGTCATCACATCATAGCTGCACCGTTCCACCTTCATCTCAGGGCGGCTGAAAAGGGCATAATCCCCCCACATCCGGACCCGTACTCCTCGGCTCATCACTTCACTCCTTTCCGGCATACGCCATTTTCATGAAGGGGACTCAAAACATGACGGCATCGCCGCGGCTTACGTCAATCACAAGTCCTCTCTCCCTTGTATACTGCTCCTTATTCCTCAGAACATAAAATTCCTGGTCTATCTGTTCAAGGCGGCCCGCGCCGTTTAACGCTTCAAAATCATGTTCAAAAACATTTACACAGTACTGTCCCGCCTGCCTGATAAGCTCCCTGTTATGCTCTCCCCGCCGGATTTGCATGGCAATCTGCGCTGCTTGCGGCTCTGTATCAATTAAAATGGTCCTGGTATTGCTCTCAATCAGGCGGAACTCGGAAGCCACCGATGCAAATGGAAACATGAAGGAATGGCTTCCCTGCTCAAACTGCTCCACCACATCCTTTGCGTCCAATCCCTCCCCTTTATACCGGTACAGCCTGGTGAAATATTCTCCAATGGCCTCCGGCGATGATATATCTTCATACTTTTCCACAATCTGCCCCGCAACTGAAATAGGCAGTTTTAATTCCTGTGGTATATGGATATCCTCCTCTTCCTCCAAAGTAAATACCTGGGTAATGCATTCTTCCGGATCCCTCTTTCCCTCCCTGTTGCACCTTCCGGCAGCCTGGATCACGCTGTCAATTCCGGCCAGCTCCCTGTATACGGCCGGAAAATCAAAATCCACGCCTGCTTCCACCAGGCTGGTGGAAATAAGCCGGCACGGTTCTCCTGATGACAGACGGCCGCGAATCTCCTTCAAAAGCTCCTTCCTGTGCTTTGGATACATCAATGTGGATAAATGATACGTTCCCCGGTCCTCAATGGACTCGTAGATACGCTGTACACGCTTTCTGCTGTTCAGGATACAAAGGACCTGATGCCGGCCTTCCAGCTCCTTCACCAGATGCTCCTGGGATATCCGTCCTGCCAGGTGTATCCTTGTTCTTTTGAAAAAATCATATTGTCCTTTTACATCCGGACATAGTTCCGCCGCCTCCAGTTCCTGTATCTTTGCAGGAAAGAAGGGCTGCAGGGACGGCTGGGTAGCCGTACAGATAACAGCCGTGCAGTGATAATTACATATAAGCTCGCTGACAGCCCGAATACATGGCATCAGATATTTCACCGGCAGCATTTGTGCCTCATCAAATATGATCACACTGTTGGCAATGTTATGCAGTTTGCGGCATGCCGAAGTCCTGGAGGCAAAGAGTGATTCAAAAAATTGGACATTTGTAGTGACCACCACCGGCTTATCCCAATTCTCGGCGGCCAACTGTTCCAATTTTAACTCCCGGGCGCTCTCATTGTCCTCATACGTCACATTACAATGGTTTTCCAGAACATTTTTCTTTCCCAGAATTTCCTTAAATACCTGGGCGTTCTGTTCGATGATACTCGTATACGGGATCACATAAATAATCCGGTCAAGACCATGTTCCACTGCGTGGCGCAGGGCAAACCCAAGGGAGGATACGGTCTTGCCTCCGCCGGTAGGTACCGTGAGCTGGTACAGCCCCTGCTTCCTTCTGCCTGCCTGCAGACATGCCTTCAGTATAGCCGTCCTTCTTCCATTTACAGATATCAAATCATCATTGGAAAGCCAGGATTCCACATGGCTTTCCAGACGCCTGAGAAGAACGTCCATACAATCATGGTCTCCCCTTCCCGCATCGTGTCCCAGCATAAATTGCTCCGTATCCAGATAATCTCCGTCCACAAGGCATGAAAACAGCATTCTGATGAAAAATGACAGGCTGAATCCTCCCTTGCCTATCTGTCTGAACGGCAGCCCGGGAAAATCCGGCATCTCAACTTCATCCTTGTATGGACTGTAATCCTCTAATTGCTTCTTAAGCCTTCCCTGAAGCGTGGCCTCCCCTGCCGTGTCGCCGTTCCTTCCTCCGTCCAGAAGTCCCGAATGGTGGCCGCTGATACAGTAAGCGGCGCAATAAGCAGCCAGCGGGTTGGTCCTGGCATACAGCCCCATCATCTCCTGGGCCCCCGCCGTGGCATGGTCTGTAATGGAACCGCCTTCCAGACGCTTTCTGAATCCCTGGGAATATTTCCCAATGTCGTGCAGAATTCCGCATCCATACCCCCATGCTCCGCACCGGAAAGCCTCTGCGAACAGTTCAGAACGCCTGGCCGTCCCTGTCAGATGCTCCTTCACTGTCTGCCTTCGCGCCTTGTCGTCGCTGATGTGCGCGTAGTATTGCATATGTTCCCCCCTTCCCCTTACATTGTACAAATTATAACATATTTTTATCTTAAATTAAATAACCTTGTCAAATATCACCATGTCCGTTTTTGTATAAAGATAAATATTTCTTTCATTCCGCCATAACCCCAGATACACCTACTCCTCCCCCGCAAACAGCGGAAATCCATCCTCGGCCCTGCACTCCCCGGCCTGTACCATCTGAGTCTCCTCATCCGGGTACTCAATACAGCACCCCTTCCCTCTGGCCCGCACGCACCCGGGGTATTTGGGACAGATAAATTGATAACATACTTTATCTGGACTTTTTGGCTCCATTTCAATTTTCCTCCTTGATTTTTATTTTTTTCTTTCATTATAGCGTGACTTTCCCTTTATTTCAATTTATAATAACTGAAAATTTGTTAAAATAAAAACTATTATGAAAACAATTTAACAAATATTGCTTTTTTTACATGAAAATGATATGGTAGTTAATGTAATCGGAAGCAAGGCTTTTATAAGCCTTATTTATAGGAGTGCAACAACACAAAACAAGGAGGTATTACATGAACAAACCAGAACTTCAGAACAGGTATCAGCTTTTTATAGGGGGACAGTGGCGTGACGCTTCTGATGGTGAATTCTTTACCACAAAGTGCCCTGCCAATGGAGAAAAGCTGGCTGAGTGTGCTCAGGCTGCCAAGGAAGACGTGGATGATGCTGTCAGGGAAGCATGGAAAGCATTTGAGACATGGAAGAAGGTTCCTACCAGTGAACGCGCTGCCATTCTGAATAAAATTGCTGACATCATCGACGCGAATACAGAGCATCTGGCTATGGTAGAATCCCTGGACAACGGCAAGCCAATCCGCGAAACCATGGCCATCGATATTCCGCTGAGCGCAAAACACTTCCGCTACTTTGCGGGCTGCATCACGGCAGAGGAAGGCAGCGCCAATATACTGGATGAGCAGTTCCTTTCCCTGATATTACGTGAACCGATTGGCGTTGTAGGACAGATTGTTCCCTGGAACTTCCCGTTCCTTATGGCAGCGTGGAAGCTGGCTCCGGTCCTGGCAGCCGGATGCTGCAGCGTATTTAAACCATCCAGCGACACATCCCTTTCCGTCCTTGAATTTGCCCGCCTGGTACAGGATGTCATTCCTAAAGGCGTATTCAACGTGATAACCGGTTCCGGATCCAAGTCAGGCCAGTATATGCTTGACCACAAGGGCTTCAGAAAGCTGGCATTTACCGGCTCCACCGAGGTAGGACGTCAGGTAGCCCTGGCCGCAGCCGGCCGTCTCATCCCGGCCACCCTGGAATTAGGAGGAAAATCCGCCAACATCTTCTTCCCGGACTGCAACTGGGAGCAGGCCATTGACGGTCTCCAGTTAGGCATCCTGTTCAATCAGGGCCAGGTATGCTGCGCGGGCTCCCGTGTATTCGTACATGAGGATATTTATGATAAGTTCCTTGAGGACGCTGTAAAGGCATTTAACAATGTTAAGGTAGGCGTATCATGGGATCCTGAGACCCAGATGGGCAGCCAGATCAACGAACGCCAGCTGGAAAAGATTTTAAGCTATGTGGAAATCGGCAGGCAGGAAGGCGCCCGCCTGATCTGCGGCGGGGAACGCTTAACAGAAGGCGAACTGGCAAAGGGCTGCTTCATGCGTCCCACCCTGCTGGCTGACGTGACCAATGATATGCGTGTTGCCCAGGAGGAGATCTTCGGACCGGTGGCCTGCATCCTTAAATTCAAGGACGAGGACGAGGTCATCCACATGGCCAACGACAATGCTTACGGCCTTGGCGGCGCTGTCTGGACCCGCGACTTAAACCGCGCCATCCGCGTATCCCGCGGCATTGAGACAGGACGTATGTGGGTCAATACATACAATCAGATTCCGGAGGGCTCACCCTTCGGCGGCTACAAGGAGTCCGGTATTGGCCGTGAGACCCATAAGGTTATTCTGGAGCACTACACACAGATGAAGAATATCATGATTAATCTGTCCGAGGCTCCCAGCGGATTCTATCCTGCAAAGTAATACCATATATCCGGTCTGCTGCGCGGACCCCTGAATTCATAAAACATAATTTGATAAAAACAGGGAATTCCTCAAGAAAGTAATGCATGGGAATTTCCTGTTTCTCTGTTGTCCGTTTCTCCATTGTCCTCTCACCTGACGTCCGATTTTCCAACATTTATATTTCTAGTTCCATTCATTCCAAACCCTCTATATTGCATCAATCCATAAATATGGCGCATTCTAAAAACATCCAAAAAGGCATTCAAAAAATTATCCCGTAAAATAGTACCAAATATCACTTGACATATAATACTGTAACTTTTATAATTACAGATAGTAACTGATGTTTATTTGATTACAGTTTGCTCAGAAAGGAATTGCCATGAACAACAGCCTCACCGGATTTCTCGGTACCTATGCCTCGCCTGAAAGCCTGGGCATTTACCGTTTTA
>OHPG01000478.1_pt1 | contig 15444 bp, 14 predicted proteins | sample 1577751 | NCBI WGS metagenome assembly OHPG01 (sample SAMEA3879548, study PRJEB24766) | human gut metagenome | biome: human-associated habitat; feature: feces | place: USA | collected 1985/1987
GGTACGGATCGTCCGAATTGAGTATGCATCGGGAAGAGTGACAGAACATGGAAAAGCAGACGGTGAAACAAAAGTATGGAAAGAGGGAATGCCAAAAGAAGAATTACTGGATACGTGGTTTCTGCAGTTAGATAAAAAAGACAGTCCCGTTATGCATCAAGTTGTTTATCAGGTCAAGGATAGCATTGGAAATATTACCGAAGTACCCTGCAAGGTGAAAATTAAGTATAATGAATTTCCGGTGATCGAGGCTCAGGATCGTTATTTTACGCTTCAGGAGGCGCAAAGTGGAAAAATCACGGAAGGAGTATTAAAAGATCAGGCAATTTCTGAAGGAAAAGTAAAAGCAGAAGATGTAGAAGAAGGGAATCTTTCAGCAAAGCTGAAACTGTTGGATTTTCATCCGGAAGAGTTTCAAAAATTTACAGATTCCGGATATATCATGTTAAACTGGTATGTACAGGACAGCATGGGGCCAGATCAGAAAGGAAAAGAAACGGTGATGCCATTTCTCGTCTATGTGGTGAAAGATGGAGAAATACCGAAGGCTCCAAAAAGGCAGACCGTACGTTTTATCAATGAAAAATATTATCGGCTGAATGAAGCTGCAGATTCAGATTCTATGACGGAAGAAGAAAAAGAACAGCACAGTAAGAACGGCGGACTTCATGTAGATTCTAAATGGTATCAGGAGGAAGAATATCAGACAGTGATCGAGAATGCCTGGAGAAAAGACAGTGGAAAGAGCTACCGATTTACACAAGAAGATGCCAGAAGGGCGGAAGCTTTCGTGGATGCTCACGGAATTGGGAACAGTCAGGATGAGAATGCACTGATGCGGTTTGCAAATGAATTTTTGAAATAGTTCTGGAAAGAAATTGACAATATCGAGTATCGATAATATACTGAAAGTATAAAGTATCGATACTCGATATTTCTCGTTGAGAGGAGGCGATTTTATGAAAACCAGAAAACAGATTTTTCGGAATTTTCAATATCTGGAATGTGACGCATTTGCAGAATATTTGGAGGGAATGGCAGCAAAAGGATGGCGTTTTACGGGGTGGAAACTGGGAATGATATTTGAAAAAGAAGAGCCGAGAAAACGGGTGTATGCGGTGGAAGTGTTTTCTAAAGGAAGAGAGGAAGATGTCAGTCCGTCCAAAGAGGCGCAGGAATATGCAGAATATTGTGAGAAAGCAGGCTGGAAATTCATAGATGCCCGGGGAAAATTCTGTGTGTTTGAACAAATGGATGAAAATGCATCTCCTATTGTAACAGAAGAAGAAAAACTGGCATCCATCTGGAAAGCAGAATGGAGAAAGCATGGGTGTCAGGTATTGTTTGCGGGACTTTGGCTGCTTTTGATGCTGATTCAGTTGTTTACACAGTTTTCGGATCGGATTTTTGAAGGTTATCATATCGCATTGCTGTTTTTCTGGGGGATTCTTTTTCTGCTGTCTGGAAGTTCGCTCATTCAGGCGCTGATCCAACGTATGCGATATCGAAAAGAAATCCGGCAGGGGAGAGCTCCTTACTATAAGAAACTGTTTCATATTTCAAAAACAGGACTGGAGTTATTTGCTTTTGGAACTGTGTTCTATCTTCTGGTCTGGGGGATGCAAAATAGAGTATTTTCAAGAGGAGAGGGACTTTTTCTGACGTTGTTTTTTCTGGCGCTTGCTGCAATACAGATTCTCCGAAAAGGAATGCGGTTTTCCAGAGAAAAGGATGCGCTCTGGAATATGTTGTTGTTTGGCTGCGGTGTGGTTGTGCTGGTTTTATTTACCGGGAAAGCCTGTTTGAAAAGCAGAATAGTTTTTCTGGATTCGTTTCCGCTTCTGCCACAGCATGTTAAGGAACAGGTCTTTCAGGTGGAGGGCATCGATCAATATCGCAGCAAAAGCATATTGGGGACAAAGGAAGGATACTGGCTGACCTATCAAAATCAAAAGCAGCAGGAAGAAAGTTTGCGGTATACGATCTACAGCAGCCCTTATGAATGGGTATTGGGCAGGATCTGGAAAGAAGAAACTCAAAATCTGACAACAAAAGAGAAGAACAAAGGATGGAGCGGAAAGAAAGTTGCTTCGGTTTCCGGAATTTACTGTGTGTATTATGATCAGAAAATCCTGTATCTTTCCGCAGAAGAACCTCTCACACAAGAGCAGATTCAGGTGGTAGAATCCCGGTTGGGGCTGAAGGAATAAAGCAGCAGAAAGGAAAAGGGTCATGGCGCGAGAACAGTTTCAAACACTGACAGAGCCGATGTATTATATACTGATGGCATTATCTGAAGAATGCTGTGGTGTAGATATCATGGAAAGGGTACGGCAGATTTCCGGGGGAAGAGTGAAAGTCGGCCCGGGCACACTCTATACCATGCTTTCCAAATTTGAAGAAAATCAGATCATTTCTCTGACCAAAGAAGAGGGAAGAAGAAAATCCTATGTGATCACAGAGCATGGGAGAGAACTGCTTTTGGAAGAGCATGAAAGATTGTGCATCATGTTGTCAGATTGGAATGGATATTTTGACAAAAACTTGCTATACTACAATAATAGACAAGAGAAGAAGGAGAACGAAAGATGAATATATTTGATATTCTCGGACCGGTTATGGTAGGACCATCCAGTTCCCATACTGCGGGAGCAGCAAGGATCGGCTATATTACAAGAAAGCTGCTGGGGAGCCGCCCGAAAAAAGCAAGGATCGGATTGAGCGGTTCTTTTGCGGCAACAGGGAGAGGACACGGAACAGATCGTGCTCTGGTAGCAGGACTTTTGGGGATGAAACCGGATGATATGCGGATTCCGGATAGTTTTTCTGTTGCGAAACAGGAAGGACTGGAGTTTGAAATATACAATACACAGATTAAAGAAGCGCATCCAAATACAGCGCTTTTGGATGTAGAAGGAGTTGACGGAAAGACGATCGTGGTACAGGCATCGTCTCTTGGCGGAGGAAGGATCATGCTCAATGAGTTGGATGGGATTACGGTGAACTGTACGGGCTCTTGTCCGACATTGATCATAAGAAACGAAGACAGCCCGGGACAAGTGGCAGAGGTGACTTCTGTATTATATGGAAAAAAAGTTAATATTGCCACACTTCAGCTTCACAGGGACAAGCGGGGCGGTTATGCGGTTATGGTGATTGAAACGGATCAGCCTGTAGAACCGGACACGATCCGGGATCTGGAACGTTTAAACGGTATCAGCAAAGTGACTTACATTGAGACAGAGGGGGTATAGAGGATGGCATTTCATTCATTAGAGGAGATTCAAAAATCCTGCCGGGAGAAGAACGTTTTGTTTTGGAGAGCGGTCCTTTTAGAAGATATGGCAGATCGCTCTGTGACAGAGGCAGAGTCGATGCAGTCGATGCAGCAGATGTGGACAGCGATGAAATCAGCAAGTGAGCAGTATGACAGGACACAGGTCTCTGCCAGCGGACTGGTCGGAAAGATGGGGGCGCAGATGGAGGAATACCGTCAGAGTAAAGAGCCGCTGTGCGGTCCATTTGTCTCAAAGGTGATCGCAAGAGCATTGGAGATGGGAGAATCCAATGCCTGTATGAAGCGGATCGTGGCAGCACCGACTGCAGGTGCATGCGGAGTGCTGCCGGCTGTACTGGTTCCCCTTTATGAAGAAGAACGGGTATCGGAAGATGAGGTGATCCATGCATTGTATACCGCGGCCGGTATCGGTCAGGTGATCGCATCCCGTGCATTTATTGCCGGAGCGGCAGGTGGATGTCAGGCGGAGATTGGAGCGGCATCTGCAATGGCAGCAGGCGCACTCGTGTTTTTACAGGGTGGAGATGAAGAGCAGATCTCACATGGAGCAGCCATGGCGCTGAAAAATTTGTTGGGACTGGTGTGTGATCCGGTAGCTGGTCTTGTGGAAGTACCCTGTGTAAAGAGAAATGTGATCGGAGCTGTCAATGCTTTATCATCTGCGGATATGGCGCTGGCGGGAATTACCAGCAGGATTCCACCGGATCAGGTGATCGATGCGATGAAGGAGGTCGGAGAGAGTATGCACGTCTCTCTGCGTGAGACCGGAGAAGGCGGAGTTGCCAATACGCCGGAAGCGCGGAAAATCAAGGAAAAACTGGGAATGTAGTATGGTTTGCAGAAAAAATCGTTGACAACAAAAGGAAAATGCTTTATAGTTTTCTTAAATAAAAGGGAGTAACCAGCGCTTATGGCGTGCACGATGTCGTCAGTACGATGGAGAAGTCCATCCGTATCGTGATTAAATGGTGAGACTTTTGTTGCATACATAACGTGCAATAAAAGTCTCTTTTTTATTGCATAAAAGAAAAAGGAGGAATTCATGTGAAAAATTATTATCAGCTTTCTTCAGAAGAAGTCAAGCAGGAAATCAATGGGAAACAAGAACCTTTGACGTCCGCAGAAGTAAAAGCCCATCAGGAAAAATTCGGCCCGAACGAACTGGTGGAAGGAAAGAAGAAAACCACATTTCAGATTTTCCTGGAGCAGTACAAAGATTTCCTTGTGATCATTTTGATCGCAGCGGCGATCGTCTCCGGATTTTTGGGGGATGCAGAAAGTGCCATTGTTATCCTGATCGTAATCACGATCAATGCGATTCTTGGTACGGTACAGACCGTGAAGGCAGAGCAGTCGCTGGCCAGTCTGAAAAAGCTCTCCGGACCGGAGGCAAAAGTATTGCGTGACGGAAGTGTTGTTCCGATTCCATCTGCAGAAGTAACAGTCGGAGATATCGTTATGCTGGATGCGGGAGATTATATTCCTGCAGACGGACGTCTTTTGGAGAGCGCCAGTCTGAAAGTAGACGAGAGTGCTCTGACAGGAGAAAGTCTTGGTGTAGAAAAAATGACAGATGCCATTGAAGGCGAGGTTCCGCTTGGAGACCGTACGAATATGGTATATTCCGGAAGCTTTGTCACATACGGAAGAGGTTCTTTTGTAGTAACTGGTATCGGTATGGAGACTGAGGTCGGTAAGATCGCAAGTCTGTTAAAGACCACATCTGAAAAGAAAACGCCACTGCAGGTGAATCTGGATCAGTTCGGACAGAAACTTTCCATCATCATTCTGGTGTTCTGTGGTATTTTATTTGGAATCAATGTATTCCGCGGTGGTAATATCGGAGATGCGTTCCTGTTTGCAGTTGCACTTGCAGTTGCAGCGATTCCGGAGGCACTTAGTTCTATCGTAACAATCGTACTTTCTTTCGGTACACAGAAGATGGCAAAAGAACATGCGATCATCCGAAAACTGCAGGCAGTGGAAGGACTGGGAAGTGTTTCTATTATCTGTTCTGATAAAACAGGTACCCTGACTCAGAATAAGATGACAGTCGAGCAGTATTATGTCAATGAAACCGTGATTCCTGCAGATAAGATCGATGTGAAAGATTCTGAGCAGGAAAAACTGATGTATTTCAGTATTTTGTGTAATGATTCTACGAACGTAGATGGTGTGGAGATCGGAGATCCGACAGAGACAGCCCTGATCAATCTGGGAAGCAAGCTTGGTCTGGATATTCAGAAGATCCGTGGAGAATATCCGCGTGAGAGCGAAAATCCATTTGACAGTGACAGAAAACTGATGTCTACAAAGCACACGATTGATGAGACACCGATCATGGTTGTCAAAGGTGCGGTTGATGTCATTATGGGACGTACAGCAAGCATCCAGTGTGGAGATGAAGTGCGTGCCATTACTCCGGAAGATATTGAAAAAATCGAAGCACAGAATCAGAGCTTTTCAAGAGAAGGGCTTCGTGTTCTCGGATTCGCCTACAAGGCAGTATCTGCGGAAGAAGAGTTGTCTCTGGAAGATGAAAACAATCTGACATTCCTTGGTCTGATCGCTATGATGGATCCGCCGAGAGAGGAATCTATGGCAGCGGTTGCGGAATGTAAGAGAGCGGGTATTCGTCCGATCATGATCACAGGTGACCATAAAGTGACAGCGGCAGCGATTGCAAAACGAATCGGAATTCTGGAAGATGAATCAGAAGCATGCGAAGGTGCAGTGATTGATTCCATGTCCGATGAGGAACTGAAAAACTTTGTAGAAGGTATTTCTGTTTACGCACGTGTTTCACCGGAGCATAAGATCCGTATCGTACGTGCATGGCAGGAAAAAGGAAACATCGTAGCCATGACAGGAGATGGTGTCAATGATGCACCGGCGCTCAAACAGGCAGATATCGGAGTTGCTATGGGTATCACAGGAAGTGAAGTATCAAAGGATGCTGCTGCTATGGTACTGACAGATGATAACTTTGCAACAATCGTCAAAGCAGTAGAGAACGGAAGAAATGTTTACCAGAACATTAAGAATTCCATTCAGTTCCTGCTCTCCGGTAACTTCGGAGCAATCCTGGCAGTATTATATGCATCTATCGCAGGACTTCCGGTTCCATTTGCACCGGTACATCTGCTGTTCATCAATCTTTTGACAGACAGTCTTCCGGCTATCGCCCTTGGACTGGAGCCGCATTCGAAAAAGGTAATGGATGAAAAACCGAGACCGATGAATGAATCAATCCTGACAAAAGATTTCCTGACAAAGATCGGAACAGAAGGTCTTTGCATCGGAATCACGACAATGATCGGATTTATGATCGGTCTGACGGGAGAAGGCGGAAACGCAGTACTTGCCAGCACAATGGCATTTGGAACATTGTGTACAGCAAGGCTGGTACACGGATTTAACTGTAAGTCTGATTATCCGGTAATCTTCTCAAAGAGATTCTGGAACAATATTTATCTGATCGGAGCATTTCTGCTTGGTCTGGTGCTGATCACCTGTGTAATGACAATTCCGGCACTGGATGAAGTTTTCAAAGTACAGACACTGACCTTTACACAGTTGCTGATCGTATATGGTCTGGCACTTGTAAATCTTCCGATCATTCAGCTGATGAAAAAAATCAAACTGATGTTCAGAAAAAATAAATAAACAGGCAATGAAAAAGTCCCATTGGAAAGTTTGATCCAATGGGACTTTTTTCTGTCCTTTTCAGGTGTGACGTTTGATCGTCTCTTTTAATACATATTTTTTATCACTGTAGCGGTCTACAATATAACGGTTTGCTTTTTTCTCCAGATCGTCGGAAAGTGGAGCGAGGGTTATTTCTTCACCGTATTTGCGCTTCAGCGCCCGCTCTAACAGATAGTCACAAACCTGCGGATTCTTCGGAAGAAGAGGTCCGTGCAGGTAGGTTGCGATTACATTCTTGTAGACTACGCCTTCGTAACCGGATTTTCCGGTATTTCCCAGTCCGAAGAATACTTTTCCAAAGGGAGTGTGCTCCCCGATATAGGTGCGGCCTCCATGGTTTTCAAATCCTACAACAGGAGTGTCAAACAGCGGACTGTTCAGGATAATGTTGCGGATGAGACGCTCCGGTTCCCATTCGGTCGTGATATCCAGAATGCCAAGACCTTCGATCATCTTTTTATCGGTTTTATAATATTTGCCGAGCAGCTGATAGCCGCCGCAGACGGCAAGCACAACGCCGTTATCCTCTACATATTCTTTGAAATCCTTGCGAATCTCTTTTAGATATCCGCAGACGAGCTCTTGTTCTCTGTCAGAACCTCCGCCCAGAAGTACGATATCCAGTTTGGAAAAGTCAATGTTATCTCCGGAGAGTACGGGAATGACTTCTGCCTCGATTCCGCGCCAGTTGAGACGTTTTCGGAAACACTGGATATTTCCGCGGTCTCCGTACAGATTCAACAGGTCGGGGTATAAGTGTCCAATCGTCAGTTTCATGCCTGTTCTCCTTTCTGTTCCTTTGTATTTTGCGCCAGTTCTTTGAGCATTCGGTTTGTGCGGTAAAGCCCGGAGTAGTTGACAATGATGTAGAGATTTTTCGTTCCGTTTTCGGTCAGCTCTTCAACACGGGAGCGCATATCATCAGTTGAAGTACAGTCGATGTCCTCATATTTGAGACGAAGCCCCATATCATGCTTGCGGGTTCCGCACGTTGTGATGGTAGCTGCATTGCTGTCTGCAAGATACTGGAAATCGACATCCCAAAGCCAGGAAACATCTTCTCCGTCCTGATACGTATCATTGATCTGAATGATAATATCCTTTGGTTTTGGATCTTTTAAGACGAGAGAAATCTTCTGCTGGAATCCGATCGGGTTTTTGGACAGGTGAAGCTGTACTCTGGCACCGTTGATCATCAGGATTTCTTCCCGGTTGTTTCCATAGTCAAAAGACTCTGCCATCTCTTTAAAATGTGCCATCGGGGCATGCATAGTATGCAGTGCCGTATAGGCAGCAAGGGTGTTGTAAATATTGTAAGGTGTCCGTACCGTAGAATCCAGGTGCAGATCTCCCATATCGAAGGCGTAGAGTTCGTCTTTGAGCGTGATCTGTGTGGCTGTAAAATCAGGATCCGGGCGCTCCCATCCGCAGTTCGGGCAGTGATAAATTCCAAGCTGTCCATAATGGAAGAAATCATACTGTAGTTTCTTTCCGCATTTTCGGCAGAAAATACTTTCCCGGATCTCAGAGCGGGAGATGTCATCAAAAATCTGTTCGCTGATCCCGTATGTCACAAACGGATTGCCGCTTGTTTCCGCCAGGGAATAGGAAAGAATATCATCGCAGTTGATGATCAGTGTCGTATCAGGGACACTGGTGACGGCTGTTTTCAATTTGTCAAAGGTAATATCTACTTCACCGAACCGGTCCAGCTGATCTCTGGAAATATTTGTCAAAAGCGCACAGTCCGGTTTTAACTGAGGGAGAACTCCCACAGATGCGATCTCATCGACCTCAATGCAGGCATAATCCGCATTCAGCTGTCCGTGCTTGTCTGTGGCCAGAACAAATGCCGAAATAATCCCGTTGAGCATGTTGGCTCCGGTGCGGTTGATGATCACGGTTTTTCCCTCGGCCTTCAATGCTTTGTATAAAATGGCATTGGTCGTTGTTTTCCCGTTGGTTCCCATGGTAACGATAGTCTTCTCCCGGATCTGGGAAGCCATGACGCTTAAAATATTGGGATCGATCAATCTTGCCACATATCCGGGGAGGGTAACGCCGCTTCCGCGGTTTAATTTTTTGATCAGGGCACTTGTCCCTTTTGCACATGTAATTGCAAGTCTGCTTCTTAATTTCATAGTAATCCACTATCATCCTTTTCTTTGAAATACTTGTATTATTATAAGGGAAATGGAGGAAGAAGACAAGGAATCTGCATGATTTTCCTGTTTTAGAAGAAGAGTTTTTGAAGATTTTCTAAAGTTTTCTGGAATCTACTGGAAAAACGCATTCAGTGTGTTAAAATGTAAGCAATTATACGAAACAAAGATCCTATCAGGATTGGACATACGGAAGGAAGCGAGAAAAATGCGGCAGAAAAAGCGTGGAGAAAGAAGAGTAAAACGAAGCATAGACGAAACGCAGACGATGGAGATCACACTGGAGAAGCGGATTCCCACCACAAGATACCGACCGGATCATCAGACGGGGCTGACTGCGCAGCAGGTGCAGGAGCATCGGATGCATGGGTGGACCAATCAGCCGGTGGATCCGCCGTCTAAGACTACAAAAGAGATCATTCAGGAAAATGTCTTTACCTATTTTAATCTGATCTTTCTGGTACTGGCAGTTCTGCTTTGCCTGGTCGGTTCCTTTCGAGATCTGACCTTTTTACCTGTAATTGTATTGAATACTCTGATCGGGATCATTCAGGAGACCAGGGCGAAAAAAGTACTGGATAATCTGACGATGCTCAATGCACCTCATGCAATGGTGATACGGGATGGAAAGAAGAGTCAGATCAATGCAGAAGATCTTGTGGTAGATGATATCGTAATCTTCGAAGCCGGAAATCAGGTGTGTGCGGATGCCGAAGTGTGTGCAGGAGAAGTGCAGGTCAATGAGTCGCTTCTGACCGGAGAATCGGATGAGATCACAAAACGAAAAGGCGATCAGCTGATGTCCGGAAGTTTTATTGTATCCGGACAGTGTCATGCAAGGCTTGACAAAGTGGGGGCGGATTCTTATATTTCCAGGCTGACACTGGAAGCAAAAGCTATGCAGAATACAGAACAGTCGGAGATGATCCGTTCTCTGGACAAGCTGGTCAAATGGGTCGGCGTTGCCATCATTCCAATCGGGATTATTTTGTTTATTCAGGCATTTGTATTTCAGGGCGAAGGGTTCCGATCCAGTGTGACGTCCATGATCGCGGCCGTGATCGGAATGATCCCAGAAGGGCTGTATCTGCTTGCCAGTGTGGCGCTTGCAGTAAGTTCGATCCGTCTGGCACAGAAAAAAGTATTGCTGCATGACATGAAGTGTATTGAGACGCTTGCCCGGGTCAATGTACTGTGTGTGGACAAGACCGGAACGATCACGGAAAATACAATGGAAGTGCAGGATGTGATTCCGACCAAGGAATACGAGGAAGGTAAGATGTGCCCGCTTTCTGAGCTTCTGGGAGATTTTACGGCTGCACAGAGCAGTGATAATATTACCATGGAAGCAATGAAACGGTATTTTAAAATCGCATCTGGGAAGAAGGCTGTGGCAAAGACAGGATTTTCTTCCGCATCCAAGTACAGCAGTGTGACGTTTGAAGAGGCGTCCTATGTGTTGGGAGCACCGGAATTTGTGCTCAAAGAACAGTATGAAAATTATGAGGAAGCAATCAGTGCACATGCGTCCAAAGGAGCCCGCGTTCTGGTATTTGGAACAGCAAAAGAAGAACCGGATGGGAAGCCTTTGAAAGAAGCAGTCACGCCTCTGGCTTATGTACTGTTAGCAAACCCGATCCGTCAGGAGGCGAAAGAGACCTTTACGTATTTTGCGGAGCAGGGTGTGGAGGTGAAAGTTATTTCCGGGGACAATCCCCTGACCGTGTCAGAGGTGGCAAAAGAGGCGGGAATCGCAGGCGCAGAACGATATGTGGATGCGTCCACGCTTCATACGGAAGAGGAGATGCGGGCAGCAGTCCTGAACAATGCAGTATTTGGCCGTGTCACTCCGAACCAGAAGCGGAAATTTGTGCAGATATTGAAGGAAGAAGGAAAGACTGTGGCCATGACCGGAGATGGTGTCAACGATGTGCTGGCCTTAAAAGATGCGGACTGCAGTATCGCTATGGCATCCGGAAGTGATGCAGCGGCACAGGCATCCCAGCTCGTCCTGCTGGAATCGGATTTCTCCTGTATGCCGGAAGTGGTACTGGAGGGAAGAAGAGTAGTCAATAATATTCAGCGGTCAGCCAGTCTGTTCCTTGTAAAAAATATTTTCTCGTTCTTGCTGTCGCTGGTATCCTTTGTATTTATGTTTACCTATCCGCTGGAACCGTCGCAGATTTCACTGATCAGTATGTTTACGATCGGAGTACCGGCATTTTTCCTGGCACTGGAGCCGAATAAGAATATAATCAAAGGGCATTTCCTTACAAACGTATTCTTAAAAGCACTTCCTGCGGCACTGACTGATGTGCTGGCAGTTGGGGCGCTGGTCATATTCGGACGGACATTTGGAGTGAGTTCAGCCGATATTTCCACAGCAGCAACAATGCTGTTATCAATTGTAGGATTTATGATCCTGTACACGATCAGTGCACCTATGAATGTACTGCGCAGTGTGATCCTTGGCGGATGTATCGTGGGACTTCTGTTCTGCAGTATTTTCCTCAATGATCTGTTTGCGATTACAGGAATGACTACGAAGTGCGTGATGCTGTTTGTGGTATTTGCCATTGCGACAGAGCCGGTGCTGCGATATCTGACCTGGCTGATCGGAAAGCTGCGATTCTATTATAAGCGGCTCAGAGGACAGAAAGAAGTGTAGGAAGCGGACAGTCCGGATAGAATGTAAAACATAAAAACGAGATGCGTCACATGGAAATGCATCTCGTTTTGTGTTTTACTGAAATTTATTTAAATTCCATCCGGATATTCTACGCCATCCGGCAGAGGATCCCATTCATTCAGCCCCAGATGCTGTTTGAATTTTGCCTGTTCCATGGTAATCTTGACCGGATCTTCGGCAAGGTATTCCATCAATTCGTCAATTCCCTCCCGGGTCACGTTATTTACAAGAAAAATACGATCGCAGCCGGCATTTAAAAGCCACTGTTTTATCATAGGAACATTGGCATAGGGGGAATCGGTCTTGGTAATGATGCCGATCAGCGGCCGCAGGATAAACGTGCGCAGACAGGGACTAAACAGGTTGTATGGTTCATCCGCTGCCTGAACGATCCCGACAACGTCCGCTTCAAAAGAAAAGCATGCAAGACCGGCACCGAACTGTTTTGACTCCGCATATTCTCCCGGAGAGTCAATGGTATCATCCGCCGTAATCGTATATTGTGTTTTTTCATAGTGAAGCTCTTCCCCTTTTAATGCCTGTGTCAGGGAAGTCTTTCCGGCTTCACTTCTTCCCATCAAAAATAATTTTTTCATATCGTCATGTCTCCGGTCCTCTTAGTTTTTATGGATCTCACAGGTGCGAAATCCCAGATCTTCATGAAAAAATCGAACGACTTCTTCCACCGCAGTCTGTACCTGTGACAGGCCGCCGGTTAAAATGAGGGAACCGCAGAAGCGATCCATAAATCCAATTTCTACATCGGCGCTTTTCATTGCCACATCCGCAGCAACGACAACTGCTTCCCATGGGGTAAAACGGATCAGACCAATGGATTCTCCGGTGTGATCCTCCCCCTCATGTACACCGATATGCAATCCCAGATTCTGATAAACAGGGGTCTGGGAAGTATTGATGATGTGAGCCAGACAAACTTCTTTGCCGGGAACACGAACACGTGTCATGCGCAGTTTTTTCCCTTTCAGATGCTCATAGTCATCATTGAAAATCTTTTCCAGAAGTTCTTCCTTTGTTATACGAGTCATGGTCACACTTCCTATCTCTTTGTAATATCACAAACGACATATCCCAGAGAATCTCTGAAAAAGGTTACCACTTCTGTCAGGGCAGACATGACGTCTGAAATCTCTCCTGTGATGATGAGTGTTCCTGTAAAACGATCTGCAAATCCAAGGTAAATGTTTCCGCTTTTTACTGCGATATCGGATGCGATGACAGCAGATTCCGGCGGCGTCATATTCATAATTCCGATAGCAGAAGAACGATAATCGACCTGTGGATTCAGACCAAGTTTCTGATATACGATCGGCGCCGGACCACCCATTACATGAGCAAAGGTGATCTCTTTGCCGGCTACGGTCTCCTGCACGATTCGGATCTGTTCTTCATGGTTGTTTGACATTTAAAAATTCCTCTCTTTCATAACATAATTAAATGATACTATTTGTGGAATTTTCTGTCAAGGTTACATATCCTGTCACGATAAACATTGACAATGCCGGAAATATATGATACCATGAAAGACAGTTTAGCATAGTAAAGTGGTCAATCATTAGCATGATGACGTACAAACAGGGAGGAAACAAAGATGAAAAAGAAATTAGCGCTGATTTTGGCAGGGACAGCGATGGCAGCAATGGTACTGGCAGGATGTGGAGAAAAAAACAATGCATCCGGGGAAGATGTAAAGACAGCAGAAAGTGTGGAAGATAAGAAAACGTTTACGGTAGGATTTGATGCAGAATATCCGCCATACGGATATATGGACGAGAACGGAGAATACACAGGATTCGATCTGGAGCTGGCAGAGGCAGTCTGTAAACTGGAAGGCTGGGAGCTTGTAAAAAAACCGCTCAACTGGGATTCCAAAGACATGGAACTTAATTCCGGTTCGATTGACTGCATCTGGAATGGATTTACCATGAATGGAAGGGAAGACGATTATACATTTTCAACTCCGTATGTAGACAACAGTCAGGTGATTGTTGTGGCAGAAAAATCCGGTATTGATACCCTGGAAGATCTGGCGGGAAAGACAGTCGGTGTACAGGCTGCAAGCGCGGCACTGGATCTGCTGAAGAGTGAAGAAGAAGGCGGTCAGAAAAAACTGGCAGATACATTTGGAGCTTTGAATGAGTTTGCAGATTACAACACCGCATTTACCGAGCTTCAGGCAGGCGCGCTGGATGCACTTGCAATCGATGTGGGAGTTGCCAATTATCAGATCAAGTCCAGAGGGGAAGGATATAAGATTCTGGATGAGACATTGAATACAGAGCAGTATGCGATTGGGTTTAAGAAAGGGAATCAGGAGCTGTGCGACGTAGTCAATGCGGATCTGAAAAAACTGACAGAAGATGGAACAGTTGCAAAGCTGGCTGAGAAATACGAGATTGCGGATATGGTGACTTTAAAATAAGAGGGGAAGAGACATGAGTTTTGATGTGATGTTGAGGCAAATGACAGCAGGATTCGGACAGACCTGCCTGATCTTTTTTATGACGCTGATCTTTTCTCTGCCTCTGGGGATGCTCGTATATTTCGGAAGGGTGAGCAGGATCAAGCCGATCAGCTGGATCGTGAAGATCTATATCTCGATCATGCGCGGAACCCCGTTGATGCTGCAGCTTCTGGTGTGGTATTTCGCACCGTATTATCTGTGGCAGATGAATATCGGCGGGTATAAGCTGACGGCGATCCTTCTTGGATGCTCTCTGAATTATGCGGCATATTTTGCAGAAATTTACCGCGCCGGTATCGAAGCTGTTCCGGCAGGACAATATGAAGCCGCCGAGGTGCTGGGATATTCAAAGACACAGACCTTTGTACGTATTATATTCCCGCAGATGGTAAAGCGGGTGATGCCGCCTGTAACCAATGAAGTGATTACCCTGGTAAAGGATACATCGCTTGCCTTTGCACTGGCATACACAGAAATGTTTACGCTCGCAAAACAGGTTGCGGCAACGAATGCAAGCATTATGCCGCTGTTTGTAGCCGGTGTATTTTACTACATTTTCAACTTCTTAGTTGCATGGATTATGGAACAGATTGAAAAGAGCATGCAGTATTACAGATAAATTATAGATAACGTATCTGCGGATTGCCAAAAAGGCAGGCGGCAGGAAGCGTCTGCGGAAATGAGGAATTAAGATGAAATTATTAGAGATGAAGCATGTCGGCAAAAGTTTTGGCGAGCTTGAAGTATTAAAAGATATATCAATGGAAGTGGAAGAAGGCGAGGTTGTAGCAATTATCGGACCATCCGGCTCCGGAAAATCAACCCTGCTTCGCTGTGCAAGCCACCCATTACGTATCCAGACAACAGCTGGCACAGTTAAAGAATAATTTTGGACTGGTTTTCCAGAATTTTAATCTGTTCCCGCATTATTCGGTTTTAAAAAATGTGACGGATGCGCCGATACATGTGCAGAAGCGTGACAGGGATGAAGTCTATAAAGAGGCAAGGGAGCTGCTTAGAAAAGTAGGACTTGCAGAAAAAGAAAACAGCTATCCGGGACAGTTATCCGGTGGACAGCAGCAGCGTGTGGCGATTGCCAGAGCGC